>JAABUL010003345.1_pt1 | contig 23972 bp, 22 predicted proteins | sample 5559151 | NCBI WGS metagenome assembly JAABUL01 (sample SAMN10711876, study PRJNA513368) | rock metagenome | isolation source: Antarctica rocks | place: Antarctica: Victoria Land, Pudding Butte sud | reverse complement strand
GGCGCTGGCGCGTCAGGTGAAGCTGTTCGTGTTTTGTTACAATGCGCGGCAGTTGTTTGTGCGCCGCTTTCCCAGACTCAAAGCCCACTTGATTGACTTCCTACCTGCGCCAATCTAGACACTCCCTGACCTCGTAGCTGTCGGGCTTGCGGGAGCACCCGAGCAGTCGCACCTGGTCGGGGGCGCTCTTGTTCCAGGCGACGAGGGCGCCCAGCTTCTTGTCATAGCGCGCAGCCACGTCGTGGGCGGTCTTGCCGCGCAGGTCGCAGAAGGCATAGACGGCCAGCTTGATCGGCTCTGGCCCCTCGTTGGTGAAAGTGACGGCGTAGTAGACGCCGGGCGGGTCCACATCCCCGCCCTCGCTTGGGGCTGCGCTGAGTACGAACACGTCCTCGTGGGTGCCGACCTGGCCGTCCAGGGTGAAGCGGTGTTCTTGGTGCTCCGGGTGGAGGATGAACTTGCCGCCCCGCTGCCGGGCGAGATGCATCCCGGACCGCTCGTCGTAGGCCCGCCAGACAAAGCCGCCGATGAGTTCGGCGCCGAGTTCGGTGCTGTAAACCTTTTGGAGCGCGCCGCTGGCCTTGAGGACGCAGACGGCGGTGGGACTGCCCAGGGTGCTCCCCACGGCCAGCTCGTCGTCGGGCACCTCGTAACAGGCGACGCGCTCGCTCTGCCCCATGCTGATCGCAACTGCCATATGTCTTCCTTGTATATCTCTCACATGCCCTTGGAATGTATGCCTAGAGGATTCACGCGGCATCTCACCCTCGTGGCTTCCAACTGGCGGGGTCGGTCGACCGGGTAGCGTCCAGCAAGTAAGGTCCAGTAGTTAAGGTCCGATATTCAGGTTCTATCCGGCGGCTCACGGCTTGGTTGCGCCGGATTGTGCGGTCGGCAGAACGGAGACTTCGCGGTCGAAGAGCGTGTCCCATCCCCAGCCGAGCACGACACGCACCTGTTTTCTCAGGCTCGGCATCTTGATCAGATAGATCGCGCGCCACATAGCCCAGGCCAGTAGGCCTGAGAACTCCATCCCGTAGACGCGGGCAACGCCGGCACGTTTGCCTACAATCGCGAGCTCGCCAATCGGCGTAAAGACAAACGGCTCCGGTTTCCTCCCAGCCAAGCTGGCCGCGATATTGCGCGCCACCTGAGCACCCTCGCGGATCGCGTTCTGGGCGGTGGGCGCGTAGGTCCTTTTGCCGTCCGGCTGCGGGATCTCCGCGCAGTCCCCCAAGGCCCAGACACCTGGATGATGCGGCACCGCGCAGCAGCCATCCACAAGAACTCCGCCGTGATGGCCGTGGTCGCAGTCAAGGTCCGTGACCACGGGACTGGGAGAGACGCCGCCTGCCCAGATCAACAAGTGGGTCGGAATATCCGCCTGGCCTTTGATCCGGACGAAGCCGTCACCGGCTCCGCTGATCTCTGTTTCCAGTTTCACCGTAACCCCGCGCTGCTCCATCTCACGCTTTGCGGAAGCGGCGAGGCACTCGCCCAGTTCCGGCAGCAACCGCTCTCCGGGATGAATCAGGATGGACTGAACATCCTCGGTCTGGAGGTTGGGGTATCGTTGGATGCCGTCGCGCACCAGGTCATTGACGGCAGCCATCGTCTCCACTCCGGAAAAACCACCTCCCCCGACGACCACCGTCAGAAGCGCGCGGCGTTTGGCCCCGTCCGGCTCCGCATTGGCGCGTTCCAGCAGCGCCAGCGCCCGGTTGCGGATCGCGGCGGCGTCTCCCAGACTTTTGATCGTCAGCGAGTACTCCGAAACGCCAGGCAGGTCATGGAAGTTCGTGACGGAACCGAGCGCAATCACCAGATGGTCCGCTTCCAGGGTTCGGGACTCCTCGGGAACGCCTGGCTCCGTCGCCCCGATTGTCAGAGTGACGGTTCTGCTCTTGAGATCGACCTTGTCCACCCGGCCCTGTTCAAATCGGATGCGGGGGGAGAGACGACGGATGGCGGCGACCACGTCGCTCGGATCTAGCTGCCCGCCCGCTACCTCCGTCAGCATAGGCGTAAACTGCAAGAAATTGTTCCGGTCAACGACGACGATCTCCCAGTCACCCTGATCGGGATCATCCTCCGCATGATCCCGATCATCCTTCGGCGGCAGCAGTTTCGCCAATTCCTCGGACACCTGTATCCCGCCGAAACCCGCACCAAGAATGACTACCCGACGGCATTTTAGGCTATCCTGGCTCGCGAGTCCGCGCCGCGAAGGAAGGGCCGTTCGGATCACTTTCAGCGCTGCAGCAACCACGGCCGCCATGACCGTTCCCCAGAGCAGGATCTTACCTATTTTACGGACCGCAATTTTTCGGGTCACGTTTTCTCCCCTCCCAAATCCCTGACGGTGTCGGCGGCCAGCCGGAACGCCGCGCGTGTGACACCTCTGCGGAGAATGCAAGCCCGCATCTTCGCTTTTGTTGGTACTCTCATTGCTCTGTCAGCTTATGTCCTATCTTCATTTCCTCATCGCCTGCACTCGTCGCGGCGCACGCAGCGAGGACGAGCGCCGCCAAGACCGTCCTGCGGCGTGCCCCTTCCAGCTCGTTCCCTCGGGTTTCTTTTTGCAGGCTTTGTTCCTGGATGCTCCTGATGAGGATCCCGCTCACCGAGGGTCCGTTCCTCGGCGTTCAGCCTACCTTCAGCCTATAGTCTCTTCGCGCACCACGGCAAAGAACGCGCCACTCGGACCGCCGACGACCCATTCCTGGGTCTCTCCTTCCTTGTACTCCCACAGCGACACCATCGGGATGAACTTCGTCAGGAGCGTGTACAAGAACCCGAACAGGCCCACCGCCCCCACGGTGATGGAGATGCCTACCCAGTCCGGGGTGTAGTTGCCCCAGGTCAGCACGTTGCGCGAGGGCGGCGGGATCACCACGACCACGCGCTCGCTGAACATGGCGATGTTGACCGAGAGGCCGACCAGCAGCATCAGCCACGGGGTGCGGCGGACCTTCCCCAGCGCGAGCAGCGGGAACGGGACGAGAATGCCGAACACGATGATGGTCGCCAGCACCCATCTGTAGCCGTGGAACAGGTAGTACAGCCAGTGGATGTGCGTCGGGTCGCGCGAGAACCAGTCCGCCCAGGCGTCCCCAGCGAAAAAGTAGAACCAGAGCAGCGAGATTGTGAACAAGATTTTGCCGATGTTGTCGAAGTGCTGCGGTAGGACGTACTGCTCCAAATGGAAGGCCTGGCGCACGAGGAACATGATGATCAGGACCGCGCCGCAGCCCGAGTAAAGCGCCCCGCAGACAAAATACGGGGCGAAGATGTTCTCGTGCCAGCCCGGCACGATGCTCATGCCGAAGTCCCAGCCCACGATGGTGTGCAGGGAGACGAAGACCGGGATGATCATCACCGTTAGGATGCCGAACAGCACCTTCAGCCGCCGCCACTCCCGATCGGTCCCACGCCAGCCCAGGCAAAGGGCCGTGTACACCGCCCGCCGCCAGCCGAGGGTTCGGTCCCGGACGGTGGCGAAGTCCGGGATCAGGCCGGCGTACCAGAAGATGACGCTCGTGATCAGGTAGACGGAGATGGCGGTGGCATCCCACAAGAGAGGACTTCCATAGTTAGGCCAGAGCTGCCGCTCGTTGGGGTAGGGCAGCATGAAGTAAAAGACCCAGTTGCGCCCGATGTGCAGGAGCGGGAAGACGCCCGCCACGGCCAGGGCGCAGACGGTCAGGGTCTCGGTCATGCGGGTGAGTGAGCGCCGCCAGCCGGCGTGGAGCAGGCGCAGGATGGCCGAGATCATCGTGCCGGAGAGGGCGACGCCGGCCCAGAACACGAAGTTGATGATCGGGAGCGCCCAGTAGACGGGGCGGTTGTTGCCGTAGGCCCCCATGCCGTCATAGATCTGGTAGGCGAAGACAAGCGCGCCCCAGCCGGTCACGGCTCCGAAGAAGCCCAGCACGGCCCACCAGAGTCGTCCCGCTGGCCGGAGGCTGCGCGTCAGGTCGGTATTGATCTGTGAGGCGGTCGCCTTGGGGGAGCCGACGGCCTCGCCCGCGTCGGCGAGCGGCCCGTCGCGGACCGGAGGCTTGGCAGGGTGGACGAGATCGGCGGAAAGATCGGGCCTGACGGTTGCCACAGACGTTGCCATTCTGGCGTGATTTACGCCTCAGTTCTGATCACGCTTTGCTCACAGGAATCATTTCCGGCCCCTCGCTCGCTTCTGGCCTTCAAAGCTTCTCAGAAGCGCTACTCGATCCAGCCGCTCGGTGGCTGCGGGTGCCGCCATGTACACTCTAGCCGTAAGCACAATAAAGGCCGTTCGCTATGTACCCAATCTTATCATACAATCGGTATGAAACGGTGCCGCATAACGCACTATAATGCATTTATTCTACTAAAGCGCCGTCGTCAAACATCAACAGGTATTACCGGGTTACTGGCTCTCGCCTTCTTATTTGCCCTGGGCCTTAGCCTGCACCGCCGTCTCCGCTCCTGTCCGCTCGTCGGTACGCTCCTCCTTCATCTCTTTAGACAAGAAGTAGTTGAGCGTCGTGCGGATCACCGCCACCGCTCCCAATTTGCCGATTTCCGCCCAGCTCGGCGCGACCGCCGTGGAAAGGATGTCGGCCCCGAGCTGGAACTCCAGGGCCAGGGCCAGGTAGCGCGCCAGCGTCAGGCGGATGGCGTTGAAATCCGCCGTCTGGCGAGTCAGCAACGCGCGCAGGAACAGGGCTGCGGCCAGTACCACGCCCAGGGCCACGATCAGCGCTCCCAGCGTTTCCACCCCGAGCCGCAGCCACTGCACCAGCGCCCGCACCCAACCCTCGGCTTCCAAATGCGCCATACTTGTCCTTCTTCACTTTCATCCCTTCTGACCGCCTACGCTCCGTTTCAGTCCGCCGCCGCACGACAGCCAGCTAGCCGCTGTCAGTGTTGATGGGCGGGGTCGGCGCGCCGCGCCGGAGGATCGTCGCCGAAGTGGAAGTCGGCGTCGGTACGCCCGCATCGTAGAGGGTGCGCTTGATCCGTGCCAACGTCTCCGACACCGTTTCGACCTCCACCGACTTGTGGGGCTTGGCCCAGAAATAGACCCGCCAGGAAAGCACGTCGTTTCCGCTGTCTACCTGATGGACACGAACGAACGGGGCCGGCTCTGCCGCGATGTCCGGGTTGTCCCCTGCCGCCCGCAAAGCTCCCGCCTGCACGGCGTCGCTGTCCGCGCTCAGGCTGGTGTCGAAATCTACCGTGTAACGCCGCTTGCCCAGGCGGGTGTGGTTGACCACCGGATTGGAAAAGACGTTGCTGTTGGGGATGGCAACCTGCTCGCCGCTGTAGGTGTGCAGCGTCGTCGTGCGGATCTGGATGTCGTGGACCGTCCCCTCGAAGCTGCCCAGCATCACCTGGTCGCCGACCTCGAACGGACGCGCGAACAAGAGCAGGATTCCGGCGATGAAGTTCTCCAGGATGTCTTTGAGCGCGAAGCCCAGGGCGAAGCCGGCCACCCCCAGGCTGGCGATCAAGGTGGTGACGTTGACGTTGACGGCGCTCAGGGCAACAAGGATGCCGACCAGAATGGTCGCGAGGTAAATGGAGCGGGCGATCAGCAGGCGGACGGCCCACGGTATGTGTTTGATCTGTTCCAGCGAGCGCCGCGCGATCCGGCGAGCGGCGGTCGCCAGCCCGAAGAAGAGGGCGAACAGGACCATGGCGACCAGCATGCGGGGGACGAACGAGACGATGTTATGCAGCGTGTTCCGAAGGGGATCGATGAAGGCGTCCCAGTAACTGTTTTTCATAAACGGTTGTTCATTTGGCTTCCTATGCCGATCTTGTCGCAAGTACTCTCTTGGCTGGCACTCTTAGGGTTTGGGCGGCTTCTTGCGGGTCGCTCTTGTTTCTTCCGCTCTTTTTTCCTCGGCAGTTCCTTCCACGTCGCTCCCTGGTGCGGGAGGGACGGCTTGGTCTGGTAAGGATTTCTCCCAGAGGAAGCCTTGGGAATCGCACTGTCGGGTTTGCACCGTCCAGATGTGCAAGATGACAGGCTGCCCTACCGCCCGCCGGACCTCGGCTTGCAGCCGGGCACATGAGGCGGGCTGGATGATCCAGGGGGCACGCACGATGCCGATCAGGGTCGGTGGAATGCTGCTGTTGTCAATACGCAGTTCCGCCAAGTTGGCAGCCCCATTCTTCTCGATCTCTTTGCCCAGCACGCGCTCGGCGACCAAGCGCAGCCGCTCCTGTGCCAGCGCAACCTCGAAGCTTCGGACAAGGAAGACAGCCAGAGCCGTCAGCAGCAGCGCACTGGGGGCAAACTGGCGGGCGAGGGTCTTTTTATCCCTGCGCGCCAGTTGGTGAAAACCGCTGATCCAGAACACAAGCGAAGTGACGGACTGGATCGCCACAAGATTGGTGAAGAACAGCAGAAACGCTCCCCCACCCTGCCGGTACAGACCGTGCGCCAGGCAGATGCCACAGGAACACAGAGGCGGGACGAGTGCGGTGGCGATGGCGACGCCGACCAGCCCTGCGCTCAGACGGCGGGAGATCGTGGCATAGGCTCCCGCCGCGCCTCCGGCCAGCGCAATGATCAGGTCCAGGATATTCGGGGTCGTCCGCCCCAGGATCTCGCTGCCCAGCGTCACCCCCATGTGGACTTTGCCGATACCAAAGCTGAGGAGCAGCACGAGCGCCACGCCGCCCACCTCGGCCAGCAGTGCCCGGCGCAGAAGGGCTTGATCGCCGTCCACCAGGGCGAGTGCCATCCCGGTAATCGGCCCCATGAGCATGGCAATAATCATGGCCCCGATGATGACCGCGACGCTGTTCTCCAGCAGGCCATAGCAGGCGACAATCGTTGCTAGCGCGTTCATAATCAGGTACGGGACGTTGAGGGCGGCATTGTCCCGGATATTGTTACGGACGGTCTCTTGGGGTGCCGGATCCGTAGAAGCCCGCTCCGCATCCGTAGGAGCGTGCTCCGCCGCTTGCTCCTCGTCGGGCAGCGTCTCGGTCGAGTGTTTGTTTGATCCGTTGACAGACATTCTAAGGCTTTATTTTCCAGGCTTTATTTTCCAGGCTTTATTTTCCAGGCTTCATCTCGAACCGATAGATGGGTCATAAAAATCGGGTTATGAAAATCCAGTTGTGGAAAGTCGGCTTAGGGACGGTTTTTCCTATTCCCCGGCGATGGCCTGACAGTGTCCGGCAGTTTGGATGGCAAACGATCACCAAGGAACAAGGACCGATAGCGCGGATCGTGAAACAGCTTGCCGGTGTGGGGAACCGAACCGAACGCCGAAAAACTGCGCCGCAGACCCGCTGCCGCCAGCGCGCCGCCAACGGGAGCGAACGCATAAATCCAGCCGAAGGGCCAAAGAGCGGCAACCACGGCAGGCCCGAACCAACGCGCGGGGTTCATTCCAGCCCCCGAAAAGTTTCCGTCGGCACAGACCAGCAGGCCCACCAGCGCGGTTGCCATCAGAGGCGTCCAGCGCGCCAGCCGCTCGTGGCTGACAAAGGTGAAGACGGCCAAAGACAGGACGAAAGTCGCTGCCAACTCCCCGCCCAGCGCTCCTGCCCAACCAACGCCTGGCCCTGGGTGGAGCGCTCCGGTATGGACTTCCTGTGCCAATCTTCCAAAGACAAGTCCACCCACGAACGCTCCGAGCAACCCTCCCAGAAGCTGCCCGGCGATGTAGCCAGCGACGTCGCGCCCATGCATCTTTCCCAGCAGCCAGAAGCCGAGCGACATGGCCGGGTTCAGGTGCGCTCCACTAAGCTTTCCTGGCGGGCTCAGGGCGACCAAGCCGGACGCGCCTCCCAGCAGCAGGCCGACAAGTAACAGGCGCAAGGCGGCCGGAGGGATAAGATGGGGAACGGAGGAGCTGGCACCGAACAGGGAGGCCACGGCACCGACCACGCAGAACAGCAGGAAGGCGGTCCCCAGCATCTCACTGGCGTACTCCTCCCAATGCTTCCCATGGCGCTTCCAGTCCTCATACAGAGTAGATTCTAGGCGTGAGGCGTCTTGGGAGGCGTCAGTAGATAACGACATGGGCAAAGCTCCGGGATCAATTTCCAACAGCCAGGTTCCAACAGCCAGGTTTTGTCAGGCTGGCCACGGCTGGATTGCGCGGCACGCGGAAGAAAAAACTTGCGTCCGAAGAGCGTGTCAGGCGCTTTTCAGCCTGAAATGGGTTCACGAGGGCCTTAGAGCGCCAGTTACGACTCATCTGACCGATGCCACGTCTCGCGTCATGGGTAGTCCGGAATCGGCATTCGCAGAACCTCCATGATCTTCGTGACGTCCGCGTAAAGCAGTTTGCCTGTGCTGCTGCTGGCCATCCGCAGATTGGGCGTCTGTTGCCTGTGGTACTGAACATAGATCTGTGGTCCCGGTAAGTTCACCGCTGTGACGGGCGCCATGGTGCTGCTGCGTCGTCCGGGTCTGCCTGCCGTTGGACGCCGGCCCGTCCGTATCGGAAGGGCGTTCAGCGGACTGGCTCTCGTCAGGTGATGGAAAAACTGCTGCCGGTTGTAAACCGTCATCTGGTCTTCCCGCACAATAGCCTTTCTTCGATGGCGCGGTTGCATGGTAGACATGATCTGGCCGCTCGAACTGACCGTGATGCGATACTCAGGCAGCACTCCATACTGGGTACTGATAATGGTGACAGTGTTCGCATCTTGTGCCTTGTTGCCGACGAGCGCCGTGCCCTGGGCGACGGCTGAACCGGCACCGAAAGTCAGAGCCGCAAGACATGGCAGTGAGAGGAAAAAATGAAGTTTCAGGCCGGTTCTTTTCAATGCAGTATCTCCTCTTGCTTTCCTATCCTTTTCTTTCCTGCCCTCGCTTCTTTGAAGGGCTGTTGACCAGTCGCATGTTGGCCGGCGCGCACTTCGGTGGGTTACCGACTGGACGCCCCCGCATCGCTTTCCTGACATCGCCTCCTTCAGCCCATTCTTGATGACCCACCGGTTCATCGAATAGCTGGCAACGAAGCCGATTACCACGGCCATCTGCATCGTAAGCCGGTAGGCCGGCTGGCTTAACTTCCTTAACTTCAGGTGCGGGTGAAACAGGGAGAGGGCCGTCATTAGCCACACCACATTATCACGATCCTATTCTATATAAACATATTCCAATAAGGGAACGGCGAAGGAACTGACAACGAAGTAGCAAGACGCCACGAGGAGCTTTCGACCGGTAAGGGGCAGGAGTCTCGCGCCTATAACGGATGACTCATTGAACTAACTCGCGACACTCTGACCGGGCGACTCCGCAGTGAAGACGTCCTTCTTAGTGATCGCAAGGTGGATAACCAGGCCCAGGATCGTCCCCAGGAATAGGGCGCTCGTCCCGACCGTCCCCAGCCCGAGGCCGCCGTTGCCCCGCGCCTGCGAGAGTAGGTCGCCGAGGGAAGCGCCCAGCGGCCGGGTCAGGATGTAGGCAATCCAGAAGGCGAGGACGCCGTTGAGCTTGAACCGCAAGTGGGCGGCCGCGACGGCCGCGATCGCCGCCCCAAAGGCGAGGGCCGACACCAGATACCCCAGATGGAGGCGCTCGGCCACCAGATCACCGGCCGCCGTCCCCAGGGCGAAGGTGAACAGGATGGCCGCCCAGTAGAAGCCCTCCCGGCGGGTCGTCTGGATCGTATGGACGGAGAGCGTCCTCTCGACCCCATACCAGGCCGCGAAGGTCACGGCCAGCAGAACGCTGAACACGACCGTCGTGGTCACCAAGGAAACGCCGAAGTTGTCCGTCAGGTTGTCCGTGATCAGGGTGCCGACGACGCTCAGGAGGACGACGACTTTCTGATCCCCGCCTCCGGTAAACACCTTGCCGTCCCGGGCATCCACTGCGACGCCCGCGACGTCGCCTGCCGGATGGTGCCGGATTTCAGGTCCAGGACGCTCAGCGTCTTGGTGCCGCCGTGTGTGGCGTACAGACGGTCTTGGGCGCGGTCCACGAGCATTTAGTCGAATCCGCCCGGCCCGCCGGAGACGGTGATGGGCGGGTGTGCCTTTAGCGGTGGCGCGGCAAAGGCAACCAGGGCCGGGAGAGCGAAAGAAGAGGCTGCCGTCATAGACGCCAAACAGGTTTTCAGGAAGATAGTTTTCAGGGCCATGTTGACCCTTTCTCAGTAAGTGCGATGATAGTGTCAAGTCTTTTCTGTAAAAGCTGGGAGCATCCTTGCTCGTCTATGATGCTGTGAACGCCAAGTAGGCTTTGCCTGCCTGCCAGTCGTCGCTGATCTCCATCAAGAGGGCAGACACCAGCCGCAGGCACGATGCTCCGTTCGGGAAGATGCTCGCCACCTGCGTGCGCCGCTTCACCTCACGGTTGACCCGCTCCACGCCGTTGGTGGTCCGCAGCAGGCGCCGGTGCGGCTCCGGGAAGGCAAAGACAGCCAGGCCTTCGGGCAGGCTCTCTTCCAGCCAAGCCGCAAGCCGCGGCGCAGTCGTCTCGTATTTCTGCACCGCCCGCGTGAGGAGCGCGTCGGCCTCCGCCCTGTCCTGAGCGTTGAAGACGGCCCGGATGTCTGCGGCCACGGGCGCTTTCATGTCCTGCCTGGGAACATAAGCACTGGCATTCTGCTGAAGATGAAACTGGCAGCGCTGCCACGGGACACCGCCCCAGACCGCAAGCCGTGCCGCCTTCAGCCCTTCGTGGGCGTCGCTGACGACCAGGCGCACCCCGCACAGGCCGCGCGAGACCAGGCTTTGCAGGAAACCGCGCCAGTGGACTTCGTGTTCGGACAGGGCCACCGAAACGCCAAGCACGGAGCGTCTACCAGCCTCGTCTACGCCCACCGCGATCAGCACGGCGGCTTTCTGAACAAGTCCTGCCTGACGCACCCGCTCATAGCGGGCATCGAGGTAGACATACGGGCAGGCCGAAAGAGGCCGCTTGCGCCAGGACTCAAGCGTCTCGTCAATAGGACTCAAGCGTCTCGTCAAGCTGCTGTGCCGCCTGGCTGACTTGGGTACTGCTGACGGCAAAGCCACAAAGCTGCTCAGTGATGGCGGCGACCTTGCGCGTGGAGACGCCCTGCACGTACATCTCGGCCAGCGCCAGCTTCAAGGCGCGCTCGGAGCGCGTCCCACGTTCCAAAGACTGCGGGTAGAAGCCGCCGCCCTGCCCGTTGACTTCGCGCACCTGCGGCACGGCGACGGTGATCTGGCCCAAGCGGGTGCTGAGGGTCTTGTCTTTGTAGCCGTTGGCGTGGCCCATGCGCTCCTCCGTCCGCTCATGCGGGGCCGCGCCGAGGTGCTTCTGCCGCTCGATCTGCATGGCGGCATTGAGAAGTACCTGAAAGAGCGTCGGCAGGGCCTCCAGCCCTTGCTCTGAGAGCTGTTCCAAAAGTGCCTCGGACAGAGTAAAATCGTTCTGGTAGGTCATGGGCTGTTTCCTTGTCGCTTGGTAACTTCAAGGATACTCCCTGGCCTACTGCTTTAGGCCATGAACTTTTACAAAAACGAGTTTACACTATCAGTGCGATCTTGCCGGCTGACGTTGGAGTATAGCATAAAGCATGACGATTCAAGGGTAGTGGTCTTACGGCAGTTGTTGACCCCGTAAGTAGATTTAGGGTCTGATCATTGAGTCCCCCTGTCAAAGCTAGAACTAGGGAAAGCCGCCTTGCTAGACAACAACCATTGTAAGATCACAATCAACCGATGATAGTCTCGCTTGCAACAGAATTAGGCGGAACGGTGGCAGGCTTTTGACTCTTTGGCTGGATCTAGCAACATTCCAGTTGCTTGAGTCCGAAATCTGCAACGCTTTTCCTGTGTTTTGTTGCGGGATGGCTTCAGACCAGCCTATGCCCCTGACTTGCGCGGTTACTTGGCCTGAGCGCCGATCTTGAACATCTTGGTGCCGCAGTCGGCGCAGGTGCCTTCGGTGGCCGGCTTGCCGTTCTTCATGGTCACCGGCGTCGGGTTCTTCATTTCCTTCTTGGCCTTACACTTCATGCAATACGCTTCCATTGTCTGTCCTCCATTCATTCGATTCATTTCATTCGGTTCATTTCATTCGATTCATTCAGGTTCCTCGGGCATCCGGGTCACGGTGACGTTGTCACAATACATTTAAGAAGAGACTTGAGCCTCCGGTTCCTCATTGGAAGTGCCACTCCCCCCATTCCCCCGGCGCGAGACGCGCCTCACTCGGCAGGTCGCTGACAATCAGCGCATCCTGATTGTTCCAGTACAGGCGCTGCGTCGTCTGCCCGGCGTTCCCGCGCAACAGGCCGATGTCGGCGGCGATCTCTTGGCCGGACCGGGGCGTGAGGCCCAGCACGGACAGCGGGACGGAGAACTGCCAGCCGCCCTTCCCGTCCGAAGTCAGCGTCACCTGGGCGCTGATGTCCGTCACCCGGTCGAAGTCCACGCGCCCGACCGGGGACTGGTACTCATACGCGCCGCCGGCGTGAGTCCCCGGCACGACGGCTTGGAAGAGCACGGCCTCCGTCCGCCCGGCCACCCGGGTTACCAGCAGCCGCTCATCACCGGGGGCGGGGCCTCGGCGGTTCGGGTCGGCGTTCGGGTCCGTTCCCAGCATCAAATCCAGCGCGCCGCCCTTCTTGAAGAGCGTGTGGATGTCCCCGCCGCTGTTGTCCAGGGCGTTCGGGTCCCCCGTCCTGTAGGCCGCGTATAGGCGCCCCCCGCTGATCGTCAGGGCGGCGGAGGCGCGGCTATCGAGGCGGGCGAAGCCGCCGGCAGGCCAGAGGGCCGGATCGGCGGGGGGCGGCGAGGCCACTAGGGGAACGGTCAGCGTGTTGCGGACGGCCCTGCGGGTCGCCTCGGTGCGGATCTCGGGCAGGCCGGCGAGCTGCTCGGCGCGGACAGTGATCGTCTCGAGGGGGAGGCGCCGGACGGTCTCCAGGCCGTCCAGGCGGGCGATGCTGGAATGCTCCTTGCCCACGACGAAGTAGATCGCGCCGCCTTGGGTGAGCTGAGTCACCGTGGGGTGGAACTGCTCGTCCTCGAAGCTGAGGCCGTCCAGACTCATGCCCCGGCGCGTCCCCGAGGCGGGCGTGCGCCACAGCGGCGTGTCCCGCATGTCGCCCCCCAGCGTCTGGAGGTACAGCCCGTCGGTGGTCAGCAGGGAGACGCCGCCCCGGTCCGAGTTCACCGCCAGCAGCGGGCCAGCGTCGCCCCGCCGGGGCGTCACGGGCAGGCTCAGGAGGCGGTTCGGCTGGGTGAGCTGGCCAGGGAACGGCTGGCCGCCCGCCGCGCTCTGATACCGCCAGGGCGCGGAGCCGTCGGCCTTGCTGCCGGACAGGCCGCCCTCGTCAATGCGGTTGTAGACGACGAACTCGCCGCCGGGGACGCGCTCCGAATACCGATTGGGGTCGCCGACGGTGCTGACCCGGCCCAGGTCGTACTGCGGCACGCCCTGGGAGTCAACCGCCGGGGCGGCGACGCGCAGGCCCCAGGTGGTGATGAACGAGAGATCGGGCTGTACCTGGGCGCCGAGGCCGACGTCGCGGAGCATCGCGCCGTCTGCGCGGGAGGGGAACTGCCGGAACCGGAATTCGTCCGGCTCGGCGAACCCGTCCCCGTTGCGGTCGGTCCAGACGAACATCACCGTGGCCGGGTCGAGGTTCCGCCAGAGCTTGACGATCTCGTCCCGACGCTTCAGGGGGATGCCCCAGGTCTGGTTGACGAGGTCGGCGGCGTTGCCAATGAGGGCGACGGGCCGGGCGACTTCATCTTTGTCCAGCCGCCACAGGCCGACGCCCCGATCCTGGTTGTAGCGCAGGAAGTCGTTGTAGCAGTCGGTGAGGTAGCGGAACCCGCCCCGGCGGAAGATCGTCTCCGGCGCGGTGGAAGGCATGGCGTCCGCGCGGGGGCTGTCGCTGCGCCAGGCGACCGCGACGGGCCTGCCGGTGCCAGCCTTCCAGTCCAGCGACCAGGTCACGAGGCCCGCGCTCCAGTCGGGGTCCATGTAGAGCCGCGTCGGGTCCTCCGGGTCAATCTTGCCGCCGCCGCCGTACTGCGACGGGCCGTAGATCGCGCGCACGAACCGCCCCGTCCGGGCGTCCCAGACTGAGAGCCGCTTGGGCACGACGTTTGCCTCGGCCACCCAGAGCCGCCCGCCGCCGTCCACGGTCAGGCCCGCCGGGGCGGCCATGCGCCGCTCGTCGTAGCGCCCGAGCTGCGGGCCTCCGGGCCTGCCCAGAGTCCGCAGCAGCTTCCCGGAGGGCGAGAACACCTTGACCTGATGGCTTGCGCCCCAGTCGGTGACATACAGATCGCCCGCGCCGTCCAGCGTCAGACGGTGTGGGTCTTGCAGCCCGCCGGCCACGACCGTCTGCATCCCGACCAGCCGGGCGCCGTCCGAGGACAGCCGGGCGCGCTTCACGGCATGGCCGGAGACCAGGTACAGGTCGCCCCGCGGCCCAAACGCGAGGCCGCGCGGGGCGGGGAAGGAAATGGCCGCGACCTGCCGCTTCGTGCGGGCGTCGGCGACCAGCAGCGTGTCCCGGCGCGTCCAGGCCACGACGATCCGGCCGTCGTGGACGGCCAAGCCGTTGGTCCCATACGCTTCGGCGACGGTCTTGAAGGTCGGCAGGACGCTTTTCTTCCACTCCATCGGGAACTTGGTCAGAAATACGGTTTCCAGCGTCCCGTCGGCCTTCAGGCCGCGCACTTCGAGGTTGTTGTTGTCGGGGTCGCGCTCGCCGGACGTGAACGTGTACAGGGAGTAGTCGCGGTCGGGGTTCGCGCCCGGATCGCGAGCCAGATGCGTGCCGCCCCAGAAGCCCGTGTTCATGCCGTACAGGCGTCGGCCCGCGCCGTTCATCCAGACGAATTCCTCCCCGGACTCGCCCGCGGAAGAGCAGACCAGGAAGCGGGCCATCCCTTTGCCATTCGGCGCGGGGATGCCCTGCGGCAGATATAGGATGTCGGCGGGGGGCGAGTGGTCGGCCAGCCACCCCCCGCCACCGTCGGCGGTCTTCCAGGGCGGTGTGCCGGGGCTGTTGACCGAAAACTCATAGCGCAGGTTCAGCCGGTCATGCACCAGGCCGCGCACGGCGTAAGACCCCGGGGCGACCCGCTGCCGGGTGAGTCCCCGGTCCCACGGGTCGCCGTCGCCCGCCGCGCGGGTCCCCTCGTCGTAGCCGTCCCAACTGATCGTGTTCTGCCCGGCGGGCAGGGGCGTCTCGGCGATCAGGTTGCGGACCCGCCGGCCCTGCGCGTCCTCGATCACGACGGTGGCGAGGCCTGCCTTCGGCAGCGTGAACGTAATCGGGATGCCCCCCGCGGCGGGGGGCGGTGCGGCGCCCGTGCGGGCGGTCAGCGCCAGCAGGGCCGCGAAGAAGAGTGATCGTCGAGTCGGTTTCATGGCATATTTCCCGTGCCTTCTGTTTTCGTGCCTCTTGCGAGCGGTTCTACTAGGTGGACTCGCCGCGGGAGGGCCTCACCCACGCGCTTCAGGCCGGGCCTCCCCGCCCATCTCCGCCCGCATCCGCTCGGACAGCCGCCCCCAGGCGGCCAGTCTGATTTTAGGATTATTTCTGCGGGGCGCCGATCTTGAACATCTTTGTGCCGCAGACGGCGCAGGTTCCTTCCGTCGCCGGCTTGCCGTTCTTCATGGTCATGGCGGCCGGGTTCTTCATCTCTTTCTTGGCTTTACACTTCATGCAATACGCTTCCATTATCCACCCTCCATTCATCGGATTGATCTGATTGATCTGAAGGCCCGTTCGACATCTCCCCCTACCTCTCCTCTGTCAGAGGCAAAGTGTTCGATAACAAGGATTGTTGTGTGGGACACTCGGCCAAGCCGGAACGGTTCTTCCTCCCGGCCTGCTTCGGCGCCATTTTCCGGCTGTTTGCCCCGGATTGAAAGGCTAGTTTGAATGCAGCTGCTTTGGAAAACTGATTTGAACGCAAGATAAGGTTCATTATCCTGCTCCACTGCCAGGCATTTTATCTGCTAAATATTTCGTTTGCTTCGATTGCTTATTTTGCTTCGATTGCTTCAGATGGTCGTTCTGTGCTATACTAAACCTCGTCTGCTTATGTTGTTCGTTATGTTGTTCGCTTAATGTTGTTCGCTTATCTACCCATGCACCTGTCTATGCACCTGAAGGTGCTACTAAGTACATGGACGAAATTAGGTTTACATTACCACAGGGGCAAAGCCTCGCCTTTTCAGAAGGAACTTGCTCAAGAGGCGGGAAGTTCTAAATATAACCTATTTCAGCCCTGCTACTTATTATAAGAGGTTAGTATTATAAGAGGCTACTATGTTTATACCGTCTCCCAGTGAAACCATTCCCCGTGAGGTGTTGGTGCCGACCGAGCAGGACGCGCAGCTTGCACTCACATCAAGCCAGGCTCTGGCTCAGCTTCTTGGTAATCTTCCGGGCGACGGCGGATCACCCTATCGCCATGTTCACCTCTCCGCGTATGTTCACCTCTCCACAGAGGGTGCCCGCGCGACCGAGATGGACCTGCCCCTACCAATCGTGCGCCTCCTCGTGGGGGCGCTTCAGGAAATGGCGGCGGGCAACGCTGTCACCCTTTTGCCCGTCCCGACGGAACTGACAACCCAGCAAGCCGCCGAGCTCTTGCGTGTGTCCCGCCCATCTCTTGTCAAGATGCTCGATGAAGGCAAACTGCCCTACCGCAAGGTGGGCGCCCATCGGCGCATCCGCTACGAAGATGCTCTGCTCTATGTCAAGAACGAGCGCGCGCGCCGAGCCAAAGTCATGGAAGAGCTGGTCGCCGAAACGGAAAGGCTTGGCCTGTACTAATGCGGAGGTCGACGATGAAGGCGACGATGCTGGTGGCGGTCCTGGATGCCTGCGTTCTCTACCCACCCAGCCTGCGCGACCTATTTATGCGGCTTGCCTCCGCCCTGGTTTATCAGCCCCGTTGGACGGAAGAGATTCATGCGGAATGGATGAGAAACGTGCTGGAAGACCACCCGCAGCTCACTCCCGCGCAGCTGGAGCGCACCCGACGATTGATGGACCGGATCAGCGACGAAAGCCTCGTCACAGACTACGAGGCCTATCTTCCAGCGCTTTCCTTGCCCGACCCAGACGACCGGCACGTTCTGGCAGCCGCGCTCCAGGCGAAGGCGGGCGTCATCGTGACCTTCAACCTCTCCGATTTCCCCAAAGCCACCCTTGCTCCCTTCGGCGTCCGCGCCCTCCATCCCGACGAGTACCTGACGGCCCTGTTTGACGATGCCCCGGAACTATTCCTGATGGCGGTTCGCGAACACCGCGCCGCGCTAACTCGTCCGCCCAAGACAGCTGCCGCTTACGTGGAAACGCTCAGGGCGAACCGTCTAACGAAACTTGCACTCCAACTGGCCGAGCAGCAGAACAATATCTGATAAACCGCATCTGAAAAATCACATCTGAAAACCGTCTTAAAGTGCGTAAGCCAAGCTCTGATAAGCCAAGCTCTGAAACATTGTCATTAGCGAAGCTCTGACCTGAATCAAAGCCCAACCTGTGCCTATAAACCTATGTCTATAATCCGACCTGTGCCGCCGCATTGTCTCGGAACAGGGAACCATCGCGGATGTAGCGGCGGGCGACGGTGACGCTCTTGTGCCCCGTCTGCGCCATGATCGAGCGCTCGGAAACCCCTGCCGCCGCCGCGCTCGTGGCCAGCCCCGCCCGCAGGCTGTGACCGGCATACTTCGCGGGGTCCAGCCCCGCCTTCTCGGCGCAGCGCTTGACCACCAGCGCCACCGCCCGGTCGGACAGCCGCCCCGGCTGCATCTGTCCGTGGCGGTTGACCGCCCGCCAGAGCGCTCCTTCCGTCAGCCCAGATTTTTCGATCCAGGCGGCGAGGGCGCGGACGGGGCAGGTGTGGGGGTGGGAGCCGTAGGGGATGCCGACCTTTCGCCCCTTCCCCTCTTGGTCTGTCTTACTCTTCCTTATAGATAAGGTAAGCCCGTCATGTCCGGTGTGTACGTCGGCAACGTCCAGCCCGACTAGTTCGGAGCGGCGGAAGGCCCCAGCGAAGCCGATCAAAAGGAGCGCCCGGTCCCGCACCCCGAGGAGATTGCTCTCCAGGGTCTCAACCATGCGCCGAAGCTCGGCGGTGACGGCGGGGTTCTTGCCGTGCTGCTCGGTTCCTTTGGCGCGGCGGATGCCGGCCCAGACCAGGCGGACGGGCGCGGCCTTGGTGGGGGTCTCGTGCCCGGCGGCCTGGTGGACCTGGGAGATGGCGGCGAGGCGACGGCCCAGCGTGCTGGGTTTGAGGGCATCCGCCAGGGCGGTGAGGTACAGAGCGACAGTTTCGGGTTTGGCGGGCAGCGGGACGAAGCCGTAGGGGCGGCACCAGCGCTCGAAGTCGTCCCAGTCGGAAGCATGGGCGCGGTGGGTATTGTGGGACTTGGCCTGGCGGATGTACTGCCTGGCCTGCTCACCCCAATCGGTTAGCGTGGCAGGCAGGTTTTGAGCTTGGGCTTTTTCCTCACCAGGCAGCTCTTGACCGGTTTCGGCTGCATTGCTATTTAAAGGTATAGAAGACGCCGTTTCCTCAGCATCAGAATGCACCGGGGCAAGTGGCCTGGAAACGGGCAGCGAGTCGGGGTCAGGACCGGAAACATTACCAGAAACCTTAACCAAAGGGAGTGTCATACCGGCTTATTCGCCGTCCCCCGCCCCAGTTCCTCCTGACTTCCGATAAGTAAAGGTTATCGGAAGTCAGAACAGGGGTCAGGAGGAAAGTCAGGAGTGTAGAACGGAAGTCAGGCAGCCCTTCGGCAAGCAAGGAAGCACAGGGAAGGATGAGCATCAGCGCCCGCCAGTTGGCTCCATAACACAAGCGTGGCATTACCGGGGCGGCGGGCGCAGGGCGTAGACGTGGTAGGCGTACTGGTCGCTGACGAGGCGCACGTCCCAGCCCTGGGCGCGCAGGCCGGAGGCTAGGCCGAAGACCTGCTCCCAGCCTTCCAACACGATGAGGTAGTCCGCGTGGCTGTCCCCGGCGATGCGGCTGACCGCCGCGCCGCGCAGGAGGCCCCCACTGGGGTGGGTCAGGGCGCGGTGGGCGGCGACGCTGGACGGGGTCTTCAGGCCCACCAGGTCTACCAGGTGGAGGTGCGTGGCGTAGGCGATGTAGCCCGCGTCGTGGACCAGCAGGGTCGCGCCGGGCGGCAGGTGGGCATTGCACCAGGCGGCGGTGCCGGCCAGGTCGTGGCGGGTGAAGCCGCAGAAGGACAGGTGCCGCGCCCAGAAGTCGGGCGCGCGCCAGCAGGACTGCGCCAGGGCCAGCACCAGCAGCGCCGTCACCGCCGCCGGCAGGCCTGGGCCTCGGGGCCAGCGCGATCCTCCCCGCAGCGCCGAGGCCGCGCCGCACAGCAGCAGGGGCAGCAGCGGATAGAGGTAGCGCCCCTCGTAGAAGCCGAGGGCATCGGGGAAGCGCAGCCAGTAGGCGCCGACCAGCAGGCCAGCGGACAGCAGGCCGACCCGCCCCACCCCGGTCTGCAGGAGCAGAGGGAGGCAGAGGGTCAGCAGCCCCACGTCGCCGACGAACAGGCCCAGGTCCTTCCCGACCAGCGCCGTTCGGACGGGGGCCGGGAATATGTCCTGGGCGAAGAAGAGGCGCTTGGCCTCCACGGTGCCGGGATAGGGTGTGCCGAGGGTCAGCCCGTACCAGAGCGCCCAGGGGGCGGCGCACAGCAGGGCGAGGCCGAGGTCAAGGAGAATGGGACGCGCGGCCCCGCGCCAGGAGCCGGCGGCGCGGGCGCGGCGGAATGCCCGGAGCGCCAGCAGCCCCAGGGCGAGGGGCAGCAGGTCGGGGCGGATGAAGGGAAGCAGGCCGCACAGGCACGGCAGCCACAGGCGGGGGCGAACGGGCGGGGCGGCGTCTTTAGGGGACCCCCTTTCCGGCTCGGAGGCGAGGGCCAGCGCCCAGGTGACGGCGGCCAGCGCCAGGCCGGTTTCCAGGCCGTTCATCAGCTGGTGCAGGGTTTGACCGGCGGCCAAGCCAACGAGGGCGAGTAGGAGCGCCTGCGTCGGGGTGGCCCCGTGGACGCGGGCGAGGCGCACCATGCCCAGGGCGTAGGCCAGGGTCGCCAGCCAGAGGGCGGCCCAGAGGGCGGTCGCGGGCGGCAGGGCGAACATCATGAGGGCGACGAGGGCAAGGTGGACGGCGCTGGTGGCCCCGGCGAGGGCGGGGGTGCCGGGGCAGTTGGGGTCGTGGCCCCAGTGGAGCACCTGGGCGTTGTGGAGGGTGATGTAGGCGTCGTCCACGGGGAAGACGGGCGGGCCGAGGAGGACTCGGTGGAGCAGGCCGGCGAGCAGGACAAGGAGGGTGACGGCGGCGTACAGCGCGCGGCTTTCCCTGCTCGTGCAGGCTCGTTGGGGCACGGCCTGTTCGGAAGGTACGGTTTCCGGCTCCGTAAGCAACGGGGGCATGGCGTTGTCGTTCCTATGGGACGGGGAAGGGATGACGAGAAGGGCGCAGAGGCTTCCAGTTTCAGCCAGACCTTTTCCTACCACACCTCAACTTCTTACTCTCCTGCGATGCCACTCACCAGCCGGTTCTGGCTGTCCCAGACCATCGTGCGGCCCCCGCCCGAAAGCGTGTTGCCGTCGGCATCGTCGGCGTCGTTGGTGTGAGTGGACGCCCCGCTCCTATTCCTAATTATGGTTTTCAATCTTTCTGATACCCCGCAGCCTGCGGCGAAGATTTCATCATGGCTGCCGCGGCGCGGGGGGCCAGGTGCCTTTCTGTGGCTGGAATTGTACTTCCACCGGCTCATCTGGTCTTTCCCTACCTCGCCCAAACTTGCCTGTAAGCAGCGCAAAGCCGCCTGTAACAACTAGAGCTATGCCGACACTAACCGTGCCATTGTATAAATCGCTTTTGATATTAGGCCAATTACGGGTGGCAAAACTATATGCTGTGTTACATGCTAACCACAGCAACGGTGGAACAAAGACCCAATGAATTAGTCTCTTCGGAGCGCGAACCAAGATATTTGTTGTTGCCAGAAGAACGAAGTATCCAATGCGTTGAGTATCGTGATTCCAAGTGGGGTGCCACATTGGCATTCTGAGAGTCACAACTAGGGTCGGCAGCGCAGAAAGAGCACCTGACAAACTCCCACCTACTAGTGCTATACAGACGCAAAACTTATCCCATTGCCGTTGCGTTTTCATTCTATAGCACAGCCTCGTAAAACACTCAAAAGTCGTACACGCCTCCTCTATAGTTGTTTAGGAGGAGGCGTGAGACGCAGGTGTTAGGTGCATCAGATGAGCAGCAGAGCGAGGCTCAGAAAATGATCCTAAAAGCCTCGTGTCAGAGAATCGAATTTGCTGTTTCTAGACAGTCTCCATATAGATCATGTTCGTTGAGGATCATCTGACCTGCCCACACATCTAGGGCTCCAGTGAGGCATTGCATACATCCGAGCTTTGCCTGCCTCCCGCCGCTGGCCTTTAGCAGTTGTCCCATCATTCGTTCTGGAAGCCCTGCTAGCATACCTAAGGGAGTTGGATAGGTGATAGTACCCGCTGCGTCAAGAAGCTCGCCATAGATCATATTGGCCATCCCTTCCCATATGTTAGCCCAGCCTATGCCCATTAGTTCCTTGCCGTGAGCCATGAGTGCGATGGCAAAGGCATCCATGGCTTTGTTGAAAGCATCTTCTCCATTGATGGTAGCGTCACAACCCGTCGGATCAACCATATTAACAGGGTTGTTGCTTGCGTAGACGAACCAGTCCATTCCCTCCATATCAGGGTCCTGGCTGACAAACCTCCCCAGACTAGGATCATAGTACCTGGCGCGCATGTAGACCAGCCCGGTGTCGTCGCTGACGTGCCCCAGGCTCCCCACGAACCCCTGCTTGGTGCTGGCCGTGCCCCCGTTTGACCTGGTTGCCCCGTACACGTCGTACTTGGGCGAGGACGTGAGGTTGCCGCTGGGGTCCACCTCCCCCACGACCGACCCCAGACCGTCGTAGACGTACCACTTGGTCAGCCCGCGCCCCCGCACCGGGGCGGGAGTGGTGGGGGTGCCCCCGAAGTAGTACCCCTCCGTCTGCTGCGTCTCGTCCACGCGGCACTCGGGACCACGCGCCCCCACCAAGTAGGTGGCCGTCACCGTGGCCGCAGTCAGAGTGCCCCCTGCGGCGTGCCCCTCGCGCACCAGCATCGTCCCGTCGTAGGCGTAGTCGGTGGAGACGCCGTTCTTGGCGGACTGGCGGCGTAGGCCGTCCGCGCCGTACTTGTAGGCGGTCGTGTTGCCGTTGATGATACACGACACCAGCCGGTTCTGGCTGTCCCAGGTGTTCGTGCGCCCGTTGCCCGTCAAGGTGTTGCCGTCGGCGTCGTTGTTGAAGCCGGACGCGCCCGCCCCGCCCGTCGAGAGCAGCATGTTGGCCGCGTTGTAGCTGTAGCTCGTCGTGCCCACAGCGGAGTCCTGCCTGCTCAGGCGGTTGCCCATCGCATCAAAGGTGTAGCTCTGGGTCTGGCCGTCCCCGTAGTTCACCGTTTTCAGGCGGTTCAGGGCATCGTAGGTATACGTCTCCGTCCGGCTGGTCGTGAGCTGGTTCGTGACGGGCGTGTAGGCGTCCCCCGTGTTCATCAGGTCCGGCTGTGTCGTGCTGCTGTAGGCCGGGCTGCCCCCGCTGTATTGCAGCGCCCCGCCCGTCCCGGTCGTGGCCATCGTCACCTGGTTGGTCAACCGGTTTCCCGCGTTGTCATAGGTGTAGGCGTTCGAGGACAGCAGCGAGGCGCGCCACTGCGGCTGGGAGCCGGACGTGTCCAGCCACCGGAAGCTCGTCGTTACCTGGCCCAGCCAGCCGTGCGTAAAGGCGCCCGTCTGGGCCATCACGGTGCTGTAGACCCCCTCGTAAGTCAGGTCAGTTTGGACGCAGCTCACCAGGGTGCCGACGGCGTTGTAGACCTCGTCGGAGCGCGCCGAGCGCAGGCGGCCACTGCCGTCGAAGGCGTACTCAGTCTTGCGGCCCTGGGCGTCCGTGATGGAGCCGAGGGCGGTTCCGGCGGAGTTGGGGTCGTCGCTGGGGAGCCGCCCCTCATTGGCGCCGCTCCAGGTGGTGAGATAGCTGTAGGTCCAGGTGCCGCCGCCCGGCAGGGTCATGGAGGTGCGCTCCCCGCTGGACAGGTAAGTGTAGCCCGTCGTGCCCGTGACAGGGTCCGTCACCGAATGCACCCGGTCGCAGCCCGGCTCATAGGCCATGACCGTCGTGCCCCGGTTGTCCTGGACGGAGTGGGTGCGCCCGTTGGCGTCGTAGACATAGGTGATCGTTTCGGCGGGTGTCGCCCCTTTGGCGGGCGTAGCGACGGTGAGGGGCTGGCCCAGGGTGTTGTAGGTGAACGTGCTGGTCTGGCCCGCCGGATCGGTGCTTTGCAGTACGCGCCCCGCCGCGTCGTAGCTCATCGTCGTCGTTCGGTTCAGATGGCCCGTGCCGGGGTCCTGCACCACTTGAGTCAGATTCCCCCATTGATCGCCGCAGGTGTACTGGGTGACGACACCATTCAGGTTGGTATCCGTCAACTTCTGGCCGTACTGATTATAAGTGTAGATGAACTGCTTGTGGTAGGAAGGGCTGGACGAGTCGTTATAGCCCGCGTCCTGCACCCAGAGCACCTGGCCCCGGTTGCCCACGTTGGCGTCGGTGCTGGTCCCCACGCCCATGGCCGTCGTGTGGCCGTTCATGTCGGAAACGCCGGATTTCTGGAAGTACTGGCTGGCGTTGTACCAGGTCGTCGTCTCCGTGCCAGGGAAGTAGCTCGTCGGCGGCGGGCAGCTGCTGGCCGCACCGACGCCTCCCGCAGCGCCGCTGGCGACCTGGTGGGTCAGCATGTTGCCGTGCGCGCCGTAGGTGAACAGGTCGTAGCGCCCGAGCTGCGGGTTGGGGCTATTAAGTAGTCATGCAAAAGAAATCTGGTACTGAGTCCCGAACCGCGCCAGAATGTCGGCGACACTCTGGCAGAGCGTCCCGAAGTCCGCGTAAGCCTCGCAGCCTAGCCAGC
>JAABUL010003344.1_pt1 | contig 23975 bp, 22 predicted proteins | sample 5559151 | NCBI WGS metagenome assembly JAABUL01 (sample SAMN10711876, study PRJNA513368) | rock metagenome | isolation source: Antarctica rocks | place: Antarctica: Victoria Land, Pudding Butte sud | reverse complement strand
GCTCTCGTCGCGCTGGATCTCCAGCTGTAACAGCAAACCCTCCAGATGACGACGCGCCAGAGCTGAACCCTGCATCCAATCGAGCATACGGCACCGCAGGAAAGCCAGCCCTTGTAGAGCATCAATCTGCCGTATTGGGCATGGACCAAGCTGTGGAAGGCATCAACAAAGCAGTCTTTGGTGCCGAGGCCTCCAACAATCCCATCCATGGCAGTGCAACTGGACTCGCGGCTGTTGATGAAGAAGACGAGTTTAGCGCAGCCGACCCACGAGGAGCATTTGACCCTTTTCCTGCAGGAAATGCTCAGCCAGCCATCGGTCAAGATGCAATCAGCAACTGGGCAATTCGACTTCCCCAACCCAGCCCTGGAAATCGGCTCATCTTCTCGCAAGGCTTGCGCGATGGTCGTGGGGGCCTTGCTCCTGCCGAAGAGAAGGGCAAATGGGCGAGGTACGCTACAAATGCCGTGTTCGATACGGTCAAGATTCCTATCTTGACGTTGATCGTACTTTGGCTCTGCGCGTTCCTCGTGACTGGCATTACCCCTTCCTCTTTCGTAAGGAACTTTGGCATCGGCTTAGCACCAAATGGTACAACTCACGACATAACCAAGCTGGACTACAGCATCATTCGGCATCGCCTGGACCGAGTTGAGCAGCAGCTGCAGGATATACCACGCCAGTTTGTGAAGTCCGCGAACCCAGCACCCACCCAGCACCAAGTCAATTGGTTCACGCCAGGATTTGGAGCATTGATCGACATCGAGCTTTCGTCTCCAACAGCTGCCATCTGTGATCCAACTTGGAAACCATGGCCATTCAGCAAACTCCTGAAGCGTTCTTGTCCCGAGCTACCTTTATCGCCACCCCAGAAGATGGCTCTTCAGCCTTGGGACGACCCTATGCAAGACCGCTGGTGCGCGCCACGCTCTGGTGGCAAGTTGCAGCTCGCTATCGAAATCGAGCGAGACATCCTGCCAACCGAGCTCGTGGTCGAATACATGGCAAAGGCCGCCAGCCCAACGGGTTACATGAACTCAGCGCCCAGAGAGGTCGAGCTTTGGGTTCGCATTGAAGATGATGAGGTTCGGGCCAAGGTCAGCGCTACCATTGATGGTCTGTATCCTGAGCTATGGCAGGACGCAAATCTACAGGGCAGATTGCTTCATGTGGCGCGAGACCTTGGGGCGGAATACGTGCCCATCGGTCGATGGGAATATAACATCTGGCAGAACCAGAATATCCAGGGTTTCAAAATACCCAGCTCACTACTTAATTACGACTTCAGCACAAACAAGTTCGCGATCCGCGTCAATTCCAACTGGGGCAACGTGGAATTTACCTGCATCAACCAACTCCGCATGTACGGGACCGACAAGTCTGGTATCATGGATGAGTTGGAGGATGATCCTTTCAAGCTGATCAACTAACGAGGGACTCGAAGGAGGTTAGAAGTGCACGCACTTGTTCGCATCAATATTGAGATGTACCCGTGGAGGATTGGGTAGCCCCTGCAGTTATTGGCAATGGTTACTCCTGTACTCTTACCTGTAGCGAGCATTGTTATGAGATACGAGATAACGAAATAAATTCAATCATCGGCAACGCCCTCACTTGATCGACGTGATCATGCTTTCTTGACTCGAGTTGCGTGCGAGTAATGGGATATCCACAAATTCAGCAAAGCTATTGCATAGTAACCTCGCCGTGACACCTACCTGGGAGCTTTACTACACGTTCTCATGGTCAGCCACACCAATAAGCTTTCCTCTATCTCCCATTCCTACGCTCACAACCCCGTCTCTCGATGCAACACCTTGCCCAGCTGCGTGTAACACTCGCACACCGACAGACCAGAAGTCTATCTCCATCCCTGAATCAAGAGATGTCGGCGTATCCGTTCTTTGTGTCGTTGGGACCCTTTAGGTTGAACGCTCCTGTGCATCGGCTTTTCCCCAATCGTCGCTTGCGTTCTGGAAGGACTCACCATATTCTCGTCTAACCGTGTCGGGCTGATTAGCCAGAGCTACTCGGTGCCTACTCCGGGATCCAGCTCTAGGGCATCCTGATTAGTAGTCACTAAACCCCTGTACCGTTATCTAGGTAGATTTTAGTGAAAGTTTACTGCAGACATCGACCCTTCCTATAAGCACGATAACCGTATTCGCGAAAGTATTCTCGACATCCTATCGAAATCTATCGTAATGTGGAGATCAAAGCGGGGACGAGGCAAAGGTGTGGACGAAAAATAGGTGAAGCCTTCTGCTCGCCTCATTGATGGTCGACAAGCCCCCACAACTCAACGGCCAAGTCCAGCATTTCGATGGTCATTATCTGCGGCGGTCTGCGCTATTACACCGCCAGAATGCAACGTTGGTCGATGCAATACTACGGCGGACACGCTGGCTGAAACAATGAAACCCCAATTCCCGGAGCTAAAGATGGTGAAGGATGTTGACGCGCAGACAAGTACTCTAAGCGAGATGGATGCTGATCGGTCATTGGAGTTTGGATGGATCTCCTCGGCGGCATGAGGCGTTAATGCGGCGTAGAAGTCTGTCAAGTATACTTTGGTGGAAGTGTAGATAAGAGTGAGCCAAATGTAAGGTGATAGTGTATGGTCACGGTGACCATATGGCCAGGGGGGTTGTCTGACGACAGATGAAACGCCATGCGGTCGTCCAGAGCGCCCTGCATTTGATCCTGCAGCATGAACGGTCGATGGAGTACAAGCCAATCATAAATTCTCCTACCCAGCCTTGGTCTCCCCTGAGTCCCGAAGGAGCGGGGGAGTGTTACTTTAGCCTGTGTGGGATAGAATTAGAGTTGGAAAGAGACGCCAAAAACGTGGCACCGTTTCAGACTAGGCTCGGCCACAGGGACCCCGCAGCCAGACGATTGGCAGGACGATTCAGATTCATTTATCGAGCCGTCAGGATCTGGCGATCTGCCCAGTCTTCACGCTGTTTTCGGTCCCAACCCAAAACTCATGACATCGTCTCCAAATGGGCAAAGTGCCAAAGTCAGTCAGTAGTGAGTACCTAGCTCTAACACCTCCTATTAGGGCGCTTCGCTTCCAACGCCGTCGATGATCGTAGGGCGGCCCGATCTTGCTTTAGGCCAGGCAAGTCATGTTATTGTTCATTGTTCGGTGAAGTTGTCTTGGATAAAGGCACGCTGGGCGGGGACGAAGGCAGAGCTTCGGAAGCAGCGGGGGCCGTGGCGTCTGGCAAGCCCAGCTTGTTGCTGGCTGTCCAAAAGGAGTCCCAGATGGAAGGGCCGTCCATGGTCCATGACAGTTCCTTGTGAGGCACGCTGTCCCCTTCTCCTAGTCTCACATCTTCCCCATCACATTCCATCTCGTGATTGATCCATCTGCCTCCCACCTGGCCAGCATTCTTCCTTTGACGAGACATCCTTCAGGTTGTCTTCATGCCGTTCAACAGCTTTGTGCATACAAAATCTAGCATGGTCCTCCCCTTCCCTCTTCATTGACCACACCCGACCCGCTCGCTTTTATAGTCGATACACCACATTGATTCCCCCAGCCGCTGTGTCGCAGGCCCTGCATTGACGCCTTGATGCGCTCCAGTTGACACAACAAGATCAATCATCATGGCGGCAGAGGCAACCCCAGGCCAGATCAATGCCATGGCCGTCACCGAAAGAGTCACATCCATCTTCTCGTTCCTCGGCATCATCTTCATCTTGTCAACCTATTTACTGGGAAGAGGCTTCGACAAGCCTATCAATCGCCTCATATTCTTTGCGTCATGGAGCAACTTGGGTATGAACATTGCATGCCTCATCGCAGAGGACGGCCCTGCTGCTGGTCAGGAATCGTCGTTGTGCCAGTTCCAGGCATGGGCAATCCAGATGTGAGTACGCAATCTGTGAGGCTTACAAGATCAATGTCTCAATCAATGGCGCAGGTTCCTCGGAGTTGATGCGTTGTGGGCATTGTGCATGGCCTTCAATGTCTACCTTGCATTGTTCTGTGGATGGACAGCCCAGCGCATGCGGGCCTACGAATGGGTATACTTCGCTGGATGCTATGGATGTTCTTTCATACCGGCATTAGTTTATCTGTTCATAAATACCAAAAGCAGGGGAAAGATATACGGTCCAGCGCTGGTGAATATGTCTTCAAGCTTTCTCTCTTCCGCGCTGACATGACTTAGCTCTGGTGCTGGGTTGATGCAAGATGGGACTTCCTTCGCGTGGCAACCCTCTACGGCATTGTGTGGTCCGTATTCTCCATTCTACTCTCTTCTATATTTCTTACAAGCCGATAGGGTCGCTCTTGGATTTGCCATGATCATCTACATCATGGCCTTCTTCAAAGTGTGGCACAACCGCCATGAGCTGAGCGGGCTTTTCAATCCCTTCAACGAAAATCCCTTCGAAGGCACCATTACCACAGAGATAGATGTTACGACTTACGCTCGGCGACCATCAGAGCCAGGGCCCACATCTGCAGACGAGGAGACAACGATTGCTGGCGCCTCGCCAACGCAGAAGTCCGATTTCGATCCTTACAGCGTTAATATCGAAGTCGGGCGCCCACGCCTGGATCCCAAAGCTTCAACGGCAGAAATGTTTAAAGTACGCAGCTTGACCAGAAACCATGCTCTTAGCGAAACGAACCCTGACGCCTGGCTCTACGCACGTGTTGCCTTCCTCTTCTTTTGCTCCCTCCTCATCTCCTGGGTTCCATCCTCGATCAATCGTCTTTATTCCATCGCCCACCCCAACGCATTAGTCTTCGGACTCAACTACACCGAGACGCTCGTGCTTCCTCTTCAAGGATTCTTCAACGCGGTCATCTACATCATCACCTCACAGACTGCCTCTCGAAATCTCTGGCGTAGCATGACCGGCGCGCAACAATTACCACGGAAGAACAGCACGGTAGCGGGCAGTATGGTGTCTAGAAAGGGGGACTCGAAGTTGGAAAGAATGGGAATGGGCAAAGCAGATACGAAATTGGACAGATTTACGAGTCGCAGGACGAGTGATAGGTCAGCGAGCGATATCAATAGCGTCACTAGTCTGAGGGAGCACTGACCTGATTTATCAACAGGTTGCATTGACTTTTGCAGGCGCTGGATTAAAATGCACAGCGGGAGCGTTACTGGCCATCTGCTTCGGATTTTGCGGCATACACGCTATATGATATACCCCACGGTGGCGTACGAGTTTGTCAGATGTACATGTAGCTATACTGTGCTGTTGATCAGCGAAAACTTCTAGATCTGGATTCGAAGGAGCATTAGAACATTCATTCTGTCATTGGAGATTCAATGCCATATGACGAAGACGTCGCAAAATAAGTTTTGATCGGATGTGGACGTCCGGTATCCATCTGGCTTGTCCTCGGTCGTTAGAACTCAAGCTATATGTTAGAGATGGTGAAAGGCCTTGCGTACGTTCCGACTTGGAAGCTTACACGTACTGAGCAGCTACCCAACCACTACTGACGCTTCATCCATCCAACAACAAACAACTCCTCAGATGCGAACAGAGACATCCATTTTCACACCCTCGTCCGATCAAGCGAACTCCCCTTGCTTTACATATCGCAACAATCATACCGTAGACCTCGTGGCCGTACCCTATCCCCCCCCAAACACGAAATACTTTTCTTGCAACAAAGAACCGGTGCCATCACCTTGTATACACCCTGAAGTTGATAAAGAGATGTATGCTGCAGTGGCGTGTTTGGGTTGGGAGGTGGGGATGTGCGTGGGGAGTGTATGTATGAGGGGGATGGTGCTGTGGGTTATTAGGGTGGGGATGGGGTTTGGGGTTGGGGTTGGGGTTGGTGGGGTTGGTGGGGGGGGGGATGGGGGGATGGGGGATGGGGGATGGGGGATGGGGGATGGGGGATGGGGGATGGGGGATGGTGGTAGTAAGTGGGAGTATCGTGTTTGAGGTTTTAATAAAGTGAGGGTGACAATCACCCGTATGTGCAGGCTATTCAAGAACGAACCCCCTTACAACCCGAGAACCTTGACGGATAAAGTCTAAGACCTCAAGGAATCGAAAGCCTTGTTGTGGATTGGTCGATAGGGGAGAATTGGGCAATGAAGGATTTTGGTAGGTATGAGGGTTGCGAAGGATGGGGAATGGGGATGGGGTGATTGGGTGACTTGTTTTGGGGGAGGGGAGGATATGCGCTAGATGGAAGGTGTTGATATTGGTGTACGGCGCTTTGGGGTGGGTGTTGGTGTTGGTGTTTGTGTTGCGGGTATGGAGGGGGGGGTGGAGAAGGGAAGGAGGTGGGTGGTGGGTGGAGAAGGGAATAAGGGTGTGCAAGGCGATTGAGATTTGAGATTGAGAATGTGTTAAAGGGGGACGAAGGGGAAGGAGGAGGGTTGGAGATGGGGAGAAGGGCTTGTTGGCGAATGAGGAAGGTGGAGAGGGGAAGGGGAGCAAGGTGATGGAGAGGGTTGCGAATGGCTTGGGTGTTGGAAGGGGGGTTTAATGGGAATTGGATTGCGTGAGGCGCTGATGGGACTGATGATGGCAGATGTGTGTCTGCTCTGGCTTTTCGTCGTTTACTAGACGTCGAGTTGGCAAAGCATGGTAAAAGAGGCTTCCGTGCATACTTACTCAGGGGGACTCAAGGGCTCTCACGTCGAATGGGGTCAAAAGTTTCTTGAGTAGGGCGTGTGCATTCGTTAGGCTAAGACATTATACAACCGTATGCATATATGTACATTCTTGCTGCCGCCAACTAGAAGTCAAATCACAATCTGCTCTCGATCCCTGCAAGATGCTGCTCGCCAGGCCAATGCGCCTCGGGCCAAACATGCCTCATCGCTTCCCATATATGGCTGACATGAATGATTTCCAAGCCATCCTTGACCTCCTGCGGCAAGTCCTTGATGTCTTTCCGATTATGTGCCGGCAGCAGCACTGTCCGCACGCCAGCGCGATGGGCTCCTATCAGCTTTTCTTTGATACCGCCTACGGGCATGACACGTCCTCGCAGACTGACTTCGCCCGTCATGGCAATGGTTGGAGGCACGGCTTTGCCGCTGAACAGCGAGATCAACGCAATGGTATGCGCTAGACCTGCCGAAGGACCATCTTTGGGTATTGCGCCGCTTGGGCAGTGGACATGGACGCTGCGATTCTTCATGATATCCTCGTTCGCGTCACGTGTAAGCCCGAGTTCGTAAGAGTGAGCTTTCACCCATGTCAGTGCCACTTCGACACTCTCCTTCAGAACATCCCCCAATTTTCCGGTAAGCTGCACACGTCCATTACCAGGCATGTCGGCCACCTCGATGAAGAGGATACTGCCTTGGCCACCACTGCTGTAGGCGACTAAACCAGTGACAATGCCAGGAACCGATTTCTTTTCCGCAATCTCCTCGTCGAAGCGTTCTATGCCGAGGATTTCCTCTAGATCAGCGACTGAGATGCGTGGACTATACTTCTCCAGCGAGGACGTATCTTTGGCATCGGCATACTCTACAGCCTTGTACCTGCATACAGATCCGATCTCGCGCTCCAGATTGCGGACGCCAGACTCGCGTGTGTAGGAGGTTATGATGGTATCCACAACATCGTCAGTAAATTCGATGTCCGGAGCACTTAGTGCATTGGTGCTAATCTGTTTGGGAATCAGATGTTGGTTCGCAATGTGGCGTTTCTCTACAGTGGTGTAGCCCGAAAGCTGGATTGTCTCCATCCGATCGAGGAGAGGAGGCGGGATTGTGTCAAGGGTGTTGGCTGTAGCGATGAAGAGGACCTTGCTGAGATCGATGGGGATGTTGATGTAGTGATCGCTAAAGCTATGGTTCTGTTCTGGATCGAGAACTTCGAGCATGGCTGCAGAAGGGTCGCCGTGGAAATTTGAACCACCAACTTTGTCGATTTCATCAAGCAAGAAAACTGGGTTATTGACGCCGACCTTTTTCAGGCCATTGACAATCAAGCCTGGCATTGCTGCAACATATGTCCGTCTATGACCTCGGATCTCTGCTTCATCCCTTACACCTCCAAGTGAGATACGGTGAAATCTGCGGCCAAGAGCAGTGGCTACGGATTTGGCAAGACTGGTCTTGCCTGTGCCGGGAGGGCCGACCAGGAGTAGGATTGGCGATTTGTCCACTCGCCGCCTACTTTGCAATATCTGGATTTTGGTTGAGTCGACTGCTGATTCCTCCCGAGACAGGCCCGACTCTGTGTCCACATCCTTCGCTTCCTCCTTAGCTTTAGCAATTTGAGCTTCGATGTCGGCGTTGACTGCTTGCTTGAGCCTGAGTACAGCCAGGTACTCTAAAAGACGCTTCTTGATCTTTTGAAGCCCATAGTGGTCGTCATCAAGCTGCTTTCTCGCTCTCTTCAACGTTTCAACGCCCAATTGATCTTCGGTTGCGGCAGTCCAGGGAACCTCGGCGAGAGTCTCAATGTAGGTCCTGCATACACCATATTCAGCCTGTGCAGGATTCATCTTTTGCAGTCTCTTCATTTCCCTGTCGGCAACTTTCTGCGCCTCGGGTGTCAGTTTCGCCGCCTCAATCTTCTTTTTGAGCTCCTCCATCTCATTGGGCTCTTCGTCGCCTCCGCCATCGCCAGCTCCCTGACCGAAAAGGCCTTGAGGACTGAAACCTGCAAGCGTGCCCATCGCTCGGCGCATCAAGGCTTCTCGATCTTTGCGGCTGACGTTGTTAATATCTAGGCCCTGATTGGGTACCGAGCTCGTGATCGTTGTGATCTTGACGCTCCCTTTCATGCTAGTGACCTGCCTACTGAGCATTTCAATTACTTGGTTCAACCGCTCTTTGACATTCAAAGCTGCCAACACACGAAGCTTCTCCTCTAGAGATGCTTCGACAACATTGCTCATAAAATCAGCAAGGACGCCGGCTTCTGCGAGCTGTTTCTTTGCGACATAGAGTTCCAGCCGGCGCGCGAGGAGCGGGGATAGGTTTGTAGAAGACCGAGGCAGGTATGAGGCAACTCGAACAAGGGTGAGAAGCTCCTGTGAAAGTTCTTTGAGATGCTCAAAGAGTGTCTGTACGTCAGGGTCCGCAACATCGACTGTGAGACAGATTCAATATAGTTTCGCAGACTATTAGGTATACGCACCCTCATCGTCCAGGTACATGATCTCCGCCTCAAAATATGGCCTCATCTGTGTAAACCGGTCAATCCTGAACCTCCTGATCCCCTCCACTATCAATGACAGATCATATGCCCTCCTACCCTGAACTCCGGAGATCTTGGCTACCGTGCCATACATAAATAGATCGCGATGATCGGCATCTCCAGGGTCAATATCGTCATTATGAACTCGTCGTCGAGTCTTCGAATTTCCATCATCTATCAAGTTCTGGCCGTCGGACCGGAGTAAGGGAGAGTTGATGGGCACGCAGCCGATCGCAATAGTAGTTGCGTCGGGCTTGGGACGTCTTCCTTGTGTGAAGACGGTAGATAAAAGAGCTGGGATATCTGTTCGATCGGCAATAGGTACGCGAAGATTGATGCCTGGTAAAAGCACAGAACCCTTGGGCAAGGGGAGTATAGGAATGGTCTGAGACTTGTTTTGGCCCATATTCACTGGATGTGGTATTCGAACGTAGTCCCAGCGAATCCGAGGAGCAGCTTAGTTTGGGCTGCTGAGGAGATGTTCCAGGTAGACGGAAGCAGTATATGTGAGAGGACAAGGTGTAGTGTTATGGGGAAGAAGGCAAGTGATAAATTAAGTAGCGTTCGAGAGCCTCGTCATCAGAAGCGGAGCTCGAGCCGAGGCTCCTCCGCTAGTGCTAACGCTATCCTAAGCTAAACCGCTTTGACGTTCTCCATTACTCACACAGATAAAGACAAAGACGGCCGCAATATTGAATGATCACATAGATTGTATAGGGAATGGAGTGGGTGATCGACTCATCCTCGTGTTACATATGACAGATCTTTTTTATCTAGAGAAAGAAAGTCTAAATTTAATCGAATATGGTATGGCCAAAGCAAGGCTTGCAAGGCTTGGTGCTGTTACGAAAGTAGTCGACAATTTCGGGACTTGAGGCAACGTCGTTCTATGTTCTTGGGAGGTACTATAACTACATACTCTTGGCCTACAATTATGTTCCCCTGAATGGTAAGACCGCAAAGAGGTTCTCCATCCGAGTTAATCATCTGATGTTTGACAAGGCCCTGAAAAGTCTATGGCCTGGGTCTTTTCGATTTATATTCCTTTTGCTACGCGCTTCCTGATTAAATAGAATATATCACCCTATGAGCGCAGAAGGTGTGGTGAAAACTAAGAGTTCCGCAAGCCAATGCCCCATCCGGAAGATTGTGATTTAGGCAAGGGGGGGTTTTGTATTTCTAGGCACAGGGGATGTAATCGTAGAACCTCCGATGTTTCATGGTTATCATGAAGTTGTATACCCTAGAGCGCCATATCGTGTATATGCTGCTGTATACAAGTTATCGTTCTCTTCTCATCTGTCTGTATGCGGAACGCCCATCTCATGAACCGTCTTTCCCTCGCTGACCTCGTATATTTGACCTTCGCCTATTTCGTGCGCCTGACCTTTGCCCATCTCGTTCGGTCTGTGGACTCCAATCTCATGAACCCTATGCGCTCGTGTCTCATCAAAGATCGGGTCTCCTTCGCTCTGGTGTTTGTCTCGATGCTGTGCGCTGTTCCTTCGCTTCCTGCGAGCGAAGAGAAATATCACCATTGCTACGAATGCTATGGTTCCTAGAGTGACTCCAACGCCGATCCCGGCTTTTGCACCTCCTCGAAGGCTTCTACCATGAGCCGTACTCGTGTTCGAGGCTGGCGAGTCAAATATTGGAGTCCAATGTCCAGTCCATGTTGTGTAGAAGTTGGAGATTGGGTTTGCATCGATGCTAATCGCCTTTGAGCCGATTTCCAGTATCTGACTCTGCCCAACACCCGGGCCTGGCGCTTGAGCCACGAAAAACTTCTGAAGGTCCCAATTCATACCAATAAATGCGGCCTGAAGGAAGGCCTTCCCAACGAGGAAAGGATCATGAGTTGGTGTGGTTGGGTCGTATGGCCTGCAGGGAAAATATCGTTCAGGTGTAGATACAATAGGCGCTTCGAGAGTGAGGTTAAGTAGCTGGAGAGGGACTTTGATGCTGAGATTCCCACCACTGCTACCAGCTGATTGGAAGACAAAATCTAGGTAGGTAGGGGCCGACAGGACTTTGTGGTATGTAGGGTCGGCGGTGTTCCATTTGTAGAGCCCAACATCTGGTATATATGTTATTGGCAAGAAGTTGGCGATGGCGGCGCAGGTATTGGTTGGTAGGAAGAGATATGGCACAAGTGGATTGATAGTGGTGGGTATACTTTTCTCCGAGGCATTCAATTTGAGTAGTCCACTGGCAGATGTCGCATTGAAGGGGGATATCCCCTTTTCCGTCCCAAGTCCAATGTCCATAAGCTCCAGTGCCATGCTCCCGTTGGCTCCTAAGTCGAAGGAGCCGACGTCTCCCAGCACTCTACTCTGATCATACCCTCCGAAAACTAGGGATCCTCCAAGACCGAGCAAGGCAGATCCGTAGTGGAGACCAAATGAATTGGAGGTCGTACGATTAGTATCCGCTAAATAGCCAGGTATTGTCAAACCTTGATATTGCCCCCAGGTTTGGACATCTAGCCATGCTCCAAGAGAAAGGGATCCGACGGTCAAGGGGTAGGTTGTCCCATTAGGAAGCGCGGCGGTCAATGATGACACACCAAATATGGAGTGATTATATATATTTGTAGACCCTTGGAGGGTAGTCTTCAAGTTGAGGGTGTCGAAGATATTGACGCCCTGTCCCTTAATATTCACTGCGAGTTTGCAAGTTAGCACTTCCCTTTCAAAGAGCATCCTTTGAACGAGTTGACACATCAAGATCAGTACTCCTGAAAGGTGCCTTGCAGCTCAATACACTGCGCCATTTGGCAAGTAATGACTGCAAAAGAAGGCTTACTTGCAGCGCCACTGCCCCATCTCCCAAGAGCCTCTGTTCTATCGGTAAAATTGGAGATCACACTTTGGGAACTGGCCTCATCATACAGCCCGGCCGCCGCAGCGAGACATGTGCCTGTCCCAGTACACATAGCATCTGAGTTAACGATAGTCTCCCAGATGCCACTAGGATACAAGTTTACTTGGGAGCCACCGAGCTCAACCGTGACGACCTGCCAAGGTCCATCTGGCCCGTACGAAGTCGTATTCCATACAACGACATATGGCTGAGTCCCGGTCGCTGTTGTCGCTCCATGGATGGTGAGCACTAGCGCAAAAATCGTGCCAAGGGCAGCTAGAGTGCGCATGCCGATATGTGGTTGTTGGAAAAGGAAAGTACTTGTGAATAGTCAATGATAATATATGTTCAGGTAAAGCGATGGTAAGACATTGAGTACAGGCAAAGAAAAATGCAAAAGAAAGACCAAAGATGGTAAATCCTTCGCGGCATCCTACAGAATGGACCACGCTCGGGGCGGAGCGAATTATCCCGTATCACCATACAATGCTATTATTGATAAAGCCAGTTGGTGAACTGGGGAGCGCTTGTTGACAGCATTTGATTGGCCTTTCAATCCGGCATAATACAACTAGCCATCCAAACAGAATTCAGAAGTTGATCAATGTGGAGAGTGGCTGCTGTAACTCCGTAACAGGAGGCGGAGGATCGAGATGAAACGATAATGGAGCTAAAGAATCCTTCGAGGCTTGGTGGCGGCAAAGCACAATTCGTGATTTGTCCTTATGAAAAGCCTACATGGACTCATCCGATTGTGCATGCAGCCTTACTACCGTTCAGAGCCAGAGAGGTCATAGACCGCATCTGAGATTTTGCTTCTAGACACAGAGAGAGAGAGCTTTGGTGTGGGAATTGTCATGGTTGTGTCGATCAGGCGTATGCTATATGGCTAGCGGTAGCGGCTTGGCGGCGCTTTCCCTAGAATTTTCAGCTGCAGAGCCGCACAATACTATTGGTCTGCAGTGTACCCATATCATTGGGCATAGACGGAGGAGTCATGTCCTACGGTACTTGGAACCATTGACGTGCAAAACATATGTCTGTGTTACAGCAGCAAGAACAAGGGAGATCCAAAGATCGAACAACAGACTTGGGCGGCGCTTGATATACTGCTGTGCGCTTGTGCCTACAGCGTAGGTTGAATTCCAGCTCCCTTGAAGATTTGCAAGAGATGTAAGAGAATTGAGAACAACTAGTATATAGTATGGTGACGAAAGGAGAGCGAGATTAAGAAAACTCAATTTGTGGACACGCAAAGAACACCATCTTACCAAAGTACTGCACCATCAACCGTCAGGGCCACCAAAATAAACCTAGTGTTTTGCTCAAGAGCGCAGCTTAAACACGCCAATCGCAATTATGCCAAAGTTCACATGGTTAACTGCGAACGACAGCATGTCAGGATGGTCCTTGTTGACAATCACAACCCTGAGCCCTGCACTTGTGCAGAATTATGTAGGCCGAGTCATATGCTGGTCCGGTACATCTAGTCCCCTAACCGGGCAACCCCCAATAGCAGACTTGTGCGGTCCATACTCCCCCTCAAAAGTAGGTCTCCTAGTAGGAGAAGGTATGGATGACCTGTCCCAGAGATCGGGTATTGGCTCATCAACATGATCTTTTATTATGCGACGGACCAGCGCAACAAAGCCACGATGAAATCGTTGCTGAGATCGTTTGAGATATACTCAACGCTCGTATGGGGGAAGATGAGCAGATTATGTCCACCTCTATGACGGACAATCGTAATACTGTTGTGTGAGGCTGTATGACTCCCCAGGCGATACTGTCATGCAGTTCATTCAACATTGTAAAGATCATCTAGGCAGGATACGTGATGGGTGTGCTTGTCTGATGTAGTGCCTATCTTTGATCGATCTCGGTTGAGGGCCAACTACATGGCCGTAACCAAGTATCTTTTGGGTTTCTTGCCCAATCTTCCCAAAGCCAAGGTCAGGATATGGCTAGTAGGAGAACCGATCGGTGGAAAAATGGCACCGTGTTCTCACACCAACGAGAGAGCCGTAGCACGGTCCACTGGTGTTAGGACCCGAGGATGACTCCTAGATAATGTATGCTACCTCTTTTTCCCGGGTCTAGCATTTTTCTCCTTTCTCCTCTCCTTCACCCCCCTTTCTTTACGCACATCATCGACCCCTTTAATCTCACTCTTCCCCTTCCCGTCTTTAAACCGACCCCTACGCTCCTCCTTCGCCTTTTCAACCATCTTTTTCTTCTTGTAGAAATCATCTCTGTACTTGTCTGCCTCCTTCGGCGCCTTTGCTCCCTTATGCTTGAATCTCTTACCGCCGCTCCTATTCGCTGCATTTGCGGCTGCCTCGTCATCACCGGTACGAGGCAGCCGATCGATTCTGTTTGATTTCCTCCACGCATCGAACCTACCACTGCGGAAGGAAGCAGCGATCTTCTGTCCACTCTCCCCAGTAATCATTTGTTTTCCCTTACTACCATCCTCATCATTCGCTCGTGCGACATACTTTTTGCTCTTCTTATCCCACCGCATGCCTTTTGCACGGCTTGGCTCAGCAAAATTCTTCGCAGTGTCATCATTTGTAAAGTCCATTGTTGCATTACGAGCCGCAGAGAGGAAATTGGAGTTGCCACCTGAATGGACACCGTAGCCCCGATCTTGAACTAGCTGATCGGTGGAAGGAGTATACGACATGAAGAAATCCGAATCTTTGTATCCATCACGCTTGTTTTCTTTGCTTTCCGAAGTGTGCGAAAAGGTAACCTCAAGCTCATCATCCGAGACCGAGTCCATATTTGCTTGATCATCCGGCAGACCATTGTCATCTTCAACTTGAGTCGTCGTGCTTCGTATTAATACATTGTCTTGGCCTTCAGGTACATCCTCGAGCTCTGCACATTTCAGAGCTTGCTGCTTCCTTCCGACCTTTACTCTTCGCCTCTTCATGATTTCCGCAGCTTCGTCTATTGCGCCTCGTTTGCCGATCTCAAAAACAGTCTCTTGAGGCCTGAACCCACTGATTCGAGCCAGCATGTTTACTCGCTCTATCTCAGCGGAGTTGTTCTTGGTATCAAACAGCGGATGTAAGGCCATCCAATTCTTCGACCCAGTCACCTCCTTGGACCTTTTCGCACTTTGGTGCGAGGCTGCATTGCGAGTCTTTAGGTAGAGCTTTTCGCCTTTAGTCGCCACGGCCCGTAGTGCCAGCAGGTCCGAATCCTCATCAAGGAGCTTGGACACTAGTTCGCAATTTGCTTCTAACTTATCTCGCACGAGACTACCAACCGCAATGTCTTCTGAGTAATTGGGTTCCTGGCTGTCTGGTCCGAAAAGTAATTTTCTGCCTAGGAACAGCTGCAAATCTAGAAGATATGGAGTATCCGATTCACGGACAAGACTGTAGCTCCAGCCTGAGAGTTTCAATTGTCAGTGTTACCGCTCTTGCATGATGGACAATCAGCTGAAGTGGGGTCTGGCGTTTCTGGAAGTAGCAATTGCTCTCCAAAGTTTGCCTATTATCCAATATGGGGGCCAGGGTGGATAGAGAAACCCAAACAAGACGTACCTCGCTGTCCAGCTCTCGCTGTCCTTCCAACTCGGTGAATCTAACAAGAAGGATTAGTACTGTGGCCTCTCCGTTTTCAAAGCCTCGAATTGATACTCACAAAGATTTTCGGTTGGGCAGGGAAGTCATAGTTGATCACGTTGGCTAACACAGGGATATCTATACCTCGCTGATGACGTTGGGGGTCAGCATGGCCCATTCTATCAGGAACAGCCCTTCCGAGACATGTCTAAGGAGTAGAAGATTCCCCAAACATGGCTCAAGACTCAAAGTATAGCCATCTGGGGGAATGACTGAGCAGAAAGGGTACTAACAGCAGCGACATCCGTTACAACCAAAATATTCGTCTTGCCTCCCGTAAAGTCTTGAACTTGAATCTTCCTTGCTGTCTGATCAAGGGATCCATAAGCATGGGATACCGCGAATCCTGACTGCCGTAAAAGTGCTGCGAGATAGTCTACATGCTGGATAGTGCCCGAGTCAGCATTGCTCTATCAAGAATTGAAGCCAAGAAAAAGACGTGTCTGGGTAACAACAGTTCATGAGATATGTGCGAGAACTCCAAAGGAGGTCAATACAGAGAATTATTGGAGCAAGAAGATTACGTACATGTTTTGTTGAGCAGAAAATGATTGTTGAGTGCTCTGTTGGTAAATCCCTGGGCTTTGCTCCATCAGCCTCGCCTCTCTTCCTTTTCTTGCTAATCTTGCCAGCATCCTCTTTCTCTCGGATTGCAGCTTGAGTTTGGCCCAACGGAATTTGAATGATGTCGCTCAGAATATGCAACAAGGCACCCTCCTTTTCCTCGCTCTTGGTTGTAAAAAACGCACTCTGGAGATCTTGAGAGATTTTGCTGTCTGCGTCTAGTCTTACAAGTCGCGGTTCCTGTAGACCGGCTCTAGCAAATTCCACGAGGGATTTTGGTAATGTTGCTGAGAAAAGAAGAGTCTGTCTCGACGGCGGTAGGGCATGCAATATTTCTGTCAATTGGGCCGCAAATCTAAAGACTCTCAATATATGCTGAAATTCAACATTGGGGGTTCTCGATATAGAGACCTACCCCATTTCGAATAATCTGTCGGCTTCATCAAAGACCACATAATTCACAGACGATAGATCCAGCGCCATCTCGATAGTTAGATGTAAAAATCTGCCGGGAGTGCCGATCACAATGTCTGGGTTGGAAGCCATTGCACCTAGGTTTATTCTGTCAGTGTTCGACTTCAAGGCTAACTTTGAGTCGCGAGACATGAACCATCCCCACGGTTCCAGCTCAAATCTATCAGATTGGAACGAAAGCTACCATCAGATAGAGCGTGGGGAAACTGACTAAACTGTTCTTCCAAGGATTCTCCACCTACAAGTAATACGGATCTCAGATCTGTGCCTCTCCCGAACTCCTTAACAACTTTCAACGTCTGAAGTGCAAGTTCTCTGGAGGGAGACAGAATCAAACCTCGGAACCTGAGTAGGGATTAGCATGTAAATATGAAGGATGGGACGAGAGCGGAGACGGGTTTTATTACCCAACTTTGGCGCTATGGCTCTTCAGTCTCTCCACCATTGGTAGTACAAAGGCGGCAGTTTTGCCAGACCCTGTCCTGTTGTCCTCGATCAGCTAATAGTCACCGACGTCTTTGCCGAGGTTATCAATACCTTGCCATCCCTACTACGTCTTGATGGTCGAGTATCACAGGTATTGTCTTTCTTTGAATCGGCGTGGGGACAGAGAAGCCTTTTCGAGCAATAGCTTTGAGTATGTTTGAATTCAGCCCCATGGCCTGGAAGCCGCCGCCTTTTCTCACTGTCTTGCCCTTCAGGTTTGCCGCTTTCCGATTGGAGGCAGCCTGTGTCTCTGCAATGAAGCCCGCATCGTCCGAACTGTAGTCGCCTTCCAGATCTGGCATCTCCCCTGGAGCAGGCATACGAGCTTTGCGGTCTGGATGCTGTGCATGGCTCTCATCATCCGAGCTTGTATTGGCGCCGTCATTGAAGAGGGCTCGAGATATATCGACCTCATTCTCAGAGGCCGCGGGCGATGGTGCACGGTGAGGCATCTTAAAAGGTGTGGAGGGCAGCTTAAATCGCGAGTAGTATTACATTGCAATTCACGATGTGATAGAAATTATAGTACGCCGTGGATCGACCGGGACAAACAGTTTAAAAATGTTCGGAAGATGTCGGGTAAACTCCTCGGGCCGTTATCTTAGCGCAATCTATGCACGTGATCACTTTACACGCTTTCGCCATACTTGACGCGCTCCACGAGTAAACATTAATCAATTCTTCGCTTGTCTTAGGCTCCAGCAAACCCTTTCCCAGGCACTACCCTGAGGCGACTGTGACCTTGGAGCAAAGTTGAAGATATATTGCTCGAAACCTCGAGACCTCATAGCTCCATATTGCCAACCGGCCTACCGAAGTCTTGGAGCATTTCTGCCAGCAAAATCAAGCACCCTTTGATTGAGCCAAAGGTGATTGCAGGATGGGTAAGTCTTGTAGGAAACATGTGGCACCACCTCTGGCTGAATTGTGTCATAGATTACGGGGGTGGCTACTCCACAACCTCTTATGGAGCTCAAGGCGGGGCCGGAGGTGGGGGGTTCATGGGAGGTTCTCAAGGTGGAAGTCAGGGGGGAACTGCAGGCAAGGTCAGACCATGACGACTATACTGTCTAAAAGCATCAAAATCTGACGCGGTCTGAAAGGGAACGTATGGAAAAGATACCCTCAGACCAGTCACCATCAAGCAAGTCCTCGAGGCCGTCCAACCCCATCCGGACGCAGACTTCAGTATCGACGATGTCGAGATCACCCAAATCTCCTTCGTCGGCCAAATCCGCAACATCTCCACCCAAACAACAAATATAACCTACAAAGTCGACGATGGCACTGGCACCATAGAAGTCAAGCAATGGATCGACTCCGACGCCGCTTCCATGGAGGTAGATGGCGCCACCACCTCAAAACCTAAGCTCGTGGAAAACGAATGGGCTCGCGTCTGGGGCCGACTGAAGGCTTTCAACAATAAACGTCACGTTGGCGCTCATGTCATAAGGCCGATAGCTGATAAAATGGAGATTCAGTATCACCTGCTCGAAGCCACATACGTACATCTCTACTTCACCAAGGGTGATCTGAGCACGATTAAGCAAGAAACGAATGGAGCGCAGGAAAAGGTTGGTGGCGGCGAGACCTTGGCGAATGGAAATCAGATGCCGAGTATCAGCACGAATGCCAAGAGGGTATATCAAACGCTGAAGAGCAGTCCGCAAAACAACGAGGGGCTGCATGTGCAGAACATAGCTTCGATCTCGAACATGAATGTGCCAGATGTGCTGAAAGCGGGTGATGAGCTTCTCAGTCACAGCATGATATTTACGACAGTGGATGACAGCACATGGGCATTGTTGGAATTTTAAGGCTTTCTTTCAGAGCCATTGTGCAGATATCCATGAAATAAAGAATTGCTTCAATGAAACGCCGACGCTATGCAATCTGTATGCTCACGACTACCGCACTCACCCAGGCCTGACATACCATAAGGCTAATGCCACAACCACCAGGCACATATCACTCACACCCTCGGCCTCAATCCATCTGCTCCCAGCGGCTCCGTCCCAGTCTTATAAGTTTCCCACCCCGGCCTCCACCTAACCTTCCCCTCCAACAAATCCCTCGCCTGCTCCCTCGTAGCCCCCCTCTCATCCCTAGGCACATTCCCCAAAACCTGCCCCTGCGCACTCCTCCCCTCCCTCGCCTCCTTCCTCTCCTCCTCCCGCACCTCCTGCAAGGCTTTATCCCAAGGTCCCAAATCCTCCAGCACATCAGGCCACACGAAGTTATCGCCCGGCTTCATCTCGATCGTCATCTTCTTCCTCTGCGGCATGCGGTAGGCGACGCCGGTGCGCGGTTGGCGGCGGACTTTGCCGTGGATGATGTAGGAGCGGACGTGCAGGGTTTCGACGTTGTAGAGGTTGTAGAGGTAGTCTTTTAGATCGAGTTTGTTCATCCAGAGGGGGGTGAGGAAGGTCGCGTAGTGCGCTGGCTGGTTTGTGGGAGGGCGGATGAGGGCTAGTGTGAAGGTAGGTCTGTGGGGAAGGCAGATGGATGGTCAGTAGGCGTGTGTGGATGCCATTGCGTCAGGAACAAGCATCTTTAGGTAGATGGGTGTGAAGCACAATTGACGAGTTGCAGATAGTACGTACAGGAAGACTTGTTTCCGGCCTTGGGGTGGCTTGAATTCATCCGGTTTCAGCGGGCGTAGGGGCAGCGGCGAAGGCTTTTTTCTGATGGATGGATTCTGGCGAGGAATTTTAGAAATCAAAGATTTGACGGCCTGCGTTACTGGATTTCTTGAAGACATGACGGACACGTAAATCGCATGGGAGACTGGAGAGCTTTTAGGGTGCGAAATTTAGCGTCTCTTCCGTATCAATTCTAGCGTAAGTACAGCAGTTTGCAAAGGCGTTATCCCGGACGCTAGTAGGCCGCACGTCGCAGAACCTCCCCTACTAAAAATAGGTAGTAAGGCCTTAATAATATATAGTTATATTTATAATCTATAAACCTCTTAATAGATCTTATAAATAATTTTATATATCTTATTTTTAATATTTTAAATCTAATTTATTATCTTACTATTATTATTATACTATTATTACACTATTATTATACCTCTATCTATTATATTAATAGTTAAGAAATATATTAGATATAAATTTAAGCTTAGATATAATAATAATTAAATTACTATTATATATAAAGTTAATATAAAGATACTTAAGTATATAAAGTAAAGTTAAGAGGAGTAAAATATAATTTATATATTATTTATAATATCTTAATTAGAATATAATTATTTTATTAATAATTGATTATAAGAGGAGTTTCTTATTTACTTAGATTAATACTTAATAGCTTATTTAAATAAGATAGCCTAATTTTTATATAATAAATTTAAAGTTACTATTAATAAGTTAATAATTTAATAATATTTATAATAATTAAGTTAATTTAAGAAGAATATAAGAAAAATAACTTAATAATATAATTAAGACCTTAGAAATTTATAATTTATATATTTAACTAATTAATAAATAAATTAATCTATCTACTTTAATAAGAGTATTATATATAAGTATATTAATAAGGGGCTTTATTAACTACCTCTTTATTTATATATTAATAGTAAGATCTTAGGTAATAAATATTATAAATAAGTATCCCTTAATAAAATATTATATTAAATATAGAATCTAAAATAATTAAAGAAGTAAAGTATTTTATTTATATTTATAATTAATAGCTACCTTTTATACCTTATATATTAAGGCTTTATTAAGGTTAATATATTTAATAACTTTATATATATTTAAGTCCTTTCTTATTATAACTAAGTTATTAATAATAATTTATAATTAATAATTATAATTAATAATATAAATATATATTAGAATTAAAAGCTAATTAATATAATAAATAAAATTAATATTAAATTAGCTTATTTATCTTTATACTTATTAAATTTAAATTTAAATAAAATATTATTTATTATCTTAAAGAGATAGATTAAGAAGTATTAAGATATTATTATTTTATATAAAGAAGATAAATAATTTAATAACTTTAAAAAGCTTATAATTAAGACTTAATTAAAATAGATAAATCCTAGTAATCTCTTTTAAAATTTAGGTATTATATATAAGAGATAATATATAAAAAGTAGAAATTATAAGCTAATTTAATATTATATTCTTTATAAATATTATATAAAAGCTTATTATTATTATATTAATTAAATATTTAAATAATATAATTTATTAAATTTAAGAGATAATATCTATTGCTTTTATTAATATTATTATTATTATTAAAGCCTTTACCTCTTATATTATCCCCTTACTTAATAAAAGTTAAGATTAGATTATTCTTATATATTAATCTAACTAATATAAAGCTTCTATTAAGTAGAATATTAAAAGATTAAATTAAAGATTTAAGATAATAAGATAAAGATTATTTAAGAAGCCTTAAGATATATTTATTATATAATATATTAATATTTCTTTTATAACTTTATTAACTTATATTTTAAGTTAAATATATATTAATATTATACTTAATATTAAAAGCTGTTTATAAATCTTTATTAAACTTCTACTCTTATATAAAGTTAATAATAAGATCCTTATTTATAAATTTATTATATATATTATTATAATTTATTATCTTATTTATAAGCCTTCTCTTCTTTATTTATTTAATAAAATTAATAAAATTACCTTTAATAGGATTACTTTAAAAGTCTATTTATAATCTTAATATAATAAAAGGTTTAAGTATTATAAATAATTTAAATATTTAAAAGGCTCTTATTAAGATAATTATAAAGTAGGATTAAAAGTTAAATAATCTTTAAGCTTATATCTTAAGCTCTTTTTATAACTTAAAAATCTATATATTTTATAATATAAGGAAGAGAGTAGAGGGGAATATAAAAGAGATTTAAATTCATAAGATAAAAGGTCTATTATAAGGAAAATATAATATAAGAATAATTTATTAAAATATTCCTTTAAAAGTATTATATTAATTATATAAAGAAATTATTTAAAGATAACTTTTAAATAAGAAAGATATTTTAAATTATTACTCCTTTTATTCCTTCTATTTATTTAACTTTAATTATTTCTTTATATATATCCTTATATTATTTATAAGTATTATTAGTAGGATTTATTTTATAATCCTTTTTATAATATTTTATAAAATAGTATTAGCCTAGACTTTAACTTATTTAATTATAAAAAATATATAATTAAAGGAGGTATTAATTTAATAATATACTTTAAATATATTATTATTTTAATATCTCTTATTTATATATTTTTATATTATTAAAATCTTTTTATATAACTTTTTATCTAGGCTTTTATTCTTAATTTTATACTTTTATATGAAAGCTTTTATAAGATTATTTAAAGTAGGAGTAATAATATAATTATTAAGATAAATAAACTATTATTATAATCTTAAGATTATAATAATAAATTTATTTATAATTTAAATATCAGGTTAATATATAATTTTAATTTTAAAGCTATTAAAACCTTTATTAAAAAAGTTTTAAATCTTTTATTTTATATTATTTTATTATTATTTATTTATAATATTAATAATTTATTAATATACCTTAATTAACTTATTATATATAATAGTAATTTTAATTAAGGCTAGATAAGCTTTAATAATATAATTAAGTAAGAGTATTTATATAAGTTATTCTTATTTAAACTTTTATATAAAAAGAGGTAGATTTATATTAAGATCTTATAAATATAATTACTTTTTAATTCTATTATTTAAAGTATTCTTTTTAAGTATTAATTTTAAATAGATAATAAACTTTATAAGCTTAATATTATTTATAATGATAATTTAAGAAGAAGGTATTATATTATTTATAATAATAATTTATAAGGAAATAATTATCTTTATCTTTTTTATAATAATAAAAGCCTTAATAATAGTAATATAATTTAAGATCTTAATTAAATTTTAATTAATATTAAGGTTTTTATCTTTATTTAATATATTATTAATTAGAAATTTAATAGGATTATTTTAAGCTTTAATTTATAATTTATTTAATTTATCTACTATTCTTATATTTATAAAAAGATTATCTACTTTAATTTTTAAATTATAATAATAAATAGTTTATTTAAATTAATAAAAGTTAATAAGATATTTTTATATAAATCTTATTTCCTTCTTATCCTCTTCCTCTAATTAATAGTAAAGTTAATTAGGCTAATTAAAAAATATAAGAGATTTAAAAAATTTAAAAGATTTAAAAGATATAAAAAATAATTATAATATATTATTATAGATTTATTACTTATTTAAAGTTTAATTAGAAGCTTCCTTAACTTAAAAGAGAAGGAGAAGGAGAAAGAGATATACTTAATTATAATATATTAAAAGATAATATATATTAAGAATTAAATTAAGAATCTAATATTTATAAGATAGATATTAAAGTATAATATATATATATCTTATATATTATTATATAATCTACTTAATAAACCTTCTTCTTAAATATAAAATAATATTAATATAATATTATATTATATTTTAATAAATATATATTATTTAGATATTTCTTTATATTTTTTTAGTTTCTTTAGAAATTAATTTTAATATATATATTATTTAAGATATTAATATATTATATTTTATATTTAATTATATTATTAAATTTTATATCTTTTATATTTTTAAATTATTAATTTAAAATTATTAATATTTAATCTTATAATTTTAATTTTTAATTTTTTTTTATAAAATTTTAAATATTAATAAAATTTTTAAAAAATATAAAAA
>JAABUL010003343.1_pt1 | contig 23977 bp, 3 predicted proteins | sample 5559151 | NCBI WGS metagenome assembly JAABUL01 (sample SAMN10711876, study PRJNA513368) | rock metagenome | isolation source: Antarctica rocks | place: Antarctica: Victoria Land, Pudding Butte sud | reverse complement strand
AATTAATATTTTTAACTTTTTAAAAATTATATTATCTCTAATTTTAATATATATTTAAATATAATAAAAATAAATAATTAAGTCTCGATAACTTAGTAATAGTATATTTAGTTTCTTATAATAATAACGCGCAATCTATAATATTGTTTAAAATAGTATTATAGTGCTATCTAAAATTATACTATAAATTGTATATTATTAGTATAAGAAATTAAGAAAACAAAAGTTCAAATTTCTCTTAAAATACAATAATTTTCTTTTTATACAATTTTTTATAAAATTATATAGAACAAAATTGTTAAGCTTTTTAATTAAAGATATTAAATTAATAATTTAACTCTAATTATTTAGATAATCTAAATATATAATTATAATATATTTTTTAATTATTATATTTAATAGAAAAGAATACAAAAAATATATATAGTAAGACAATGCGCTTAATAAATAATGCAACAAAATAATACAAATAATAAAGTACAATAAATAAAATAGCTTAAATTTTTAATTTCTTGTTAACTATTTCAAATTCCAATATAACAAAGATATTTAAACGTTAATTTTATTACTATTTATTATAGTAAAGTTCTAGATTCTATATTAATTGCTTTAATAATTGCAAATTCTTAGATTTAATAGTTTTGCAATTAATATAAATAGCAAGAAGATTACTATCTAAATATATAAAGTAGAACACTAGTATATACTATATAGAAACAATAATAATACAAATAAATAATATATTTACTAGAAAAGAAATCGATTATAAAAAATTTAATAATTTTTTGAAAAACTAATAAAATTAATACTTAAATTCGATATTCTTTATTGTTTTCTTTGTTAATAGCTTTATTTTGCAAGATTTCTCAAATTAATTTTGCAAAAAATATTTTCAAAATTAATAAATTATTAGTTTTCTAATATTTGCAAATTTTATATAAAACTATTGTTTCAAATTTATATTTGCGCTTCTTCTATATTACAAACACTTAATTAATAATAGCTTTATATATTATTTCTTTGTATTATCTTTTATATATTAGAAATTATTTTAATCGATTTCTTTTTTTTGTTATAATTAATTTGTGTTGCTATATTTTTTTGCAATTTCTTGTCTACTATTTTATAAACTAAATTAAGTATATTAGTAATGCGTAATATATTAAATATATTACTCGAATATATTATCAACTTGTTTAATTCGAGCTATTAGAGTTTTAGAGGGAAATATATTGTTAAGTTGAGAATTTTTAACACTAAATAAGAGAATTAACAATATAAAATACAAAAATTAATTAATTTTGCAATTAAGAATTTAATAGATAATACAATAGAATAATACGCAACAAATATATATACTTGTATTTAATTTTAATAGTTAAAAAGTATATATTATGCGATAATTAATATAATAGAGATAATAATTTTTAGTTGTAATAATATTAAATAAAAATAATATTTAAATTCTAATTCTAATATTAAGTATATAAATTTATCTTATAATTGCGACAACTTTTCTGTTTAAATACTATATATTAATTAATATATTTAATATTGTCTATTGTCTTAATTTATATAGTCGATATACAAATTTATTTTATATTATTTGCATATATTATTATTAAAACTAATCAAAAAAATAGACTTTTTAAAATCAAATTTCTTTTTATTTAGAAATTCGAATATTATTAAGTAGCTAATATTATACTATTAAGTAAAAGACTTGTTTTGTATTATTTATATATATTATTTTTAAAACTAATTTAAAGTATAGAATATTTATTTTATTAACTCTTTTGTAGACTATTGTTAGTAGAAATTGTGCTACAATATAAATCGAAGATAAAAAGCTATTTTACAAAAAACAAAATATTAATTGTATAATACTTTACAAGTATCTAATTAAATTGCAAGCAACAATTGTTTTTAAAAAAGTCTTTAAACAAATTCAAATTAATATAAAAAAAAATGTCAAAAATATAGTAACTAATAAAAAAGTAAAAAAAGAACTGCATAATAATATATTTAAGTAATATATATATATTTAAAAGACTAATTATGTTATAGCGCAATACTTTGAAATCAAATTAATAAAGAAGATTAGAGACAAAAATATTGCAAAACAAACTAAAGTTAATACAATTGCTATACAAATAATTTTAAAGAATAAAAATATAGATACAATACAATCTTTTAATATTTAAGTATATATAGAGTCTAATATAAATAAAATAACTAATCTATATATTAATCTAATTCTAATTAGTCCAAATTGAGCAAAAACATAATTAAATATATAATATTAATTATCGAAATAATTTAACAATATATTCTATATTATAGAGAATTTAATAAATTAAAGAAAGCAGACAATCTAGATATAATTAATAAATTTAAAAGATTCAAAGATATTTTTGCAAGCAATAAAAATGTTGCAAATTGCAAAATATCTAATTCTTTAAAATCGACAAATAACAATATTAAAGACTTAGTTAAAATTAATAATAATAAAGTAAAAATAAAATAAAAGAAGACAAAAAATAATACAAAAATAATAGATAATAAGTATAAAGATATAGAGTACAAAGACAATAATAATAATAACAAAAGTAAAAACAATAATAAAAATATTAAAAATAAAGTTAATTACAAGATTGTAGAGATCTTAAACTAGTTAATAGTATTAATAAGTTTAAATATATTACTTAAATATATTACTATATACTTTTTGATAAAATATAAGATCGAAGTTTATTAAAAGACTATAATAGTTGTAATCTATTTACTATATAAATATCAAATAGTTTATATATATTACTTTACTGCATTACTATAGAATATTTAGATAAAAAATAATAAAATTTAAAATCTAATTTTTGTTTATTAAATTTGCTACTAAATAATTTTATTTCTTAACAATTCGAATCGATTTTTTCGAGTTAATTTTCGATTTTAACTCTAGAAATCGACTCGATTTGACTCGATTTTCGATTTTAACTTTAGAAATAAATTTGTCAAGACTTTCGAATCGAGTTAATTCGAATTGCTAAGATTTGAATCGATTAATTGACTCGAACTCGATTAATCGATTCGACACAATTAGTCTAGTTAAAATTACAATAATTAAAAGAAAGATTAAAATAAATTTAAATTTAAAAAAAATAAATTTAAATTTAAGTTTAAGTTTAAGAAAAACAAAAATAAAAAGAACAATAACAAAAAGTAAAAAACTATTAAAACAATAATTTATAAATATTATTCTATCTTTATTGTTGTAACAATTTTATTTGCAATTTTTGAATTATTTATTTCTATAACTATAATATTAATTCTTGTTGTTAATTGTTTCTTTCGCAAATAAGTTTTTAATACAAAATACTTACAATATATATTTAAAAATTCCAGTATCTTTATATTTTATTCAAAAATATTTTAACAACTAGTCGAAAATATAGAGAGCAATTTATTTGTTATAGACATTAAAAATATTTGTCTATTTGTTAAATACAAAAATAGAAAAGCTTGTTATATTATAATTTATAATATATAATATATATTTAACTCTTTTTACAATTTAATTTTCTACAGCTAGTTAAAAGACGCTAGTATTGTTTAAAAAATTATTAGTTATAACTTTTCTATTAATATTTAGCAAGCTCAAGCAATTAAAAATTTCGACTTTTATTTTTTAAATTTAAAAATATCTATTATACTCTTTGTTGTTGTTATTGTTTTATTAACAATTAATAAAAATACAATAATTATATAATACAAACAATTCGATTATCTAAATAAATAAAATATCTATTAGCTAATTTGCAAAGATACTTTCGATCTTATTAAATTATTTTTAAATAATACTTGTATCTCTTGTATATATACAAAAAAAAATTCTATTAAATTTTTATTAGATTTAATTGCTAGAAAAACAATTATATTTATATTAATATTATAAAATCTATACTTTTAGATAATTTCGATAGTATTTGCTATATTTGTACTTTACTAGATATTAAGATTAAATACTTACAAATAAAATATTTTAAAAACAAAAATAATTTTAGTTTACTAGCTTTTTTTAAGTATTATATTGACAGATTTAAGTATAGAAACAATAAATATATAAATAGAGTCTTTCAAGTTTAACACAAAAAGCGCAAAATATATATCGAATTAACAATTGTTTTTTTTTTAAAATAAACAAATATATTGAATGTTTTAATTAAATTTTAATGCGAAAAAGCAATACTATAATTAAAGATACTAACTTAATTGTAAATTTTTAATTAAAAATTATTTAAACAATTAACTTATATTGCAATATCTTTTTTGTTGTTAAATATTTTGTTATTTCTTTCAAAGCAAGTATTAAATATCTTTATAACTACAAATATATTTAATATATTAATTAACAAAAAAAGCGTTAAAAATTTAATTAAATACTAATTGACAGAAGTTTTAAAATTGTGTTCGACTCTTAGTTTTAGTAAAATACAAGAAAAAGTATATCTATTATATAATAGATAACAAAAACAAGATTTAACAAATATTAAAAGTTTATTAACTAGACAATACAAAAGCATTATTTAGTTCTAATATTAATTATAGCAAAACTAGTTGTTAAAACAACAATATAAGTTTGTTAATAACTTTATTTACGCAATCTAATATTGCAAATACTATTAATAAATTTCTAAATTCTATAAAAGCTAAATTAAACAAACTTTTTGTAACAATATTATAACAACAACAAAGAGCTATTTTGCTCTTAAATTATATCAAAAACTCTAATAAACTAGATTTATCTATTTTATTTAAAATTCTATCTTTTTTAAGACTTTAAAAATATTATATTTTTTAAGTTAATTTTCGATTTTAAAAACAATTTTCTTTTCGATTCTATTAACTTTAATTAGTTTTTTAAAGTAACTAAATTACTAGATATATTTCAAAATTTATTATTCTTAAATCTCGATTTAATACTACAAAAATATCTAGAACTTCAATTGTATTAAAATAAATTTGCAAACTCTTTTACTTTATTGTTTAAAATTATATTATTAAAGTTATATAAATCTAAAATCTATATTAAAGTTATAACAAATATTTATTAGAAAATAGATTAACAACTAATTAAATAAAACAAAATTAAATTTTTAAAAGAAAGCAATATCTATATTGTTTGCTTAATATCTAACAAATACTATATATTTTGTAAAAAATAAATTTACAAAATTAAACAAAAAATTAATAGCAAAATTCTTTGTTATAAAACTTATTAAGTTGTTAAAAATTTTAAACAATATAAAAATCTAAATTATATTAAGATCTTTATAATTGTAATTAAGTCTATAAATTACAAAATTATTTTTGTTTTTGTTATTGTTAATAATTAGAATCTAGAGCAAATAGATATTATTATTGTTTTTTTTTACAAAAATATTAATAAAGAGATCTATATAAAACTATCTTATAACTTTAAATAGAACAAAAAAATTTATTAATTTAGAAAAGCTTTCTATAGATTTAAACAATTATTTTCAATATAGTACTTTATAATACTTTTGCAATATTTCTTAAACAATATTACTTTTGTCTATTAAATTTTGATTTAAGTATTTTTACTAATAATTTTATTATTATTGTTATCTATATAGACAATTTTTTGATTGTTAATATTAATAAAAAGTTTATCGATATTGTTAAAAGAGTTTTTGTTAATTAATTTAAAATAATTAACTTAAACTTTGTTTAATAGTATCTAGAAATTAAAATTAAATATAATTTTGCAATTTAAACTCTCTATTTAAGTTAAAAAATATATTTGAAAAAGATATTAAAAAAATTACAAGATATAAAAGTATAAATTAGTTGCTATCTTTATAGATATATTTAAAATATATATTGTTAATTTAAACTATATTGTCGATTTAAATTATTATTATATCTATTAATTGATAATTAATTTTCTTATATATACAATACTAGATATTTAACTAAATATTGCTTTTGCTATTTTAGTAATAAACAAATATATTTTTAATCTTATTAATTAATACTTATTAAAAAATTGTTAAACAAATTTTTTGTTATTTTTAAAATACTCTTAATCTTTATTTTATCTTTTGTAAAAATATTTGTTTTCTATTAGACTATATTAATGTTAACTAGAGCAAAAATCAAAATATTTGTTGTTTTGTCTCTAAATATATTTTTAATCTAGAGAGTATTACTATTAGTTAATTATTTAAATATTAATTAATTGTTGCTCTTTTTATTTGCGAAGTCGAATATATTAAGCAAATATAAATTGTTAAAAAAATTATTTAATTTTAAATATTGTTAAAGTAGTTGCAATTGTTTTATTTATTTCTATTGTTATTACTTATATTTAGAACTTTTGTTATTATTAAAAAAAAAATTAATACTTTCGATATTGTATTTAGTTGCTATTATTATCTATTGCAACAACTAGAAAATTATAGTATTTGCTAAGAATTTTGCGCAATATATTTAAACAAAATATATAGATATTTAAATCTAGTTTGTTTGCAAAAAGATTGCAAATAGTTAAATTAAATTAAAATATCTTTTTATTAAAAAGCAAATAATTAACAAACTAATTAAAGTTCTCTTTTATAATATATTTAAAACATTTTAATAAACTCTTAACTTAATTTAATAACTAGACTATTTGTAATTTTAAATATAGATACTAGACTTAGTTATTTTTGCAACTAGATAGTTGCTATATTTATTATTTTCGATCTTTGTATTATTTATTTAAATTTGTACTTATTGTTTTCTTTGTTTTACTAGTAAAGTTATCGAATATAATTGGCAATATCTATATAGTCTTTTGTTAAAATTTTGTTTCTTATATATTTTTCGAATTTTAGAGTATCTCGAACTTGTAAATATATATATATTTGTATATAAATTGCTAATAGAGAACTTTTATATACTTTTTTTACTTTCGCTAAAAAAATATTTGAAACTTAATAGTTTTAAAATAGATTTCGAATTTAATAAAATATAAAATATAGTTTATATAGAAACTAATTTCTAAATTTAGATTAGATAGAAATATCGAAATACTATAATCGATTTAATCTAGTATTAATACTATTTAGCTTAATACTATTAAATTCGATATTACGTAATCAATTCGAATAGCGTCGATTAATATATATAGATAGACAAAGTTCTAGCTTCTACATAGTAACTAAGCGTTCTACTATCTATTATTTTGACAGTTTTTTCTAAAATAAACAAATATATAAAATATTTTAATTAGATCTTAATACAAAAAATTAATATTATAATTAAAGATATTAACTTAATTATAAATTTCTAATTAGAGATTATTCAAACAATTAAGTTATATTGCAATATTTTTTTGGTTAGTAAGCGTTTTGTTATTTCTTTCGAAACAAGTATTTAATATCTTTATAATTATAAGTATATTTAATATATTAATTAACAAAAAAAAAGTATTAAAAATTTAATTAAATACTAATTAACAAAAGTTTTAGAATTGTACTCGATTCTTAGTTTTAATAAAATATAAGAAAAAGTATATCTATTGTATAATAGATAACAAAGATAAAATTTGACAAATATTAAAAATTTATTAACTAGACAATAAGCAAATATTATTTAATTCTAATATTAATTATAGTAAAATTAGTTTTCAAAACAACAATATATACTTATTTATAGTTTTATCTATACAATCTAATATTGCAAATACTATTAACAAATTTTTAAATTCTGTAAAAACTAAATTGAACAAACTTTCTATAATAATATTATAACAATAACAAAGAACTATTTTGCTCTCAAATTATATTAAAAACTCTAATAAACTAAATTTATCAATTTTATTTAGAATTTTATTTTTTTTAGACTTTAAAAATACTATATTTCTCGAGTTATTTTTTGATTTTAAAGATAGTATTTTTTTCGACTCTACTAATTTTAATAAATTCTCTAAAACTACTAAATTATTAAATATACTTTAAAATCTATTATTTTCGAATCTTAATTTAATATTGCAAAAATATTTGAATTTTCAATTATATTAAAATAAATTTGCAGATTTTCTTATTTTGCTATTTAAGATTATATTATTAGAATTATATAAGTTTAAAATTTATACTAAAATTATAACAAATATTTATTATAAGATAGACTAATAACTAACTAAATTAAATTAAATTAAATTTTTAAAAAAGAACAATATTTATATTGTTTGTTGAGTATCTAACAAGTGTTATATACTTATATATAACTATAGATTGTTTACTACCAGATTGAAAATTGTTGTAAGTTAGATAGCAGAGAGTTAGTTAACTACTAACTATCTACTTTACAACTGTTTTCTACTTGTTTAATATCTCTTAGAACTTTTAAAAATAATTAGATATCAATTAGACAACTATTAGATATTAATTGTTGTACTGGTCTAAAATTCAAAAACTGTTAGATAGCAGCTTTAAATCAGCTGAACGACAGTTTAAATTCTGTTAAATACTAAATTTGTTTTATTAAAATTTCTATTAAATAGAAGTTGCAATCTGATTTGCACTTAATTAAAAATTAAATTAACAATCTTTTTAACAGTCTATAGATATATGTTTGCTCTATTATTTTATTACTATTTAATTAATATTAGCAATTATTTGTCAATTTTCTTTATTAATTTTAACAAAGTTATTGATTGTTTATATATTTAAAAATCTTTTTGCAGCTATCTTTATCTTTGTATTATATCTTTTTGCAGTTACAAATAGTCTATCTTCTATATACAATATATTAGATATTGTTCTCTTTCTTTTATCTATTAGTTAAATTCTTAAGATGTTTTGATAAGATAGATATCTTAATCGAAGAAATTTCAAATACTGCAAATATATTGCTTCAATATCAGTTTTAATACTAAAAAATTAAAAATCGAATTTATTAAAAGCTAAATATTATTCTTATTATTTAGATATATTTTTATTAAATTAATGATCAAAAATTTGAATTTTTTCTTTCGAAAATTATGTATAAAGTATTGCGCAAGTCAATCTTTTATATATTTTAATTTTACTATTACAAAAATTTTAATACTATAAATATAGCGTTAATTATATCTGAGATATATTAGTTATAATTTTTATAAAAATAAAATATTTAACAGATTAATATAAATTACTCTTTAATATTATTTAAGAGATTTTAAATTAAAATTAAAAACTCTAATTTTAATTTTTTACTTGTAGATATCTATTGATTTCTGTATAAAAATATACTAAATTAAAAGTTTTATTAAATTTGTCTGCAAATTAATACAAAGTTGTTTTTGCAATTAATAGATTTTAATTAATAGCTAAAAATTTCTGTATATAGCGTTATTTTGTATTTGATAAATACTAATTTTAATATATTTTATAATAGTCGAAGACTTGTTTAGTTATTAAAAGAAAACTCTGTATTAATAACAAATATAATATATAAACTATATACAAGACTTTAATCAGTTTAGAATAATTGTAATTTCAGATTTTAGCAAAATCTAATTAAACTAATTAATTAAGAATATTTTTAGTAAAAAGATATTCTATTAGATAAGCAAATAATATATAATCAGTTATAGTTTTAAAAATTCTGTACAAAAATTCAGTAATATTCTAATATCTAAATTTTTACTTATATATATTTTATTTTTTCTATTAATATATTTAGATTTATTATTGTACTATATTTATACATTATATTAGCAAGATATAAATTAGTATAAATATTAAAAAAAAATTAGTAGTTTTTTAAATTTGTTTTCTAAAAATAATTGTTTTTTCTGTTTACATCTTTCTGTTAACTATATTAAAAGAAAAACTAAATTATCTAATTTAATAATTGCTAAAAATATTTTTATTATTATTTAATTCTTTTTCTTAATCTTTTTGTTAAAAAATTTATAATTATTTTTTGTCTAATTAAAGTTTTTTGCAGCTAAAATTGCACAATTTATTAACAATTAATATATCTTTTATCTATTAACAATAACTTTATTTAGATATACAAAATCTATATAATATTAACTCTCTGTAAATTTATTAATATAAACAATTTTTTTAAATATCTTTATAATTTCTTGAATTACAGTATTGTTTCTACTTAATATTTAAGAAACAATAATTATAAATAGAACTTAAAATTACAACTCTATAGTATATTTATAAAAAATAAAAATAAAAAAAGATTTGCACAATTAAATTTAAAGAAAAATTAAAAATAAATATAATATATAGAACTTTAAATATAAAGTTATTCTATAGAAAATTAAAAATTTTAAAAAATTTTAAAATACAAAGTCTTTTTACTTTTATTTAAAACAATAATAATAATAAAATTATATAATATTTTATCTATATTTTTCTATTTTAAGTATAAAGTATTATATAGACAAAATAAAATAAAATATAGTACTAAAACAAAATATATTACAAATATTATATCGATTTTTATATTAGTTTTTTAAACAAATTCTTTAGACTGACCGTCGGGTCGGGTTTCGATTTCAACTATTGGAATCGACCCGACCCGACGATTCCAATCCTAGGAATCGACCCAAAACCCGAGTCGATTTCTATTATTTTGGAATCGATCCGATCCGACCCGAGTCGATATTCGATTCCAATATTAGGAATCGAATCGAATTGCCAAGGAATCGGAAATTACGTTATTATGCCAAGAATTACTAAAAATAGTATAAAATATTTTATTAATAAAATGCAATATTTGCATCTATAGGCTCTATAGACCTTATAGATGCAATTTACTAATAAAATGCAATATTTGCATCTATAGGCTCTATAGATCTTATAGATGCAATTTATTAATAAAATGCATTATTTGCATCTATAGGCTCTATAGAACGTATAGGTGCGATTTAATTATTTTCTTTTTAAAAAGTAGTAATGCATTACTATAATACATTACCTTATTATAATTTAAATAATTAATTATTATTAAATATATATTGACTATATATTAACTATATATTGACTATTAATAAATTATATAATTATTTAAATAGTCTTGGCGATTCGGGTCGGTTTTTTCGGGTTGGATTTCGGTTTCAATTCTAGGAATCGATTCGATCCGACTCGGTTTTCGATTCCAACTTTAGGAATCGATTCGCCAAGACTTTCGAATCGAGTTGACCCGAATCGCCAAGATTCGGGTCGATTAATCGACCCGAACTCGATTAATCGACCCGACGCGATCAGTCTAAAATTCTTTGCAATTTTTATTAATAAGAGTTTGAGCATATTTATATCAAAATAATAGATGGTAGAACGCTTAGTTACTATGTAGGAGCTGGGACTTTGCCCATCTATATACATTGGTCGAAGCTACTCGAATCGATTACGTGATGTCGAGTCAAGTAGTATCGAGTTAAGTAGTGTCAATACTAGATCAAATCAATTATAGTATTTTGACACTTTTATCTAATCTAAGTCCAAAAATTAGCTTTTATATAAATTATATTTTATATTTTATTAAGTTCGAAATCTATCTTAAAACTATTAAATCTTAAATGTCTTTCTAGCAAAAGTAAAAAAAGTGCATAAAAGTTCTTTGTCAACAATTTATATATAGACGTATGTATGTTTACGCGTTCGAGATACTCTAAGATTCAAAAAATATATAAGAGATAAAATTTTGATAAAAAGCTATATAGACATTGTTGATAATGTTCGATAACTTTACTAGTAAAACAAAGAGAACAATAAGTACAAATTTGAATAAATAATACAAAAATTAACAACAATAGATATAGCAACTATCTAGTTGCAAGTTGTCCAAGTAACTAAGTCTAGCATTTATGCTCGAAATTATAGATAATTTAGTTATTAAGTTAGTTTAAGAACTTGTCAAAACGCTTCAAATGCGTTACGAGAAAAAACTTTAATTAGTTTATTAACTATTTGTTTTTTAATAAAAATATATTTTAGTTTAATTTAACTATTTGCAATCTTTTCGCAAACAAACTAGATTTGAATATCTATATATTTTGTTCAAATATATTGCGCAAAATTCTTAGCAAACGCTATAGTTCTCTAATTGTTGCAATAGATAACAATAACAACTAGATACAATATTAAAAATATCAAAAAAAAAATCTTGACAACAACAAGAGCTCTAGACATAAGCGATAACAATAGAAATAAGTAAAATAATTGCAATTGCTTCAACAATACTTGAAGTCAAATAATTTTTTTGGCAATCTATATTTACTCGATATACTTAGCTTTGCAAATAGAAAGAGCAATAGTTAATTAATATTTAGATAATTAATTAATAGCAACACTTTCTAGATTGAAGATATATCTAAAGATAAAACAACAAATATTTTAATTCTTGTTTTAATTGATATCAATATAGTCTAATAGAGAACAAATGCTTTTACAAAAGATAAAACAAAGATTAAGAGTATCTTAAAGATAACAAAATATTTGTTTAACAATCTTTTAGTAAACGTTAATAAAGTTAAAAATATATTTGCTTATTACTAAAATAACAAAAGCAATATCTAATCAAATATCTAGTATCGCGTATATAAGAAAATTAATTGCCAATTGATAAATGTAACAATAATCTAGATCAACAATATAGTTTAGATTAACAACGTATATTTTAAATATATTTATAAAGATAACAACTAATTTACACTCTTATATCTTGTAATTTTTTAATATTTTTTCTAAATATACTTTTTAACTTAAATAAAAAGTTCGAGTTGTAAGATTGCGCTCAATTTCGATTTTTAGATACTATCGAATAAAATCTAAATCAATTATTTTGAATTAATTGACAAAAGTTTTTTTAACAATATTGATAAACTTTCTATTGACGTTAACAATTAAAAGATTGTCTATATAGATAACAATAATAGTAAAGCTATTAGTAAAGATATTTAAATCGAAATTCAATAAACAAAAATAATGTTTTTTAAGAAATACTACAAAAGTATTATATTATACTTGAAATAATTGCTTGAGTTTATAGAGAGCTTTTCTAAATTGACAAATCTTTTTGTTTTGTTTAAATTTGTAAAACAATTTTATATAAATCTCTTTGTTAATGTTTTTGTAGAAAAAAACAATAACAATATCTATTTGTTTCAAATCTTAGTTGTTAATAGCAACAAAAACAAAAGTAGTTTTATAACTTATAGACTTAATTACGATTGCAAAGATCTTAATATAATTTAAATTTTTGTGTTGTTTAAAGTCTCTAACAATTTAACAAACTTTATAGCGAAGAATCTTGCTATTAATTTCTTGCTTAATTTTGTAAATTTATTTTTTACAAAATACGTAACGCTTGTTAGATACTAAGCAAACAATATAGATATTGTTTTTTTTCAAAAATTTGATTTTGTTTTGTTCAACTAGTTGTTAATTTATTTTGTAATAGATATTTGTTATAGTTTTAGCGTAAATCTTAGACTTATATAACTTTGATAATATAATTTTGAATAACAAGATAAAAGAGTTTGCGAATTTATTTTAGTGCAATCGAAACTTCAAATATTTTTGTAGCGCTAGATTAAGATTTAAAAACAATAAATTTTAAAACATATTTAGTAATTTAGTAACTTCAAAAAATTTATTAAAGTTAGTAGAGTCGAAGAGAGTATTGTTTTTGAAATCGAAAAATAACTTGAAAAAAGCAATATCTCTAGAGTTTAAAAAAAATAAAATTTCAAATAAAATAAATAAATCTAGTTTAGAGTTCTTAATATAATTCGAAAGCAAAACAACTCTTTGCTATTATTGTAGTATTGTTACAAAGAGTTTGTTCAATTTAGCTCTTATAGAATCTAGAAATTTATTAATAAAATTAGCAATATTAGATTGTATAAATAGAATTGTAGACAAACGTGTGTTGTTGTTTTGACAATTAGTTTTGCTATAATTAGTATTAGAGCTAAATAATATTCGCTTATTGTCTAGCTAATAAACTTTTAATATTTGTCAAATCTTGTCTTTGTTATCTATTATGCGATAGATATACTCTTTCTTGTATTCTATTAAAATTGAGAGTCGAATACAATTCTAGAACTTTTGTTAATTAGTGCTTGATTAAATTCTTAATACTTCTTCTTGTTAATTAATATATTAAATATATTTGTAATTATAGAGATATTTGATGCTTGCTTTAAAAAAAGTAACAAAATACTCGACAACAAAAAAAATATTGCGATATAAATTGATTGTTTAAATAATTTTTGATCAAAGATTTACAATTAAGTTAGCATCTTTAATTATAATACTAGTCTTTTGCATTAAGATCTAGTTAAGACATTTAATATATTTGTTTATTTTAAAAGAGACAACAATTGTTAGTTTAATATATATTTTGCGTTCTTCGCGCCAAATTCAAAAGATTCTACTTATATATTTATTGTTATTGTTAATATAAATACAAATGTATTTGTTGTCTTTATACTTAAATTTGTCGATATAGTACTTAAAAGAAGTTAGCAAATTGATTTTATTTTTGTTCTTAAAATATTTTATTCGCGAATACTTAATTCTATTATTTAGTCAAATACAAATATAGCGAGTGCTATCGAAATCGTCTAGAGATATAGATTCTATAATATTGACGTAAATAAAATTGTTTTTCTAACAACTAGATCTAATAGAAATTTGATAGAATATTGTTTTGTTCTTTGCGCATGCGCAAGAGACACAAGTATTATTCGAAGATAATTTAGTAAAATCAAAGATCTCTTTGCAAATCAACTAATAGATATTTTGTTTATCTAGATAATCGAGTTGTTTATACTATATAGTTATTGCATTTTTGCTAATCGTCAATAAAACAATAGCAATAACAAAGAGTACAATAAATATTTTTAAGTCTAGAAAGTAGAAATCGAAGTCTTTGATTGCTCGAACTTGTTAAATATTGATAGAAAAGTTATAATTAATAATTTTTCGAACAATACTAGCGTCTTTTAACTAGTTATAGAAGATTAAATTGTAGAGAGAGTTGAGTATATATTATATATTGTAAATTGTAATATAATAAGCTTTTTTGTCTTTGCATTTAACAAATAGGCAAATAATTTCAATATCTATAGCAAATAAATTGTTTTCTATATTCTTAATCGATTGTTAAGACATTTTCGAATAGAATACGAAAATACTAAAATTCTTAAATATATATTGCGAGCATCTTGTGTCAAAAATCTATTTGCGCGAAAGACAATTAACAACAAGAGCTAATATTATAGCTATAGAGATAGACAATCTAGAAATTGCAAATAAAATTGTTACAACAACAAAAACAAAATAACATCTATAAACTATTGCTTTAGTAGTTTTTTACTCTTTGTTGTTGTTGTTCTTATTTTTGTTCTTGCTAAATTTAAACTTGAACTTGTTTTTATTTTTAAATTTAAACTTCTTTTAATTTTTTTTTTAATTATCGTAATTTTGACAATGTTTGTTTTTGTTATTGTTTTAATTGTTTTTAAAACTATTGTTCTTTGAAATAAGACGTAGTTTTAAATATAAGTTCTAGCAATCTAATTGTTAATAATCGATTTTTTCGCAACTTGTGTACTTCTTTTGTTTAATATATATAGAGTTGAGATTGTTAACAATAAAAAGCGTATTCTTTGTAATAACAATCAATCTAATAATTATTGTTAAAATTAAAATAATATTGATAGTTAAGATATCTATTGAATTAACATATTAAGTCTCGTAATTGTAAATAATAGCAAACAACTTTTACTTTTAAGTGTTATTGTTGTAAAAAAGCTTATACTTAGATATCTATTAATTAATAAAAAGACAAACAATATTGTTGAAATCAACTAGATATTTAAAGATAAGTTAATTCTTATTTATAGTTGAGTTGCTCGAATAGATAAATAGTTTATTAATAATATTGTAAAACTTAATCTTATATTTGTTGATATTTTGAGAGCTAGAAATCTTAAGAAACTCGAATTTGACAAAGATTCTTATTAGTATATTTAATTTTTTAGATTTGTATATTTTAACAATTTTTTAATAAGTTTCTTTAATTAGATCGATCTTCTTTATGTTGTAATATAGATTTTTATTAACAATATTTCGAAGCGCGTTTATGTATTTCTTGTTGTTAGCGTTTTATTTAACTTGTTCTTTAATAATTATATTGAACAAATCAATAGACTTAATATTTAATTTGACGTATTTCTAAAACTTAATTTATTTAAGAATTTCAAACAAATCTTGTTTTTAGACAAAAAAGCTTATACTATTGCTAATTTTAGCAATTTGTTTTAGAATTGCAAGAGATAATGCGAAAATATTAGTAATTATAATAATATCGACGTAATCTATTATTTTTAGAGCTCTATTAATAGCTCGTGAACAATAGATAGTAGTATTAGTAAATATAGCGAAGAAGCGCAATTGCGCAAAAACAATCTCGATAAAGATATTCTAGCTATCAAATTACAAAGATTAAATAAATTAATAGAATTCAAATTAGATATCTAGTTCGATAGATATTTTTTAAAAAATTCAAGTAAAAAAGATAGCTAAATATACTTCTTTTTATTAATAGTGTCAACTTAATCGATCTCGTCAATTATAAATTGAGCAAAGTCTTAATAGATAAACAATCAATAAGTTTTTGAATAAGTCTTATATTTTTGTTGTTTTGTCTTAAGATTGTAATAGACGTAGATTTGAGCAAGCTTAATAAACTTAATTCGTTTAAAAGATAAAGTAATAATAAATAATTTCTAGTTAAATTGTTGTTTTCGCTTGATCGCAAATAAAGCTTGTTAACTATCTAAAATATAATTAAATTATTTAATCTTTTTATTCTTCTTCTTAATCTTAACAATTATAAAAATAACAACACTATTTTGCGTTTTTGCAATTGTTAAATCGATCTTTCTAGTCTTCTTATTTTAATAAGACTAGATATTAGTCTTTTTAATCTAGATTTTTTGTATTTTCGCGATAGTTAAGAACTTTTCAATTTTATTTAAACAAGATTGATTACTATTTAATCGAGAGTTGCGCCTAGACGCTGCTTTCAAAATAATTAATAAAATTATTTTAGTCTTTGAAGTATATTTGCGATTCAATTTATTAATTCGTTTTGTATATTGTAGTAAGAAAAATTGACTAGCACTTGTTTCAATTATCGAGCTAACAAGTTAACTTATTTGATTGTTAATAAAAGAATTTTTTAATAAATAGAAAATCGAAGATTGAAAAAACTAAGTAATTTAGCTCTCTTATTAATGCGTCGAAATTAAAGTTTTGTCTTGCTTTGATAACGCGTCTTTAACTAATTACCAATTATCTAATTATTAATTTCTAGTTGTATAATTGCCACATAATTGGTTCTTCGATCTCTTAGAACTTATTATTAATAAATCAACGAGTCGCAAATAAGATAAACTTAGTTGTTTTTACAACTTATACTAACTTTTTTAGTAAGATGTTCGTATCTAGAATCTTTGACTAGATGTCAATTATTCAATTGTTAATAATTAAAGATTTTAATTGTTTGAATAATTGAGAGATCGATTGTTTAACAAATTTTAACAACTCTTCAGCTATTGTTTCGACAATATTATGGCATTAATATTCTAATTTTTGAAGTAATAATAATTTAGATATCTAGATAATTAATTGTTAGCTTCTATACACTAGAAATTAACAAGAACTTAGCTAATTATAGTAATTGTAAGTCTATCGTTAGTTCAATCTATCAACTATACTTCAAACATTTTAATTAACAAGCAAGTAAGTTTTTTGTCTTGTTTCGAGCTCATAATCTATTAAAATAATAGATAATAGAACGTTTAGTTACTATGTAGAAGCTAAGACTTTGCTTATCTATATATATTGATCGAAACTATCCAAACCAATTACGTAATATTGGGCCAAATAGTGTCGGGCCAGATAGTGTCGACACTAGGCCAGATCGATTATAGTATTCCGACAATTTATATTACAAAGTAAGTTCTTAATAATATTTTAAACTGTTATATTCGAATTTTAAACAAAAACAAATTCGACAATCTATATTAATACTATAATATAAAAAATTAGTATTATTAATCTATTAAAATATATTTTTAAGAAAGAAAATATAATATATATAAACAAATTTCTTTTTTTTGTTAATTTTTATAATTATTTTACAATTAAGTCTACAAATAGATCTGCTAAAAACTTTTATTATATTTTTAATATTTGTTCTATAAAATTTTAAAATTAATATAAAGATATTAACAAACTTTCTATATTTAAAATAGAAAAAATAATTAGAAATTATATAAAAAAAAATTAAGTATATAATATATATTTCTATATATTTCGAAGTTATCAATAAAAAGAAAGTAAAAAAAGAAAATATAAAATTTGCTAAATATCTTAACAAGTTTTTTGCAATTAAAATAATTAATTTTAAGCTTATCTCTAATAAAATATAGTTATTAAAAAAATCGAATTTTGTATTTATATTAAAATACAATTCTTTATATATAGTATCGATTGTTTTAATATATTTTTTTAATTTTGTTTTTTTTTCTAAGTAATTTCGATTTATATAAATTAGTAGTTGTTAATTTAAATTCAATAATTATATTTCTACAATTATATTTTTAATAAAAAATAATTTCTAAAAATCTTGTAAAATTAGATCGAAATTTTGCACAAATAAATAACTAATATTTATAACAAATTGCAAAATAATTACAATTTTGTTTAATATTAAGATATTTTTTCTGCAATTTCTATCTATAAGAATAACTTTTTTGCAATAATATTTCTATAACAAACTCTTAAAACAAAATATATTTTTCGAAATTATTAATTTGTTATATTAAGTATAGAATATATCTTCGAAATTAATTCTAATAGAAAAGTTCTACAAAAAAAAATATTAAAATTTAATAAAATTGTTGTTATTTATATATTTAACTATTTCGAAATATATTTTTTTTGTAGAAATATAATTAACAATATAGTTTTAATAAGATTTACTAATTTAAATTAATATATTTAGAACAAATACTTAATTTGTTTATTTCTTTAATTCTTGTATTGTATTATTTTTAAAAGTTGTTTTTTAATAATTATTTATAGTATTTTTTATATTAATTAAAAAAGAGAAATATATTAATACAATTGCTATTTAAAAGTATTTAATTTGCAAGACAAAAATTCTATAATATTAATCTTTTTAATATTATTTGCAAAAAAATATACAAGTTTCTTATATATAGTTGCAAAAAGTTTCAAAAACTGCAAAATTTCTTTTAATTGTATATTATTTTTTCTAAAATTATTAAATTTCTTAAATTAGAATACAAATACTACATAGAAAAACAATAGAAAAAGTTTTTTATTACTTTATATATATATTTTTTATTATTAATAGTAATTTTAATAGAAAAACAAACAATAATTTTCGATATTCAAAAAATTAATAAAAAATAGAAATAGATTTTAAAAATAAGAGAAATAAAAATACAAATTTAAATTTTTTACTATTAAATAAATTAATATTTTTAAGAAGATTGCAAATAGATACTAATTGCAAATTTTATAAAATATTGTAATTAAAACTTATCTAATAGATAATATATAATTAGTTAAATCTTTTAATAGTAAAAGAATCTACAATAAATAATTTTTTATTCTTTTTATTGTTAATTTGCTTCTTATTACTTTTAGAGTTTTTTTTACAAAAAATATTTATATATTTCTCTAATAAGATACTATTGTTAATAATTTCGATTTATAAGTTTTTAATTAAGTTTGTAATAAAGTTAATATTGTTTGCTTAAAAACTTTGTACAATTATTGCTATATTTTTATTAATAGAAAATCTACTCTAATCAAAAATATTTTCTAAATATAGAGGATTACTCCATAAACTTCACTCTACTTTAGATAAATTCTATCCAAACTTTGCATAAACTCTATCCCCGTTACTAAGTCTAATCGAGTAATTTTCTGATTTTGTAAACAAATTAAATCAACAAGATTAAGAAAAACAATAGAATGTACACGATTTTGTGTTTGTTTATTATCAAATTCGATATAGTTTTTTATCGATTTTTCGATACAAATTTGAATCTAAAATATAACTTTTGTCTGCTTAAAATTAATCTCTATTTGTACGTCTAATTTATATCTAAAAACTATCTATATAGAAGATCGAAATATTTGTATTCTAACTTTTTGCAGCTCTCTTTTGTCTATTTCGTTGTCTATTTTTGCAATTGTTTTGCTAACAATCTTTTTGTCTATCGCGTTAACTCTAAGTAGATAGCAACAATTAACTGTTAGATATCTAAGTCTAAATATACTCAAAATCGAACAACTTGCAATAGATTGATTTCTCAAAGACTTGTTAACGTTATTGCAAGACAATAGAATGTTGTAAAGTTTTTGTTTATATTTTATTTAAAACGTCTAACGATTGTTTTTTAGACTTTACTATTGTTAACTTTTGAACGCGTAGAAAATTGAACAACAACAATAGAGAAACTTCTTTAGTAATTATAGTTTCGTTATTATTGTCTCAATTTGTATAATTTTTCTCTTTCTTTTTGTTTTGTTTTTGTTTTGTTAACTTTACAAATCTCTAATAAAAGTATATATTCTTCAACTTTAATACGCGATTGTTTGTTTAATTGTACAAGCAATTCTAAATACAATAAATACACAAAAAATTTATAGTTGTTGTAAAGATATAAATGCAAGTTACGATTGCTATAGATTGCTCAACAATACAAAAATATTGATTTACTACTATTTTAAGAGCTACAAAACTTACAAAAACAAGAAGATTATGCAAAAAAAATCGATTTCAATTTTTTTTTAATAGACGCGCTTTTGTTTTTTTAATTTTGTTGTTGTAGTTGTAATACTAATCGATAAAAAGCTGTTCTAGTCTTGTCTTTATTGAAAAGAAATTATAAATCGAAAATTGCAATCTTTGCTTTATTACTTAATGTTCGCTCTTATTGCGTAAAATAATAATATTGTCGAAATATAGAATCTTATTAATATAGCACTTGATTTACTTTTAATATTGCAATTAAATATAATCTTCGATATAAAGTTTAATACGTATATTTATCTCGATATATTTTATATAGAAGCTTTAATATTGTTTTTTAAGTTTTGCTATTATAAAATATAGATATAGTTTTTTTTACTAAGTTAAACAAGACTTTTAATTTTGTATAGTCTTAAAATACTTCTTGCAATACTTTGTAAAGTTGTTGTTGATATATCAAACGCATAGAGTATAATATATAATATTACAATCAAATTCTTGTTGTTTAAATATATGTAATATAGTTGAAGCAAGAGCTTTATTGTTATTCGACAAAATAATTAAGAGATATAGTAGATCGAGATAATTGTAGAGTTGTTTTAGAGTTTTCAATATTTAGCAATAGTTGTTAAAAATCTCGTCTTTTATAAAGCAAAAAACAACAAAGAAAAAAATATTTAGATATATAACGTCGATAATAATAAGCAACAATATCTTGTATTTGTTTGTTTTGTAAATACAATTTATAATTAGTATTTTCGAATTCTCGCGCAATATTTGTTGTATGTATTCAGAAATAAAGAAGAGAAATCTATAGACTATTAGATAAGTTTAATATTGCAAAAAACTATCTATTCTAGTTTATTGCTATATTGTTTCTTCTTATAATCTATATATTACTTTTTCGCGTTATCTAGATGCTTTATTATCGCTTGCATAAATATCAATAATTCTAATTGTTTTGTTTTCAATTTTTAATACGCATTTTAAATATTCTAAAATTTAAAGATTGAATTTTCTAAGTTGTTGTCAAGACAAAAATCAATAAGAGTAGACAATATCTTAAAGTTCTTTAGAAACTTTTTCTCGATTTTTCTTTTAATTTTTTTTGTTATTGTTGTTTTGCAATAAATCGAATGCGCACTTTGTTTGATTAAAAAATAATTATATTCTAATATAATAAATGTAAATTTCTATTTCTCTATATCGTTTTTGTTCTTGTAATTGTTTTTCAATTTTGTATTGTATCTAAAAAAGCACTTCTTTTGTCTACTTACTATATTGCGATAATTTTGATTTGCAAATATAGTTTTTTTATGCGTGTTGCAGACAATTGCAGTCTTTATAATAATGTTTTTTCTAAACGATTTAATACGACGTTTCTTAATCGCGTAGTTTTAATTCTTTGCATGCTTGTTTACAATAGCGACAAAATAATCTAGCGTTAAATAAATCTTCTAAAGAAGATTATCAAATAAAGAAGCAAGCATAATTATAATGCGCAGTTATTAATGTAGAAAGTAAGTAATAGAGAAGAACGACGACAATATAAACAAAGAACGCGATAAATTCTAAAATTACTCGATTAGATTTAGTGGCAAGGGTGGAGTTTATGTAAAGTTTGGATAGAGTTTATCTAAAGTAGGGTGGAGTTTATGAAGTAACTGTCTAAATATATTGTAAAATAATTTAAGTTAATATCTATAGCAAATAAAATATTAAAAAGCGCTATAAATAATACTAATTAATTTTTTAAAAATATTAAATTGTTGTAACTTTGTATAGATTAAAAAATAATATTCACTTTATCTATTTTACAAAATAAAATAGTTATAACATTAATTGTTAAACTGTTGCTTTATATATTAAGCAAAAAAATACAAATTGTTATAAATAGTTAAAATTACAATTACAAAATTTAATAGAAAGACTTTTATTAAATAATTTTAATATCTAGCTAGCTATCTACTAGAAATATCGAAAATATACTGTTAATCTTATTTATATAATAATATTAAAACATACTTCTATATTGTATATTAAAAAAGAGAAACAATTAAAAATAGTATTGCAAGAGAAAAAAAGATAGCAATTAAAATAATTGCAAGAAGTATAAGAAAAATTGCAACAAAAATTGCAAAAAAAATAATAATAATAACAACAAAGATTGCAAGAGGAAAAAAATAATAATAGCAAAAATTGCAAGAAATTTTTTTTTATTATCTGATAATTTTAGATTAAAATAAGATTTTGTTTTAACTAAATAAAAAAACAATCTATAGATAGAATATAAAAATAGATCAAAATATCTGTTAAAAATATTAAAATCTGTTTGCTATTAGTTTTATAGATATTTTTTACAGACAATAACTATATCTAAATTACAATTTTTTAATTTTTTTCTATTTTTATAATTGCTATTATAAGCTTTTGCAATAAAAGAATTTTTATAAGATTCTTTGTTAGATTATATTAAATAAAATATTGTTTTTTTACAATTTAATTGTTTAAATTAATTGTATTTTTGTTTGTTTTTTACTTATAGAATATTTTTCGATTAAAAGTAACTATAGTATTTGAAATTATTTTAGTAATATTTCTAACAATAGTTTTTAAATTAAATATTTATTTAATTTAATATTTGTAAAATCAAATAATCAAAAAAGAATTTTTATAGTATTGCGCTTATTTAATATACTAATATATTATATTTTTGCTATATAAAGTTTTCGATATATATATTTAATAGTATTTTTCATAAAAATTTAATTCGATATTTGCTATTATATAGATATTAAGCAAGATTTTAAATTTATTTCTTTTATTAAATTCTTTTATAATTATAGTTTGTTTAGCAAAAATTTGTTAGATTGCAAAAACTGTTATTTTTATATCCAGAAATTTTAGGATAATATAAGTTAAGATTATCGAAATTAATTATACAAAAAAAATCAGATTTTTTTTGTTATTTTGTACAATTTATATATCTATTAGTATCTACGCAAGATTTTAACAATTAAATAAAGAAATTAAAATATTTTGTAAATAAAAATTAACTTATTAAATTACAAATCTTCTATATTACAATTTGCAATTT
>JAABUL010003341.1_pt1 | contig 23992 bp, 30 predicted proteins | sample 5559151 | NCBI WGS metagenome assembly JAABUL01 (sample SAMN10711876, study PRJNA513368) | rock metagenome | isolation source: Antarctica rocks | place: Antarctica: Victoria Land, Pudding Butte sud | reverse complement strand
GCGGGCCATCACGGCGGCGCGCTCGAAGTCGAAAGCCTGGTTGGCATCGGTCATCAGCGCGGCGTCCGGGCCGAGTGCGTCACGGAGCGCTTCGAGGTTGCGGAGGTCGAGCGCCTCGCCGAAGCCTATCTTGAGCTTGAAGGCCCGGTGACCTTCGGCCTGCCGGGCGAGCGCGAAGGCCTCGGGCTTATCGGGATTGATACCGGTCGCGTAGACGCCGACGTTTGCGACGGGCTCCCCGCCGAGCCAGCGGTAGAGGGGCAGACGACTCTTGCGCGCCGCGAGATCCGACACCGCGATGTCGATGCCGGCCACCACCTGCGCGACAGGGCCGACCTCGCCGGTCTGCAGCACCAGCACTTCGAGGTCGCGACCGAGCCACCGGAACAGCTCCGCCGGCGACGCAAAGGTCCGGCCGATGAGGCGCTCGCCGATGTCGACGACGAGCCGCGCGCGATGCTCGGCGCCGACCGCCGGCCAGTTGCACCAGACCTCGCCCCAGCCCTCCGCCCCGTCCCGGTCGACCATGCGCACCAGGACGAAGGGGCGGTCGCGGAACGTGCCGAACGCGACCTTGATCGGCGTCGCGATCGGAACCCGGTACGCGAAGGCCTCGACGCGCGCGAGGGTTATGGCGGTCATGCTCGATCTCCAGCGAGGGGTGGCCTGAACAGTGGCTCGGGCAGGCCGCGAATGCCGAGATCGTAGCCCAGCAGCGCACCGGCGAGCGGCTGGGCTGCGCGCTCCTCCTCGGTCATGTTCTGGCTCGCCGTCGTGACGTAGAGAATGTCGAGGTCGGGTCCACCGAAGGCGCAGCAGGTCGGCCGCGGCACCGGCACGTCGAGGATGCGCAGGATCCGGCCGTTGGGGTCGTAGCGCACCACCCGGCCGCCGTTGAACTCCGCGTTCCAGATGCAACCCTCCGCATCGACTGCGGAGCCATCGGGAAAGGCCGGGGGCATCGACGTCGCGAAGACCCGGCGGTCGCCTATCCGACCGGTCTCGGCATCGTATGAATGGGCGTAGATGCGGTAGTCGAGCGAGTCGGCAAAATACATCGTGCAGCCGTCGGGGCTCCAGCAGAGGCTGTTCGGGATCCTGAGCTCCGACAGGACCGGGACGAGGCCGCCCGATCCGAGACGGAACAGGGTTCCCTCCGGACCGCGCGTCTCGTTGTGCATGGTAGAGACCCAGAACCGACCGGCGGGATCGCATCGGCCGTCGTTGAAGCGATGGCCGGGCGGGAGGTCGGAAAGGTGTGCGAGCGTGTCGAGGGCGCCCGTCGCCGTATCGAATCTAGCGACCCGATCGCCCAGCGCCGCGACGAGCCGTCCTCCGCCGCAGAGCGCGATGGCGCCCACCATGGCGGGCATCGCCCAGGTCTCGACGAGGCGCGTCGCCTCGTCGTAGCGACGGATCGCCGGACGCCGGATGTCGATCCAGTAGAGCGCCCGTTCGGCGACGCTCCATACGGGACACTCTCCGAGGATGTCGTTCTGCGTGCCGATCCGGCGCATGAGGTCGAGCCCTTCCCGGTCAAACATGTGCGCTGCCGCCCATCAGGCGGTGATCGCGCTCGAGCGGCTTGAAGCAGAGCGAGACGAGGCCGGAGAAGAATGCGCCGACTGCGCCCGCCACGGCGACGCCGGGCAGCGGACCGATCGCCATCGCCCGGACCCATTCTTCGCCGCCCGTCGCGAGGTGATCGGCCGGGGCTGCGGCGAGCCCGTGGATCCAGCTCGTCTTCAGGACCCAGGCGCAGCCGACCGCCACGAAGAGCCACAGGTAATTGCGCCGCAGGCGGCGCGAGACAGCATCCCAGAAGCTTGTGCGTAAGTGCGGCGAGCGGAGGTCGGCGCCGAGCGTGGCCAGCCATTCGTGCGTGTGATCGTGGTGAGGCGCGAAGATCTGGGCGAAGTAGTCGCATTCGATCAGGCGGACCCGCGCGCGATAAACGTCGAAGAAGCGATAGCGACGCGCCTCGATGGTCAGCAACAGGGCGATCAGGGCCATGGCGAAGAGCAGGATGCCGTGGTGGGCATTCGGCGCCGATAGCGCGACCGAGAGGCTCGCCCCCACCACGGTGATGGCCCAGTTGGTCGTCCGGTCGATCCGGTCACGCCAGCCCGCCATGCGGGCGATCTCGGCGCGATGGAAATGGGACATGACCGTGATGAATTCGCCCGGCGTCTTCGGGTAGGGCGAGGTCGGGGGGAAGACGTCGTTCGTCACGACGATCCCGCTCCCGTGCTTGGGTCGGCACCGGCGACGAGGCTCGCCACCGCGTAAGCGCCGAGAACGAGACGGGACGTCGGCGATCTCCGCACGAAGAGCGGCGGCCCGGATCCCGGACCCGCCGTGCGGAGGGCCTCCTCGTCGAGCATCCCCAGGATCGCGCCGGCGGCCCAGTCGCGGAGATCGACCTCGATCGGTGCCGCACTGAGATTGGCGAGCAGAATTTTGCTTAAGGCCCCGCGTCGGAATGCCAGCGCTGCCAGCTGCGACACCGGTGCGACCGGTGGCGCGAGGGCTTCGGCCGGGCCGCCGAGGCGGGCCAGAACGGCCGAAGCCGGGTGCCAGATCGTCTCGGCCGCCGTTCCGCTCATGATGCCGGACGGCCCTTCCACCGCCATCAGCGTCACGGCGTCGACGCCGACCTCAGTGCATCGCGCCGCGACGGCGGTCACCCATGCTGCACCGAAGAGGCCCCGGGCCCGCGGATCGTCCGCGGCCATGGCGATGCGGCGCGTGCCGTCGGTCCGAGGCTGGCGCCCGAGTGGGCTCGCCCGCATCGCGATGCCACTCGGCCCGATGCGGACCGGCAGGCCGGGATAGCGATGGCTCAAGGTGGCCACCTGGCCGGGGATGCTGTCGGGGCTCAGCATCACCGAGGCATCGTCGGCGCCGTGGACCAGCGGCGACAGCGTGAACGATAGGAAATCGACCCGGCCGAGACCCTCGAGGCGGTTCATCTGGGCGAAGAAATGCGGCGTTCCGCCACCCACCGGCACGCCCCGAAAGCGGCGACGGACCGACGCGATGCTCGAGTCGTCGCTGGGATAGGCCGCGATGCTCTCGGGCTCCACGGCTCCCGCGAATGCGTCCCGGACATCGTCGACGAAGGCGTCCCGGCCGGCCTCCTCGCCGAGCGCGAGATCGAGGCGGAGTGGCACGGCCGCGTCGCGGAGCCCGGGCAGCAGCCGCGCCCAATCCGCCACGGCATCGCTCCGGCCGAGCGCGAGATGGAAGAAGCGAGGCTTGATCCTGGCGGCCGCAGCGCGAATCGCCGCGGCGTCGCTCCTGACGCAGAGCGCGAGGCCGAAGCCGGGCAAAGGGCGGGAAACCACGGAACGTGCGATCCGAGCGGGCGGTCGCGAACGCCCCGGCGCCGGCCCGGTCTCGAGCCGCAGCACCAGGCTCTGCCGCACCGCGACGCCGGCCCGCAAAAGATAGGGGCGGGGCATCATGTTGGAGCGGCTGTAGACCTTGAACGAGGCGTCGGCGTTGTTGCGCTGGTCTTCGAATTCGAACACATCGCCCCCGAACGTGCAGGTGGCCCAGCAACCAGGCGCATAGGCGTGGCGGATGGCGCGGATCTGCATGAAAGGCGGCCAGGGCGGAACCAGGGTCGGGAACGTCGAGCGACTAACGCGGCCATGGTCGTGCTCGATCTCGCAGGGGGTACCCGCGAGGGCGATGCCGTAGAGCAGGCAGAGACCCAGACGGTTGGTCAGGATGTCGCCGCTCGGTACGGCCTCGGCTGCGACCGTGAGGCTGCCGTCCGAATTGCCGACGATGTTGAGGTGGGTGCGAATATGCGGCTCCGTCGCAAATCCGCCCTCGACGTCCACAGCGAAGCCACCGTCCCGTGATCGCCGGGTGACGGTCGCGTCGCAGACGGGCGGGGTCCACCAGTCGGTATCGCGATACGGGAAGGTGACGGCGTGCCAGACCTCGTGGTCGCCGACGCCGAGATGCCAGAGGCCCCCGTCCCGCAGCGTCATGGCGAGCGGGCCCGCTCCGAGGCGCAGCACGGGAGACGGGGGCTCGTCGGTGCCGTAAAGCAGCCGGTCCGACGATGGTGATCTCCGCCCTGTCCCATCACGACCGATGAGACCGGACATGCGTCAAGGCCACACGATCTGCGTCTCGGTCGAGATGATGGGGTCGATGTCGCCTGCGAAGTTCGGCAGATCCGCCAGCAGCGTCACGCCCTCGGCGCTGGCGAAGGCGGCCTTTAGGTCTTCCTCGGAGTCGAACCAGAGTTCGGAGAAGCCGTCGTAGCCGAATTTCGGGAAGCGCTCGCGATCGACGAGGTTCACGGAGTAGCGTCGGAGGCCGGGCAGCTTCGTGCAGAGCACGGCATGGCGGTGCAGCCAGTGCTCGACGAACGCCTCGTGCGACAGGCCCTCTTTCTTGCGCAGGATGCCGAGGCGCTTCGTATAGGTCTTGGTCATGGTGGTTGTCCCGTGGTGTTGGATGGATCGGTTCAGACCGGCGGCACGTAGCCCTCGATCACGATCATGTTGGAGCGGGCGGCCCGTTGCCTGATCTCACGGGCGGGCGCGTATTCGGGCGAATCGAGCCAGGCCTTGGCGCGTGCCACGTCGGGGAATTCGAGAATGACCAGGCGCTTCGGAGACCAGTCGCCTTCGAGCGTCTCGATCTTGCCGCCGCGCGCGACGAAGCGGCCGCCGTATTGCGCAACCGTAGGTGGTGACAGCTGAGCGTAAGTGCCGAAGGTCTCCGGGTCGGTCACTTCCATGGCGTTGATCACATAGGCTGGCATCAGGATCGTCTCCTCACGGTTGGGGATCGGGGGCGGGCGGCACCGTGCCGCCCGCATCGACGGCGGGGTGCCTGTGCAGCATTCTCAGGCGGGCGTGGTCGAGGTGGTCCCGCATGGCGGCCCCGGCTGCCGACGAATTTTCGTCGTCGATCGCCGTGAGGATGCGGGCATGGTCGGCCAGCACGCTGCGGCTTCGCTCGAGGTGCTCGAACCGAGCGAGGTAACGCAGCAGGTTGACGCCGTGGTCGATGTCGAACGCGACCGTCCGGATCGCCTCGACGAAGAGGCCGTTGTGGGAGGCTTCGGCGACCGCGAGGTGGAACGCGAAATCCAGATGCTCGCCGATCAGCCCTTGGACCACCGCCACGCGTTCGTAATGGGCCACGGCGGCCGCGATCGCAGCGAGCTGCACGGGCGAGCGCCGCCGGGCCGCCAGCATGGCGGCCTCGGGTTCGATCGCGGCGCGGAACTCGAGGTTTCTGAGAAAGCGCTTCTGCCGCTCGGCTACGACGGCGGGGGGCATGGCTTCGGCGCAGCGGGGAAGCACGAAGGTGCCGGATCCCCGACGCGACTCGATGAGGCCATGGAGACGCAGCCGGTCGATGGCGGCGCGCACCACAGGGCGTGAAATGCCGAGCTGGGTCCCGAGTTCGTTCTCGGACGGCAGCGGCGCACCCTCCCGGTATTCTCCAGTCACGATGCGATGGAGGAGCTGCGCGTAGGCCTGGTCGGCGAGGCGGGGCCGCGTCACGACCGGAAGCCGAGACGGCACCAAGGAGGTGTCGCCCGTCGCTCGCTTTGCCGTCGTGCTTTCGCCGCTCATTCAGCGCCCTTTCCGGTCACAGGTGGTGGGCGGCGCCGGCCTTGGCCCGTGCGCTACGCATGTTGTGGACGTGGACGTGGCGGCCGGCCGCGATCGGCTCGGAGGCCTCGCCGATTGGATGCCCGTATTTGAGCACGGCCTCTCCCGGCGCGATTGGCGCGAGCGCGATCTTGTGGCAGAGCGGGACGGCATCGCGGGCCGTCACCTCACCGGCCGACGGATCTCCCAGCCGAAGGTTTTCGCCGGCCGCGACCGGGCGCAGCACCGTCGCCACATTGTCGAGGGGCGACAGACGGATGGCGTCGCGCTCCATAGCGTCCATGTTCCCCGTTCCCTCTTCAGAGAGCCGGCGCGAAGCGGCTGAGCACTTCGTCGCCTTCCTTCAGGACCTCGCCCCAGGTGGCGCGCCCCGACGCGATCTCGACCATGCGGGATTCGAGCAGGTCGGCCGCATGATCGATCGTGACCCGCCCGCGGAAGGCATCCCCGGCGTCGAAATCGAGCTGCTGCCCGAGGGCCGCGCAGGTCACCGGGTTGGCGCTGAGTTTCAGGGTCGGCGCCAGCGCGCTCACGTAGCTGTTGCCGACCCCGGTCGTGAACAGCACGAGCTGGGCCCCCGCGACCACGAAGCCGGTCACCGATTTGGGCGCATAAGCCGAGGCGTCCATGGTCCACAACCCCGGGGCGGGCGGGCGTTCGCCATAGGCCACCAGCCCTTCGATCGGGCGGTTGCCGCTCTTGGCGATATTGCCGAGCGACTTTTCCTCTATGCTCGACAGTCCCGCCGCCACGTTTGTGGGCGTCGGATTGCTGCCCGTGAGATCGATGCCGTAGGACACCGCGAGCCGCTCGCGCGCCAGCACGGCCTCCCGGATCGCGGTCGCCACCTCGGGCGAACGCGCTCGCTGCTCGAGCAGGTGTTCGGCGCCGAGCCATTCCAGCGTCTCGCCGATGATGGCGGTGCCGCCAGCATCGACCAGCCGGTCGCAGATGGCGCCGAGCAGCGGGTTGGCAACGAGGCCCGAACTCGGGTCCGACCGCCCGCATTCGAGCCCCACCGAGAGGGCGGATAGCGGCGCCGCCGCCCGCCGCCAATCCGAGATCTCGACCGCGAGGGCCGCGCCGGCCCGCAGCGCCCGGTCGGTCAACGTCAGGGCGTCGTGGTTGCAATCATCCAGCGTGAACGCCGCGTGCGGTTTCCCGGCCCGCTCCGCCACCTCGACGGCCCGCGCCATCACGGGCGGGTTGTCGCCCACCATCACGACTGCGCCGACGTTCGGATGGGTGGTGAAGGCCTCAACGGCCGTGCGGTGCAGGCGCGCATCGGGCCCGAGCAGGCCCGAGCTGTGGGGCAGGCACACCGTCACGGCGCCCTGCAGCGCCGCGCCGATCCGACGGGCGGTCGGACCCGTCAGCCCGCCCGTCGAGAGGACGAGCAGGTGATTGCGCACGCCCACGCGTCCGTCCGGCCGGTGATAGCCGAGGAACTGCCCTGCGCTCGTCATGCCGCTGCCGCGATCACGCCGCGGCCCGTCCGGCGCCTGCTGCCGGTTGCCCGGCGTCGGCCGCCGGCCGCACTTTAATGCCGAGCTGGTCTTCGCGAATGCGCATCAGCGCCGCCGTGTCGCGGTCCGCGAAGCCGGCCGACATGGCCTCCTCCATGGTTTTCTGCGCGCCGCGACCGACGAGCGCCTCGAAACCCTGCGTCTTGGCGAGGTCGCAGGCGAGCCGCACGTCCTTGCAGGCAAGCTTCATCATGAAACCCGGGCTGTCGTCGCCCTTGAAGGCCTTCTTGGGCATGGCGACATAGAGCTGGTGATTGAACGCCATGGTGGTCTTCATGATCTCCATCATGGTTTCCAGCGACAGGCCGCATTTCGCACCGATGGCGAGCGCTTCCGTATTGGCCACCATGATGGTGGTGGCGAGCAGGTTGTTGGTGATCTTCATGGCGTGGCCCATGCCGGGGCCGCCGCACAGGTAAGTCTCGTTCCCCATGCAGTCGAGAACGGGCTTCGCCTTGGCGATGGCATCGGGATTGCCGCCCACCATCAGCGTGAGCGTGCCGGTGGCGGCATGCTCGGAGGTCTTGCCGACCGGGGAATCGACCATCTCGAAGCCCCGCGACCGCAGGACGTCGCCGACCCGTTGCGAGGTCTGGGGGTCGATGGTGCTCATGTCGATGACGACGCCGCCGGGCTTGAGGCCCTCCGCGATCCCGTTCGGGCCGAGCACGACGGCGTCGACGTGCTGGGGCTCGGGCAGCATGGTGACGACGACATCGCTCGCCGCTCCGACCTCGCGCGGGGACGAGACTGCTTTGGCGCCCGCTGCCGTCAGCCGTGCCACCGCCTCCTGGTTGAGGTCGAACACCGTCAGCGCGTGACCGCCCTTGAGGATGTTGAGTGCCATCGGGCCGCCCATGACGCCAAGACCGATGAATCCGACATTTGCCATTGTAGCTTTCCTTCTCGAGACGACGGCGGGGCTCAGCTCCGCTCTGTCCATTGGTCCATCTGCCACACGGGCAGGCCACGCAGGTCCGGCGTGCCGGCACGCGTAAACTCGGCCGCATCGGGCTTCATGCCGAGGCGGTCGTAGGCTTCCTTGACCAGGGGGGCGGTTCGCTCAAAGGCGCCCTTCACCTGTGCCCAGCTCAGGGGCTTGTCGATGGCCTTGCTTTCGACGAGGTACTTCGACACCTCGAGCACGGCGCGGGCATCGTTCTCGGTCGGCCAGGACCAGCCCCGGATGGTCAGCACGTCTTCATCGACCACCTTGGCGCCGGCCTCCGGGTCCAGCAGCCAGAACGGTTTGACGAGCTGGGAGACGGCGCCCGGGTTCTTCATCGCCTCCAACGCCGTGAGCGCGTCCTGCTGGGCGAGCAAGAAGGCCAGCGCGATCTTCGGCGTTTTCTCGGCGACGGCGTTGTTGAGCAGCTAGAACGAGCGGTGGAGATAGTAGCCGTCCGGAAAGAACGGCGAATTCTTAACCGAGGGCAGCATGATCCCGGCGCCCTTGCCGAGCGGGCCGTCGTAATAATCCTCCGTGTAACCGTAGGAGTTCATGATGGCGGTGCTGGTGCCGCCCGCCTGCGCGGCCAGGAAGGCAGGGTAGAAAGCGGATGTGGCGTCGAGCCCTGCCGGCACCTGCGCGGCCTGGGCCAGCGTCGGGATATTGACGAGCCGGATGCCGTTGTCCTTGGGATTGGCACTGCCGAGTTCCCAGCGCAGCATCTGGGTCAGGGCGTTGTAAGGGTCACCGCCGAGCAGCGTGCCCATCGTCTTTCCCTTGAGATCCTGGATCGTGCGGATAGGCGAGCCCTTGCGGGTCGCGATCACGATGCGCTGGTGGCCCTCGCCCACACACATCAGGCTGATCGGCAGCTTTGCCGAGATGGCGCGGATGATGGGCGTGTTGCCCCACATGCCCATGTCGAGGTTGTTGCCCACGATGGCCTCGACCATCGGCAGCGCAGTCGGGTAGTCGCGCCAATCGACCGTCAACTGGTAGCCGAGTTCGGCCGCCCGTTTCTCGAACAGCTTTTTGTCGATCATAAACTGGGTGATCGGCGCGTTCATGGCCGCCCAGGGAATGCGTCCCACGGAAATCTTAGCGGGCTGCAGCGCTGCCTGTCCGAGCGCCAGATAGGGCGCCGCGACCGTGCTGCCCGCAAAGGCGGTTGCGCCGACGATGAGCTGTCTTCGGCTCACTCGCGTGAGTATTTCGACCATATCTCCGTTCCTCCCGTTCGGTGGTGCGTCGCGTTAGGCGATCGCCTTGATGGCTTGGTCCCGGATCAGGCCCCAGATCTCGTCGGCGAGCTGGCCGAATCGCGGATGTGCCCGAATATGCTCGTCCCGCGGCCGCGGCAGGTCGATGTCGAGGACTGCGCGCACGCGTCCCGGATGGGCGCTCATCACCACCACGCGGTCGGCCAGGAAGACGGCTTCCTCAATGTCGTGGGTGATGAAGACCGCGGTCTTGCGCTGCTCCTTCGGCGCGGTCTCGCCCCAGATGCGCAGGAGCTCGACCTGCAGGATGAGGCGGGTCTGCGCATCGAGCGCTCCCAGCGGCTCGTCCATCAGCAGCACATCGGGCTCATTGGCCAAGAGCCGGGCGAGCGCGACACGCTGGCGCATGCCGCCCGACAGCTGGTGCGGATATTTCTTCTCCGATCCCTTGAGCGACACGAGCCCGACGAAGTGGGCGATCCGCGCCCGCCGCTCGGCCGGTGACAATTTGGCCCCGGGGAGGCCGTGGTTGAGCCCGAAACCGACGTTATCCTCGACGGTCTGCCAAGGGAAAAGGGCGTAGTCCTGGAACATCACGCCCCGGTCCGCCGACCGCCACGCCATCCTTCTCGACCGCGCCGGAAGTCGCCCGGTCGAGCCCGGCGATTATGTTCATGACGGTGGACTTGCCGCAGCCCGACGGGCCCACGATGCAGATGAATTCCCCCGTCGCGACGGTGAGGCTGACCCCGCCGACCGCCACGGTCTCCTGCCCGGTGCGCGGCGCGATATAGGTCCTGGTCACGTCCACCAGGCGGAGTTTCGGCGCATCCATGTCAGTGTCTCCAGGGCATGAGATGCCGGTCCGCGAGGCGGAATAGGCGGTCAATCAGCAGGGCCACGATGCCGACCACGATCATGCAGACCACGATGCCGTTGAGGTCCGTGCTGTACGAGTAGAAGACGAACATCATCTGGCCGATGCCGCCGGAGGATCCGCCGCCGGACTTGGCACCCACCGCGAGTTCGGCCGCGATGATGGCCGTCCAGGCGACGCCCATGCCGAGACGGGCGCCCAACATGATGCTCGGCGACGCCGAAGGCAGCACTACGCGGAGCAGGATCGCGCGGCGCGGCACGCCCATCGTGCGAGCGGCGTTCAGAAGCTTGCGGTCGCACTTCACCACACCCATCACGGTGTTGAGCAGGATGGGGAAGAATGCCGCGTAGGACACGATGGCGAGCGCCGTGGGGGTCCCGGTGCCGAGCCACAGGATGGCGATCGGCAGGATCGCCATCGGGGCGATGGGGCGAAAGCCCTCGACGATTGGGTCGAGGCTCGCCCGCATGGTCCGGCTCATGCCCATCACGGTGCCGAGGCCGACACCGGCCACGAGCGCCAGGGAGAATCCCGTCAGGACGCGCCCGAGACTCGCTAGGGTCGAGGAGGGAAGATCGCCGCTCGCCGTCAGCGCGACGAAGGCCTGGATGACGCGGGTGGGGGACGGCGCGTGAGAGTCCGGCGGCAGGGTCGAAGCCCAGACCTGCCACGCCGCGACGAAAAGGACGGGCAAAAGCACAGCCTGCAGGACCGCCGCGAGGCGCACCCGCGAGGGCGGGCGTCGACGGAGGAAGGTGAGCGCCGTCATCACGCCAGCCCCATGCCGTCGGACCAGGGCGTGAGGCGCCGCTGAAGCGCGCGCAGGCCGAGGTCGCAAGTGTAGCCGATCGCCGCGATGACCAGGATGAAGGCGAAGACCTTCGGGGTCATCAACAGCTCCCGATACCATTCGATCGCGAAGCCGAGCCCGCTCGGAGCGCCGATCAGCTCGGCCGCCACGATCGCGGTCCAGGCGGAGGCGAAGGCCAGTCGGAACCCGACCATGATGCTCGGCAGCGCCGCGGGCGTGACGACCTTGCGCAGGATCACGGCTCGCCCGACCCCCATGGTGCGGGCCGCGGCCACAAGCTTCGGATCGACCGCTTTCACGCCGGCCACCGTGTTGAGCAGAAGCTGAAAGAACGCGACATAGACGAGGATGAAGATCGGCAGCGTGTCGCCCACGCCGAAGATGAAGAGGCCGAGCGGGATCCAGGCGATGCCCGAGATCGGCCTCAGGAGCTCCACCAGAGGATCGACGAGCGCCTCCGCGGTCTTGTTCAGGCCCATGAGGAAGCCAAGGGGGATGGCGATCGCGATCGCCACGCCCAGGCTGAGCACCAGCCTCTCGATGCTGACCGAGGCGTTGTCGAAGAGGTCGCCTTCGCGGGCGAGGTCGACCAGGGCCGAGCCGACGACGACCGGCGTCGGCAGCTGGATCGGACTGTCGACCCACACCGCCGCGCCCTCCCAAAGCAGCAGGAACGCCACGACGCTGCACAGCGACACGACACTCTGGCCGCTGGCGAGCCGCCAGATCCGGCCGGGCGGCAGGATCTGTTGGGCCGCTGGCAGCGTGCGGACCGGAAAATCCGGGGTCGCCCTTCGACCCCCATCCAGGGCCACCGGCGACGCCGCCGCGTCCTCCGCTCCGATCATGTCGACCATCGGCGCTTCCTCCCAGAAGCCTTTGTCGTCGATTCTGCGCGAATCTGACTGATTCGTCATCGCGTGACGGCCAGGAAGCCGCCATCGACGTAGAGCACTTGGCCGTTGATGTAGGATCCGGCGTCTGACGCCAGGAGCAGGGCGGCGCCGCACAGGTCCTCGGGCTTTCCCCAGCGCCGGGCGGGCGTCCAGTCCCGCACGAAATCGTGGAAGTCCTTGTCGTTGGCCTGGCTGAACTCGGTCGCCGTATAGCCCGGCGCCAGCGCATTGGCGGTGACGCCGGTGCCGGCGAGGTCGGCCGCGAGCGCCCGCGTGAAGGTGTGGATGGCGCCCTTGGCCGCGACATAAGGGACCAGCATGGGTCGCGACACGTGGCCCATGATGGATCCGAGATTGATGATACGCCCGGATCCTTCCGCCACCATGATCCTGGCCGCCGCCTGAGCGACTGTGAAACAGGCCGTGACGTTGATGTCCATCACGCGCTTCCAGTCCTCAAGCGTGAGTTCGAGGAAAGGCTTGCGTACGATGATGGCAGCATTGTTCACCACGATGTCGAGGCGACCGGCCCGCTCGCGGACATCCGCCACCGCGGCTTTCACGGCGGCCTCGTCGGTGATGTCGAAGACATGGGCGATGGCGTCCGCACCGGCCTCTCGGAACGCGGCCGCGCGGGCCATGACGGTGTCGTTCCGGTCGACCAGGACGAGCTTGGCTCCGGCAGCCGCAAAGCCCCGCGCGAGGCCGGACGCGATCCCGCCCGCGCCCCCGGTTATGAGCGCGACCCTGCCCTTTAGCGAGAACAGCGTTTCGGGGGCCAGTCCTTCGAACATTGCGGATGTGCCTTCGCGTGCGTGGTTAGACGAGACGGTTCGGGGCCGCACCGCCCGCCATGAGCGTGTCGATACTGTCGAGCAGGAGTTCGCCCATGCGGACCCGGGTCCCGAGCGTCGAGCTGCCCTGGTGGGGCTGGAGAAAAACGTTGGGCAGGGCGAGGTAACCCGAATGGATCGAGGGCTCGCCGTTGAACACGTCGAGGCCCGCCGCCGCGACGCGGCCGGAGCCGAGCGCCTCGATCAGGGCCGCGTCCTCGACGAGGTCGCCGCGCGCGACATTGACGACAACCGCCCCGGCCGGGAGGCGCGCGAGCGCGCCGGCATTCAGGAAGCCTCGGGTCTCCGGCGTGGAGGGCGCCGCGAGGACCAGGAAATCGCTGATTTCCAGGAGGCTGCGGGCGGTGGGTGGAAGGTGGCGCCGTCCTCGACGTCGAGCCGGCTACGGTTGTGGTAGTGTATATCCATGTCGAAGCCGCGCTGCGCCCGCTGGGCGATGCTGCGGCCGATCCGGCCCATGCCGAAGATGCCGATGCGGCCTCCGGTCACGTCGCGGCCGAGAAGCTGCGTCGGCGACCAGCCACGCCATTCGCCGCCGTAGAGCAGCATCGACCCCTCGTGGGCACGCCGGGCCGCGCCGAGCAGCAGCAGCATAGCCATCTCGGCCACGGCGTCGCAGAGGATGTCGGGAGTGCTCAGCACCGCGATACCCCGGTCGCGGGCCGCCGCGAGGTCGATGTGGTCGTGGCCGACCGACAGCGTCGCGAGGGCGCGCACCCGCTGCGGCAGCGCAGCGATCGTCGCCCCGTCCAGCCGGTCGGTCGCCGTAACCAGGAGCACGTCGGCCTCGAAAGAACGGGCGATGGCGACGATGCCCTCAGAACCGAGCGGCCGATCGTCGGCATTGAACCAAGCCCTGCCGTCGACCGAAAGGCGCCGGGTGAGCGCGTCGGGCAGCTTGCGGGTCACCGCCAGCCGCCAAGGCTCCGCCTTCTCGTCGGACGCCATGCGCCCCCCCTTCTTGGCCTGCACATTCTCGCCGCCGCTTGCCGCAGCTGTTCGTGAAGTTGTCAGCGGGGTTTACAACGCGGACCACGACGCTGCCCCATAACGAATTGGGGTAGAGGCGATCGGGCGTCGTGATGACCACCACCTATGGCGGCGGGTATAAAGTCGCGGCAGGTTCGACCGAACCTGCTCGTGGCCGGACTGCCGCGTTCTCCGGCTGGAAACGCTGCGGAACACGGCCGAGGGCGAGCAAGAGGCCGAGCGCCACAAGCGCGCCGAACCAGGGGGGAAGACATGCGTCTCGAGAACAAGACCGCGATCGTCACGGGTGCCGCATCGGGCTTCGGGGCCGAGATCGCCCGGACCTTCGCGCGGCAGGGTGCCAGGGTCGCGATCTTCGACCTCAACCGCGAAGGCGCCGACACGATCGCGCGCGAAATCGGTCCAGCCGCGGTGGCGGTCGCGGGCGATGTGACGCGCCGGGCCGACGTTGATCGCGCGCTCGACGCGACGGCACAACTCGGGAGCGGCAGCATCGACATTGTGGTCAACAACGCCGGCTGGACCCATCGCAACAAGCCGCTGCTCGAGGTGACGGAGGACGAGTTCGACCGGGTCTACGCCATCAACGTCAAATCCATCTTCCACATGGTCTCGGCCGCGGTGCCCCGGTTGAAGGGCCGCGGCGGCGTGATGATCAACATCGGCTCGACGGCCGGCATCCGCCCTCGGCCGGGCCTCACCTGGTACAATTCCACCAAAGGCGCTGTGAACCTCCTGACCCGCTCGCTGGCGGTGGAATTGGCGCCCGAGAAGATCCGCGTGAACTGCATCGCCCCAGTCATGGGCGCCACCGGCCTGCTCGAAAGCTTCATGGGCGTACCCGACACGCCCGAGAACCGCGCCCGGTTCATTGCCACGATCCCGCTCGGCCGCATGTCGAAGCCGACCGATATCGCCAACGCGGCGCTCTACCTCGCTTCCGATGAGGCTGAATTCATCACCGGCGTCGTGCTCGAAGTCGACGGCGGCCGGACGATCTGATCGAGCTCCGGTCGCAGAGGAGGCGGGCCGCTCAGATTGCGGTCACGCCCCCAGCTGCTTCAGCAGTCCGAGGTTGTCGAGCAGCGCCCAGTGCTCGACCAGCACGCCGTCGCGGACGTGGAACAGGTCCATGACGCCGATGTCGATTGGCTTGCCCGTGGCAGGCAGGCCCATGAGGTCGCCGCCGTGAGTGCCGACGACGCGCAGCCTGATCAGTACCTTTTCGGCCTCCGCCACCGCGTCCTCGATGGGCAGGGCCATGTCGGGGATACCCGGGTGCAGTACGTCGGCGAGGTGCTTGACCCCTTCGGGGCCCTTCACCTGGAAAGGCAAGCCGGGATCGTGCCGCACGAAGCTCGGCGCGATGTGCTCCGACCACCACGCCTCGTCGCGGTCAAGGAAGGCCTGAAAATAGTCTCGGCAACGCTGCTTGTTGGCTTCCCGGTCGGTCATGAGCGTGTCCTCCTGGCTTTCTTCGGGGAGCGGCAGCCGCTCACAGATAGGGCTTGGTATCTGCATAGGCGGGACGGCCCGATACGGCGTCGCGCAGGGCTTCAAGCTTCGGGATCGGCTCGACCCAGGGATGGTCGGGGAAGCGAAGCGCCCGATAGTCCACCGCCACCACCGCGGTCAGCACCGACAGGTCGGGCACGCCGCCAACATAGGCCGGCGGGTCGGCCTCCAGGCGCCGGAAGCCCTCGACCACGGTGCCGACGCGCTTCCTGCCGACCTTGCCGCCCTCGAAGGCGGGGTCGATCTGCATGCGGCCGGTGACGAGATTGGCCATGGCCTCGACGACCCCCATGGCGAGCCCTGCCTTGGACATGATCCGCTCGATGTCCGCCGTGGAGCCGAGGAGCGAGGGCTCGGGCCGGGTCTTTTCCAGCCACAGCAGGATCAGCAGACTCTCGGTCAGCGGCAGGCCCGAGGGCAGTTCCAGGGTCGGCACGCGCGAGGCTGGGCTGAGGCGCGCCATGTCGGCGTCCTCGGTCCAGGGGTTCATCATGCGCAGCCCCTCGGCCGGCAGGCCCTTCTCGATCAGGGCGATGCGGGCCACGCGGGCGAAGGGGCTCGTGGTGTTGGACAGGATCTTCATGGCCGGGCCTCGGCCGCGACAGCGCTGTAGCCGAAGCGGGGAAAGTGGACGTGGACCGCGCCGGAGCGTGGGCCTTCGGTGCGGATTACGATCTCTTCGGCGTCGGCACGGGCCAGCGTGCCGCGGATCGGGTCGTTGCCGCCGTCGGTCAGGATCGATACGGCGTCTCCCGCCTTGAGCCCCGACGCGGGATCCTCGAAGGTGCCGATCGGCGACGGCTCGGCTGCGCGCGCGACCTCCAGGGCATCAGGGGCTCGAAGGGAAGCATGGCCTCGGCCTCGGCGCCACCGTTCTTCTTCGTGAACCACATCGTGTGGTAGGCCGTGAGGTCGGCGGCCGAAAGGGTGTCGCCGAGCAGGAAGCGGCGGCCGTCGCCCAGCATGTCGGTTAGCAGGCCCATCTGGGCGCGGACGCGCTGGTTCTGTGGCAGATCGTTCAGCGATGCCGCTCGGCTGAAATTCTCACCCATGAAGGCGACGCGGTCCCGGAGGAAGTCCTCCGGGATAGCGTCGCCGATGATCCATGTGGTCAGCGTGGCGGCCGGCAGGAAAGTGGTGGCGTCCCACCAGTAGACTCAGTGCTGCCGTCAGCGCCCGGCTGCCATCCGGGTAGAGGCTCGGCTCGGGAAACCGGCGGTCGATCTCGCGCAGGATCAGCAGCGTGTCGCAGTAGACGTCGGCGCCGACCTGCAGCACGGGAACACGGCGGTAACCGGCCGTCAGCGGCACCGTGTCGGGCCGCGGCGGCCAGATCGGGATGTCGACCGAGCGCCAATCGAGCCCCTTCAGGCCGAAGGCCAGCCTCACCTTCTCGCTGAAGGGAGACAGGTCGTAGTGATGCAGGATCAGGTCTGCCACGGCGGTTCCCCAGTCGGCAGCCGGCGCTTGTTCCGCCCGGCTTGGTTGCTTCAGGCGAGGCAGCGCTCGACCATCTCCTGCGCCTGGCGGACCGTCATCTTGCGGGCCGAGGGGCAGGCGATGACGGTGTCGTCCGTCGCGGAGGTGTGATCGTAGCGTCCAGCCGCGATGCCGGCATAGAGCCCCGGCACGGCTCGCTCCGCCATCTCGCGCACGCGGGCTCCGGGCAGTTGCTCGGGTGTGAAGCGCGTCGGAAAAGCGATGTCGGCGTAGAGGGCGCGGATCGCGTTGGCGCAGGCCGCGATGGTCTCGCCGCGGCCGAGGCCGAGGGTGTCGATCTCCAGCGCCTCGGCCAGCGGACCCACCTTGGCGGGCAGCGCCGCGGGATTGAACGCCGTTGCCTCGGGCAGCAGCACCCCGACGCCATAGGGACGGGCCGGTCGAGATGGCCCTCGAGGGGCAGCGAAAGCGCATGGCGCTGACCGAGCCGGGCGTTGCCGCAGGCCACGTTGGCCATGCAGGACGCGATGAGGTTGTCCTCGCGGGCGCGCTCGTCGTCCGAGTTGATGGAAGCGCGCAGGGAACCGTACTGGAGTTTGACCGCGCCGAGCGCGATGGCGTCGGTGAGGGGCGAGCCGACGCCCGACAGGTAGGCCTCGACCGCATGGGTCAGCGCATCCACGGCCGGCAGGGCTGCGACCCGCATGGGCAGGGAGCGCAGCGTTACGGCGTCGAGGATGGCGGCGTCGGGGAAGGACAGCGGGCCGCCGGCGATGCAGACCACGCCGTCGATACCGTCGCGGCGGACGCGCTCGCCCTGGGCATCGATGTGGAGCAGCGGGCGTCGATCCCGCACTCGTCGAAGCGGGCGGTGCCGATCCCGGCCTCGTCCAGGGCCGGCAGGGCTTGGGCATGGAACGGCTGCGCCGAGATGACGGGATCCGACACGACGAGGGCGCGGCTCATGCCGAGGTCGCGGGCAAGCCTGCCGATCGTGGCGAGCGATCCCGCGCCCGCGACGATGCGGGTCGGCATATAGAAGGTCGAGATCACGGGGCGTTCCCTCCCTGCCGCGAGTGTCAGTCGCGTCGATGTCGCGTTCTTGTGGGCACCCGATGTGGCGACGGCACAGGGGCGACGCCAATAACGATTTGCTCGGGGCGGGATCGCGGAGCGCTATCGGGATACGTCAGGTGCCCTGGGGCGGCCTCGGTCTGAACCCGAGCAGCCGATCGCGCTTCGATCGAACCCGCGCGACGATCTTGCCGAAGTGCCCGGCTCGTTCCAAATGCCGCCACGCCTCCGCCACCCTCCTCGATGGCGAACGCCCGGTCGATCGCCGGCCCGAGGGCCGCGACCTCGCCGGCCCCGTCCGATCACCCGTGCTTGAAGATCGTCGTGCGCAGCGTCGACATATCGTGGAGCGCGGCGAACCCCTTCTCGCGGCCGTGGCCGGACTTCTTCATGCCGCCGAAGGGCAGCTCGATGCCGCCGCCGGCCCCGAAGCTGTTGATGTAGACTTGGCCGGCCCGGATGCCGCGCGACACGCGCAGCGCCCGGTTGCCGTCGAGCGACCAGACCGCGGCCATCAGGCCGTAGTCGGTATCGTTGGCGAGCTTCACCGCGTCGGCCTCGTCGTCGAAGCGCTGCACCGAAAGCACCGGCCCGAAGATCTCCTTCGCGGCGAGGTCGTTGCCGCGCGGCACGGGGCCGTAGACTCGGGGCTCGACGAAATAGGCACCCTCCGGCACGCCCTCGGCGACGCTGCCGCGCGACAGCCACCGGCACGCCGTCCTCCTCGGCGCGGTCGAAGAACTTCTCGATGCGCTTCTTCTGCGTGGCGTTGATGACGGGACCGAGGTCGAGGTCCATCTCCGGCGTGCCGGCGCGAAGGCTCGCGAATGCTTCGGCTAGGCGGCCCGTCGCCTCGTCGTAGATGCCGCGCTCGATCAGCAGGCGCGAACCCGCCGAGCAGGTCTGGCCGGCATTCTGAACCATGGTGTTGGCGATGACCGGGATGGCGGTGTCAAGGTCGGCGTCTGCGAACAGCACATGGGGCGACTTGCCGCCGAGCTCCATCGTGCAGCCGATGTGGTTGCGGGCCGCAGCCGACTGGATCAGCGTGCCGACTTCGGGCGAGCCCGTGAAGGAGATGAAGTCGATCTCGGGATGCGACGACAGCGCGGCGCCGGCCGCCTCGCCGAGGCCAGGCACGACGTTGATGGCCCCTTCGGGGAAGCCGACATCGGCGGCCAGCGCGGCGATGCGCAGGGGAGTGAGGCAGGCGTCCTCGGCCGGTTTGATGACGGAGGCGTTGCCCATGGCGAGGGCCGGCGCGACCGTGCGGCCGAACATCTGCGCCGGGTAGTTCCAGGGGATGATGTGGCCGACGACGCCATGCGCCACGTGCTCGGTCATGACGAAGTAGCCGGGCAGGAAGGGCATCGTGTCGCCGTGCACCTTGTCGGCGGCCCCGCCGTAATATTCGAAATAGCGGGCCAGCGCGATCATGTCGTTGCGGGCCTGCTTCATCGGCTTGCCGGTGTCGCGGGCTTCAAGCTGGGCCAGTTCCTCGGCATGGTCCTGCACGGCGTAGCCGAGCTTGGTGAGCAGGCGACCGCGCTCCGTGGCGGACATGCGGCCCCAGGCGCCGGCGAGCGCCGCCTGGGCGGCCTTCACGGCGCGGTCCACGTCCGGCTTGTCGCCGGCCGCGATCTCGGCGAACGGCACGCCTTCGGCCGGCGCCATGGTCTGCAGCGTCTTGCCCGAGGCGGCCGGCGACCAGCGGTTGCCGATGAACACGCCCTGCGCGGCGATGATGGACGGCGAACGCACGTTCATGTCGAGTCCTCCCTCGCGCAGACCCGCGCGACCTTCAATCCGAGATGGGGTGCAGCGCCCGCGAGCGCCAAGACGATTCCGCTCTCTCCCTCATACGTCCCCGCGATGGCTGGAAGGACAACACCGTCACTCGCTCATGCGCATCCGCGCCATGTGCCAATCGCCAGTGCGCACGAGGTCGCGCAGCGTCTCCCGGCAAAGGCCCTCGATGGCCTTCACGGCTTGGGGCGGGGGGCGGTCCCCGGGCTGGACCAAGGAGACAATGCGGGTCAGCGGCGGATCCACCGTCCAGGCCCGCAACCACCCTTCCTCCACCTCGCGTCGCACCGCGTGGGCCGGAAGGATGGAATAGCCGAGGCGGCGCCCGACGAGTTGCTTGATGGCCCCATAGGCGTCGATGTCGATCTCGGTCGTGAGCCGGACGCCGCGTGCGGCCGCGGCCGCGTCGAGCAGGTCACGCAGGCCGTGGCCGGGGCTCGGCAGGATCAGCGGCAGCGGGGCCAAGTCGGCGAAGGGCAGGACGTCGCCCGGCGGGTGGTGGCGGCCGTCGGGCGGTTCGGGCGCGCCGAACACCACCAGGGTCTCGACCAGGAGCCCGGTCGCGCGGAGGTCCTTGTCGTCCGGCAGTCCGTAGAGCAGCCCGAGGTCGACGCGGCCCTGGCGCAGCCAATCGAGCACGTAGCCGCTCATGGCCTCGGCGATCCGTAGCGTGACCTTGGGGAAGGTCTTCCGCGCCGCCAGCACCAGCGGCACGCCGAGCAGCGGGCTGATCGAGGACGGCAGCCCGAGCCTCACCTCGCCCGAGGGCTCGGCGACGCTGCCGCGGATCTCGCGTTGCGCCACCTCGAACTGCTCGATGATGAGGCGGGCATTGCGCAGCAGGATCAACCCGGCTTCAGTCGGCTGCACGCCCTGCGGCGTGCGGAACAGCAGCGGCAGGCCGAGGTCCGCCTCCATGTTGCGGACGTGCAGGCTCAGCGCCGGCTGCGCGATGTTCAGCTGCAGCGACGCCCGCGAGATCGAGCCGCACTGGACGATGGCGACGAAGTAGCGAAGCTGCCGCAGGTCCAAACCCGCTTCCCCCTGACCGGGCCGTGTCGGCCCGTTCCATTCAGGATAGCAGGCGGCGGCCGGGATGCCAGCGGGGCGCGTTCACTCGGCCGCGGCCCTGTCGCCGCCCGCGAATTCGGCGCGCAGCGCTTCGGTATGCTGCCCGAGGGCCGGGACGGGGCGGTAATCCGGGAGGCTGCCGTCGTGGAGGGCGCCCGGCGCGAGATAGGTGACCGGGCCGGAGGGCGTATCCACGGTGACGTGGCGGTTCTGCGGGTGATCCTGGAGGTCCGCCATGGTGGACACGCGACCGTAGGCGACCCGCGCGCGCTCGAGGCGCTCGACCATGGCGTCGCGGTCATGCATCTGGAACACGCCTTCGACGACGGCGTCGAGCGCCGCGCGGTTGGCGACGCGGCGGACATTGAGCGAAAAGCGTTCGTCCGTGGCGACCTCGGGCGATTCCAGCACGTCGCGGCAGAACCCCACCCATTCGCGCTCGTTCTGGATCGAGAACAGCACGGCCTTGCCGTCCCGGCAATCATAGGCGCCATAGGGCGCAATAGTGGGGTGGTTGAGCCCGGAGCGCGCCGGCTCCTTGCCGCCATAGACGTATTGCAAGTAAGGCACGTTCATCCAGTCGGCGAGGGCATGGAACAGCGACACCGCGAGGTGCCGCCCGCGCCCCGTGACGCCCCGCCCGATCAGCGCCTGCAGCACGGCCTGGAAGGCCGTCATGCCGGCCGCGATATCGCAGACCGAGACGCCCACCCGCGCCATCGTGTCCGCCGTGCCGGTGATCGACGATAGGCCCGTCTCGGCCTGGACCAGCAAGTCGTAGGCCTTGAGGTCGCGGAACGGCCCTTCGTCGCCGTAGCCCGAGATCGACACGGTGATGAGGCGCGGGTAGTCCCGGCGCAGGCGCTCCGGTGCGAAGCCGAGGCGGTCGACGGCGCCGGGCGCGAGATTCTGGACGAAGACGTCGGCGACCGCGACCATGCGCTCCAGGAGCGCGCGGTCGGCGTCAAGTCGAAGGTCGAGGCAGATCGATTCCTTGCCGCGGTTGAGCCACACGAAGTAGGCGCTCTCGCCATGGACCAGATGGTCGTAGCCGCGGGCGAAATCGCCCTCGGGGCGCTCGACCTTGATGACCCGGGCGCCCGCGTCGGCGAGACGGCTCGTGAGATACGGAGCCGCCACGGCCTGCTCGATCGACACTACGTCGAGCCCGTCCAGATCTCCCGTCATCTCCACCGACCTCCGCCTCTTTCTCCGCCTCTATGGCGCGCTCCCAGTCCGGGTACCGCATAGCGTTTGCGTCCTTCGGTCATAGCCGGGCGCTATGAGGCCGCCCGCGCGATGGTATTGGCACAAGGTTGCCAGTGGTGGCACAGACCGCCAAGGGAGGAGCCGCATGATCTCGACACTCGACTCGATCGCGCTGCCGCTGTTCGTGCCCGCCGACCGGCCGGACCGTTTCCTCAAGGCTTTCTCGTCGGGCGCCGATGCCGTCATCCTCGACCTCGAGGACGCCGTCTCGCCCGACCGCAAGGGTGCTGCCAGGGCCGCGCTCGCGGCTGCCCGCGACGTCATCGATGGCGCGGTCCGTCCGGTCCTTGTTCGCGTCAATGCGGTCGGAACGCCTTGGCACGCTGACGACATGGCGGCCGTCGCTGCCCTCCCGCTCGCCGGGGTCGTCCTGCCCAAGGCTGAATCCGCCGCGGACGTCGCCGAAGCCGCGCGGATGACCGGCGTCCCCGTCATGGCGCTGATCGAGAGCGCGCGAGGCATCGCGGCCGCCCGCGACACCGCCCGCGTGGCGGCGCGGGTCGCCTTCGGTTCGATCGATTTCGCGAGCGACCTCGGCTGCGGTCATTCGCGCGAGGCCCTGCTCGCCGCGCGGGGCGAACTCGTGCTGGCGAGTCGCCTCGCCGGCCTGGCGGGCCCGCTCGACGGCGTCACGACCGCATATGGCGACGCGGTTGCGGTCGAGGACGACGCCCGCTACGCCAGCCTGCTCGGTTTTTCGGGCAAGCTGCTGATCCACCCGTCGCAGATCGCGCCCGCCCGGGCGGGCTTCATGCCCTCGGCGGAGGAGCGCGCCTGGGCGGAGCGCGTGCTCGCGGCGGACCGCGAGGGCGGCGCGGTGGCGGTTGACGGGGCCATGGTGGACGCTCCGGTCCGGCTGCGGGCCGAGGCCATTATGCACCGCGTGGCGGCGGGGGAAGGACGAAGCCGATGACGGAGGAGAAGGCGCGCGGGCCGATCCGCGAGGAGGACTTCATCGGAAGCATCGCCGATGCTCTGCAATACATCGCGGTCTTCCACGAGTTCGTCGTCGAGGACATGCCCGTAACGGTTGCGGTCGACGGCATCGGCACGTCGATCCACCGGACGGGACCTTCACGGTGGCGGAGACCGCCGATCCTCCGCGTGCCCACCCTCGCGGAGGCGTGACGCGACGGGGTGATCCTCGCGAGCCGCGGCCGGTAGCTTGCTCACCATAGGTGCTGCCCAGGCAAGGCGTCGCTCTTGACGGATGCTCATCGAGAACCGGCCCAGGCACGTCTCCGAGCCGAACGACTGCTTCGGAGTAGCGGCGAAAATCAGCGGAACGCCCTGAAGGTGAAGGTTTCCGGATGCCGGCCAGCACAGGGCGAGCGTCTGGGGTGAGGGCCGGCGTCCGGAAACCTTCACCATCCATGCCACTAGTGTCCAAGCGCCGACGCCCAGAATCCGCCGTTCGTTCATCCTCGCGACGCCTGCGTGACAGCAACTCGAGCTTTCATGCTCGACAACCTGGCGGGCCAGATCGCGCTGGCGCATCAACGGCGTGCCACCCGACTGCCGCATGATCTTGCACCAGCGACACGCTTCGACCCACGCTTGCCCGGCTTCGTTATGCCGGCCTCGCCGCCGAGCGGCGGTACCGACGAGCCAGAGCCGACATCCCTTCCGGATGAAGCGGAGAGCATTTGCTTTGCGCCGGTGACCCGTCTGTCGGGCTGGATTCGCAATCGCGCTATCACGGCCGAGCGGCTAGCCGATCTCTATCTCGAACGCATCGCCCGGTTCGGGCCGAAGCTCGAATGCGTTGCCGCAGTCACGACGGACCTCGCGATGGAGAAGGCTCGCCGGGCCGACGCGCTCCTGGCGCAAGGCACTTATCTTGGGCCGCTGCACGGCATTCCGTGGGGCTGCAAGGACCTGCTCGACACCAGCGGGCGGCTGGCTCGACACGCTGCTGATGCGCGGCATCGATACCCTGATGCAGGGGAATCGGGTGAAGGAATCATGCGGCGATGAGGCTTACGAGAAAGTCGTCGTCCCATGCTGCGACCTTGCGTTTGAGGCGGAGTGAATCCTTGC
>JAABUL010003340.1_pt1 | contig 24002 bp, 26 predicted proteins | sample 5559151 | NCBI WGS metagenome assembly JAABUL01 (sample SAMN10711876, study PRJNA513368) | rock metagenome | isolation source: Antarctica rocks | place: Antarctica: Victoria Land, Pudding Butte sud | reverse complement strand
ATCGACGGCTGGAACGACCGGGCCCACCCGTTCACCTGGACCAAGAACGCCGACCAGATCATCAGCCACGCCAAACCCTCACCCAACCAAAAGAAGACTTACAACACGCGACACTAGCGACGGTCAGACGACGCTGTGGTCGAGCACGACGGAGGTTTGGGCGTGGTGCGGCGGACCGGTGATCAACCCACCCATGACCACCAACAGCAGCGACGCCACCAACACCGTGGCCCACTCCACAGCGCTGATCTTCCGGGGTGCCCGGTGATGCGCACGGCCCCGGCGGATCACCAGCAGGTAGAACGCGCCCGGCAACCCGAACCCGGCAGCGGCCACCACCCCACCGAACGATCCGGCCAACACCTCCACCGCCGCCCACGCCGAAAACACCACCACCATCGCTTGGGCGATGACCCGCTTGGCCTTGGAGCTCGCGGCGATCTCCGGCAATGCTGTGCTCGACATGGTGTCCTCGACCTTCCGGGTGATGGTTGACAGGTGCACCAGCTGAGGTTGGTCACCGCCAGCTCGGCGGTGAAGTTGCCGGAGGAGAACGCGTTGTTCGAGCTCACCGGGATGGTGATGGTCGCGCCGTTGGCGACATTGGCGATCGTCCCGTCCAGGACACCCACCACAGTGGAACCGTTACGCAGGGTGATCTGGACGTTCCCGGAGCGCACCGGGTGACCAGAGGCGTTGAGGATGCTCGCCATCCCGGCGAAGCGGCCACCGTTGTCGGTGAGCTGCAGACCCCGCAACGACACCCCGTTGTTGGCGGGGGGATTGGTCGTCGGCGCCGGTGGGGTGGTGGCCGCTGGTGGTGAGGCGGGTGGTGCCGGGCTGGGCACCGGGGTGTTCACCGGCTGTTGCGGCAACGTGGGTGGTGCCGCTGCTGGTGGTGGTGCGGGTGATGCCGGGCCGGGTTGGGCCGGCGCAGGCGTCGGGGCTGGTGGCACCGGCTGCTGCGGCAACGGCTGTGGCTCTGGCGGCAACGGGGGTGGTGCCGGGGTGGTCACCGCAGCCGGTGGGGTGCGCAGCACCGGCGGTGGTGGTGGTGGGAGAACAGAGGACGCCACCGGTAGGGGTGGTGCCGGCACAGTCGCCTGCGGGGGCAGCGGGGGTGGTGTCACCGTCGGGGACACCCCCGGTGGACCGGTGTCCAGTGGCACCCCCGGGATCGGCGGGGCCGAGGTCACCGGGGTTTCCGTGACCGGTGGTGGTGGGACGGCGACGGTGTTGTCCCGGAAATGTTGTTGGGCGATGAGGGCGGACACCACACCGATGGCGATGATGAGCGCACCGATCCCCGCGAGCAGAGCTGCCCGCTCATGACGTTCAGACAGCCAGTACCTGTGCACCACCGGCGGTGGCTGGGGGCTCAGTGGTATCCGGTGGATCGCACCGGCAGGGAAATCACCGTTGTCGGCAGCATCCACCCCGTCCACGGGTGTCTCCGGGTCGAAATGTCCCGGCCCGGACAGCGGTTCCGGACGGACCCCGGGCAAGTGCTGGGTCATCGTGATGCCCTCGTTCTGTAGGTGCGCGTTGCTTCTCGGTGAACATGCGCAGAGAAACGGCCGGGGGGCGCGGTTTCCCATGCCCACCGGCAGTTCGTTACCGCTCAGGCGACCTGCTCCGCGTCCTCCGCCACCCCGAGGTCCTCGACGTGGCGCAGGACGCGGGTGGTCTTGCCGGAGCCGCTGGCCATCTTCTCGTTCTCCACCCACACGGTCACCCTGTGTCCGACGAGGCTGCGCATGCGCCGGGCCATCGCCAGCCCGTACGGGTTGTCGGTGCGGTCGGTGCGCACCTTCTCGGTGCCATCCGGTGCGAACTCGGCGTGCACCCGCGTCTTGAGTGTCACCAGCCCACGGGTGGAGGACGCTTCCTTCTCCACCCGCAGGACGGTGCCGGTGAAGACCTTGGCGGCGGCGGTCCCCTCGATCATCTTGGAGATCGTGTGCTCGGATGAGGTCATCGCCACGATGCGGGCGGCCTGCTCGGCCACACCGACCTGCCAGGCCAGCAGGTCATCGGTGACCGGTCCGGCCACGGTGACAGCGGCCACCACGATCTGCGCGCGCGTTTCGTCGTCCATTACTTCTGCTCTCCTCGGGTTGGTGAAACGCCGGTGTCGTCGGTGTGCTCTGTTTGAGCAGGTCGGTGTTTCATGCCCACCATGTGTGCGGCCACCCGGGTGTGCACCGTGCCGGCAGGTCGTCGAGATCGTGTCTATTCATCGGCCGCTCCAGCCTGCCCGGTTGACGGTGTCTTGCTGTGCCGAGCTGGTGGCGGTGGTGTCGCGCTGGGTGGGGCGCCACCCACACCCCGGCGACGCAACGCGGCGAGTGCGGTGCGGAACCCTCGGGGGGCGGCGAGTACCAGCAACACCCCGACCAACGGAACGGTGAACCGGGCGTACCCGGCCACGGTGAACACCCCCAACACCCCGTCGGCAACCACCAGCACCCACCATCGGTGGCGGGCACCGACGATGCGGCGGATGACGGTGCGGGTGAACCTCACCACCGTCGGGAAGGTTCCTTCACAGCGTCCGGATCCTCCGGCCACACCATGTCCAACACGGCGACGGTGAGCAAGAAACTCGAGACGAACAAGGTCACGAGGTCGCGCACAACGTCTCCTTGGATCGGTAAGATCATGCCCGCACCGTCGGTGGTGTGTTGGTACTTTCCGCCGGCCCAGGTCGAGGGCGGCTTCCGGGCCGGCGGAAAGCGGTTCAGGCGACGCCGTCCTGCGTCGGGACCGAGCGGACGGCGAGGGTGGCCCACGGCCGCTCTTCCGGTCCGTTCTCGAACAGGCGCAGCGCGGCGTCCGCGATGGAACCCACCCGGCGAACAGCGGAGGTGTACCACTTCTCCCACGCAGCGTCGTCCTTGCCGAAGGGCAACGGCATGGTGGTGATGACGGTGTGCAACGCGCCCCGCAAACGGGTGTTCGCGCCGTCCTGCAGGGAGGTTCGCCCCGTCAAGTTCTTCTGGGCCTCCTCCACCACCTTGGCGAAGGTGTTCGCCAAGGCGTCCACGGCGGACGCGCTCAGCGTGATCCCACCTTCGTGCAGTGTTTCCGTGGCCAGGCTGACCAACCCGAACACCGCGGTCGCGGCGTAAGAGTTGGGGTTCAGCTCACCGTTCACTCCGGTGGACTCCCACGGCTTGTCCTCTACGAGACTCATCTCGGTTTCTCCTTCACTCGGTTGTTCGGTGCTGGTGGTGATGTGTGCGGCGCGGCCCGTGTCACCCGCGACGAGCACCACATCGGTGGCCTGCCCGCTGTCCTGCCCGGCGCTGGCCGCTTCCTCCGGTGCCGGTGGGATGTCGTCGGCACCGGTCTCCGCCGGTGGCTGCGAGTCCGCCAGCGGGGCGATCGTCTCGACGTCGAAGGGGTCCTCGGCGGGACCGTCATCGCCGTCCCACGGCACCTCGTCCACCACCGCGCGGGACGCCAGCGGGGACAGCACAGGAATGCCCAACTCCACCGCCGAAGGCAACCCCTCGGCGCGGGCCGTCATCCCTTCCCGGGCCGCGACCGGGCACGAGTTGACCAGCGGGCACCACCCACACAGCGCCGAGGGGTGCGCCACGAACGAGGCCCGGTGCACAGAGGACCGCAGATCCGCCCAGGACTTCTCGAAATGCCGCAGAGTCCGGTTCATGTCCCGCGGGGTCAACGACACTTCACGGGACTTGGCGTGACGTGTGTAATAGACCCGCGCGGTGGTGGGCATCCGGCCGTCGATGGCCTCCAACGCAGCCGCGTACAAGCGCAGCTGGTCGCCGTGCGGGTCGCCGAACTTCGACCCTGCGTAGCCGACCTTCCCGCTGTTGTGGGTGGGGACCATGGTCGGTCCGCACAGGTACAGCGAGTCGGGAGCGTCGACCATGATGCACTCGGTCGCCACCGTTTCCACCGGGACCACCGAGGTGATCTCACGTCGGTGAGCGCGGGCGCCACGGTGCTCCGCCGCAGCCACCGTCAGCTCCCTGCTCAGCATGTCCACCACAGCAGCCGACGGTGAGTGCAGGAACGGGTTGAGGTCTGTCGGCCAGAACTCCACCCCGCAGCACCCGGCGCCCGCGTGGGTGATGGGCGTCACGGTGATGCCGAAACCGGCCACCAGTTCGGCCACGTGCTCCACGAGCCCCGGGTGGTGGGAGGCGAAGCGCGCCCGGCAGCGCACCGAGCTCAGCGACCCGGCTGCGTCCATCAACCCGCGCAGCAACGCGAGCCGCTGCCGGTGGGACCCACGGAGTCCGGCCCGGACCCCATCGCCTCCCGCCACATCTGGCTGCGGGTCGCGGCCCAGCGAGAAGCCCAACTCGTAGGGGTCTGTCCCCGCCATGTCGCACTCCGGCAACCGCAAGGGGGCAGTGTTGGCGATGGTCAGCGTGCGGGTGCGCAGCGAGCGCCGACACCGCTGATACCGGATGTACAGCTCATCGGTGTTCAGCACGACAGGGCCTGGATGGCCCCGCCCGCGACGACGATCGGTCACCTGCCACAGGTGGACGTTGTCCGCGACGACGCTGGCACCGTCGGAGAACGTGACCTCGTAACAGGGGCGGTGGAAGGTGGAGGACTTGCCCACCACGGTGGTGGGGCACCCATCGGCGCCGAGCACCTGATCGCCCTCGCGCAGCTCCCCCATCGTCGTCCACCCCGTGGGGGTGGGGATGGGGGTGTCGGTGGCGAGGCCCTTGTAGTCCACCGGGACCGAGCCCATCACCCCGTCCTCGTCGACCACCACATCGGTGCGGTCGATGAAGCCGATGAACGGAACCCCGGCGACCTCCACCTGGTTCACCGGCCACTCGTTGCGCCGCACCATGACGGTGGTCGGGTCCTCGATCTCCCAGATTCCGGAGTAGTACTCGGTGACGGTGGCAATCCACTGCGCTTTGGCCACTGCCGCTGAGGACGGGTCGCCGAAGTGAGCGCCGAAGTCCACCTCCTCGGCGAGCTCTAGGGTGGCCCGCGCCGCCGCCAACCGGGAACGCCCCGTGGCGGGCAGCGTGTACAGCCGCTCCAGCACCGCGTGTGCCGCGGTGCCTAGGTCGGTCGCGGCGAACGGGTTGTCCACCCCCGGGAAGGTCTTGTCGGACACGTAGCGGGCGGGGCAACTCTCGATGGCCTTCGCCGTGGACGCGGACAGCCGCGGGCGGTTCACCTTGCGCAACTGGTCGGGGTCGGTGACCACCAACCGGTCGCCCTCCCAGGCCAGGAACTCCCCCGCAGAGACGCACCCCGTCTCTGCGGGGGAGGTTGGTGCCTGCGCGGTGGTCATACTCTTGTTTGCGTCTGCCCGCCAACCGGCTTCCGGGTTACACCTCCTCCGGTTCGTTCTCCTCGTCGGGCTCCGCCGCCGCCGCCGCGTCGACGATGAACTTCAACGGGATGGGAACACCCTCCACCGACCAGGTGGCGGCACCCTTCTCGTTGCCGCCACCGGTGGCACGAACAACAATTCGCCGGCGCCCACCCGTGCTCATTTTGCGGGTCCAGCGTTCCGAGCACAGGCCCTCCTCCCACGCCGATTTCCACGCCGCCTGATACGTCGACCCGAACGGGATGAGGTCCGGGTGGTGGCGACGGGCCTCGTTGAACGCGGGGATGGCGTTGAGGAACACCACGCCCTCCCCACCGGGGTAAGCGATCCAGCCGATGGACGGCCCGCCCGGTCGGGACCCACCGTCGGGGGTGGCGGTCCAACCCAGCAGGTTGTTGATGGCACTGGCCTCATCCCCGGTGGCCGGGGGTGCCGCCGGGGAGGTGAGGGAAACGATGTGCGCCTGCCCGGAGGCCAGGATGGCGCGCACCGCGGCCAACGCGGAGCGCCCCGGGGTGGTGGTCTTCTGGGACACGTAGTGGTCGGCGACGAGGGAGAACACGTCGCGGGCCATCTGCCCGAAGGCGGGACGCAGGTCTTTGCACCCGATCTCGGCGGCGTAGTCGCCGAGCACCCGAATACCCAGGACGATGTCGGCGGCGAGCTTGCCGTGCCGGATCGCCTTGTCACCGTCACCGGTACGGTCGGCGGCGGTCTTTGAGTCACGGTCATACGCCCGGGACAACATCCCGCAGTACTGCGACCACCCGTGGGTGGCGGTGAGGCGTGCCAGGTCGCGGAGCACCGCACCACTGACCCGGGCCGGGACCCCGGTGACGTCGCGCATCCGTTCCACCGCTGCCACCGCCTCGTCGGTGCCCAGCCCGTTCACCGGTGCGAAGACGATTCGGTCCCGCACCGAGGCCACGTTGTGCTCGTTCTCCGCGGTGATGATGAGCAGTGCCCGCGGGTCGTGGGTGGCGCGCAGGTCCATGTTCTGGTCCGCCCGGCGCTTGCCGGATCCGTTGTGCACCGACCGGATCAGGTCGCCCAGGCGGGCGAGCTCGGCCTGGGCCTGGCGTTGGTCGCCCGTTGGCGCCAGGTCGTCGATGACCCAGATGTTGGCCCGGGACACCGCCAGCTCCGTGGAGGCCATGGTGTCCTTCGCGCCCCCGGGCAACTTGTCACCCCACCCTCCGGCATTGGCCTGCCAGAACGACATGATGGCCGAGGCGCTCCAGGTCTTCCCCGAGGCCTTTTTTCCCTCGAAGAAAATTGAGGTGTGCGGCCGGATCGGCACCGCCGGGCGGATCCCGGCGGCCACCACCAACGCCCCGAGCCGTCGATCGGCCCAGGCCCCGTTCCGGTAGTAGACGTCGACCAGCTCACGCAGGTCGGTGCGGGCCTGTTCGATGTCGGCGGGCAGGTCCACCCCGAAGCGGGACGCCCCGGACAGGGTGTGTTCGGTGATGCCGGGGGTGGCGGTGTCGGTGAACCCGGCGGTGCCGATCACCTGTTCCCCGACCACGTACACCGGGTTGCCGCCTTGCACGGGCACCCACCCCATCTGCGCCCAGGCGAAGCGGGAGATCCGCTTCTCCGGGTGGTGCCCTTTCATCGCCCCCCGCCACTGCAGGGGCGGTGGCCAGTCGCGGTGGGTATGGATTTCGGTGGGCAGGGTGGCGCCTCGGCGGTGCCATTCCGCGGGCGGGTCAGAAAGCAGCGACGCCGGCCCGGACACGGTGCGGGTGATGCGCGCGCCGTTGGTCTCGTCGAGGAAGGACACCTCGATGGTGCATTCCGCGGTGGCGGTGGCTTCGGCTTCCGGGGAGTCGTCGAAATGCCCGGTGCGGATCTCGGTGGGGGTGGCCTCGCGGCGCTGCTCCACCGAGGCGATGCGCCCGGAGATCGCGCACCGGGTTTCCCACCGCGGGTGGTTCACCCCGGCGACATCGGGATTGGGCACCCACTCCTCGGCGGTGCACATGGTGTCGTTCATCCGCCAGTCCTTGAACTGGACTGTGCTCTCCTTCGGCGGGCACGGCGGCAGGTGTCCGAGCACCCGCGGGAGCAGGGAGGACCAGGTGCCGATCTGGGCGAGGTAGTCGTCCATGCCCATCTTGGACACGACCGGGCCCTGGGTGTGGCCTACCTCGTCACTGTCGTTGTCGTCGTCGGGGTGCTCCACCGCGACAGCGAGGTCGACGAGGCGAGGGACAGCGCGCTTGCGCTCGAGCAGCTCCCACATCTGGTGCACCTGATTCCAGACGTTCCAGTTGGTCTGCACGTCACCGTCGACGGCGATCCAGGCTTGGCGCCCGCGCACATTCAAGGTGTTCCAGTCCGGGTTGTTGTGCCAGTTACCGACCCCTCCGAGGGAGACGACCAGCACCCGGTCGGGCACGGGGACCCGGGTCAGCAGCCGCCGCATCGCCTCGGTGTGATCCTGGCCTGGTGTTGCCGCCAGGTCCGCCATGGTGGCTCCGTGGTGGCGCAGGATCGCGGTGAGCGCGGCGTCGCCTTTGAGCAGTCCTTCGGCGAGCAGCACGGTGGGTGCGGTGTCCACCCAGTCCGTCGGGATGTCGGGGTGGATGTCCAGCGGGATGGAGGCCGAGCTGGCGAACAGGTACTTCTTCGGCCGGTTCGCGTCGTCCATCGGCGGACGCTCGGGGCGCAGCTGCGGGGTGACCGGGTGCGCCGGGCGGTGGTAGTTCGCGGCTTGGCGCACCGACTCCAAACTGAACCAGGGCATGACCAGCGCACCGTCCAGCCCGATGGCGTCTTTGAAGGCCCGTCCGGCGCGCGAGTTCACCGCGCCCATCTGGTATTCGGCGAGCAGGTCTTTCAGTCCCGCTGCTTCGACGGTGCGGTAGCCGCGGGCGGCGGCCACCAGGGGTGCCACCGCGGAGGTGGACAGCTTGATGGCGGCGTCGCCCTGGACGCCGAGGTAGTCCTCCGGCGCCCACAGCGGGTCGGCGACGAGCTCGGCGGGGGAGTCCGGCACCACGGTGGGGGTGGTGTCGGCGGAGGACTGTTCGGGTGCGGTGGGCTTGGACGCGGCGGACGGGGATGCGGTGTCGGGGCTGGTGGCGTCGGGTTGTTCGGGTGTCGCGGTGGTGTGCTCGCGGGCGTCCTCTCCCTCGATGGGGTGGTCGTTTCTGTGGTTCTTGTCGGTGGTCATGGTGCCTGTTTGCGGCTCGTATGAAACCGGCTCGTCTCGGTCCGGGGAACCGCGGCTAGTCGGGGGCGAGCTGATCCAGATTGGACCTTTTGACCTACCGTTGACCTACCGGGTAGGTCAACGCTGGACGCAAAGAATCAGCAGCTCACAGAGAGGGTAGGTGGCCCGCAACCGGGTCTTGACCTAATTGACCTACTTCCCCCAGCACAGGTATTGAGAGGGTTCACCTTTTCTATAGCCACAAATCCGGACATAACACCCAGGCGAACTGATAGATAACCGGTTTTGTCTCTATAACCATGTGCTTGGGGAAGTAGGTCAATTAGGTCAACTCGTCGGTTGCGGTGCGCTGAGCAGGGTCGTTGCAGATTTTGCGTCGACCACACAGTAGGTCAAGGAGAGGTCAAAGTGGTCAGATTTCGAGCCGTTCAGACCGACATCGATTGACCTTTTTGACCTCCTGTTGACCACCCAGGTGGTCAACAGGGGCAACCGCATTACTGCTGGTCAGCGCGTAGACAGTTCGCCCCGTTCCGTGCATTGACTTCATTGACCTACTTTCCCGAGCACAAGTATTGAGTGCGTGCACGTTCTTACTGCCGGTGCTATCAACAGGTGCACTCGACTCGTGCCCGGAGCCGTTCGTGCTCCGCAGGTGTGGGTCGGCGGTCGTCCACCGGGCGGACCCGACTGGGGTTTGGACCCACACTGGCACCAGGCCGCGGCACGAAAAGTGCCCGCAGTGGCCCCCAGACGGCCTGTGAGCGACGAATACCCGCTGCTGGTCACCCGGGGGGTGGCTGGAGACACCTTCGAGTGATCTGGGAGCTCTCAGCGCGTCTCAGGGGCGGTCCAGGGTTTTCCGCCGATCGGCTCGGGCTTTGCCGAGGAAGACGACCTTGCGGGCGTCCCGGGTGTTCGTCGCCGGCACCGGCTGGCTCAAGGTTCTGAGCGGAAGACCGACAGAAAACACGCTGACCTGGGGATTCCCTATCCAGGGCCACAGTAGTGGCCGTATTGACCTAACGATGACCTGCGGGAAGGTCAAAGATTGTCTCTGAAAGCTGTTGCTTCGCAGAGATTTTGGAGGGTAGATAGATAGATAGACCTAATTGACCTACTCTTATGTTTATATATATATAAGGGCCTCCCTTCCTATCTCTCTAAGGGACTCCCTCTCTCTAACCCTCCCTTAGTTCATATATAAGACCCCTTCTTCTTCTATAGCTGTCCCCCGGGGAAGGAGGTCAACGTGCCCAACGGAGCTTTTTTGGCCATCGAAAACGCTGTGACCTGCGACGATGCCGCCGTTGAGGGTGGCCCCTGGGGTGCCCAACGGGTGCCCAATGAGGTCGATCTTGGCCCCAACCCCCCTCCGAACCCCATCGAGCTGTCGAGGGCGTCCCACAGTGAATAGGCGGTTCCCTGGACGAACCGGACATGCCCCGAAACCTCACGCCCTTTTTATATGGGCGGTTCCCTGGACGAACCGGACAGGTTCGGCGGTGACCGGCAAGCAACCGAGGCGCGCGCACCGCCCGGTGTTCGTCAGCTTTTGAGGGCGCCTGTTCCGCCGACCGTGGTGTCGACGTTCAGAGCCCGCGGTGTCCGTCCTGGGGTCGGCGGCCCACATCCTGCTCGGTCACCGACTCCTGGGAGATGGCACGGCGCATGTCCTCGACGTCCCAGTCCAACCCACTCTCCACCTGCTCGGCCCGAAAGGACCAGACGAAGCTGGACTCCACCGGCCACATGTCCTCGGGCCCGAGGTAGGCCCGACGCCGGTGCACCGCCCACAACAAGGCGGGCACCCCGATCCGGTACACAGCGTCCGGGTCCCCCTCGGCCGCGGCGAGAGCCACCACCGCAGCGCGCCCGGCGTCCCAGCCGTCCGCGCAGAACGCCAGCAACGCCGCCGAGGCCGCGGCCAGCGGCTCGCCCAACGCGGCCAGCGCCGAGTCCTGGGCCACCGCGGTGAACAACGGTCGCGCTAGATCCGCCGAGTCCCGCCACGTCCCGAACGGGCGGCCACCCGGGCCGGTCGCCCCCGTGGTCTCCGGGGGTTCCGCGCCACCGTGGCGGAGCAGGTCGCGCCCCTCGGCACGGACCACCCGGGCCGACAGGTTCCGCCAGGCATCCGCGGCCGGCAAGGTCAACACGATGTCGGCGATGGTGCCCGGCAACCAGATGGCCGCCCAGCCCGGGCGCGCCCGGCACAGCAGCTGCAAAGAACGCTCCAGGGCGTTGCGCCGGGGTAACGACAGCAGCGGTTCCACCAAGGACACTGCCCAGAACGGGACAACGTCACCGACGTCCCGTTCTTCCCCGCTCACCGCGCGACCTGTGCGCCTGTGGATGTGGCGGGGCTGGATGTGGAGGACACGTTCGAGGACCCGTTCTGTGTTCGGTAGTGGTGCGAGCTTGTCGCGGGAACCGTACCCGCCAGCAGTCACCGACGGTGGATGGAAAGCCGATGCGCGGCGCCACGCAAAGGGCACCCGTGAACACACCGCGACCTACCTCACCCACCCCCACCGCGGTCGGTCTCGTCGGGCTGCCCGGGTTGGCTGATCCTTTCCGCGCCGCCGGGCTCGCCGTGGTGGGCGGAAAGGATTTCCGTGGGTCGGCCACCGCGATCCGCGATCACATCAGGGACGTCGGCCCGTTGGTGGTTCTGGTGGCCGACACCAAAGTACCTGGGCTGGTCTCCTGGCTGGACACCACATCAGCGAATGCACCTGTTGTGTTGTTGCGCACCGAACCGGCCGGCGGGATGAACCCCGCCGGGTCCAGCGAGGTGGCACTGCCCGCCACGATCGACACGATCCTCGCCGTCGGTGGGATGAGCGGGCTGGGCGGTGTGGTCGGGAACGCCATGGTGTATCCGGACGGATCGGTGCTCCCGCATCCCGCCCGCACCCCACCCACTCCCCCTCCGTCCGTTCCTTCTTCTCCCGCCGAGCAGGAGGCTGATCCTTTCGCCGACGCCGCACCCGCCCAAGGCTGGGACCCCGAGCCCGCGCAGCAGACCCGTTCGGCACCAGCACCGGGCTGGGACCCCGAGCCCGCGCAGCCACCACCCTCGGCTGCACCCATCCAAGGCTGGGACCCCGAACCGGCACAGGCCCCGGCGCCGCAGGGCTGGGACGGGGCACCGGAAACCCCGAACGAACACACACCCGCCGGGGACCACGGGTGGGCTGCCGCCCCGGTGCGCTGGGACACCGCTCCCGCGCCAGCCACTGCACCTGCAGCGTTGGATCCGCGACCCGACCCCTACACCTCCGGTGCGGTGGAAGAAGAAGCCCAGCCGCAACCGCGCCCGCCGCTGGCACAGGGCTGGGGCGTCGAACCCCAGACCAACCCACAGCCTCGGCCCCCGGTGCAATCCGCCTGGGATCCGCAGCCCACCTGGGAGCCGGGTCCCGCTGAGGACCGCGGTGCACCCGAAGCTGTTCCGGAGCCGGCTCCCGACGATGGTCGGGCCTTCGACTGGCTCGCCCCCGCCCCGGCCACTGAGCGCCCCGCACCGCCGGGCCCGTGGGAGGCGAGTCCCGCCCCGGCGCCTGTCCTGCCCCCGGCAGCCCAGTCCGCTCCCGCCGGTGACCTCTACACCTCCACCGACGCCACGGACATGTTCTCCGCCGACCCGCGGGGCCCGCAATCGTCGGGACCCAGGCGGACGCACACCCATCTCGCCCCGATGATTATTTCCCTGGCCGCCAAAGGTGGGGTGGGCAAAACCTCCTCGGCCACCTTCCTCGCCCAGCGTGCCGCCGAGGTCGGTGGGCTCAAGGTCGTGCTCATCGACATGAACCGGGGCCAAGGCGACATCCGCAAGTTCCTCCGGCTCATCGGAGCCCCCCTGCCCTCGATGTACGACGCCGCGGTGCGCAGGGACCCACGGGTGGCGATCATTACCCCGGACCGTCTGACCGCCGCCCGCCACGTCCGCCTGGACAACCTGGGTTTCGCCCTGGCCATGGCGCCACCGGAGACGATGCTCGACACCGACCAGGTCAACGCCGGGGTGTACCGCGACGTCATCGAAGAGGCCCGCACCGTCGCCGACCTGGTCATCGTGGACACCCAGATCGTGGAAGCGGTGGACACCTCCGGGCTGATCGACGATGTCGTCATCCCCGCCCTGGCCAAAGACGCGTGGGCGTTGGCCATCTCCGACGTCTCCATGGCCTCGGTGGACAACCTCAAGTCCCGCCTCACCGCGTTCGCCGAAGCAGGGGTGCCACCGGACCGGGTCATGTTCACCGTGAACCGGATGTCCCCGGGTGCGGTGTTCAACCCGGAGGCGTTGGCCGACGTGTTCCGCCACGCCACCACCCGGGTGCCCCTCGCCCACTACGTCGGTGCCGTCGCCCACGACCAGGCCATCGCCGACGGCATGAACATCGGCGGCATCGAGCACAACCTGCCCAGCATCGCCCCGATGTTGGACACGGTGCTGTTCCGGGTGACCGGACTGGAGGCGTTCGACCCCGCCCGGCATGCCCTGCGGAAAAAAGAGCGTCGAGGGCTGTTCTCCCGGCTGCGGGCACGCCGGTGAACAGCTGGCTGGAGCGCGCACTGTGCGCGCACACCGACCCCACCCCCTTCATCACCCCGACCCGGTATGAGGAGGCGAAACAGGTGTGCGCACTGTGCCCGGTCATCGCCGAGTGCCGGGAGTGGGCGATCACCACCAACGAGCCCCGGTACGTCTGGGGCGGACTGACCCCGGTGGAGCGCCGCGCCGCCCGCTCACAACGCGCCCGGGCAGTTCAGGCCCAGTCCGCGGACAGGGCTCAGCCTGTGGGCAGGGCCTCGGCATGACCGGCAGCGAGCACCTGGACAAGCTGTTCGACAAACCGGCGGCGCGCCGCCGGCACTGGTCGCTGCCCCATGTGGGCAGGACAGTCCTGATCCGTACCGGTGCGGGGCTCGCCGCCCTCGTCATCGTGGTGGCGCTGGTGGTCGTGGTGGTGGCGTACTCGGGTTCGGTGCTGACCGACCTCGCGCTGCTCGCGCCGCTGCTGTTGGTGCTCGCGTGCCTGCCCGCGGTGGGGATCGCGGTGACGCGGGCACGCACCAAACATCTCCCGAGGACACCGCATACGAACACCAACAAGAGAAAGGACCAGTGAGGTGGACGTGAGTACCGACATCGCGTCGCCGGTGCCCGGTTACGGTGCCGGCGACCGGCACGGGTGGCTGGACTCCATGTGCACCCTGCTGGAGAAAATCATCGTCGGCCGCCACGCCGGGGTGTTCCTCGAGGACCCCGAGGGGTTGCCGGAGACCGCCGCGTTGGCCCAGCTGCCCATCTGGTGGTGGACCCGTCCCAGTGCACCGCTGGGACGCAAGGACCGCTCCGCCGACGGCGGGCATCTGTTGCTGCCGGTGCGCATCAACTGGGTGCCGGCCCCGGTGGTGGTGGTGCCCGCGGGCACCGAGCTCCGCGCCCGGTGGAGTGCGGTGGGGTTGGGTCGTTCCGGCACCGGGGAAACCGTGCTGTCCATCGACCCCGCCCACACCGGCGAACCCGGGTACCCCTCGGGAACCCAGATGATCGGGGCAACCGCGCAGTTCCCGCCGATGACCCGCCGCCAACTCGTCGTGGGTTTGCGCCGGGCAGTCACCGACGGACGGCAAGCCCGGTGGGAGGCGCTGATGGCGCTGCAGCCGTGGGTGGACCGGGCTGTGCGCAACGCCCACACCGCGGTGGCGTGGGAGATCGGCGGCCGTGAGCAACCCGACCGGGCCGCACCTGCGGTCCTGGACCCGGTGGGGTTGGACGCGGTGGCCACCCGGCTGATGCTCGGCGAGGACGGACATGACGGTGAGGGCCTGGTCGGCAACCTCCTCGACCGGTGCTTGCTGCCCGCCACGTTCAGCAAGGTCGAACCGTCCCGCTACATCTTCACCACCCTGAAACGGGACGCCGAGCAGGAGATTCGGCGCGAGATCGGGGACCCCCGCATCGGCCCCAAGGTGCGCGCCATGATGCGCACCATCCTCAGCGAGGGCGCAAGCACCGCCGAAATGGAAGAGCAGCTGGTGGGCAGGTACAACACCCGCTACCCCTATGACATGTTGTCCCACCGTCGTGCGTCGAGAGCGCTCAACGCCGCCGCCGACCCGATGGCGTTGACCCGGCCGTTGAGCGAACGCCACCACGAGGGTGCTGTCCCCAACCACGACGACGCCGTCATCTCCCGCATCGACGCCCAACGCCGGGCCCAGACCGCCCAACCCCGGAAAGTGCGGTGATCGACGTGCCCACCCCACCACCCCCACCGGTGCCGCTGTCCCGCGCCAACGCCGCCCTCACCACCGCCCGCCGGCAACGGGCGGAGTGGTTGATCGGGCTGGACTCCGGACTGGTCGATCCGATGGAGCTCATTGCTCATTCCGCGTTGGACTCCGGTCGCGCCCTGCGCAGGTTGACGTTGCGCCAAGTCCTCACCGCCCAACCACGGTGGGGTGCCACCCGCGCCGGTGAGGTGCTGACCCGCCTGCACGCGTTCACCCATGCGCAGGTGGAGCTTTCCGGCCTGACTGTCGGGTGGTTGGTGGACAATCGTTGCACCGGCACACGCTTTTCGGCGTGGTTCGACGTCACGGCAACCAACCGCGAAGACCCGCCGTGGCCGGGGTACCCGTTCCACGACCGGCCACCCGATCGCCGCCGGCTGGCATCGCCCGAGCGTTCTGGGGGAACACCATGGTGACCAGCTTCTCCACCCGCGACGAAGCGCAACCGCAGACCGCCGAGGAGCTCAGCGCCATCGTCGCGGCCCAGGGCCCTGCCCGGGCAGTTTTGATCAACGATTTCATGACCCGGCGGATGGATTTGTTCCGCCGCTTCGCGGTCGGCCTCACCCGCCGCCTCGGTGTTCACCCGGACTCCCGGGAGGACATCGCGCAGCTCGTCGCCGAGACGGCGTACCTGATGCTGAGCGACCTGGACACCACGGTGTTGCCGACCAGGTGGGAGGGTTTGCTGTACGTCAGCGCCAACAGCAAGGTTCGTTCCTACCTGGAGTCCGGTGCGTACACCCCCGCGTCGGGGATGACCAGCAGGACCAGGCGGGCTTCGAAGTTGGCTTACGTTCGAGCCAAGCTGCAAGCCACCACCGGTCGCGAACCCACCGATGCCGAGGTGATCAGCGCCTGGAACGCCGAGGCACACGGGCGGTACGCGGACGCTGTCCGCCAAGGCATGGTCGCCTCCGAGGCTGATCTGGCACCGGTGACGTCCCGCAACATCGACGACACTGTGCTCTCCGTTGTCGACCTGCGGGACGATTTCGTGCTGCACCCGGCCGAGTCCGCCGGGTTCGTCGCCTCCGTCACCCGTGCCTGCGAGCAGGTCAGTCAACGGGCCCGCGAGGTGGCCGGGCAGGCAACCCGGTCGGGCACCCGGGTGCCCGCGGGCACCCGGGAGGACATGCGCCTCGGTGAGATCGCGGTGCTCTGGGTGGGGGCGTCGGTGTCGGAGGTCCCGTTCATCCGTAACCCCGCTGAGGTCGCCGAGGATATGGGCATCAGCTACGAGGTGGCGCGGCGCGGGACGAACCGGGTTCGGGAGATCGCGATGGAGATTCTGCGGGACGGGTACGACATCCACGGCGGGTGATGCCCGGCACGGGTGGACACAAGGGCCGCCGCACACATGGTGGACATGACAACCATCGTCTTCGCGGTTCTCGCCGCCTGCCTCTGCCTCTGCATCACGTGGGTGTCGGTGTCCCTCTACCGGGAACACCGACACCCACGCCCAGACCCAGAGGCCTTGGGGGGCCCGGAACTCAGCGTGCTGGAACGGTTCGACGGGGTCGGCCACCCGGTAGCTTCACCGGTGGCCCAGCGCCCACCGGTGAAGCAGAGCGTCGACCAGGATGATCTGCGTACCTTGGGCGCCACGATTCTGCGCGCCCGCATCGCCGGGGACGGGGAAACCCTGCAGGTGCTGATCAACACCGCCCGACCGATGGACCTGCTCGACGGGTTGATGATCAGCGCAGAATCCCTGGCTTTCGTGGTGGCCAAACAACGCGAGTGCTCAGCGTTGGAGGTGGCGGAGTCACTGCACTACGCCTCGGTGGACATGCTCCTGGGCAAACCGGCCCCGGACCGGCCGCACAACAACGGTTGACCGAACCACGGCCGGACACATCGTTGTCATGCAGACCAACACTCTCGTGTTCATCGTCTTCGCGGTGGTGATGTGCTGCGCCCTGGCGAGCCTGATCTATTTCTGCGCCGCCGACGTCGCGCCCCGCCGCCAACCACAGAGGACCGCACCACCATGCTCCCCCGGTTTGGATGAGCATTTCGCCGACGTGCAGCGCGTCTTGTCCGGGAGGTCCCCGGCCTTGTACGCAGCCCCGACCCCACTGACGAACAGTGCCGGCATCGACGACCTGCGGACATTGGGGGCGACTGTGTTGCGCGCCCACATCGCCGGTGATTCGGGCACTCTTCGCGTCTTGTCTGCCACCGCGCCGCGAGTGGATCTGCTCAACGGCATGATCTTGGTGAGTGAATCCGTTGTCGTCGAGCTGGCGGAGGCCCGCGGCCAGACCCCGGACGAGGTGGCGGAGTCACTGCACCACCAGGCCATCGCCCGGCGTCTGAACCAGACCGTCGGAGGAGACGGTGACGTCGAATGAGTAGCGCGCACGCCCCTACCGTGGTGGTGGTGACCCAGCGGTCGTGGATGGCGCGCGAGCTGGCCACGAACACCCGCGGTGTCGTGGTGGTGGGTGAGCCGGGACTGTTCTGGCCGGCGGTGGCGGCGGGTCCCGATGTTGCCTGGTGGATGCCGATTGAGTTCGCGACCCGCCTGCACTGTGAAGGGGACGGCCCGGCGTTGAGCGCACCGGGGGCTTCATGGTTGTCGGGTGTGGACACCGACCTCACCGGCCGCACAGTGCACACCAGCAGGGTCGAGGAGCTCGACGGTGCGCCGGCGGGCATCCCGCTGTGGTGCAAACCGGCGGAGGCGAAGCTCGAGTCGTTCCCCGCCGGGTGGCGCACCACAGCGGAGGTGGCGGGGTTGAACCTGTGCCCCGGCTCGTGGGTGCAGTGGACACCGACCCGATTGGACCTGTCCGTCGAGTTCCGCTGCTATGTGCTGGAGGAGGCAACGCTGGCGGCGGTGAGCACTGCTGATGCCACCGCGTTCGCGCGCACCGTGGTGGCCCATCTCGGGCCGGCCCAACCTGGCGCGTACGCGTTGGACGTCGGTTTCGACCTGATTTCCGGTCGGTGGGTGGTGGTGGAGGCGAACCCGGCGTGGTGCTCGGCGTGGTACGGCTGTGCCATCGACGCAGTGCTGGACACCATCACCGCGTCCTGCCGGTGCGAGGACGAGTGGCGTTGGGTTCCGGATGCGGAGTTGGTGCACCATGCCCGACGGGCGGGGCCGCTACACCGGCGCATCGACTGATCCCTCGGCCCCGATGCGAGCGCACCCGCAAAGGGACTGCCATGAGCACACCAAACCCTTTCGATGCTGCCCTGCTCCACCGTGCCCAGCGTTCGGAGGAGCAGGCCGCCGGATTGGCGACACCGGAGCAGGCCCATCAACGCAGGGCGCTGCTCCGGGAAGCCGAGGTCTTGCGGGGCTTGGCCGATCGCAACACTGCCGAGCGCAGCACGCCCGCCCGCCCGCCCGCCATCACCGGCACCGCCAGCAGCAGCGCCGTGAACGATCCGGTGGCGGAGCGGTCCGCCGTGCTCAGCGACTGCGGAACCTACCGGTACTCGCTGACTCGCCGGTGGTCTCCCGGTCCACTGCTGGGCTGGGTGATGCTGAACCCCTCCATCGCCGATGCCTTGGTGGACGATCCGACGATCCGACGGTGTGTCGGCTTCGCTCGCCGGTGGGGCTTCGCGGGCATTGTGGTGCGGAACTTGTACGCCCTGCGCGCGACCGACCCACGGGAGCTCTCGCGGCACCCCGACCCGGTGGGCCCGGACAACCACACCCATTTGGACGCCGCGGCCGGCGATGCACTGACGGTGTGTGCCTGGGGTGCCCGCGGCGGTACCTGGGGTGGGGATGTCGCTGCGCAGCTCGACGAGCGAGGCGCTCATTTGGTATGCCTGGGGTCGACCTTGGGCGCCCAGCCGCGCCACCCGCTGCGGTTGGCGGCCGCCCTCGACCCGGTGGTTTATGTCGTTTCGCCCAGGACTGCGTGAGCATGTACGCGGCGCGGTCGGTGTGCACCGCGTACATGCACACACGTACACACGCGTACATTCTGCGGTACCGCAAAGAAGGAGAAGGCCATGTCCGTGGTCTGCGAGGTCTGTGACAAGACGCTGGCCAACAAGCACAGCTTGTCCGCACACCTCCGGCGGCAGCACTCCGATGTTGCCGTACGCGAGCACATCCTTGCCATGAAGGTGTGGCGCGCGAGCCCGGAAGGCAAGGCGTGGATCGAGAGCGGCCGACCCTGTCCGGTCCCGCGGAGACAGGGCACTCGGGACGTGGTGCGGCGGTTGATCACCACCCCGCAGACCACGGACCCCGGCACGGACAGTGAGGTCTGCGATGCAGCCGAATAAGCACGGGCAGATCACCGACCCTGGCGAGGCGCACCGGCGGGAGCAGGAGGTGCTGGAAAAGCTGCTGCCGGTGCATCAACGAGACCACCCAGGATCCCAGGGAGACCGAACGCGACGTGCTGCGTCGGATGTTCACCACCCCGCAGCTCGACCAGTCGGACACCGACGCCCTCGCGGGCATGTTCGGTGATGCACACGGCCGCCTCGCCGACGGTTCCTAGTGTCCGGCACGGGTCGATTCAACCGGGGCGGACACATTCTCGGGCATGAGCACCTCCAGTGTCGATGGGAACTCCGGGCCCGCACCGACACCCTGGCCGCTCACGGGTGACGGCAGGCGGACCGCACACATTCCTGGCACACCGGCCTCCCGCCGGCATCTGAGAATGGAGCCCCGTCATGACGACGTCACCGGTGTATTCCTCCCGTCCGACCCCTTCCCCGTCCGCCAACATCCGTGTCCGGCGCACCGTCGCCATCCTCGTCGACGTTGGCTACCTGTGTGCCCAAGCCGCGTTTGCCCTCACCGGGTCGCCCGCCCGTGGGGCGGTCACCCTCAGATCCCATGGGGTCGATGCGGTGGATGCACTGCTGCGCGCCGCCAACGATGAAGGGCTGGAGGTGCTGCGCGTCTACTGGTATGACGGCGCCATCAACTTGATCCCCGGTCACGGACACCGTGTGGTCGGGCAGACCCCGCAGGTGAAGCTGCGGTTGGGGAACATGCGTGACGGCAAGCAGAAGGGTGTGGACCGCCTCATCCAGAGGGACCTCACCGCGTTGTCCGCGAACAAGGCGGTCACCGACATCGTCCTGGTCTCCGGGGACGCCGACCTGCTCGAAGAGTTCGACGACGCAGGCCAGTTCGGAATCACCATGCACCTGTGGGGTGTGGTCACCGAGGAGGGGTGTCACTCCCAGGCCGGCTCCTTGGTCCGCGCCACCGATGCCCACCGGTTGTTCGACACCGACTGGGCGCGCACCTTCGCCACGGTGAATGAGTCCCCGCTCGAGCCCAGCGGGTGCGCGAGCGGGGAGGAGATCGAGCCTGTGGTGGATTCGGGGATGCCTGCGGATCAGGGCGTCCCCGAGCCGGCACTACCTGGTCCACCCCTACCCACTCCAGCACTGCCCGTTTCGGCAGCTCCTGAGCCCGAGCCGACACCGGCACTGGCACCCCCGATCCCCCATCCCACCCCGCGGCCGAAACGGTCGCTGCAGGTGGTAGGTCCACAGCGGCGAACGGCCAGCCAGGTGGCCTACGTGAGCGTATCGGGGGACCTGCCCGGAACATCCCGACCACCGGGATGTTCCGAAAGGACTACCTGAATGCGGGTCGCACCGGGTTCGCGATGCTCGCCAAGCGGTTTAGGAACAACAAGCTGGAGAACATCCTGGACATGACGCGGGCGCAGAACCTGCCGGGCGGCGACCGGGTGTTGCCCATGCGTCTCGACGCGGCGTTGCTCAGCGCGTGCGAGGACATCCTGCGCCTGGACTTGGTGGACGACGCGAATGGTCGCTTCTGGGTGCGGGACGGGCTGTGGTCGGCAATCGAGGACGCCGATCGGAGAACCGGTAGGTGATGGACCCGTGTTGGAAGTCGCTGCGCCGTCCGCCGGGTTACCGCGTACTCGTTGCTGACCGGGTAGCCCAGTGAGCTGAGTTCCCAGCCCATCGGCCGCGGATGGCGCCGTGCACCAGTTGGGCGCCGGTGGTCGGGGTCCAGTAGGTGGAGGCACCGTCCCCGCCGGTGAAGTGGTTGTACCGGCCCGCGCCGTTGTTGGTGGTGCGCTCATCGGTGCCCCCGCGTGCGTGGTGCACACCGGCCCGGCCGGACACATGGGAGGCGAAGGTACCGCAAACCGGTACCTGCACCACCAGCGAGGAGATAACCGAGATGAGCACCGAGATAACCCCGACAGCGGCCGACGCCGTCGATCCACCCGAGACGATGAAGTCGCCGCGCAGCGTCGAGCGGGACAGGTTCCAGGAGTCCAATGCCCATGCCAGGCTCGTGGCTCACGGCACCCCCATCCTGATCCCAGTGAGTGGTTTCCCTGAGCCGGAGACGGTGGAGTCGCTGCGCGCCGAGCGGGACAGCTTGCGGGAGTCCAATGCCGCGAACGCCCGCCGAGGGGAAGCGCTGTGGCAGGAGAAGATGGAGAGGCAGTCCGACGTTCTGCGGATCACAGGCGAGCGAGATCAATGGATAGCAGCAACCCAGTCTGAGCGGGCTGACGTCAATACGGCAAAAGCTGAGCGCGACGATGCGCGCGACACCCTTGACGACACCCGTGCCCAGCCGAAGTCAACGGGTGCCGAGTTGGCCATCGTGCGGGATCTGTTGTGTGAGGAGAGGAAAGGGCGGGACAAGCTGTACGAGGCCAACGCCGAGATTGCCCGGCTTCGTGCCACGCACGCCGAGGCCGCATGGGAGCGGCCCGAGTGGGCGCCGCGGATGTGGCACGGGGGTGACCCGGAGCCGGAAGGCGTCCGCTTTGTGCGTGATCACGACGGTGTCATGTGGGGGCGCGTCGGGGCGGCGTGGGAATCGGACTGGCCGCTGACGTATCGCGAATCGTGGCCAGAACTTGCCCGTCGGTCCAAGTCTTTGACGGAAGTTGCGGAGTGAGGACCGACACGGTTCGCACTGTCCACACTCCGCTCCGCCTGCCGACGCCCGATCGCAGGTGGCATAGGAGGCGCCTAGAAAGTGTGCCCCAGTAACAGATTGTGGCTCGAAGCGACACCTCTCCGCTCCGCTCCAGTGACCCTCACGGGTGACGTGGGGGCCGCCGCACACATCGTGGGTATGAAACTCATGACGCCCACCGCACCCAAGCCGAACCTTCCGTGGAGCGCAGGTGTCCCCGTCTTCGAGGGGGTACCCGAGCTCCTGATGGACGCTCCCTCCGTGGAGCACCGCCACGACCCGTTTCGGCGCGCCTACTTCACCGCTTCCTCTGTTGCCGCAGGCGAACATGCTGACGCTGCGACAGGCCTTTCCGTCGCTGCCGCTACTATCTCGGCCTTGCGGAACGCGCTCAATGCGCACGCCGAGGTGGCGATGAACCATCGGGAACCGGGTGAGCAGCGTTCGGTGTTTCTCGGCCGACGCGACGGGTTCATTTTTGCCGCAGCACACACCGCACACACCGCACACACCGATGTGATGCTCGCGCGGGCCGCGGGAGCGCAGCTGATGTTCGCGGTCGGCGACGGCACCACGAACTTGGGGGTGCTGGCCGCCATCGCCGAGGGGACCCTGTGCCGCGATCAGCACGGGCATTGGGTGCACCGTCCCGGCCGCCGGTGCCGGCAGGACGCACCGGCGTCCTGCGCGTAAGCCGCCCGCACTCGTCGTCGTGCCTCACGAGAGGACTGGCGGCAAGGTGGCGCCAGCGAGGATGAGGTGGACTTGCCGCACATACCAGGGCCATGACAAACCCGAACCGCCCCCTTGCCGCTAATCACACACCGGTTCCGAATGGCCGGTGCCCGCGATGAGCGCCCCCAGCAGGGCACCGGCCGGCACCCCCACTCAGAGCGAGTTTCGGCTCCGCCGAAAGCTCGTGCTGATTGCACACCGTTTCCAGGACGGCGGGTCAACCCGATGAGCAGCCCCAGTCGCGTTCCCGCCGGAAACGGTATGCAAGGCGGTCAGTTCGCCCCCGGACAGCACGCCGAAACCGACGTCTCACTCAGTCCCGGTATCACAGCACCTCCGGCCACCCCCGAGCACCTTTCCTCGGCGATGGATTTCGACCACCCGATTCGGGTGAACAGTGACGGCACTATCTCCGATGCACCCGGGGCATATGCCCCATCCCTGTATGGGGAGGACTTGGACTCCAACGAATGGGAGTTGGTCACCGGTGGGTACACCCAGCAGTACGGCTACAACGGCCCGATCATGCACGCTTCCGAACAGATCGGCGGGAGATTGGCCGAGGACATCTTGGCCGAGCCCGGTGTGTATGTCAGTCTCGTGGCCAACGCCGAACCGGACGACGACGACGAAGACCCGGAACCGGAAGGCTGGGCGATCGCCCGGCTGAAAGACTGAGACACGCCGGTCCCGCCCAACTCGGCGGTGTGGACTGGATGGCCCCCGCACACACCACGAGCATGAGAAACACCGAGCGCTACTCCACCCCACCTCGGCCGGCGTTTCGGCGCACCACCACCGGGCGAGACCGGGCAGCCCGATGAGCGCGGCCGTGAGCATCCCGCCGTGCCGGGACGACCTGTCCGAGGTCATCGCCGACACCATCGAAAGCCACCAGCTGTGCCACCCCGAACCCGGGTACGAGGCGAAGCGCTGCGACTGCGGTGAGCCGTGCGACGAACGCAACCTGGTCTGGCATCAGGCTGTTGTGCTCGTCGAGCTCCTCGACGGTCTCGGGATGGTGGCCCCCGATGATGACGAGGATGAGCGCAGGCCCCCGGATTCATCCGGGGGGTGAGCGAATGGCTGTTTCGTACCGGTCTGGTCTTGCGCGGCGACGGAAACTGTCGGACCCCGCTGGGAGAATGAGCACCAGAAACACACGGTATGTCGGGAATCGGGAAGGGGTGGGTCGGTGAGTCGGGACCGCAAGCGGCCGAAGGGCGCGCCGACGCATGTGCGTTCGGTGGCGTTGCGGCTCACCCCTGCTCAGCGCCGCCTGGTCGACACCCGTTTCCATGCCGGGGTGCGGGTGTACAACGCCTGTTTGCGGGAGGCTCTGGACCGGGGCGAGCGGATGCGCGCGGACCCGGCGTTCGCGTGTGCGAGGGCCATGGCACCGGGTGTTGCCCGCACTGCTGCTTTCCACGCGGTCCGGGACACTCACGGGTTCACTTCCTTCGCGTTGCGCACCTACGCCTCCGGGCTGCGCTGTTCCTGGGTGCGGG
>JAABUL010003335.1_pt1 | contig 24060 bp, 3 predicted proteins | sample 5559151 | NCBI WGS metagenome assembly JAABUL01 (sample SAMN10711876, study PRJNA513368) | rock metagenome | isolation source: Antarctica rocks | place: Antarctica: Victoria Land, Pudding Butte sud | reverse complement strand
TTTATCTATTTTATTTTAAATATACAATATTGATTTTTTGAAGTCTATAAGAGCAATATTTGATTGCTCTTTTTCTTTGTAAAAAATAATTGTAAAACAATTTTAATACTTCTTTTTAATTAAAAACCAATAAAATTAATTATTGTTGTCGACAATAATAATATAAGAGCAATCTTATAATTTAATTATTATGTTTTTTTGCAATAGCAAAGAATACAAATTTGTAATACTAATAATATTTAAATTTCGAATATCTACTATTATTTTGCTTTTCTAAGTAAACTTTTTGTTCAAATTAATATACACAATTTTTTATACTACAAAAACAAAAAATTTAAATAATATAGAATTTTCGAACTATTTTAGTCTATTTTGCGTATATATTTTGTCGAACTTCTTATCAATTAAGATTTTTAACTTTTAACTTAATAGATAAATCTTGTGCGCTAATTTTGCATCGACAATAGTTTGTCAATCAATTATTATAAAAATCTTTATATATTTTTTAAGAGAAAAATCTATTGTATTGTTAGTATTCTTATAAATTCTTAAATAACAATTAATAATTTTAATATATTTTGCAACTTTGTTAAATAAATTATAGATAATAATATTGTTTTTTAACTAAATTTTTATTTTTTTTGAGATAATTTTTTAGAAAAAATATATTTTACTAAAATTTAACTTCGACAAAATTAAATAGTCTTCGAAGAGAAAAATTTTTTGCAAAAATTTTTTTTTTTTTTTATAATATAATTTTTTTTATTTTTGTATTTTACAATATATTTAATACAACAACAATTATTTAATTTTAGCAAAAATTCTTTATTATTGCAAAAATTAATAAATTGAAAGTTTATATTTACAAAATAGATATATATTCTAAGTATTATAAGCTCGAAAAAAAAATTATATTTAAAAAACTTACTTTTTTCTTTTAAAGTTATAGCTATTTTTGCTATTAATTTTGCAAATAATTTTTTTTTTGTTATACAAATTGTTTAACAAATTCGAATATTGTTTTTAGTCTTTATTTTGCAAAGTATTGCAACTTTTTTACAAAATTTTAATTTTAATTTTTAATTCAATATATCTATAACTATTTGTTTCGATTTTAGAATATTTATACTTATAAGAAATTTTGTTTTAAGATTATTTATTAAATAAATTTTGTAACAAATATAAACAATTATTTTGTTATTATTTTTATTCTTGCTCTTTAAATAGATATTTATAAAAAATTATTTGTTCGAAATATAATTTGTCGCATCTATATCTTTTAATAGAATTAAAAAATATTTTCTAATTTCTATATTAAATATCTTTGCTTTAACAAAAGCACAATTTATTATAAATATATTGCAATAGAATTTATACAAAAAAGATTTGTTAAATTGCTAATACTATATTTAATTATTGTTGTAATATAATATTACGCTTTAAAAGCTATTTTGTTTTTTTTTAAAAATATTGTCGAAAAAATTATTATTTTCGATATTGTTATATTTGAAAAAACTATTTTTAAAAATTAATATTATTAAGAATTTCTAGAGATAAATTTTAATTGCTTTTGTTAATTTTTTTTTTTATATAATTGTATATAAATATAAAGTTTGTTTTTAAAATCGAAAGTATTTTAATATTGTTAATAGATTAATTTTTCGACAATATTTTTTTGTAAAAAGATATAATATATTATATTAACAAAAAAACTATTAATATTTTTGTTATTTTTTTTGTTATTATTTTTCTTTTTATCGAAAATTTTGTTACAAAAATTAGTTTTACAATTTTAAAAATATATTAATTCGATATTTGCTAACGCGTAACTATAATATATTTTTGCTTCTTTTTTATCTTTTTGATTTTAATTTTTGTTCTAATTATTAAAATATAACTAAATTTACTAATATATTATTTGCAAATTTAAAATATAAAAAAAGAATTTTGCGTTGTTTGTTTTATAATAAGACAAAAATTTGTTATATTTTTTTTTACAATAGAAACTCTATTTAAATTGTATAACTTATTTCGATAAAAATTAATATTATTAACAATAATTATTAGCAATTGTTTTGTCAAAAATAAAACAATCTTTTAATTTTAAATATTTTAAATATTTAATTAACTTAAATAAGTTTAAATTAAATTCAATTCAAATATATTTGTGTTTTGTTAATTTATATAAACTCTTGTTTTGCTATTAATATAAGAAAAATTCTAATCTTTTTTTTAATAAAGAAAGCTCTATTGCAAAAAAAAAAACTTAATTAATAAAATAAAAAATTTTGCTAATACAAAGAAAAGTAAAATTTCTAATAATTTAAATAAAAGTTTTCTTGTTTTTGTTTAAAATAACAATTAAAGAAAAAATAATTTATAAAAGTTCTTTTATCTATTTGTGTTTTTAAACAATTACAACAAAATTTGTTATAGATTTTTGATTTATTTTTTAATTTATTCGAAAATCAACTTTTGTTCTTATTTTGTTTTTTATTTTTCTCTTAAAATAAAACAATATATTGCTATATTTTCTTTCGATTCGCTATTAGTTTGTCGAGTTTTTAAACTAAAATATTTGCTATTAACAACAATATAGTTATTTAAAACTTTAACAACAAATAATTTTAAATCTAAATTGTTTTAATTAAATTTTTACTTAGATTTGCTTATATAATATACAACTTTATATTTTGTATATATATATACAACTCTTTTTTGTTTTGCAAATTCTTTATAGAAAAGATTTCTTAATTTAGTTTATTTTAAATTGTTAATATAGAGATTTTAAATTGCTTTTTTAGATAACAAAAAATACGTTTTAGTTTATTAAACAAAACTATTATTGTATTTTTTTTATCTTAAGTAAGATTATTTAATTACTAGTACAATATATTATCTCGAAAATATATAGATATATAATTTCTAATCTTCTCTTTCTTAACAATAGTAATATAGTTGTTTATTTTGCAACAAAAAGTATATATCTCTCGATAAATAGTTTTCTTTTTAATAGTAACAATATTGTTTTTATTATAGAATTTCTTAAAATCTAAATAAAAATAGTCTAAATCGAAGACTTGAAATATAATATTATTTTCTAAAATATTATTATTTGCTAATTCGAATAGTCTCGAAGAATTTTATTGCTTTAAAGAGTTTTACTAATTAGCAAAATTAACTAAATTTAAAAAATCGACAAATAAAAATAATTTGTTTAACTAAATATTATAATTTGCTAATATTTTAGTTATTGTCTAACTAATAAGCTCTTATATAGCAAAATTGTTTAATAAATCTTTGTTTTTTGTTATAATTAATATTATTGTTTGTAATATATTTATTCGAATAAACAAGATATCTTTTTTTTTAATTGTTTTTAAATATTTTGTTTGTTTTTTGTCTTTTCTTCTTTGAAATATCGATAATGCAAACTTCGAAAAAATTTAATTTAAAAAACGTTTGCGTAAAAGAAAATATAGATTTGTTTCAAAAATCAAGAAAAGTCTTCTATATAAATAAAATAAGAGAAATCGATAAAATAAATATAGAAAAATTGAACAAATATTAATTTCTTTTTAATATAAAAGTATTATTAACTTTTTAAAATTATATAGCAATACGTAAAGCTAAAAACTTCGAAATTTGCAAAATATTCTCTTTTTTAAATAAATTTTCTAATTTTCTTGTCTATAGAGAAAAAAAGAAACTAAAGTAAATCGAGATTTGTTAATAGACTTCTATATTTGTTACAAAAGTCTTTATTGTTTTTATAAAAATCAATTAATTTACAACTTAATCTAATAAATAGTAGAATAACTTAGCAAACTTTAAATATTTACTAGTTTTAATTGCTATATAGATAGTTACTAGTTTAAAAGTATTATTTAATATATTTTGCAAAATGGACAAGAATTTTTTAAATTATTTCGAAAATAATTCGCTAATCTTTATTAGAAAATTGTTTAGTTTCTAGACAAGTTTAATAATTTTATTTGACAATTTTAGCGAAAATGTTAGAATTGTTAACAAGAAAAAGATACAAAATATTAATTAAGAGAAAGATACAAAATACTAATAAGATATTCTCTTTTTGATAAATAATTTTTGCAATAAAAAAACAAATTTTACGAGATAATAAAGCAGGTTTCTAAGAAGCAAAAATAATAGGAAGATAATTCTCTCTAATAATCAATTTTCTTATAGATAAGAAAATTCTTTGTTGAAGCTACTAAATAATGCGAAAGCGTATTGAGAAAAGAACACTAGTAATAGAAATTATAATTGTATTGCTAACTATCTAAGAGAAAAACTCTCGTTTTCCCTCTACGGGACTATTCTCTATTGGGAAATTGCTATGGCAGGAATTGCCATGGCAGGAAACTGCCTGCCCGGAAGAGCTTCAAAGAAGGAAAGAACACATGCCAGGCATAATTATAACAAAAAATTACAAATACTATTATTTTTAACTTCTTCTATTCTAATTATAATTTTAAGTTTACTAATAGTTTTAAATTTAAACAATAATTTAGTTTATAATTAAGTTAAAATAATACTTATAAAATAGTATTAAAGCTAATCTTTTTATAATATATTTTAATAATTTAAGAATTAAGATATTTTAAATATTGTTTTACTATTACTAAATATATATATTGAAACTTTATAAGTTATATTTTACATAAATATTTATTTTAAAGTGCAACTTAAATCAAAAAATATATATACTTTAATAAAAATAAAAATTCGAATCTCTTTAAGAACAATATCTTTTATTATATAATAATTATATAATATATTAAGTATTTGTTTTAATAGCTTAGTAATTAAAGCAATCTAGATATTCTTATAAGTATTATAAGAATTTACTCTTTATATATCGAAGCAATATCTAGATTACAAGAGCTTAAAATATATTTAAAATATATATATCGATTAATTTTGTATTTTGTATTTTAAATATAATTAAAAGATACTATATAAATATTGTATATAGTATTGCAATTAATAATAACTAAAAAGATTGCGAAAAATAGAATATATTATATTTGTTAGATATATTATATTTGTTAAATTTGTTAAATTTGTTAAATTTGTTAAATTTGTTAAATTTGTTAAATTTGTTAAATTTGTTAAATTTGTTAAATTTGTTAAATTTGTTAAATATATTAAATTTGTTAAATATATTTATTTTAGATAAATTACTTAATATGTTATTAATTTTATTATAATTTTTATCTTTTGCTTTAAAATAAATAATTCGAGAAAAATATTATATACTCGTTTTTATCTATTAATGTAATCTATCTATCAATGCAACGCGCTAGTGGTTTAGGTGCAAAGTTCAGGGTTATAAGTCTCAACCCTAGATTTATGCATCTAAATTACTAGCGCGTTGCATTGATTGATAGATTGCATTAATAGGTAAAAACAAGTATACTATATAGAAATTCAAATTTTTTTATATAATATTTTGTTATATATATTACAAAGTAATTTAGAGATTAATCTTATAATTAAGTTTAACGCAATTAAATATATAATAATATACTAAAATATAAAAGACGTAAAATATAATAGACTTGTATTACTATATCCTAGTTATATAGAGTAGATAGTAGTAGAACTAATTGTTAATAAACAACAAAAAACAAGATTTCTTTTTATCCAATATTTGTTATAATATATAAGTCTATTTTTCGCTATTTAGTTTAAAAGAAATATTGTATTATTCGAAACTTTTATAAATATCTAGAATTATATATTTTGTTATATCTTAAGACACTAGTGCGTTGCTAACACTATAATATTACAATTATTTTCTCTTTTAAAGTATTAGTTTTTAATAGTATAAAAAGCTAGACTGATCGCGTCGAATCGATTAATCGAGTTCGAGTTAATTAATTGATTGAAATCTTGACAATTCGAGTTAATTCGATTCAAAAGTCTTAGTAAATCGATTTCTAAAATTAAAATCGAAAATCGAGTTAAATCAAATCAATTTCTAGAGTTAAAATCGAAACTTAATTTGAAAAAATCGACTCAAATTGTTAAGAGATAAAGTTATTTAGTAGCAAATTTAATAAATATAAATTAGATTTTAAATCTTATTATTTTTTTATCTAAATATTCTATAATAATGCAATAAAGTAATATATATAAACTATTTGATATTTATATAGTAAATAGATTACAACTATTATAGTCTCTTAATAAATTTCGATTCTTTTTTTTATCGAAAAGTATATAGTAATATATTTAGATAATACACTTAAATTTATTAATACTATTAACTAGTTCGAGATCTCTACAATTTTCCAATTAATTTTATTTTTAGCATTATATTACGACTCTAGCTTGTTACAGCTGATATATATTCTACAGAGCAGTCTGTAGTATATAGTACAGTTATCTGCATGCTTGACAGCTTGGCAGACAAGTATTGCTCGATATACTAGTAAACAAACTTGATATGCTTGACAGCAAACAGAACAAGCAGAACTCGATATATTTGACAGCAAGCAGAACAAACAAAATTTAATATATTTGACAACAAATATAGCAAGCAAAAAAAAAAAAATTTAGTATATAGATTCTCTAGACACAACTCTTTTATAGATTGTATTCAACTTATCTATTAAATTATTTTCTATTATAGATACAAACTGCAAACTTTTGTTATCAAGTAATTGCTTGCATTATCTGAAGATATCTATAGATTTCTTCAAAAATATTAATCTATTCTGATACTCTAGTTGTCTAGATAGCAGTATAACACTTTGAATATTCTAAAAATATCTGTATCAGATTAATGCGTTTCTATTTTAAATACTAGCTTATCAGTATTATATCGACTATCGATTATAAAAGACAACAAAATCAGAATTAATAAATTCGATATCTATTATAGAGATTGTATCAATCTGAAGAACTGATTTATACAGATAAATATTTATTTTATCTTCTATTCTGTTTCAGCAGATCAGAAAACAATTTTCGCATTAATATTTCTCAGAGAGAGAGTTCAGTATTAATTTAAATCAAATTTACAAAAATATTTAAAAAACAATAGCAAAAATTCCCGTGCAATATTTACAGACTTCAATAACTTTAAAAGAAAGTTTCGAAGAATTTTTAAAATATTTAACAAAAAACAAACTGCAAAAAAAGTAATTCAGTATTTAACTCAACAAATTTCTACAGCAGACTATATAGCTAGATTTCAGAAATATATCAATCTAATCGAGTAGAACAATATTGTATTTATAACAATATTTCGACAAGATTTTAAGAACAATCTAAAAAACAAAATTATATATAATAAAAAAACTCTCAGCAATATGTTCGATCTTATCGAAGTAGCTATCGATTTCGACAACAAACTGTATAAAAGAGCTATAAAAAAAATTCGAGAAAAAGCAGAAATCTTCTTTGAATTAATAATTAAATATTAGCAGAAAAAATCTTGTTCTAATCAGAAATACAGTAATTCCGATTATTGTAAATCTATATCTATAAAACTGAATTCTACTCAGCAATATAAAAAAAAGAATTCTAGAGAAAAGCAAGATAACAAATTTCAGAAAATATGCTATTTATATAGCAAATCGGATTATTTTGCAAAAAATTGTCGATTACAGAACTTGATAGATTGCCGGCAGATTAATACTATATTAAAAAAAAAATTTAATAGTCAGAACAATATCAGAAAACAAATTAATATAGAAACAAATATTTTCGAGACTGAATCGAATAACAACTACTATCTAATAGAAAACTCAGATTAGTTACAGAAAATTCTAGATAGAATATTATCAGACAAGATATTTGTATCTATATAAAAAATTAATCGAATATTTAATAAAACTATAAAAATACAACAATCAGAAACGCTATATCTTTATTCAGCAACAGATTCAGACAACAAATATAGCTGAAATTTTTTTTACAAATATCTAGACAATATTACGAACTATTTTAATGTTTTAGCTAGTTTATTAAGAGAAAAAAAGATTAATTAAACTGTAAATAAATGCGAGAAAACACTAGAAAGCGATATTACTGTCAAAAAAGAAATTTTCGACAAAATCGAACAACAACTGAGCAGTATAAATCTATCTCGAGAAAAAATAGAGAAAGTTAAAAAATATACAATATTCAGTTGAATCGAATACTACAACAACTTCTGTTAAACTTATATAGAGAACAAGAAAGAATCTGAATAGTTTTCTAGAAAACTATTTATTTTTAAACAACAACAGAAAAAAACTCAGCGCAAACAGATGTTTAAAGCAGAAGTTACAGTGCAAAAACAGAAAAAATTTTAAATTTCTTGATAAAAAATATATCAGAGAAATGCAATATATTAGTTTAACAGCAGCAACTAAATTTAACAGTATATATACAATATTTTATTACATTAGTTAAAATCAATAATTATCAACTTATTGCAATAGTCGATTCTGATACAACAGATAATTTTATAGTCAGAACTTTTGTTAAAAAAAAAGTACTCTACTTAAAAGAAGTCTGACGCATACAATCTAATAGTTGTAGATAGAAATCTATTATCCGACAGAAATAGAAAAATAAATAAAGAAACAAAATTACTATCGATAGCTATTCAACAATACTACAAAAAACTAATTTTTAATATAGTAAAAATAGCTATTTACAATATTGTTCTAGAAATATCTTGATTAAAACAGTACAATTCAGAAGTTAACTGAAATATACAAGTATTCAGATTTGCGCAATATAATTATATAATTTATATTTAATCTATATATTAACAGTATTCGATAATAGATAAAAAAACAAATCGAAATCTGATTACAAACAACAAACTTGTATTTTTGCAAAAAAATAATCTAACAGAGTTCGACTCGACAGATACTGACAGAAATTAGTCGAATTATAAAATTAGAATAAATAAATAAAATTACAAATTTTCTGAAAATTTTGAACTATCTGATACAGCAAAGAAATTGCTAAAATATATATTACAAATATATAACAGTTGAAAGTATCTGTTTTAAGAAGAGAAAACGGCAGAGACTTTTTTTAAATATTAACTATAAAACTACAAAATCAGATTTGAATTAAACAAACAGTTTATATTTGAATTTATATATATTTTATCCGAGAAAAAACTCGAAGTACTTCGCGGATATCTGACAGAAAACAAAAAAAAAATTATTAGAAAATTTTAATTACAGACAGAATATTCGATTCTTTTTGTATTAAAAAAAAAAAAAAATTTTATCTATATATCGATTACCGGAAACTAAATAATATTACAATTGAGAATCGATATTTACTATTTAATATTAGCAAGCTTCAGAATTAACTATTCGGAGCAAAATATTTTACTAAACTGAATTTACAAAAAATATACAATCAGATTAGAATAAAAACAGAAAAAGAGTAAAAAACAGCTTTCTGTATACAGTATAAATTATACAAATATACAATAATACTGTTCGAGCTTACAAACATTCCGACAATATATCAGAAAATAATTAATAATATACTACAACAATATTTGAACCGATTTGTTATAATATATTTGGACAATATTATAATTTACTTAAAAATTTTAAAAAAATATATTAGTTATATCTTCAAAATATTGAAATGTCTGAATATAAAAAACTTATATTTTAAATCAAAGAAATACAAATTCTATCGAGAGAAAATTGATTTTCTCGAATTTGTTATTAAACAATATAAAATACGCATAAATTCCGAGAAACTACAAGCAGTCAGAAAATAGAAATTACCGACAAATATCAAAAAAGTACAATTTTTTCTAAATTTTATAAACTACAACAAGAAGTTTATCAAGAACTATTTAGCAAATACAATATTATTGACAAACTTTACAAAAAAGAATACATTATAATTATAAGAATTCGCAGAAAAAAAATTATTTCAGAATCTTAAACTAGAATATTTGAAAAAATCAGTATTAAAAATATACAATTTACAGTTATTAAACAGAATTGAAACCGACGCATCAGATTTAGCTATTAATATATATTTCAGTCAGAAATATAAAAATATATAGTATTTAGTAATATATTTCTCGAGAAAACTTTTGTCAGTCGAACAGAACTATAATATTTACAATAAAAAACTATTTGCTATAATAGTTTTTTTGAAATTATAAAAAGTATATACAGAAGAATTATCAGAACTTACAATTTTTACAGATTACAAGAATTTTGTGCATTTTACTACTACAAAGCAGTTAAACAGAAAACAGATACAATAATCAGAAAAACTTAAACAATACAAGTTCAGAATATAGTATATTTCAGACAAAGATAATAGCAGAACAGATATATTTAGCAGAAAAAATAATTATATAAAAACAAAAAAATTGTTTAATTACAGTATACTAAAAATCAACAAAAACAGATTACTATCAGCAAACAAATACAAACTGAATATTATACTACAGATACTCCGAGATAATACAGAAGAATTTTTAATAGAAAAAGAAAAATTTCAGATATTTATCGACAAAATTGACAAATATATAAAAAAATATTATAACAGATTACTGCAAAAGTATTCAGAAATAACAAAAAAAATTTAGTTTTTATATTAGTATTGTCAGTTTCTACAGATAAAACAAGCTGTCGAGATATATATCAAACAATATTTTAGCTGTCAGCAGAACAAATATAATACGCACACAAACTATAGTAAAATTCAATATCAGAAATTATCTGAATTGTTATAGAATAAAATTACAATAAATTTTATTACAAAGTTGCTCAAGTCGACAAATTCAGCAACTGAAAACAGATATAATTCGATACTGATAATAATTGATAAATTTATCAAATACTTATATATTATCGCATGCAAAGAGAAGTTTATTGCAGAACAACTGAAATATATTATATTGAATCGACTTATACAATATTACAGTATATTTAAAAGACTAATCAGTAACAGAGACAAGCTCTTTATATCTAATTATTAAAAAATATTTCTTTTAATATTAAATACAAAATTTCGAATATCTACTGTCTACTATCCGATTACAGATAATCAGACAAAAAAAACAAATTAGAGTTTTAAACAGTATCTAAAATACTATATTAACAATATTTATAGCAATTGAATATTATTTCTATCTATAATACAACTAGCATTCAATACAAAGATTTCGAATATTACTAAAATAACTTTATTTTTTGTCAACTATAGCAAAAAATCGAATTTTTTCAAAAAAGAGCGCACGCATCTGTCTGCGCAATCAGCTATCGAAAAAATAGCAATATTGAAAAAAATATACAACAATATCTTAAGAATACAAGAAAAGTCGATCAAATATCAAAATAAAAAACAAAAAACAATATCTTAGCTAAAAGAGAAAAATAAAATATATCTTTTTACAAAAAATCTCAGAACAAAAAAATTAAACAAGAAATTGAACTATATCAAAGTCGGATTGTTTTTTGTTAAAAAAATTAAAAAATCAGTTAATTACAAACTCGACTTACTCAAGAACGTTAAAATATTTTCAGTATTTTATATATTATTGTTAAAATCAGTCGATTCAAGTACATTTATACAGAAAATATTTTATTATAAATTACAGAAAAAAAATCGATTTAAGATTGAGAGAATTCTAGAATAGCAAGATCAGCAGTATCTTGTAAAATAAAAAAAATATTCTACAACAGAAAATATATAAAAATTAACTAGCAATCTCGACAACTGCAATATTTTTATTCAGAAATTCTATTAACGCTCGAAAAATTATTCAGTATAGCAAAAAAAAATTAAATAGCAGAAAATATCTTAATCAGAGTATTTGCAGCAGAACAGTTCGATAATTCTGTAATATTCGATTTCTCTATATTAGACAGCAAATACTGTATTTTTTGTTTTGTTTTTGTATTAATTTTTTTTAATATTTTTTTATTGCAGAGCAACCGCGTAATTACAGTTGTTAATACAATTTTATTTTCTGTTATTTTAGAGAATAGATCTTTTCTGATACAATTTAAAAAAATTTATAATATATTTATACACAATTTGTTTGCGCAAATATATTTCGAATATTTTAGACAGAATAACAAATTTTCTATAGCAATACAAGATTTGCTGATACAGCAACAATATTTACAAACAAAATTAACAAATATTCTGTAACAATCTATTTCAGAGACAAGACAGATACAATTTTGATAAAAAAATATAATATATAAATATTTGTTTTTCGAAACAAAAAAATTTAAAAAAAAAAGATAGTGTTACAACTCTAGCTTGTTACAGCTAATATATATTCTACAGAGCAGTCTGTAGTATATAGTACAGTTATCTGTATATTTGACAGTTTAGCAGACAAGTATTGCTTGATATATTAGTAAACAAGCTCGATATGCTCGACAGCAAACAGAGCAAACAGAATTCGATATATTTAACAGCAAACAGAACAAATAGAGTTCGATATATTTGACAGCAAATATAGTAAACAAAAAAAATCTTTTTTAGTATATAGATTCTCTAGATACAACTCTTTTATAGATTGTGTTCAACTTATCTATTAAGTTATTTTCTATTATAGATACAAGCTGCAAACTTTTGTTATCAAATAATTGCTTGTATTATCTGAAGATATCTACAGATCTCTTCAAAAGTACCAATCTATTCTGATACTCTAGTTGTCTAGATAGCAGCGTAACACATTATTATTATTGTTTTTGCTCTTATTATTATTATTATTGTTTTTGTACTTTGTATTTCTATATTTGTTATCTATTATTTTTATATTATTCTTTGTCTTCTTTTATTTTATCTTTTCTTTATTATTATTAATTTTAATTAAGTCTTCAAAATTGTTATTTGTCGATTTTAAAGAATTAGATATTTTGCAATCTATAGCATTTTTATTGCTTGCAAAAGTATTTTTAAATCTTTTAAATTTGTTAATTGTATCTAAATTGTGCGCTTTCTTTAATTTATTAAATTCTCTATAATATAGAATACGTTGTTAAATGATTTCGATAATTAATATTATATATTTAATTATATTTTTGCTTAATTTAAACTAATTAGAATCAAACTAATATATAGATTAGTTATTTTATTTATATTAAACTTTATATATATTTAAATATTAAAAGATTGTATTGTGTTTACATCTTTACTCTCTAAAACTATTTATATAGCAATTGTATTAATTTTAGTCTATTTTGCAATATTTTTGTCTTTAATTTTCTTTATTAGTTTGATCTTAAAATATTGCGCTACAATATAATTAGCTTTTTTAATATATATATATTATTTAAATAAATTATTATATAGTTCTTTTTTTACTTTTTTATTAGTTACTATATTTTTGACGTTTTCTTTTATATTAATTTAAATCTGTTTAGAGACTTTCTTAAAGACAGTTGTTGCTTACAATTCAATTAGATATTTGTAAAATAACTTTTTATTTTCGATTTATATTGTAGTACAATTTCTATTAACAATAATTTGCAAAAAAATTAATAAAATAGATATTCTGCGCTTTAAATTAGTCTTAAAGATAATATATATAAATAATGCAAAACGAATCTTTTACTTAATAATATAATATTAGTTACTCAACAATATTCGAATTTCTAAGTAAAAAGAAATTCGATTTTAAAAAGTCTATTTTTTTAATTAATTTTAATAATAATATATACAAATAATACAAAACAAACTTGTATATCAACTATATAAATTAAAACAATAAACAATATTAAATATATTAATTAATATATAATATTGAAACAAAAAAGTTGTCGCAATTATAAGATAAACTTATATATTTAATATTAGAATTAAAGTTTAAATATTACTTTTATTTAATACTATTACAACTAAAAATTATTATCTCTATTATATTAATTATTGTATAATATATACTTTTTAACTATTAAAATTAAATACAAATATATATATTTGCTGCGTATTATTCTATTGTATTATCTATCAAATACTTAATTGTAAAACTTGTTAATTTCAATATTCTATATTGTTAATTTTTTTATTTAGTATTAAAAAATTTTAACTTAACAATATATTTTGTTCTAAAACTCTAATAACTCGAATTAAACAAATTAATAATATATTCAAATAATATATTTAATATATTACGCATTGCTAATATACTTTATTTAGCTTGTAAAACAATAGACAAAAAATTGCAAAAAAATATAGCAACGCAAATTAATTGTAGCAAAAAAAATAATCGATTAAGACAACTTTTAATATATAAAAAATAATATATAAAAATAATATATTAAGCTACTACTAATTAAGTATTTGTAATATAGAAGAAACACAAATACAAATTTAAAACAATAATTCTATATAAAATTTGTAGATATTAGAAGACTAATAATTTGTTAATTTCGAAAATATTTTTTGCAAAATTAATTTAAAAAATCTTGCAAAATAAAATTGTTAGCAAAAAAAGCAATAAAAAATATCGAATTTAAATATCGATTTTATTAATTTTTCAAAAAACTATTAAAAATTTTATAATCGATTTTTTCTCTAATAAATATATTATCTATTTGTATTATTATTGTTTCTATATAGTATATACTAATATTCTATTTTATATATTTAGATAGCAATCTTCTTACTATTTATATTAATTGCAAGATTATTAAATCTAAGAATTTATAATTGTTAAAACAATTAATACAAAATTTAAGACTTTACTATAATAAATAATAATAAAATTCATATTTAAATATCTTTATTATATCGAAATTTAAAATAGTTAACAAGAAATTAAAAATTTAAGCTATTTTACTTATTGTACTTTATTATTTGTATTATCTTGTTGCATTATCTATTAAGCGCATTGTCTTACTATATATATTTTTTGTATTCTTTTCTATTAAATATAGTAATTAAAAAGTATATTACAATTATATATTTAGATTATTTAGATAATTAAAATTAAATTATTAACTTAATATTTCTAATTAAAGAGCTTAACAATTTTTTGTTCTATATAATTTTATAAAAGATTGTACAAAATAAATTTATTGTATCTTAAGAAAAATTCGAATTTTTATTTTTTTAATTTTTTATACTAATAATATACAATTTACAATATAGTTTTAGATAGTATTATAATACTATTTTAAACAATATTATAGATTGCGTATTATTATTATAAGAAACTAAATACACTACTATTAAATTATCGAGACTTAATTATTTAATTTTATTATATTTAAATATATATTAAAATTAGAGATAATATAATTTTTAAAAAGTTAAAAATGTTAATTTAATACAATATTAAGTATCTAGTTATTTTAAATACATTATCTATCTATATTATTGCTAATAATATTTGTTTATTTATAACAATATTATAAATATAAAATCTTTTGTATAATAATCTAGCTATAAATAAATTTTACTCAAAACAATCTCGAATTTTATTTGAAAAAAATTCTTACTTCTATTAATTTGTTGATTATTATTTTGTACTTTACAATATATATTCTACAATTTAACAATAGTCTTTTTTGAATTTAAATTTATAGTACAATTATAGTATTTAATTATTATAATTTACTTAATTGTTTGCAAACTTATTTAAAATCAATTCTATTAATATATTTTTTAAGCAAGACTAAAAATTTGTTTAATATCTACTAATAATATTAAACAAGAAAGAATATCTTTAATTATTTGTATTAATTTAGAATAGTTCGAAGTATTATTTTTTTAATATTCTTATATTAAATATTTATTCTTTATAATATTAATACAAAGATATTGATTGTTTTTGTTTTAAGTTAAACAAAAGTATTAAGATTATTAAAGTAAAAATCTTACAATATTTGTATTAAACTATAAAAAAAATTAACTAAAAATTAAATATATTATTATATTGTATTATCTTTTTAACAATATTTGTTTTTTGTATTTTTGCTCTTAAAACAATAACTAAATTATAATAATATCAAAAATAGATTTTAAATTTTGTCTAATATTTTGTTTTGTAATTTATAAAATTATTATTATTATTTTTGTTTTATATCTTGTAAAAACTTAATTTCTATTTAGAATTTAAAATATTAATAAGATTGTATAATATTCTATTAAGTTTTTCTATTTTCGAATAATATTTAACAAATTTTGTCGAAACTTTTTTACAAACTTTTAATATAATCTCTCTTAAAAAACAATTATAATTTGTTATAATTTTTTTTAAATAATTAAAATAATTAAATACTATATTAAATACTCAAAATTTTAAATAAATATTAGCATTAATTGTTCGAAAAGCTATAAAAGTATATTTATAGAAAAAATTTAATATATTGCTAAGCAATTAAATCGATTGTTATTTGTTTTTGTCTAATCGAATATATTGAATTTTTTGATTTTTTAAATATTTTTCTATTTAAATATTAATATAGTTGCGTAATTAATACGCACAACAAAATATTAAATAAATAGAATTTTAACAAATACAAATATTTTATATTAGTTTTTAAGATTTTTTATTCTTTTGTTTTTAAAAAACTCTAAAGCAAATTAAGTACTAAAACAAACTATTAATAGCAATAATAAGAGCGCAAATCTAAATAAGATTTAGCAAATATATTATCTCTTTATATTATTATATAAACAAATATTTTTTTAATTATAACAAACAAATCTGTACTTTTTGCAATATTTTGAATTTATTTATTCTTTAATTAAAAAACAACATTGTTAACAATTGCTTTTAATCTAAAAATTTCAATAAAGTTTTAAGCTATTAAATTAATAATATAAATTAAGTAAGAAATAGAATTTTGTTGTTTGTTTTATTAAGATTTTTGTTAATTTAAGACTTTGTTAAATTTGTTTTTAAAAGTATTGTTATTGCTTGTATTATTAGTAATAATTTTAAAAAAATTGTTTTTAATTTTAAAGAATTTTAATATCTTTATAAGTTTTAATATTAATTGTCGGTCTATATATTCGATATTAAGAGAAAAAATTTAATAAGATATTCGCAATATTAAAATATAATATCAATTTAATATATTAATATTTTAAGATAGACAACTCTTTAAGAACTAAACTTTATATCTAAAGTAATAAAAATATATTAAGATTCTTTTAGATCTAATTTAATCTTATTATATATTTAATCAAAATTTGTAAAATCAATTTTAATAATTTAATACAATCTAGAAATACTAGATTTAATTAAAGTATTTCTAGTAACTTTCGAAAATTCAAATTATTAATAATTCGAAAAAGTAGATTCAAATTAACAAATATCTTGTATAATTAATTTTCTTAATTATTTTAATTAAAGAATAATAGATTGATATAACTTTTTTTCTATTAATATATTAGTTTTGTATTACTTATTTGTATTATTAGCAATAATTTACGCAAATAAAGACTAGATCGATTACTAATTATAATTAAGATTTTTTTTATTTTAAACAAAATACAAATTGAAGATATTTCTTTATATTCGATATATTTAAATAATTGTATATAATAGAATAATTTAATATCTTTTAACAACTTTTGCAAACAATTTTTGACAAGCTATCAATAGTCGAGACTGTTTAAATATATTTGTTTTAAAACTTAGATTGTATTTTAGTATTTATATCTTACTTAATATATTTGTTTTTATCTCTTAGTTTAAGTAATAGAAAATTACTTAAAATCTTATTTAATACTTTTTAAAACTCTCTTTTTCTAGTATTAAATATACAATTAAAATTTTAATGAAATTAATTTGCAAATTAATTAAGATATAAAGTACTAAATAGCAAATTGCAAGAAATAAATTTACTAGAATTATTTTTAAATAAAGATAATTGTTAACTAGAAACTTTTAAAAAATTAAATATTTTGCAATCGAAAATAGTATAAACAATATTTTTAAGTAGTTCAAAAAAAAATTCTAAAGTAAAACAATAATACAAAAAAATAATACAAGTATAAGATAGATTAAGCAAGATTTTATATTAACAAATAATTATAATTTAATAATATAGCAAACTATAACTTTAATAACATATTATGATTATATAGATCTTAAAATAGTAATTCTTAATATAATAATATAATTTTTGATTTTTTAACAATTTGATTCGATTTTTAATATTGAAATCGAATATTAACTCGAGTCGAATCGAATCGATTTTAAAAAAGTAGAAATCAACTCGAATTTCGAGTCGATTTCTAATATTGAAATTGTCGAATCGAGTCGATTTCAATAGTTGAAATCGAAACCCGATCCGACAATCAGTCTATAAAAAGCTATATTAATCTTATTAAAAATAAAAGTGTTTACTAAGTGTTAATATTACAAAAACTTGTTAAAAACTTTTTCAAAACTTTTTCAAAACTTTTTAGAAATTAAGAGAAAAAGAGTTTTTTATTTAATAGAAATAAATGTATACTTTAATTTAACACAACTTGTAAAATATTATAATAATAACAATAATATATTATAATATATTATTGTTTTGTTGTTTATTGTTGTTAAAGTTCTAAATAGAATTTAAAGTAAAACTAGTATTGCGCAAGTATTAAGTAAATTATAAATATAAATTTTCTTTTTTCTTTTTTCTTTTCTTTTCTTTTATTTATATCTTTCTTAATTTTAATTGTTTTTTTGTTGTAAATAAATTATTGCAAAGACAATAATACGTAAAACTTATAGATTAATTGCGTCGAGTTAAGTTATCGAGTTCGAATCAAGTATTCGATTCAAATTAGATCGAATTAATTCCAAAAGTTGAAATTAAATAGTCGATTTAATTTCTAATATTGGAATTGACTATTCGAGTTAAATTGCAAACTTAAAATCGAAAATCGACTTAAAAAAATAATTCGAATTGTTAAGACTATTATTTTTAGTAATTTATTTTATTTTTAGTAATAATTAATTAATAATTTAATAGAAATAATTAATCTATTTAACTTAATTAATAAATATAGTAGATTGTTTTTAAATTATATATTACTATTGTATATTATCTAAAAAATAATAAAAAATCCAAATTTAAACTTATTATATACTATTTTTAGTAATCTTGACGTTCTTAACAATTCGATTCAATTTCTAATATTGAAATCGAAAATCAACTCGAGTCGAATTGAGTCGATTTTAAAAAAGTAGAAATTAACTCGAGTTTTAATTCGATTTCTAATATTAGAATTGTCGAGTTAGATCGATTGCAATAGTTGAAGTCGAAACTTGATTCAATAATTAGTCTAAAATCTTATATATATAGTGCAAATCTTAAATTAATATATCTTTATCTTTATCTTTATTTTTTAAGAAATCGAAAAAGTAAAAAAGTAAATAACTTCGATATTTTATTATTTGCGAAACTAATATATTATAGTTTATAATAATTTTCAAGATATAACTTGTACAAACAAATATATATATATATTTGCGAAAAAAGAAACTCTTATATTTGTTGGAAAAAAATTTATTATAAATTAAATTGTTATATTGTAATAAATTTTATCTATATTTATAATACAACAATTGCTAATATTTGTTAATTTATTAAACGCTTTTAAGATTAAATAAAAGATCTTATTATTAATTATTCTAAAAGATTCGAAATAAAAGATATAATTTCTAGAACAATAAAATATATATAAAAGAGTATAGTTTGCAAAATAAAAAATTGATAACACAGTAATAAATTTATTTTATTAATAATTAGACTGATCGTTCGGCTCCAACAGTTGGAACCGAATTGCATAAATTATGAAAATACTAACTATATTAGGTTAAAACTTGGTCTAATTAGATATAACTTTCGGGTCGGGTTATAGATTTCGGGGAAAAACCGACCCGAACGGTCAGTCTACAAAAAATATTCGAAAAATTTATTAATTTTAAATCTATAAATTTAACAATAAAAAATATATAAATACAATATTAATTCTTTAGATTAAAAGTATTTAATAATTGTTTATATAGATATCTAGTTTTTAAATTTTTTATAAATATTTGCATTAATAACAAACTAAAAAACAAATTTATTACTTTTTATTGCTAATTAATATTGCTAAGATCTAAATTAAATATTGCTCTAAAAAAGATTATTAATTATTAGCAAAAACTATTGTATATAATTTTTGAACAATACTTTTACTATTATTATTAAGATATTTTGCTTAAAATTAATATTAACAATTATATTTAATTAAATACAAAATAATACAATAGAAATATTGTATAATATTGCAAAATATATTTAATTAAATTGTTTAAAAATAAATACTTGTTTCTATATATTGTTTAACAATTAATCGAACAATTCTAGTTTTAGTTAATAATACTAAATATAATAGAACAAGAAAGCTATTGCATAAACGTCTTGCAATTATATAATATTTTCTCAAAAAAGTGCAAACGCAAAGAAAACTTGCTTCAAATATAGATACAAAGATAGAGCAAACAAATTTTTAGATAACTTATTAAAGATATAAAGAATAAAAATTAACAAACTAGTATATATACGTAGTTTTATCCAGAGATTCTACTACTTGTTTCTATTGTTTTTTTTCGAAATTCTAATTAAAATTAATACGCTATTTTTAGTAATTATATTTGTAATTAATAAAATAATAGAGTTCTATATATATATATAAAGATTTTATTAGATATATATCTTGCTTAATTTATTGTACTTAATTAGCTTAGACTCTTAATACTAATTTAACAAAACTCTAATTCTAGAATTGAATTAGCAACTTAGTTCTAATTTAATTCTACAAGACTTAAAAGAGTAAATTAGATTAAAAAAAAGTATTTAACTCGATTCAACAATTATACTATTTATAACTAGAATTCTTTAATATTTTTTCTTTTTATTTTAGTTAATAACTTAATATACAAATAATTTGAAAATTTATTAATATTTTATATTAAAATATTATAATATACTTTCTTTATATTTTATTTACAATTAATATTTTTTTACAAAACTAAGAATTAAGAATATATATAATAATAAAATATATTTTAAGTATTGTTTTTTTATATAATATTTGCAATATAAAGAAGCAATATACAAAAAGATTGCTAGAAATCTAAAAATACTTAATTTGTTTAACTTTCTATTTAGAATTAGCTTTTAATAACAAATTGCTTAGTTAATATATTATTAAATTTAAGTATAACTTGCAAATAAGTAAACTTAACTTGCATAAAATTTGCTTTAACTTAAGATAAATTTATTTCGAAACAAATTAAATTCTTATAGTTTAATATTTGCTTTGTTTGTCTTGTTTCGCGCAATAAATATATCTATAATAAATTGTACTTTTGTAAAAATAGAAATATCTAATATAGAGATTAGAGAAAAATTTAGTTTTGTTAAAAGAGATTAGTACAACAAAATATATTTCGAACAAGTATTTTTTTGTAAATATCTATTTAAAGTATAAAAACAAAAATACTAATAAAATAATTGTTTTTAAGCTAAACTCGATTAAGATTATTTTTTAATTTGTTAGATTTTTAAAAATACAATTTTAGTATATTTAGTTCGATTTATTTTATTATATAATTTATTTCTATTTCTAGACTTTTTAGAAGAGCTTAAGAAGCTTAGAAAGCTTAAAGTGCTCTAGAGAACTTTAATCAAATTAAGTAATATAAAAAGACATTAATATATATACAAATTTATAAATTTATAATAAGATATTAGTATATTAGTATATACAAGACAAAACTATATAGTATATAAAACTATAGTTTAGGAAGATATTAATTTGTAAGAATTCTAGAAAAGAATTCTTAAAAAAGAAATTTATATAATATTAAGTTGTTACTACAAGAGCTTAACACTAATATATTTAATTAGTTATTGGAAGCTAGTATTACAATTCTATAACTCGACTTTGTTAATAAAGTTTAATTAAGATTTAAAGCAATTGTTATTAACGCAAGTTTTACAAATTTGAAAATAGTTCGAGCGATTGTCTCTCTTTAAAAGATAATCCAAATATAGAGACTTTTAATATTAGTAACTTGATCGAAATATTCTTTGGATTTATAGCAACTATATTGACTTGAAGCGCAAAGCTTGCTCTATTGATTTACAGATCTTGATATTGAGATCTAGAAAATTGCGAAGATTGATAAAATCGTTCTGGAGTGACCTTAACAAAAGTTAGGGAGTGGATTCCAAAAGTAAAGCCGAGGATTTGCAAACGCTTAGACTGACCGTTCGGGTCGGTTTTTCCCCGAAATCTATAACCCGACCCGAAAGTTATACCTAATTAGGCCAAGTTTTAACCTAATATAGTTAGTATTTTCATAATTTATGCAATTCGGTTCCAACTGTTGGAATCGAACGGTCAGTCTACAAACGCTATGACAACGCTAAAAATCTATTTTGGGCTAAGCGTTTTTCAAACCCCCCTGCGGCCTTCAAACACAGCACGAAGTTGTCACTTCTAGCAACGCTGATATTCTGGAGCTTACAGCATATAGATCATGTCGGAAAAGTTGTTGAATAGAGACTAGCTATTCGTCCTCCCGCGTCGACCCCATAAGAACGAAGAGCAAGGTGACCGAGTTCGGAGCGGAGCGGATTAAGTCTGCGGTCGTAATGCCGATTGCTATGGGCCAGCAATGAGCAAGGCAGGCCAAGATGTAGTCGATGATGCTCCGCCGAAAGTGGACGTCCACGACTACGGTGGCGGCGACGACGTGCGACCGCCATCGCCGCCACGACCCAACGTTCAAAGCACCCTGCAGAAGCCTCCAAGGCCACAGCTTCAACCCACGGCCACTACTGCGCTGTCGCTTACCGATATCCATACACAGTCCTTTCAGGATGGCTCAAGGGAAACGTATGCTGCACAGGCTGAGACAACATCTTTGGGGAGGTTCCCAAAGGGTCTGGACAGCATCCGGCGGCTCAAAGGTCATCACGGAAGCGAGGCCGATTCTGGCAGCGTAAGAAGCTACGCTCCAACGCTTGAAGCAGGTGGAGACGTGGAAAGCCTGTTGGGAGAGGTTCTGGGCGCAACGCCCGAAACGCCTGCCTGGAGGCTGGCTGGCGCACATACAGAGGGTTTCGATATCTTCGAGGCTACTGAATATGAGGACGAGGATAATGTCTCAGACTTCGACCATGAGTTTGATGAGATGGACGAGCTAAGCGCAGATGCAGATAACGAAGGTGAGGATCACCAAGTCTGATAACATGCACTTCACTAAAGAACCGACTGAAGAACAGCTCCTGGCCCAATGGAAAGCAAAGAAAAAGCACTTTTTGATTCTTTCATCGGCTGGGAAGCCTATCTACAACCGTCACGGAGATGATAATCTCATTTCTGGCTACATCGGTGTTGTTCAAACCATCATATCTTTCTTCGAAGGTGCTCGAGATCAGCTCAAAGGATTTACCGCGGGGGGCTCGCGTTTTGTCGTAATGTCTCAAGGGCCACTGTATCTTGTCGCCATCAGTAGGCTTGGCGAAAGTGACTCTCAGCTACGCGTACAGCTAGAAGCTTTGTACATGCAAATCCTGTCAACGCTAACATTACCTACCTTAACTCATCTCTTCTCGAACCGTCCATCGACAGATCTAAGACGTCCGCTACAGGGGACGGAGCCGTTGCTTTCCGCTTTGGCTGATACGTTCACCCGGGGCTCATCATCTTCGTTGCTTTCAGCGCTCGAATGTCTCAAGGTTCGCAAATCGCACCGCCAAGTCATCAATAATGCCATGCTTCAAACACGGTGTGACAGCTTGCTTTATGGACTGATAGTGGCAGGCGGAAGGTTGGTCAGCGTAATCAGGCCTAGGAGGCACTCTTTGCATCCCAGCGACCTCCAACTCATCTTCAACATGCTCTTCGAGGCGGACGGTATCAAGGCCGGAGGGGGTGAAAATTGGATCCCTTTGTGTCTGCCAGGCTTCAACAAGAACGGTTACCTTTACATGTACGTCAGCTTCGTCAATGCAGAGGACCAGCAAGCGGCAGCAGCGCACGGCGGTCCCGAGCCGTCAGGAGCAAAAGATGATG
>JAABUL010003334.1_pt1 | contig 24071 bp, 27 predicted proteins | sample 5559151 | NCBI WGS metagenome assembly JAABUL01 (sample SAMN10711876, study PRJNA513368) | rock metagenome | isolation source: Antarctica rocks | place: Antarctica: Victoria Land, Pudding Butte sud | reverse complement strand
AGGTGTCCGATCCGGCAAGAACGGCTCAATCCGCGCCCACATCGCATCCGAAAGGACCTGCATACGATTCATCGACCCAGACTGCCGCCACCCACCGCCAAGATCGGTCAGACACGCCCTAGTCGACCGCGGCGGGCCGGCGCTCCGGCTCGACCTCACCGGCGTCGTCCCGGCCGAGGCGACATCGGCCACCAGATCCGCCGGCCGATGTCGTACGACAGCGCCGGCACCAGCACCGACCGCACGAACAGCGTGTCCAAAAGGACACCAAAGGCCACCGCGAATCCCAACTCGTGTAGTCGATCCCCAACGCCACCAGGAACACAAAAGTGAACAGCGGAAAGGACGAGTCCGCGCGGGCACCGAAGAGGTGGGTGAATTCGAGCGCGCACACCCCGAGCGTCGCCAGAAAGGAAAGGACGACGGTCGCGATCAGCAGCAACGGCGCGACCAGAGCCCGCAAACAGCTGGGCCAGCACGCAGAAGATGACCCGCAGGACGATCGGACAGGACCACGTCAATTTCCACCAGTCCGTCGACGACCTTGGCCGGCGAGCCGGGGGCGCCGGTCCCAACGCGGCGACCGACGCGATTCCTACGGTCCCACGGGCAGCGGCGACGACGGCGTCGATCTGGTCGGCCTTGGCGATGATCGCGGCGGGGCTGCCGGTGCCGGCCGGGAAGTGCCGCTTCAGCACGTCCTGCCCGCGCACCGCATCGGTCTGCTGGTGAAGGAATCGCTGCTGGAGATGCCGCTCGCCTTCAGCGTCAGCACGAACGACGCCAGGATGATGAGCACGGCCGCGGTGACCGGCAGGATGGTGAGCTCGACCGCCAGGGCGCAGGCGATGCCGACGGCGGCGACCGGTCCGAGGCTCTTATTGGACCGGATTGTGGACCTCGATGAAGGCAGGGAAGGCTTCGACTTCCTCGGCTGGCACTTCCGAGCCTGGATGTCGGGCCGGTTGCTGGAGCGCGGTATCCGCCGCTACTACCTGCACCGGTGGCCGAGCGTGCGGGCGATGAAGGCCATCCGAGTGAAGATCAAAGCCCGCACCGGCCGCCACCGGGTGGGTGTCAGGGACATCAAGGTGATCATTGCCAAGGTGAACCCAATCCTGCGTGGTTGGGCAGGCTACTTCCGGACCGGGAATGCCGCCAAGAAGTTCAACCAGATCGATACCTACGTGCGGGAACGGCTCCTCAGCTTGATGATCAAGCAGCGGGGCCCGAATCTGCGCGCGGGCCAGGTCCAGGTATGGACTCGTGACTGGTTCCGGGATCAAGGGCTGTATCGCCTGCGTGGCACCATCCGCTATCCGAAGGCAGCGTAACCATGTCAAGACGACCGTCGGTAAGCCGTATGCGGGCAAACCGCACGTACGGATTGAAAGGGGGATGGGGAATCCGGGCTGACCAACAGCACCGTCGCCCCTGACTACCAATGATCGCGGATTCCGTTCCGGCCGGCGACGCCGACGTTGCCCGGGTCGCCGCCCTGATCGAGGACCGGGCCCGGGCCCGGGCCCGGGTGCTGATGATGTTGGCCGACGGCCGGGCGCTGCCGGCCAGCGTGCTCACCACCGAGGCCGGCGTCGCCGCCTCCACGATCAGTGAGCACCTGGCCCGGCTGCTCGACGCCAAGCTGCTCACCGCCGAACGGCAAGGCCGCGCCCGCTACTTCCGCCTCGCCGACCCCTCCGTCGCCGAAGCGCTGGAGGCGATCCCCCGGATCTCCCCTCCCGAGCCGATCCGTTCGCTGCGCCAGGGCACCCGCGCGCACGCGCTGGGCCGGGGCCCGGACCTGCTACAACCACCTCGCCGGCCGGCTCGGCGTCGCCATGATGGCCGCCCTGCTCGACCGCGGCCTACTCGCCGGCGGCGACGGCCACCACCTCGACAATGCGGGACCGATCGGCTGTCCGCCCCCGGACGGGGCGTCACCCACCGGCTCACCCCGGACGGGCGCCGCGAGCTGGCCACTCGGTCTCGACCTCGCCGCCGTGGGCCGGCACCGGGCGGCGATCCGCTACTGCCTTGACTGGTCCGAACAGCGCCATCACCTCGCGGCCCGCTCGGGACCGCGCTGACCACACGGCTGCTCGACCTGGATTGGATCCAGCGCACCCAGCAGCGCCGCGCCGTGCTGCTCACCGACGCTGGACGGCGCGGCCTGCACGACACCTTCGGGGTGCCCGAGCGCTGGGAAGACGTAGGCGCGACGGATTGGACCGGTCCTGGAACTACGGCGCGGAACCAAGGACGGTGAGGGCATGGCACACCACAGCCAGCGCACAATACCCGAGATCGAGTGTCTCAGTAGCGATCCGCTACTGGACCGCGTGCGCGGCAAGCCAGATCGTCCTCCTGCGCTCAGAAGCCTGGGCGAGCCAGGCATCCTGAACCACTTCTGTCAGTTCGTCCCGGGTGAGCTCGCCGATCCGGCTCGATCGCAGCAGTACCGACGGGTGGCCATCGAAGTGTGGAGTCGTGAAGAACGGGGACGTCGCGTCCTGGACCATCGCCTGCTTGTCCGACTCGGACGAAAGCCAGATAACGATCACGTCCGTGTAGCGTGCTCCGGTCTCAGGGTCAGTGGCGTCCGCGCGAGGATTGCGGAAGAAGACAAACGACTTACCACCGACCTGGTAGACGGGGTTACCGCGAGATCCAAGTTCAACCGTCACATGGGGCATTGCCATGGCCAACTCGTGCACGTCCTCGACCCGCTTCCGAGCCGAATTCACCGACATGTCAGCAGCGTAGGCAGTGTCACTTATCACGCGGCACCGAACGAGGATCTCTTTGTGAAACAGACTCGACTGTGCAGCGTGTACCGCTGGCTGTGCCGCTGAACCTGCCTCTCCGTACAACCACTATGTGGCTACAATGAAGACATGGAACAGGTCACATTGGCGCGCATGACCGTGGTGGGTGTACGTGACTTGAAGAACCGGCTGAGCGCGCACCTCGACCGGGTCAAGGGCGGCGAGGAGATCATGGTTACCGAGCACGGGCGGCCGATCGCCAGATTGAGCCCAGTGGGGGCGGATGTCGACCGGATGACCGCCCTCGTGGACGCCGGTATCGTGCGACCGCCGAAGGCCGCCGCGCGGCGTCTGCCCGCCAAGCGGGTAGGGCTCACCGGCAGCCAATCCTTCGACGATGACGTCGCCGCCCAGCGGCGGTGATCACCTACTTCGACACGTCGATCCTGATGAAGCTGGTGATCGATGACGAGGGCTACCGGCCCGAGTCGGAGCGACTCTGGCTCGACTCTGACTACGTGGTCTGTGCCGAGATCGGTTACGTGGAAGCACGCGCGGCGCTCGCCGCCGCGCGACGCAACAAGCGCCTCGATGCAGCCGCTTTACGAACCGCGAAGGACCAGCTTGAGCTGCTCTGGGCTCAGCTGAGCATCGTTGTCGTCGATACCTTGCTGGTACGGGCTGCAGGCGATGTCGCCGAGCGCGACGGCCTTCGTAGCTGTGATGCATTGCACCTGGCGGCAGCCATCACCGGGCACGCCACAGTCGTGGCGAGCGCCGACCGGCAGCTGGTCGAGGCAGCGCGCCGCCGGGGCCTCGGCGTCGTCGAACCCCGCTAGCCCCCGCTCGCGGCACTCGAAGATCTCCGGCGACGCGCCACGGACGCTCGTACGGGCCTCGGGTCGCCCGATTGGCCGTGCGTTGGGCAAACCGTTCCGCTGAGCCCACTCTTGCTCACCGCAGTGAATGCGGTACCGACCGGCGAGGATGAAGAAGGCCTCGTCGGGCGTCGTGCACGTGGGGGGAACGTGATTACCGGCTGGGGCATTGCTGAGCAGAAAGCTGAACGCGCCGCCAGTGTCAGCGGCGGACGCGAGCAGGGAACCTCCGGCAAGCGACTACTCGACGCGCGTAACCTCGCGCTGGTGAGCGCTCTGGTTGTCGTCCGCGCCGGCCTGGTGCCCTACGCCCACGCGTGGGCCGAGCAGCAGCGGCTGCACGCCGCCCGGGTCGCCGGCACTGAGCCCGACACCGTGCTTCTGCTTGAGCACCCGTCGGTCTACACCGCCGGCAAGCGCACCGACCCTGTGGACCGTCCGGGCGACGGCACGCCGGTCGTGGAGGTCGACCGCGGCGGCGCGATCACCTGGCACGGCCCCGGGCAGCTCGTCGGCTATCCCATCGTCGCGCTGGCCGATCCGGTCGATGTGGTCGCCCACGTACGCCGGATCGAGGCAGTACTCATCGACGTCTGCGCGGAGGTGGGCGTCACCGCCGGCCGGGTGCAGGGGCGCAGCGGGGTCTGGGTCGCCGCCGACGACCGGGGCCCGGACCGCAAGGTGGGCGCGATTGGCATCCGGGTGTCCCGCGGGGTGACCATGCACGGCTTCGCCCTGAACTGCGATCCGGACCTGAGCTACTTCGACAAGATCGTGCCCTGTGGTATTCGGGACGCCGGCGTCACCTCGCTGAGCACAGAAGCCGGTCGTCGCGTCCCGGTGGCGGACCTGCTGGACCTGGTCGAGCGCCATCTTGACAAGACGCTGCTGCCCTGACCCCGCGTACCCTTGGTCGCGTGACCGCCGCCCCTGATGGACGCCGCCTCCTGCGGCTGGAAGTCCGCAACGCCGAGACGCCTATCGAGCGCAAGCCGGCGTGGATCAAGACCCGGGCAAAGATGGGCCCCGAATACACCGCCCTGCAGACGCTGGTGAAGCAAGAGGGCCTGCACACCGTCTGCCAGGAGGCGGGCTGCCCCAACATCTACGAGTGCTGGGAAGACCGCGAGGCGACGTTCCTGATCGGCGGCGACCAGTGCACCCGCCGCTGCGACTTCTGCCAGATCGACACCGGCAAGCCGGCCGACCTCGACCTCGACGAGCCCCGGCGGGTGGCCGAATCGGTGCAGACGATGGGGCTGCGCTACGCGACGGTGACCGGGGTGGCCCGCGACGACCTGCCCGACGGCGGTGCCTGGCTGTACGCCGAGACGGTCCGCCAGATCCACCAGCTGCTGCCCGACTGCGGCGTGGAGCTGCTGATCCCGGACTTCAACGCCTTGCCGGAGCTGCTGGCCCAGGTCTTCGAGGCCGAGCCGCAGGTGCTGGCGCACAACATCGAGACGGTGCCCCGGATCTTCAAGCGGATCCGGCCCGGGTTCCGCTACGAGCGGTCACTCGACGTGCTGCGGCAGGCGCGGGCGGCCGGCCTGGTCACCAAGTCGAACCTGATCCTGGGCATGGGCGAGGAGCGCGCCGAGGTCAGCCAGGCGATGGCCGACCTGCACGACGCCGGCTGCGACCTACTCACCATCACCCAATACCTGCGCCCCTCGCCGCGCCATCATCCGGTGATTCGGTGGGTTCGCCCGGAGGAGTTCGTGGAGCTGGCCGAGGAGGCCGAGGAGATCGGGTTCGCCGGCGTGCTCAGCGGGCCGCTCGTGCGCTCGTCGTACCGCGCCGGGCGGCTCTATCAGCAGGCCGTGCAATCCCGCTCGCGCGTCTGATTCACCAGTTGGGCCGGCTTGTGATATTCGGCGGAAGGGGATGCGAGTACGCCGTGTTGAACGGCCAGTTGCCGGTCCCCTGGTAGTTGTAGTCGTAGGTGTCGCGCGCTGCGTAGTCGACGCTGGGGTCGGCGAAGGCGGGGTCGACCCAGGACAACTACCCGGGCCTGGGGCGCTTGCCGTAGTACTCCACCACCATCTCCGTCGAGGGGGGACTGCACACGCCTCGCCGCCACCGTCGTATCTCGGGTACTCCCCCTGTGGACGTCCTGGGAGTAACGCGGCACCGGCAAGGTGATGCCTTCAGCACCCCCGAGCGGGCTGACCGGGACCTTCTTGTCCGCGGGCAGCGCCGAGGCCACCGCGCCGATCGAGGGCAGGGCGGCCACTGCCCGAATGCCCGGCAGCCGGAGCAGGGTCACCCGGAGCTGGTAGTCGCGCAGCGAGCGGCCGTGCGCGGAGTAGAACGTGTCGATGGCGACAGTGCCGTTGCCGTGAATGCCAAGCCTCGGGGTCACTAGCCTCAGCTCATGCCGGAGCTCGTCTACCCCCCTGTCATTGCCTTCGCCAAAGGCGTCTTTCGTTATCTGGGCCTGCGGTTCACGGTCGAAGGCACCGAGAACGTCCCGCGTTCGGGTGGGGCAGTGATGGCGGTCAACCACGTCGGCTACCTCGACTTCACCTTCGCCGGATACGCCGCCCAGCCGGCCGGCCGGCTAGTGCGCTTCATGGCCAAACAAGAAGTGTTCTCCCATCGGCTGGCCGGTCCGTTGATGCGCGGTATGCACCACATAGAGGTCGACCGGGAGGCCGGCGCACAGTCCTACCGTCAGGCCATCACCGCACTGCGGGCCGGCGAGATCGTGGGCGTCTTCCCGGAGGCGACGATCAGTGTTTCCTTCGAGCTCAAGGCCTTCAAGACCGGGGCTGCCCGAATGGCGATCGACGCCGGCGTGCCGCTCCTGCCGACAGTGGTCTGGGGCTCGCAGCGCATCCTGACCAAGGACCGCCCCCGAGAGCTGCGCCGCCGGCACCTGCCGGTGTACATCGGCATCGGGGAGCCGGTGCCCACGCGCCCCGGCGACGACCGGGTCGCGGTGACGGCGGTGCTGAAGGAGCGGATGCAGTTGCTGCTCGACCGGGCGCAGTCGCGCTATCCCGACCAGCCGTCCGGGCCGGACGACCAGTGGTGGCTGCCCGCCCGCCTCGGCGGCAGCGCACCCACTCCGGCAACGGCAGCGACCCGCGAGGCTGAGGCACGTGCGCTGCGGCGGGCCCGTCGGGCGGCCAACTAGACTCGCGCTCATGGTCCGCCGCTTCTCGCTCAAGCCCAGAGCCAGGTCCGGGGCGACGGCACTGAAGCCGGCCGGCAAGGCGGGAGCAGGGACGGCAGGACGGAAGCCGGCCGCACCCAAGGCGCCCCGCGGCGAGCGGCTCAAGCAGATCCGCACCGCGTTCACGATGACCCGCAAGCGCGACCGCTGGCTCATCCCGTACATGCTGCTCGCTTTTGTGGTGCCGGTGCTGATCGCCGTCGCCATCGGGATCTTCGCTGGGCACCTCGTCTACCTGATCGTGCTCAGCGCCATCTTCGGATTCACCCTCGCCGTCATCGTGTTCGGGCGCCGCGCCTCGTCGGCAATGTTCGCCCAGGTCGAGGGTCAGACCGGAGCCGCTCTGGCCATCCTGCAATCGATGCGCGGGGACTGGCGGGTGACTCCCGTCGTGGCCGCCACCGCCGCCCAGGACATGGTGCACCGGGTGGTGGGACGCCCGGGCGTGGTGCTGGTCGGCGAAGGGTCCGCCCGCCGGCTGGCACCGTTGCTCGGCCAGGAGAAGAAGCGGGTGGGGCGGCTCATCGGCGACACGCCGGTCTACGACGTCGTCGTCGGTGACGAGAACGGGCAGGTCTCGATCCGCAAACTGCAGAACCACTTCGTCAAGCTGCCGCGCAACATCACCCCCAAGCAGGTCAACGCTCTCGACACCCGGCTCTCGGCGCTCGGCGGCATGAAGGTTCCGATGCCGAAAGGCCCACTGCCCAAGGGTGCGCGGATGCCGCGGGGAGCAAAGGCGCCCCGCGCTCGGTGAGCGCCAATGATCGCGCGTTCGCTGACCGTGCGAATGATGCAGCGCTCCCTGAGCGATTCGCTCAGGTGTTGACGACCGCCGCTTGAGCAGCCTTGTCGTGCAGCCCTCGACCGTCGCGGTCGGTGATGAGCGCCGGCGCCAGCAGGACCAGGAGCGCGGTCCGGACGACGGCCGGGACCGGTCCCAGCGGTCCGCCGGTACCCAGGCGGACGACCCGCAGCTTGCACAGCCGCATGCCCGGCGTCTGACCGAAAAAAGAGGTGAAGATGACGTACTCGACCACCAGGACGGCCAAGCTCCAGTTGCGTGGGGCGTCCGGGGCGGTGAAGACGCCGGCGACCAGCGCCGAACCGAGTGCATCGATGGCGAAGGCGCCGCTGCGCCGGCCCAGGGTGGCAATTGACCCGACACCGTCGGCCGGCAGGCCCAGGCGTACGCCACGGGGGGTGCCCGGCATACTGCGGACGGCGGCGGAGTCCGGGCCCCCCAGCCACGATCCGGTCCACCTTGCCACGGCGCCAGCGTACGGCTGTGTAACGTCGCCGAAACCAGAGGGACACAAGGGAGCAACTTCGGCCGGTTAGCTTTGCGGCGACGTCCAAACACGAGGTGGAGGCTGCATGTTCACCAGCGCCGATCAGGTCCTGAGCTACATCAAGGACAACGACGTCCAGTTCATCGATGTTCGTTTCTGCGACCTTCCGGGGGTGATGCAGCACTTCACCTTCCCGGCGGAGAACTTCGGCCAGTCGGTCTTCACGGACGGCCTGATGTTCGACGGCTCGTCGATTCGCGGTTTCCAGCAGATCCACGAGTCGGACATGCTCCTGCTGCCCGACCCCAGCACTGCGGTGATGGATCCGTTCCGCCAGCACCCCACGCTGAACATGAACTTCTTCATCCACGACCCGCTCACCGGCGAGGCCTACACGCGCGACCCACGCAACATCGCTCGAAAAGCCGAGACGTTCCTGACCGGATCCGGTATTGCCGACACCGTGTACTTCGGCCCGGAGGCCGAGTTCTACATCTTTGACAGCGTGCAGTACGACACGACACCGTACGGCTCCTTCTACGAACTGGATTCGATCGAAGGTGCCTGGAACACCGGCAACTCCCGCAACCTCGACGGCTCACCCAACCTCGGGTACAAGCCGCGCTACAAGGGCGGCTACTTTCCCGTCTCCCCCGCCGACCACTTCACCGACCTGCGTTCTGAAATGGTCCGACGGCTCATCGAGGCCGGCATCGAGGTAGAGATGCAGCACCATGAGGTCGGCTCTGGGGGCCAGGCCGAGATCGACTTCCGCTTCGGCACCCTGCTCAAGACAGCGGATAACTTGATGCTGTTCAAGTACGTGGTCAAAAACACCGCCTTCACGGCCGGGCGCACGGCGACGTTCATGCCCAAGCCCATCTTCATGGACAACGGCTCGGGCATGCACTGTCACCAATCTCTGTGGAAGGACGGCTCGCCGCTGTTCTACGACGAGATCGGCTACGCGGGGCTGTCGGACATGGCTCGGTATTACATCGGCGGTCTCCTGCGCCATGCCCCGTCGCTCCTGGCATTCACGAATCCGACCACAAACTCCTTCCGGCGGCTGGTCCCGGGCTACGAGGCGCCGGTCAACCTCGTCTACTCCCAACGCAACCGCTCGGCTTGCTGCCGCATCCCGATCACGGGCAGCAACCCCAAGGCGAAGCGGATCGAATTCCGGGTGCCCGACCCCTCGTGCAATCCCTACCTTGCCTTCGCCGCGATGCTGATGGCCGGCATCGACGGGATCAAGAACAAGATCGAGCCGCCCGAGCCGATCGACAAGGACCTTTACGAGCTGCCGCCGGACGAGCACGCCAACGTGCCGCAGGTGCCCGGCTCGCTGGAGGGTGTCCTGGCCGCGCTGCGTACCGACAATGACTACCTGCTCGAAGGTGGTGTTTTCACGCCCGACCTGATCGACACCTGGATCGACTGGAAGACGGTCAACGAGGTAGACGCGGTCCGGCTGCGGCCGCACCCGCACGAGTTCGCGCTCTATTACGACATCTGAGGCACCAGGCCCCTGACCTGCGGTTTCATCGCCCGGGAGGCGTCCTAGTCCGCAGGGAGTCCGCAGGAAGTCCGGGCGCGGCGTCTACGGCACGCCGCGCCCGGTCCTCGCTGGCCGGAAAAAGGTGGGCGTAGACGCGCAGGGTGAACCCCGGATCAGCGTGCCCCAGGTACTCGGCGACCGCCTTTGCCGACTCCCCCGCGTCGATCAGCACCGACGCGAAGTAGTGCCGCAGCGCATGCATCCCGTTGTCCCTGGTCGGCTCGACACCGGCCCGGACAAGCGCCGGCTTCCACACCCGGGAGTTGACGTAGTTACGGTTCAGAGGCCGCCTCTCCCGGCTGCTAAACACCAGGCCGCCGGCCGGGTAGGTGCGTAGGTGCTCGGCCAGGGCGACCGCGGCCACGTCTGGCAGCGGAACGGTCCGGGTCCGGCCCCCCTTCGGCTTCGCGGTCACCAGCTCGCCGCCGGTGATCCAGCCCCACGGCCGGTCCTTGCGGCGCGGCAGCGGCCCGCGCCGGCTCGCCGGGGCGTTGGACGGCCGGCCGCCTGCCGCCGGCCGGGTTGCGGCCGGCTTGGAGGTCTTGCGGGGCAACGGACGCACCTTACGGGTCAGCGCCGAACGGCGGTGTACTAGCGGCGATAGTAACTAGGGGTCGGGTAGGCGAACGTACGGGTGATGAGGTGATCCGGCGTCGCCTCGACCTCGCGGACCGGGCGGTGGTGGCTGTCGAGGGTGAAGGTGATGTACACCCCGACCGCCGGGTAGGCGACGGCGAGCCGCGGCGCGCCGTCGCGGGGTGGCAGCGCGGTCGCGGTCGGGGCGCCGCCGTTGCCGTACGGTTCGCTGTCCAGGAAATACGCACCCGTGACGTGCAGCCGCTGCGCGCTGGTCGGTCCGGTGGTGTCGCTGGTGACGCCCTCGGTCAGCGCGATGGTTCGGGTGTCCCGCAGCGCGGTGAGCACCGCGCGCAGCTGCGCGGTCGCATCCACCGGCGGCCACGGCACGGTGACCGTCGCGGTGCCGCCGTGCCAGCCGGCCACGTCGGCGGTGACGGTGAGCTGGTTGACGCCGTTACGCCACGGTGTCGGGGCGAGGAAACAGCCGGCGCCGCAGCCACGGGCCGCGACGGTCACCGGGGCGGCGCCCGGCGGGTGGAGCGTGACCGCGACGTGGGCATGGGCGACCGCGTCTGCGCCGGGTTCACCGGGGTCGCTGCCTGGCGTGGACAGCTGCAGCTGCAGCTGTCCGCCGCTGGCGGTGGCGCCGACGCTGAGCTGGCCGAGCAGGGTGCCGAACCCGGTGGTCGGGCCGGCCGGTGGCGGCGGCAGGGTCAACGCGGTCGCCGTCGGCCGGGGCGCCGGCAGGCTGACCAGCAGCGCGGTGACGGCGAGCACGGCCAGCAGCACGGACCGCTCGATGCGGGTGGCGCGGCCCGGCGCCGGCGCGGCCGTCGGCGCGGTACTGCGGGCGCGGCGGCGGCCGACGATGGCGAGGCCGGCGACGACCGTGACCAACACCAGCTTGCCGGCCAGCACCCGCCCGTACCCGGTGTCGATCAGGTCGCTCGGGGTGCGCAGCACCAGCAGGCTGGCGACCGTGCCGGTGACCACGACCAGCAGGAACAGGGCGAGCGCGATCCGGGCGTAGGCGCGCAGCAGCAGCCGGCCCTGGCCCGGATGCTCCCGCCACCTGCCGGCGGTGCGCACGACGTGGACGAGCGCCCCGACCCACACCGCGGCGGCGGCCAGATGCACCACGGTCAGGGCGGCGCCCCAACCGGGGCGGTACGCCTCCGGGTGCGCCCGCAGCCCTTCGGCGAGCACGATCACGGTCAGCGGCGCGGCTGTGAACCGGCGCAGCGGCCGCACGCAAGCCATCACCAGGGCGAGCGCGAACGCGGCGGCTTCCACCACGGTCAGTTCGACCGCAGATACCTGGGTCAGGGCCGCCCAGCCGCCGGTGGCCGCTGCGACCAGCCCGGTCAGGCCGGCCGCGGCGAGCAAGCCGACGGCGGCGGCGGACCGCAACGGCGCGTGGACCATCGGCAGGCCGGCGCGTGCGAGGCGGGGGCGGACCAGCCGTTCACCGACCAGCCCACCGGCGGTCAGCGCGAGCGCGGTGAACAGCAGCCAGCGCAGCGCGGCGGTACCGGCCACCCCGGCGGTGTCCCCGCCGCCGGTAGCGGCCGGGGCGGCGGTGCCGACCCCGAAGGTGAACGTACCGTCGACCACGTCGCCGTCGGCGGCGGTCACCTGCCAGTGCACCTGGAACTGGCCCGAGGTCAACGGGGTGGCCAGGGGCAGCACGAGTTGGCGGTCACCGGCCTTGTGCTGCAGCGGTTTCGTCGGCTCCCGGTGGTCGGCGGCGCTGGCGACGGTGACCGCGCCCGCGGTGGCGGTGACCGGCTCGTCGAAGGCCAACACCACCTGGCGGACCGGGCCGGCACCGGTGTATCCGGCCGCCGGGACCGTCGTGAGCAGCGTCGGATGGGCCGCGGCCGGCCCGGCGGTGGCGACCACAACAGCGAACGCCGCGGCGGCGACCGCGGCGGCGCGCAGGGCGACGCCACGCCGGACGTGGCAGCCATGGCGGAGCGAAGACACCTGCGATCCCAACTGAAGAGCCGATGCTCGCTCCGCGGCAGACCCGACAGAACCTGCACACGGTGGTAGCCACGATGCCGCCGTCAGCAGCTTCCCCCGTTCTCCGCGGTTAGCCGAGGCGTCGCCCATCGGTGCTGCGGCCGCCGGCGTGTTGCGGCCGGGCGACCTCAGCGCCGAGCGTCGCTGCTGCGGTCCCCGGCGCGCAGCTGGTCGAGCTCGGCGCGCAGCTGCGCGAGCTCGCCCTGCTGGACGGGTGTGATCGCCGCCGGCTGTTGCGGCTGCGGTGACTGGGCGCGCTGGTCGTGGCCGCCGCCGCGCATCATCATCCACATCATCAGGCCCATCCCGACCGGGCAGGCGAGGAAGAACAGGTACGGCAGCAGGTGTGACATCGGTGGGTCCCTTCGGGTTCAGACGGTCTGGTTCTCGGCGTGCGGGGTCCGGGTGAGTGCCTTGCGGAGCTTGCGTTCGGACAGCCGGCCGTAGCCGAACGGCCGATCGTCGAGGAGGACGCCGGGGGCAAAGAGCACCCCGGCGGCGACGGCGAGCCGGTGTCCCGTGTCGCTGCCGAGGTCGACTTCCTCGACGATGATCGGAACGTCGCGGGCGATCCGGGCGAGCACCTGCTTGGCGTGCTCACACAGCGCGCAGTTGGGTTGGGTGAGCAGGGTGACCCGGTTCATGCCCGTCGCCCCGCCTGGAGGTCGGCGAGCAGCCGCTTCACCGGCACATACATGGTGTACTTCGGTGCCCCGCCGTAGTCGGCGCGCCACTGGATCTTTCCGCCCGGCCCGACCAGGACGAAACTGTGCCCGTCCATCGAGTTCCCCATCATCCCGTACTGGTTGGCCTGGTAGGCCTTGGACACCGTCAAGCTGGTGTCGGCGAGCACCGGGGTGGCGATGCCCTCGTCGTGGGCCTTCTGCGCGAGCAGCGTCACCGGCTGGGTGGTGACGGAGACGATGTCATCGACGCCGGCGGCGTGCACCGCGCCGGCCGCCTTCTCAAGGTCCTTCAGCTGCGTCCAGCACGGCTCGCAGCCGACACCTTCCTGGAAATACAGCAGCACGGTCTTACCGCGCAGCGCCTGCAAATTGATCGACCCGCCGGTGCTGGCCGGCAGGGTGAAGGCGGGCGCTGGCTGCCCGATGCCGGGGCGGCCGACCTGATAGCCGCTGTGCCCGCCGCCAGAGGCGCCCCCGCTGTTGTTGCTGCGGAACACCGCGAACAGCACACCGAGCACCGCCACGGCGGCGACCACCCCCCAGACCCAGCCGTGCGACTGGCGCCGCTTCACCGGCTTACGGCCGGGTGCTTGACCGCGCTGGGCCGGTGCGGTCGTCCTGGTCTTGGTGGCCACTCAGTGGATCCTCTCGGCGATGCGCGCCGGCGCTGCCTGGACAGCGGTGGGTGCGGTGCTAGCGTCGGCGGGTGTCGGAACCCGGCCGTCCTCGTCACCCGCTGACGGTTGGGTTGGTTCGCCGCCGCGGCGGCGGGCAGCCCGGACGAACCCGGCGACGGCAGCGATCAGCAGCAGCAGACCGGCCCAGCCGGGCAGCCAGCCCAGGTGATGGCCGATGACGGCGGCGGCGTGGCCGAGCCACGCCGAGACCTGCAGCTGCCAGCCGGACAGCTTCATCGCCGGGCCCCGGAGGGCGAACACGATCGTCAGCACCCCCATCGCGGCGAGCAGCCCCCCGGAGAGCAACGCCGGCCCGGCGATCCGGCGCCGCCGAGAACCCAGCCGGACGGTGAGCCCCCAGTCGCCGAAGAGCCGGGTGTGGCCCCAGTCGCGGGTGTCCCAGACCAGGGCGAGGACCGCCAGCGGCGCGACCATGCCGGCCACGTACGCGGCGCCGACGGTGACGGCGACCGGAAACGATGCGGCGGCGCCGGCGAGCGCGGCGACGCCGGCGAGCACCGGCGCGCAGCAGGCGCTGGCCGCCCCGGAGAACAGCCCGAGGCTGTACACCGAGCCGACTCCACGACCGCCGCCGCCGCGCCGGCCGGGCATGGGCAGCATGAACTTCCAGCCGGCGACCATCGCCACACCGGCCGCGATCATCAGCAGCCCACCGGCGGTGAACACCAGACGATGCTGGCCGACCAGCAGGCGAGAGATCGCCGAGGCGCCGAGGCCGAGCGGCAGGATGATGGTGGCGATGCCGGCGGCGAACACCAGGGTCATGGCGGCGAGCTGGGTGCGCCGGTGAAAGCTGGTGGCGAAGTACGCCGGCAGCATCACCCAGATGCAGCACGGCGCGAGGAGGGCGACCACCCCGCCGAGGAACGCGGTGATCACCGCGCCGGACAACAGCAGTTGGCTCATTGAGGCGGCAATCCCGTCGACATGTAAACGTGAAGTGGTCTACGAAGAACCATAGTAGTCACCTGATCGGTCCGCATGGTCGGAGCCCTGAAGTGCTCCGGTCAGCGCAGCCGCGTAAGACCGGCGAGCAGTAGCCCGAGACCCAAGTGCTGGCTCAGGATGTGGTGCCGGTCGAACGGGGGATGGTGACCGCCATCGTGACCGCCATCGGCCGCCCGATGCGCGGCCGCCCGAACAGCGCCAACGCGGCGATGAGCAACCCGGTGAGCGCCGAGCTCGCCGAGCGAGGCAGGCGCGGCCGGCGCGCCGGCCGTCAGCCGTCAGCCGAGCGGGTGGTCGTCACGGGCGGCGGGCTGGCGGCGGGCCCGGGCGATCGCGAGTTCCTCGCGCAGCCCCCGCAGCTCGGCGTCGACATCCTCGGTCGATACCGCCACTGCGGGACCAGAGGTCGCCTTGTCGGTGGCACCTGTGTCGCGGCGGCGCATTCCCCACGCCATCGCCCCCATCGACAGCGGGCAGACCAGGGTGATCAGCAGTGGCAGTGCCGCGGCGCCGCTCGCCGGGGCGAGCAGCCACACCACGAGCCCGACCGCGGCCAGCCCGCCGATCACCTTGGGGTTCAGACAGCAACGCAACGACCGCAGCACCGTGATCTCCCGTCCGATCTCCTGTCGCTACTAACCTATCTAGTAGAACATCCCGATGGTGGGGCGACAAGCCCGTTCCAGCAGTTCGCCACACGTAGGGAGTGACGAGCGTGTTCACGGTGGAGCGTCGCGGCGCTCATCGGGTGCTGCTGGCCCCGGCCGGTGTCGGGCTGGCCGTGCTCGCCGGATTTGCCCTTGTTCGGGTTGCCGCGGCTTCTGCTGCACCCGCCGTGGCACTACCTCGGGCGTGATGATCCGCCGGGCGGGGTGGCCAGGGGCGGGGACGTTGTGTCCAAGCCGGGCCGCGTCTGTGTCAGCAAGTGAGGTGGCGGCGTTGCCGCTGACGTTCGTCTTCGCCCGCGCCGGCTCCGGCACGCTCACCGTCCCGATCGGCGCCGTATCGACGACCGTCTCGGCTCCAACCGGCTCAGATACTCGCCGCCATCTCCCGCGCCAGTTCCGCCCGGCCGGGGTCAGCCGCCGGAGAGCGGGCAGTACGGCAGCGTCGCCGCGGCCGCGGCCGGCGCCACCGCGATCACGATCGGGGCGGCGGCGATGAGCAGTCCGGCGGCGGTGATCGCGGCGGTGAGCACGCCGGGAAGCGGGCGCGCCGGGTGCATCAGCCGGCGTACCCGCGGCAGCACCCCGGAGGAGGCGGCGGCGAGTGCCGCCGCCGGGGCGGAGTATTCGCCGGTGGCCAGGCTGACCAAGGCGGCCGCGAGGGTGAGTCGCTGTTCGGGGCCGTGGGCGGCGTCGTCGGCGAGCATCTCGACCAGCGTGGTGAGTTCCAGGACGGCGGTCCGGAACACCGGCACCGGAAACGCCCGCGCCAGGGCCCGCGCCCACACCAGCACGAGGTCGTGGCGGCCCGCGAGGTGGGCCCGTTCGTGCGCTAGCACTCCGGCGAGCTGGTCGGCGTCGAGCGCCGCGAGGGTCGCCGTGGTGAGCACGATCCGTTGCCACCGGCCGGGCACGCAGTACGCGGCCGGAGACGGGTGGTCGAGGATCGTGACTCCCAGCCGGGGCTCGGGCCGGCCGAGCAGGGTCAACGCCTCGACGTGCCGGCGCCGCTCGCGCGCTGTCCGCCACAGCTCGCCCATCAGGCACGCCGCGGTGCGCAGCAGCAGCGCCGCGGTGAGCCCCAGCCCCAGCAGGAAGACCACCAGTTCGCTGGTCGGTGCGCGGTAACCGGCGCGCAGCGCCATCACACAGGCGTGCAGCAGCCCGGCCAGCCCGTTGGCGGCGGCCACCGGCACGGTCAGTGCCAGCAGACCCAGCACGGTCGCCAGCACGATGGTGACCGTCGCGAGTTGCCACCCCGCGATCGCCAGCCGCGGCGCCCGGCTCACCCACCCTCGCCGCAGCAGCCGGGTGCTCGCCGCGACTGTCACGGCGTAGCCGAAGAGCACCGCCGCGATGATCACGACGGGTCCGTCGGCGCCCGGCGCAGCGCGGCCCGCAGCTGGGTGGTCTCCGCCGGGGACATCTGGGAGACCAGATGCAAGAAGACCGCCGCGGGGTCGGGGCTGCCGGCGAGCATGTGCGACATCATGTCGGCGGTGTAGGCGTCTCGGGACATCACCGCCGTGTAGCGCCACGCCCGGCCGTCCCGCTCGCGGCGCAACCACCCCTTGCGGTGCAGGTTGTCCAGCACCGTCATCACGGTGGTGTAGGCGAGCGGCCGGTCGTAGTGCAGAACCTCGAGCACGTCGCGCCCCGTCATCGGCGCCGCGCGCGACCACAACACGTCCATGATCGCCGCTTCCAGCGCACCGAACTGTCTCACGACTGCCTCTCCTCGCGCCGTTGCCATCACCAGGATAAGGGGCCGCCGCTGGGCGCGCCGGCGGTCGCCGAACCACCTCCCCGACGCGAGGCACGCCGCCGCGAGCGCTGACCCAGCGGCTGCCCGCTGGCGCCGTCAGCGTCTAGTATGGGGTACCCCCCCACCCTAGGAGAACGAATGACCGGTCCGCTCGAGAGCGCCTCCGCCGCCGCGCCGATGATGTCCGTCGAGGCCCGCGCGGACGTGCTCGCGCGGCTGGCCCGGGTGGGTGGCCAGGTTCAGGGGGTGGCCCGGATGGTGGAGGCCGACCGGTACTGCCTGGACGTGCTCGACCAGATCGCCTCGGTCCGCGCCGCGCTCGACGCGGCGAGCCGGGTGGTACTGCGTAACTACCTCGACCGGTGTGTCCGCCGCGCGCTGGCCGAGGGGGATCCGCTGGTGATCGAGGAAGTGATGCGGGCGGTCGGCCGCGCCAAATGAACGCAGGGAGAATTCCGATGAGCGTTGCCGTGATGTCCGTGCCGGAGATCTCCGCGCACTACGAGCAGGCAATCAACGCGGCCCGGTGCCCGCTGCCCGGCGGGGAAGGGGTCAAGGTCGACGTACCCGCGAAGACGGTGACGATCCGCACCCGGGCCGCAGTTCAGGGTCGACGCGGCGCGGGCCGCGGTCGGGGACACCGGCCATGAGGTGGCGGCGATGAGGGAGCCACGGTGACCGCGCCACCGGTGGCATCCGCCGGCGCGGAACGGGTGTACGCGGTGACCGGCATGACCTGCGGGTCGTGTGCGGCGCGGGTGCTCGCCCGCCAGGACGGCGTGGCCGAGGCGTGGGTCAACTTCGCCACCGGCCAGGCCAGCGTCCTTGCCGGCCCGGGCAGCTCCGACGCGGCGCTGGCCGCGGCGGTCGCCCGGATCGGCTACCACCTCCAGCCGGCGACCCGGTCGGCGGGGCCCGTCGCCGACCTGGCGTCGGAGCAGCGGGGCTGGGCGTGGCGGGCCGCGTTGGCCTGGCCGCTGGGGCTGGCCGTGTTGGTGCTGGGCCTGGTCTGGCCGCGGGCCGGCTGGGCCAGCTACGTGGCGTGGGCGCTGACCACCCCGGTGCAGTTCGCCGCCGGCTGGCCGATCCTGCGCTCGGCCGGGGTGCGGCTGCGGGCCCGGCAGGCGAACATGGACACCCTGATCGCGTTGGGCACGCTGCCTGCGGCTGGCCCGCTTCGGCCGGACCCGTTCGGTCGCAGCGGCACCGGCAGCCCCCTCGGTGCCAGCGCAACCGCCGTCGACGGCGACCACGGCGTAAACCAGCCTCCCGGTCAGCCCATAGTAGGAACGGTGCGCGCGGCCCCGCGCTGGGCCGCTTCACAAGTGAAGGAGCAGGTCACCTGTGATGGCAGCGACCGTTCTCGTCGTCGATGACGAGCGGAAGATCCGTGAGCTGGTCGGTGACTATCTGCGCCGGGAGGGCTACCGGGTGTTCGACGCGGCCACCGGTGAGGAGGCGATTGCCGTCGCCCGCCGGCAGCGCCCGGACCTGATCGTGCTCGACCTGGGCCTGCCGGACGTCGACGGCGCCGAGCTGACCCGGCTGCTGCGTGCTGAGAGCGCGGTACCGATCGTCATGCTCACCGCACGCAGCTCGGAGAACGCGCGGGTGAGCGGGCTGCGGCTGGGCGCGGATGACTACGTCGTGAAGCCGTTCAGCCCGCGGGAGCTGGTCGCCAGGGTGACCGCGGTGCTCCGCCGTACTGCCGGCCCGCCGGTCGCCGCCTACGGCGCGGGGGCGCTGCGGATCGACCTGGAGCGCCGCGAGGTCATGGTGGACGGGCAGCCGGTGGAGCTGACCCGCACCGAGTTCGACCTGCTCACCGTGCTCGCCGAGCGGCCCGGCCTGGTGCTTTCCCGCGGGCAGCTGCTGCACCGGGTCCAGGGCCACGACTTCGCCGGCTACGAGCGAACAATCGACGCGCACGTGAAGAACCTACGGCGCAAACTGGGTGATCACCCGCGCCGGCCGCGGTGGCTGCTGACCGTGCCCGGCGTCGGCTACAAGTTCGGGACACCGCGTGACCCGGCATAGCCTGGGTGGTTGGTTCGGTGGCCGCTACGCGCGTCGGCTCGCCGCCGCCTTCGTGGTCACCGCACTGCTGGCGGCCGCGCTGACCACGGTGCTGGTCAACGTGGCCTTCTCCGACCGCTTCGACCGCTACGTCCAGGACCAGCAGCAGCAACGCGTCAGCCAGCTTGTCACCGCCGCGGCCGACTCCTACCAGCAGGCCGGCGGCTGGAACCGGCAGGCCCTCGATGCGCTTGCCGCGCCGGCGGCGATGACCGGCGCGACCCTGCAGATCCACGACGCCGCCGGGCGGACCGTCTATGACACCAGCCACAGCGGTCAGCTCCCCGCAATGGCGGCGATGCACCGGCAGATGATGGGCACCGGTCCGCTGGGACCGGCCCGCAGCCTGCCGGTCGTCGTGGACGGCCGGCGGGTCGGCACCGCCGTGGTGGCGGTCCCGACCGGTGGACTTCCCCCCGGCGAGGAGGCGTTCCGCTCCTCGGTCAACCGGCTGCTCTACGGCGGCGGCCTTACCGCCGCCGCGATCGCGCTGCTGGTCGGCGTCGCGTTCGCCCGCCGGCTGACCCGTCCCGTGCGTGAGCTCACCGCCGCTGCCGCCGCACTGGCCGCCGGGCAGCGCGATCGGCGGGCCGCGGTCACCTCGGCCGACGAGCTCGGCGAGCTGGCGGGAACCTTCAATGCGATGGCCGCGGCGGTGCAACGCGAAGACGAGCTGCGGCGCTCGTTCGTCGCCGCCGTCGCCCACGAGCTGCGCACCCCGCTGGCCATCCTGCACAGCGAGATCGAGGCGGCTCAGGACGGCGTGCGTCCGCCCACCGCCGAGCTGTTCGACTCGCTGCACGACGAAACGGTCCGCCTCGGCCGGCTGGTCGCCGACCTGGAGACCCTCGCCGCCGCCGACGCGGCGACGTTCACCGTCCGCCGGGAGCCGGTCGACCTGGCCGCTGTCGCCGCCGCCGCCGTGGACGGGCTGGCCAGCCGCTTCAGCGAAGCCGACATCGCCGTCACGACACGACTCACGGAGGTGCGCGTGACCGGTGATCCGCTGCGGCTCACCCAAGTCGTGACGAACCTGCTCACCAACGCCGCCAAGTTCACCCCACCGGGCGGCCGGGTAACCTTGTCCGTCACTCGGGACGGCCAGCAGGCCATTCTCACCGTCGCCGACACCGGGCCCGGAATCCCGCCGGATGAACTGCCGCACGTGTTCGACCGGTTCTTCCGCGGCCGCAACGCCCGCGCCGGTGGGTCCGGTATCGGGCTCACCGTGGTCGCCGAACTGGTCGCCGCCCATGCCGGCCGGATTGACGTCAGCAGCCCGGCCGGGCAGGGCAGCACATTTCGGGTCACGCTTCCGGTGACCTCTTCACCACGATCGCGCGGCGAATTCACAGCTCCTTCACCGCCACCGGTCACCGTAGAAGACGGATCACCGGATCACCGATGAAGGAGAGCACACGATGCGCATGACACATCCACCCCGCTGGCTGGTCGCAGGAAGTGTCGCCGCGGCGCTGACCATCGGCGCCGGCGCCGGCGCCGGCGCCTGGGCCGCTACCACTACGCAGCACACCCCGAGCACGTCACCCACCCGGACGAGCACCGGCGGGATGATGTCGAACATGTCGCCGATGATGAGCGGCGCGCACGGTGCGGGCTCGCCGGGCGCCGGAATGGGGGCCATGGGCAGGTTCGACGGCAGCCAGCCGTTCGATGTGCAGTTCCTCGACCAGATGATCGCCCACCACCAGATGGCGCTGGTTTCCACCCACACGATGATCGACACCTCATCGGACCCGCGGCTCCGCGCGCTGGCCCACCAGATCGAGACCACGCAGAGCCGGCAGGTCACCCAGATGCGTGCCTGGCGTCACCAGTGGTACCCGACCACCCCGGCGACGTTCGCCGCCGGGATGGACCCGGCCAGCATGGCACCGCAGATGATGCGTTCGATGATGGGCGGCGACCCGGCGACCGCGATGCGCTCGATGATGGGAAACAGCACCGTCGATCGGATGTACCTGCAGATGATGACCGCGCACCACCAGCTCGGCGTCAGCATGGCGAAGCAGGCGCTCGACCGAGCCACCCATCCCCAACTCCGTACGCTCGCCAAGTTGATCATCGCCGAGCAGACCGCGCAGATCACCCAGATGCGCGGCTACCTCAAGGGCTAGCCCGCGCGATAACGGCATCCAACCCCCGCGGCGGGCGGCCGGAGGCAACCCGCGGCCGCCTGTCACAGACGACAGAGAGAGCAGGAAATTCCATGAGCCGGCACAACACGCTGGTCGACACCGACTGGGTCCAGGCGCACCTGGACGACCCGAAGGTCGTGCTCGTCGAGGTCGACGAGGACGTCTCCGCCTACGACAAGGGCCACGTCCCGGGCGCCGTCAAGATCGACTGGCGAGAGGACCTGCAGGATCCGGTCCGCCGTGACTTCGACCGGGCCGGGTTCGAGCGGCTGCTGTCCGAGCGGGGCATCGCCAACGATGACACCGTCGTGCTCTACGGCGGCAATAACAACTGGTTCGCCGCCTACGCCTACTGGTACTTCACTCTCTACGGGCACGAAGACGTCAAGCTGCTCGACGGCGGCCGCAAGCGTTGGGAACTCGACTCCCGGCCGATGTCAACCGAGATGCCCTCTCGCCGCTCGACGCAGTACACCGCGATCGAGCCACGCACCGACATCCGAGCATTCCGCGGCGAGGTCCTCGCCGCGATCGGCCGGGACAACCTCATCGACGTCCGCTCCCCGGAGGAGTTCTCCGGGGAGCTGCTCGCGCCGGCGCACCTGCCGCAGGAACAGGCCCAGCGGGCCGGCCACATCCCGACGGCAACGAACATCCCGTGGTCCAAGGCCGCCAACGACGACGGCACGTTCAAGACCGACGACGACCTTCGTGAGCTCTACCAGCTTGCCGGCGTCGACTTCGGCGAGGACACCATCGCCTACTGCCGGATCGGTGAACGCAGCGCGCACACCTGGTTCGTGCTGCACGAGCTGCTCGACCAGCCGAACGTGAAGAATTACGACGGCTCGTGGACCGAGTACGGGTCGCTCGTCGGCGCCCCGATCGGCAAGGACAGCGCATGATCTTCGAGCAGTTCCACCTGCCGGGGCTCGGGCACGCCTCCTACCTGCTCGGCTGCGAGCATTCCGGGCAGGCGCTGGTGTTCGACCCGCTGGCCTGCCGCATCTATCACACACCGACGGGTCTTGCCGGTTCGCCCACCGGTGAGCAGCTGAGAGCCGCGCTGGATGCCCAACCGCCCGCGGAGGACCCAACCCCGCAGCCAGACGGGAAGCTGACTCGACCCGTCGCGACCGACCGGGTGCCAGCACACCGGCGCGACCGCGCGGCGCGGTCGCATCTCTGGTCGGCACCCTCCGGCGGATCGGGGCAGCTCGACCGGCGACCGCAACCACCTCGGGCGCGTTGCGCTCGAGATAGCCCCCCAGGGCTGTGGGCCGACTCGCCGCATGGTCGCTGATCGCGGCGGGAACTGCCGCGCTAACCCGCGCGGCCGCCGGGATGGTCATCACCGGGCCGGCGGTGTCAGTTGGGGCAGCGAGCGCCCGGATCGGCCCGGACTTTCGCCCGGACATCTTCAAGCCTCCTCGCTGCTAGACCCAGTGGGGAGGCACCCTCATGTGGTGCCGGGGCGTGGCTGCCGGTTCGCTCACTGATCGGCGCTCCCAGCACGCAGCCTTGGCGCTCAGCCCTGTCGACGGTCGGCACGCCCCGGGCGACCGCCGGACCCCGCAGAACTCATGATGGACGTCAAACGCGTCTGGCAAGCAGGGCAGTGATCCGGCGGCACCCCGAGGTCCCTTCGCACGAGCGGCGACCCCCTGCCGCTGGCTAGCCTCGCCGGCAGGGTTCGACCCTTGGAGCGAATGAGCTGTTGGCCCAACATGAGTATCGGCGACGCGGTGACCGCCGCAGAGCACAACGGCGAGCGCGGCGCGTCGGAGGCTTGACCTTCGTCGAGCCTGACGTGCACGGTCATCGTGGAGCCGGCGGACGCGGACCCGACCGCGAGGGTGCGGACCGTCGTGGGCTACCGCCGGCCGGACGGCACGGCTGGTCGAGAGCACGGCTAGTGCTTGGTAGCAGCTTGGTATCGAGCCGTCCGAGACGCCCGGGGAAGGTTCGTCAACCGACCAGCTTCGGTGCCAATATGGCGGAATGACCGATGACGCGGCTGGCTACGTCGGCTCCGTGCCCCGCAGCAGGGAGGAGAACCGACGCCTGGTTGAGCTCCGCCCTCCCGCATGGGGATACATGTTGTACGCGGGCGCCCTGCTGGAGGGGGTTCAAGCGTTGGACCGGCAGTACCGCGCTCCCGAAGCGCGCACGACTCACCGCCAGGGAGAAGCAGTGTCGGCCACGGAGGCGCTGCCCTTCGTCTCCCGTCAGATGGCAGTCCTGTCGGCCATCTGCTCGCGCAGCGACGGCGCGGGGTTCCTCGACCCCCGCGCGGCGGATGCGGCCTTTGGCCCCGCCGGCGAGTCAGGCGACGTGGAGGGGATTCGGGCTCGCCGCTGGCCCGGTGGCAGTTTACGAGGACATGCTGAAGTGGGCTGCCGAGATGCGCGGGATCACCGTTCCTCCCGAGTTCGAAGAAGTGTTCTCGTTGGTCGCGGGTATGGCAGATAGGCCAACAGCTGAGATGCGAGCATTCATCGATCGTCTGGTCATGCAGATCGATTCAATCCCAGCTCGGTTACAGACGGGCCAACCCGTCGAGATTACTCTAAGGCTTACCCTCACAGAATCGTCGGAGCTGACCGAGCGGTACCTCGCGGCCGTCGCGCGGGTGGAAGCCACTCTTCCTCGTCCGGCTGCGGCCTAGCGGGAGTTTCGCGGCTAACTGATTGATCGGCGTGTTTCCCGTGTTGCTGGTGGGGTTTTGGCCTTGAAGGGTGTATTACCTAGATGTGCCTTCGATCGTCGGGAAGAAGCAGGGTAATCGGA
>JAABUL010003333.1_pt1 | contig 24086 bp, 28 predicted proteins | sample 5559151 | NCBI WGS metagenome assembly JAABUL01 (sample SAMN10711876, study PRJNA513368) | rock metagenome | isolation source: Antarctica rocks | place: Antarctica: Victoria Land, Pudding Butte sud | reverse complement strand
CTCCTTCTCTTGAGACTTGTGAGACATCCGCTGACGTCGGGCTCTCGTGAAAAAAAGGGATGGAGAACACGAGGGGACCTGCAATCATCTCAATGCACAGGGCTATTGCGCCGCCTCACTGAACATTCTTCTCGATTTGCTTGTTGTCGCCATGCCGATGCCCATCTTATGTAAGTTTAATGGCAAGAATATCCTCCGCTGAGACACGACGTGGTTTCTGTCTAAGACATAGGCTAATCTTCCCGTTCATTCTGGTAGGGCAGATGAACATGAACCTGCGCAAGAAGATCATGATCATAGCCATGTTCGCGGTGAGTCCTCTCTCGTTGGGCGTAATGTCATTTACTGATGATTCTTGCAGGTTCGTGACCCAGACAGAGACTCGTCTGGTATTCCTTGCCAACACATCTGACGCGTGTGCGAGCAGGTCGGGCTCTTCGTTACGATCGTAAGCATCCTGCGGTTGCAGTATCTGGTCCTGTTCGGGAGCAGCCAGAATCCTACCTGTACGACACCATCCTCCGCGTTGCAGCTTGTCATATCGGCTGACGATCACAGGGGATTACACGAAAGTTGGCTATTGGAGCATAATCGAGATGCACGCAAGCATGTAAGTTCTACCAACCGCACACGCTATAGGCCCGTCCTGGCTTGACCGGTAAGGCTGCGGACTTTGGCCCAATGAGTGATGCTTATATCCGGGTTCCAAGATGCATGTTGACTTCGTCTCCCAGTCTTTGCGCTTGCATGCCGGGAATGCGCCGTCTTTTCAAGGTTCTATGGCCTCGGGTCGTGGGCGCGACAACCGACTCTTTCCGCCGTATGTCCGGAGGCAGCTGGAGTGAGGCGAACGTCGCCCATCCTATTGCTGTCGAAAGCCATGAGACAGATAACATGAAATTTGGGCCCGCGGTGCATATACGGACGAGCAGTGACACTAGCGACTTCATCCCATTGCGAGATATGGATCACCCGCAGGACAGAGAACACAGGGACTGGGCCTTGCCGCAGTCGATCGCGCGAGTATACGGCAATGGAGGTGCCTGAGTGAGTCTTGTGTCACCTGTCCGATGAGAGCTTGCGGCAGAGCAAGAAAGAGTGTGGCGTCGATACGGTTTCGGAGTCAAGCACCGGGTATTGGCGCTGTTAGCAAGACGTGAAGGTCATAAGACCTTGCAGAAGAACGCCTCAAATGGTCGTTGATGCCAGCAGAGCTTTCTCGAATGATCGATCTGGCCTGGCCATCGTCGTTCAGTCTATTTTTTGTCATCAGTTCGTGCGATGCAATTGAATGTCTGATCAATGGAGCCCACTCGAGGGTTTAAGCATTGTTGTACACCAGTCCGTCACGTGTTCATGGCCTGAGAGAAATTGTCCACAGTTTCAACATTCACTTCAGCCGGCTTCATCCCCATCAGGACTAGCGGTTTTTTCCCTCGAACTCTTGGGACATCCAAACCCTTGCTCTGTCCTTGTAATCATCAACTGTGTAACTGCAATATCGCATTATGGTCTCGCGATCCAGGGTATATACTCGCCAGGCTCCCTGAGATTACATGCGACGCACGACACCATATGGCCTAGCATGCGCGCAATGTCGAACCGGCAAGCGGCGATGCCTCGGGCAGGCAGGTGCAATATGTCCAGGCTGCTTAAAGCGAGGCGTACACTGCTCGAACGCTGTCACAAGAAATACATCGGCCACCCTCCACTCAATTCTTCCTGCCGCCGGACAGTCGAATGGCGGCTCGCCAACTGATGTTCTCGCGCAACTGCAACCTTCAATAATCGCAGAGCTTGTCGAGTTGTACATTGACTTCATCCACGATAAACCACACTCCTTGTTTCATGTGCCCTCTTTGCGAGCCAATGTCGTGGATCATACGATCGAGAAGTCACTCCTCTGCAGCATTCTCGCCCTCTCAGTGAGATTCTCCTCACATGGCAGCGTGCGAAGTCTCGGGGATAAACTCGCGCTACAAGCTCGTCAACTACTCAAGGCCGAACTCGAGGAGATCACGATATCGAAGATCCAGGCCTGGATACTGTTAGGGAATGTTGCTGGCTCCACGGCTGACTCCTCTTCCGAGGCTTTGTACTTCGGACTTGCGATTCGTTGTGCTCAGATTATCGGGTTGCCAGCCGTAGAACCCGGCGATACTGCTGTGAACAGAGAGACGAAGTCGAGGATATGGTGGACGCTCTACATGATCGATCGATGGGCTTCTGCTGGCCTTGGTATTCCTCGACAAATGGGTGAGCGTCAGCCCTCACAGCAACTGCCGTTCGACGAATGGGCGCTCCATGGTCTGCCCATTCAACAGGCGGAGTGGCTCACCGTACCACAGCCGGGCATGTGGGCGTACATGATCACGCTCGCCGAGCTTTTTGGTTCTATACACGACATGAACAAACTGCTAGCTGTGCACGGCGTGGATCCCGCGGAGACGCAGACTTCGGTAGAGACTTTGTCTAATGCATTGGAAGACTGGCAGCGCGGCTTGCCTGAGTCGCTGAGATTGAGCCACGAGACGCTCGAGCTGCATCGACAACGAGACCAGGGACGAACCTTCGTTGCGCTACACCTTGGGTATTACCACTATCGCACTTTACTATTCTTCCAGCTCCTAGACCAATCCGCCGTGGACCTCCAGCATGCAGCACAACATGCTCAGAGCTGCCGTGACGCCGCATCTGCATTCAGCGATCTCCTGCGCAGCTCTTATGCCACGCCAGGCTGCGAAGCAATGTACGTCATTGTAGGCCACATGGCTGTAGTATGCTCCTCGGTCCTCATCCATATACTACTGTTTGGACAAGAAGAAGAACTACCCACAGCCAGACGACGTCTGGAATCGAACTTTGGAATCCTGCTGAAGCTCAGGAGCTGGTGGCCTAGCAATGAAGGCATGACTGCACGACTGTTCCTCTTCCAGAATATGTGCATCCGATCCGTCGGTAATCACTTCAGGTTTGACCGCTGGATGGCCAAATTCATTCTCGAGCATGCAATCACTCTCGACGACAAGACGGAGATGGAACGTCTGCATGCTACTTCACCAGAGAGCGTGGAATCACCCGAGGCGCCAGATCTACGGCAAATAATGATAGGGGACGGTCTACGCAGACTGCACTATCGATGCTGAAGCGCTAGGTGCGTATGAATGTTGCTATTAAGCTACCTTGGGGATCTCTTCCCGAAGGCACGAAACGGCCACAACAGATTTCCGCGCCCTTATGACTTCCGCTCGACGTAATCATCACCATCATCACGCGCTTTCACGCTGATCCTGTTGGCCATGTCTCCCTCATCAGCCACCGCCGCCCTGTCACCATCGAACAGCGTTGCGATTTCTTCGAGAGTGGGTCCCTTCGTTTCGACGAACAGGAAGTAGATGATCACGACCTCGAGGATGAGTATCACAATGTAGACGAAGTAGAACTTCCATGCCAGCTCTTTGAGGCCGATCGGGTTCACATACTGGCGAAGTAGCGTTAGTACAAGCTCCCAGGTATAGGAACAACAATGCTTACCTGGTTCAAGACAGATGAAGTTGACGTGCAGGCAAACCCAATGGCAAGTCCCTTGGCTCGGATGTTGAAAGGCAATATCTCTGCCACGTAGGCCGCCGTGAGACCCGGCCACGCGAAACCGGCCATGAGGTAAAAGAAGAAACTGTAAACCTGTCAGTTCGCGTCGTTACTCGACTTCAAATGGTGAAGTTGTCACTTACACCATGGCAATAACAGCACTTCCTGCTTGCGTGTTGCCGGTCTGTGCATATACCGCTGAGCAACCGGTCCACACTGAGAAGGCCACCAGCATACCCCCGGCTGCAATCAAGAACAGTGTGCGGCGGCCGGATTTGTCGACCAGCGCAACTGAAAAGCCGATGGCCACAAAGAAAGACCAGATCTGCAATCCACCGTCGACGAGTGACTGGCTGGAAGGGTTTGTGACGCCCACAGAGTTCAGGATGTCGTGCAAATAGTATGATGCGATGCCGTTGCCGGAGCACTGCGAGAAGAAGGACACGAGGATGATCAAGAGCAGTCGCTTGCGATTACCAGGCGTCTGGACCAGGATCGACCATCCTTGGTTCTTCGCACGTTTCTCCAGCTCAATGGTTTCTTGAATCTCGACAAATTCGGCCTGTACGAACGCATCGTGAGGATTGCCGTCGGCGTGGTACTACACTTCCGTTAGCGGAAGCACATTGCTTATGCAGCATGATGCGTACCTTAACTAGGACCTTGAGTGCCTGCTCGGCCTTGTCCTTACTGACCAACCATCTTGGACTCTCGGGTAGGAACCAGATTCCGACGAACTGGATGAAAGGCATAAGAGCTTGCAGGCCGACCGGTATCCGCCATGCAGCATCTCCAGCGTACTTCAATGTTCCGAATACTGTCCAGGCGGCGATTATCGACCCAACATACCAAAGAGTGTTGTACATTGTTGTAAGCTTTCCTCTGTGTTGCGGGTGGGCAAGCTGTGACCACTGTGAGCATGCTGTCGAATCAAATCTCGTGAAGGAAGCGGACGTACCTCCATGATGAGAAGCGGAGCCGAGCCTTGGGAAATATTCGACCCGAAGCCCACCAGGAACGTCCTCCGATAAACATGCCACGGTCCACATGGTGCGACCTGGAGAATGGTTCCGATGAAGATGAATACAAGGCCAGTTGCGATACCGATCTTTCGTCCGAACAGATCGGCGGCATACGCGGAGAATGGAAGTGCACACACGGCACCAATGTTCTGGATGGCTGTGATTAACCCAAGCTCCGATCCGTCAGGGTTGTTGAAGTATGTTTGCCATTGCTTGCTGGTCTGTAAGCCGTTGAGGAGAGAGCCATCGTAGCCGTTGACAGTAGAGCCGAGGAAGAGGATGGGCATCATCATGTATAGGGTTCGTAGGCCTGGAGACTTCCACCATTTTACTTCCGGTACGTCGAGTACTGCATGTTGTGAAGGCATTGCCTTGTCCTCAATCGAGTGTGCTGAAGAGTCTGTCTCCATGGTGCAGTATCGGCAACAACGGTACTCAGAGTAAGGGGAGGCGGTGGGAGAAGGGTGAGATGCTCATACTTGCAAGGACAAGCACGAGACATATATACACTTTCTCCACGGTCCATCGTAGTGAGTTTGCATGAATCGTGCATATGCCATGTGGTCTCTCCGCCAATTCACCCCATGGGAACAAGGGTTTCCTGGGACGCCGGCGTGTTGACGAGTTACAATGCAGGAACACCGAAGGAGGCAACTGGCGGCATTCTGTTTCCGATGCCTGAATCTTGTCGCCAAGCTGAAGTTCTCCACGAAGCATTTCCCGAAGCATTGCCGCAGAGAGGCGACGGCGTCTCGACGAATGAGCATACTGGAACGCCGGCGGGCGATTTCGTGCCGAGAGCTCGCGAGGCAATCATCCGTAAGAGGCTCCCCAAGTGGATCAGCTTCTCGAAGGTCACCATACCTTTGGCGGAGAAGATGGGGATCAAAAGAACCTCGAGACTCCCGGGAAATATTTTGAGGCAATTGACTCTCATCTCTCCGTCATCAACATGCAACCACAAACGCCACACCTTCGCGAGACCTCGACGTCAAAGCAATTGATTGTCAATGGCAAACCTTTCCTTATGTTGGCAGCAGAGCTGCAAAATTCATCTTTGACGTCTGCAAAGTTCATGCGAGAACAATGGCCTAAACTCGTCAAAGCCAACATCAACACTGTCCTCGGTTGCGTGACATGGGAGCAGATCGAGCCTACGGAGGGCACGTTCGACTTCCACGAGCTCGATCGATGCATTGAAGATGTCCAGGCTGCGAGTCTCAAGCTCGTGCTGCTGTGGTTTGGCAGCTTCAAGGCGGCGCACGCTTCCTGCTCATTGGCAAAGGTTTCCAAGTCCGCTTTGCGCACGAGTCGGCGCCTTTCACAGGCATCCTGAGCTTCGCGGAGGAGATGCAGGCCGATGGCAGTCTGAAGACTCTACGCATGCTAAATGGCGACGAGTCGAGAAGCGGCAAATTCTGCATCATGCCGAACGATGAGCCTGATTATGGTGGGTTCCCGATTTGTGTGACAATCCCGGCGCGGAGGGCGATTGCTGAGGCGGAGGCGTATGCGCTGGAAGAACATGAGGGCTGTGAATGATGTGTTGGCATGTTAGAGCGTATGCACCGAAGCATAGCCACATCTCTATTCATTCCCGAGTCTCACGAAGAAGCCTCAACCTCACACCAGCACTCTTCTCCCCTACGTCAGCACCGCCACCTCCCTTCCCACCTTCAGCTCCCTCTGCTCAAAAGCAATGGTCGCACTCGCTAAATGTCTCGGCAGCGGATCACTGCCCACAGCATCTTGACTTGAAATACTCACATAGAGCCTCGCATGCGAAGTCATCCGAAGAACAGTAGAGAACGAGCTAGAATACGAGAGTCCTGTGGCAAAGATGGCGAGGTAGCCTAATCCTACTGCGATCGCAGACAAAAAGAGCGCGATACCGTAGGCGAGCCAGAGAGTCCAGGCGGAGTAGGCGTAGACGCTATGGTAGGTGAGGAATGTTACGTTGGCCGGAGGTGGGTAGTAGGGGGTTCGGGGGTCGGGACTAGCATTCAAGTAAGCCGTGTGGACATATGATATCACGTTCCGAAGATGCGGAGTGGACGAACCGTAGCAGTGCAGACGTCATCAAGCTCATAGTGATGTTCTGAAACAGCTCCTCCAGGGTACTTCGGAGATCAAGCTTGCTGGTTGTGTCGTCTTGCACTGAAACGCCAGCCCAGATTTCCATGCCAGTGTTCAGAACACCCGTTGCATCGCTCCCGAAGGTCTGCGACAGCGATTCCGCAGTACCGCTTGCGAAAAATTTGAAGAATGCCAGTTCTGCTACATCGCCTACCACGGTGTTCATGACACTGGTTTGCAGGATCCTCAGATTACCTTGGTCGATGGAGGCGCTGCTGATGGACACCAAGAGCACTCGACCAAAAGCGTCCATGACGGATTGGTATGCGAACGCCTGCACGAGCGAGTTGTTGTATGCGGAGAGATTACGAGCTTTATCGTTTTGCCAGTCGGGAACGAAGACGAAGTGGTCGCAGTCAATACCGTTGAAAGCTGTGACGGGGTTTGTTGATGGTGTGGTAGATACCTGCACTTCTCGAATGCCGTTGGTCCAGTTGAACGAGGCCTCGTATGTTAAGTTCACAAGCTGGCATTGGACAATGGTGGCGTTCTCCGCCCGTACGGCATAGCTGCCGGAGGTGAGGTATGAGTTCACCATGCCCGGGAAGGTAGCGACGAAGATTGTAGGAGGAGAGACTGATAGACCATCAACGACGTCGCCCGCGTACAAGTCAGGCACTGGTCCGAGTGTCCATAGTTGCTCGACATAGCTAGTTTCGTTGCTTGTGCTGCTGTTCTTAGATGTGGAGTCGCGCTTTGGGGTAAAGGGCATCAAAGGCTGAGTAGCTCCCTCTGTGTGCATCCAAGATAGGTACCCATAGGATGCTGACATAGCGTATGAGCTCTTGTTGATGTTGTCAATCATACTGTCAAACAAATCCCCAGATACATGGCTGCAGCTCAGAGCCGGTCCAGCGAAAGTATTGACGTAAGATGCGTTTGCTCGAGACTCCGGCGCTGGTAGTTGCAGCATTCTCCTTGCGCAACCACGGCACTGACCACCTTTGTGACTGCGAATTGAGGGCCTTGGTAAAAGAAGTCACAGCCACCTTCGGCGTTCTCCAGCAGTGTCGCGAAGTTCAGACTGTTGAAGTCCACATTGGAGACGTCCAGAACGTTGGAGGAGGTCCGAGAAGCGGACTGGATGGTGAGGGTCGATGGTGTGATAACTGACGCTATTGGAAGGAGCCTACTTGAACAATCAGATCAATGGCAACAGACGATCGATCATCCACACTGACCATGCTGTAGCACCAAGCGCAACAACAAGTGTGTAGTTCTTCCATATAGGAAGGTTGAACAAAGCGAACGGGTTCGAGAGAATGCCGCTTGCCGCGTCCACGATAGCCACTTTGGTCTCTTGAGCCTTTAGAGCGTGCGCCATAAAATCTGAACATAACCAGTAGTCACGGCAATGACAAGAGAGGTCCTCACAAGAGACGCCAGTGCGGTCCCAATCGCAATGTGGAAGTTCTGATATGGGGTCGCCGACCACGTCCAGGATGTGTGCGTATTCGAGGTTGAGACAGTGGTACCGTCTAATCTACGATAATACCAGTGATGTCCGAAGGCGAATAGTAAGCCTGCAAGGAGCGAGCCGACCATGATCGTTGGCGCCTTCCAGTGGGGTGCCATGATAATGGATGAATCAACGAACTTCTGTAACGGCCCTTATCCTCTGAGACCAGCACGCCGAAAATATGATTTCGCGGAGATGGTAGTAGTTGACTAGATCCTGGATGCAAGAAGCAGGCTGTCGTCTGCTGCAAAGCACAAATGTGGGCCCGTCATGTTGGGGCCAAAAGGCTTTACTGGCATCCTACATTCAAGCTAGCCATCGAGGTTTCTCAGCCTCACGCATCCTAGGGCTCCACAGTTGTTCAAAATATGCGCAGGAATTGTGCAGGATACAGATGCGTTTTGATCCATTGGGCATCGGCATCGTTGCAAAGCAATGGTCAGTGTGTGGAAGAGTTTCAGAGATAAAAGCTTTTTCAGGTCACCCAGCTCCGGCAGTGCAGAAACCTAAAGAAGGGCCAGCTTCAGATCGAGAGATAGCCAAGGTCAGCATGCAATAAGTACATAGAGGCTGGACTGGGTGTAACGTAATGGACGCTTTGAGTTCGGATGGTCGAGGAGCTCTCTATCGACATCAGTCAGCCAACTCCTGCTTCAGCACCAGGTTAATGTCAACAATAGCTTCCACATGACCAGAAGTCGTGGCAGTAGCGTTCGCTTCCCTCTCTACGGGTGCTTCAGGAGCAGTAGCTGCTTGAGTAGTCGTGAATACTTGAGTAGCAGCAGGTACTTGAGCCGCTTTCGGCGATCGAGTCGTGGCAGTCGCTTCAGTACCAGCAGACGATCTCAGATCTGCAGACGACTGAGCCGTTGCAAGTGCCCGAGGATCTCCAAGCCCTTCAGCAGCGCTAACCACAGGAGCACCACCCACAGCTTGAAGCTGCGCCTTTTCCACGGCCGTTGGCTCTTCGAGGCCCCTTGCCCACGCCGGCCGTTCCTCCTCCGTAGCCTGCGATCGCAGAACAGGGCCGGGTAGAACAGGACCATAAAGTGATCCTGCAGGCACAATAGGCGCTGACCTCATTTTTGTATACCCCGGCGCAGTCGCTCTTGTCGTCGAGGGTCCTGGAGGCAGAGGACCTACGGCAAGCGCAGGTGTACGTGGTAGCGGGAGTCCTGCGATACCGGGTTGGTGCTGCGGAGGGGTACGAGATGGCAGTGCAGCATCTGGAATTCGATGAGGCGCTAGTGAGAATGGGCGATTGGGCTGCGTGGTGGGCGGTACTTGGCCAGGTTGAGGCGGAGCGGTCGATGGAGTGTGGTAAGATTGTGGTGGTGGGCGGGCGCTGCTTGCGGATGCGGTTGGTGTGCGGAGTGATGGGCGTAAGGCGATGAGTAGTGGATTAATGACAGCGTGTTACTTGTTGCTGGAGGGTGTGTCGGCGGTGGTGGATGCTGCGGAGGGTGGGCTGCGTGTGGCTGCGGCTGAATCATCACCGGTGGCATATCAGACCTCCTGCCTTGCGGCTGGCTCGCTGGCGCCGGTGGCAGCGAAGGATACGGCCTCCCCTGCCCCGCCTGCACACTCGACGACGCCTGATACGGCAGCCCACCTCCACCACCTCCCATGCCCAAACCAATAACAACGTAATCTTGCTGCCGCTTCAACTTCGCCAACATCGCCGGATCAGCCCGTATATACCCCTTAGTCGGCAACTTCGGATTAGCCGGCCTTCGATAGATCGACCCATCCTGCATCTTCGAGGGAAAACCCGGGTCGGGCACGCGGATATCTTCGCCGTACATGATATGCTTGTGGCTTAGACCGTCTTTGTTCTCGACTGGAAGAGTGGGAAGCTGCGCGGCGTCAAGCAACGGCTTAACCGTCTTCACCGCCTCCGGGTGTGCGGCCAACAGCGCGAGCAGAGCTTGTTTCAACCCCTCAACCGTCGTAGTAGCCACAGCGTCCACACAAGCCCTCCGCTCCACAGCCTCCATCTCCTCCACATCATCAACCTCCTGCTTCATCTCCGGCCCCTTATCGCGAATAGTCTTCCACGCAGCTGTCGCAATATCGAACTCAGTAAAATACGCCATCTGCTTCGTCACCTCCCCAAACTTCGCCTTCATCCACGTAAGCACAGCATCAGGCATATACGGCCCTTCCTCACACTTATGCTTAGCAAAATACTTCAGCGAGTCCGCTCGTCTAAACCGGTCCAGTGAGTCCAGTTCGTGGTTATGCGGCTCGGACTTCGGCATTTGTTCGAGGTGCACCCAATCTGGCACGCAGAGACAGCTGCCGAGGCAGGTTTTGTGGTCTTCGGGGGTGGCGGCGTGGTTGATGTACATGACCAGCCTGAAACGCATTGCGCACGGTTTCTCGTCTTCGGCGGCGAGATCGATGACTTTGCGCTTCCGTTTGCGCTGGTCGTCTGGTAAGGGCGGGCGGCGCCGGATGTTGACTCGTCGAGCGTGGCGGCAGCTGTGTTGTTCCCATCGCGTACCGTTGGGGCAGTGGGTGGAGCGTAGAGAGCGATTGAATATATTTGAGATGTGGGGCCAGTAGTCTGCGTACTGCTGGCTTGTGAGAAGCGTGGGTTTCTCGAGCGCGTACACCAGTTCTCGGAAAGCGTCCAGGTCGGGCGGGAAGGAATTGTAGTCTGTCTGCTTGTTAGACCAGATTTGCTTGCTTCCGACGATTGGTGGGAGAGCGATCATAAACTCCTTCGCATCTTTGGAGGCGGTCTTGCCGCGGATGATCTCGATGTATTTCTTTGTGGGTTCGGCGTCGAAGATACCCGTAGGTGGTCGGCCTCCGGCATGTTTCTTGCGGGGAGGTTCCTCGTCCGGTCGTTGCGATTGTGGGTCGTCCGTTGGTTCTGGCCCAGCTTCCTAGTCTCTAGGTCTGTTGCGGCCGCCATCTTGATTTGACGCAGACGTCTCACGATCGCGTGCTCTGTAAATCTCCTCACTGGGATCGATCAAGGCGCCTGGAGCGACTGTCTGTCGGCAGTATCCTCCGGGTTTGTACAAGCGATATCGCTTATCTATCTCGCCGTTCCTTCGTACTCCTCTACGTTGTGTTTGTGGTTCTTCGCTGGGCGGTGATGCTTCATCCTGGGTCGATGTAGGTAGTACGTCGACCTGTGCTAGCCCACGGATCTGCTCTTGCAGTCGCTCATCGAGCATACCGCTTGGCGCGACATGTTGCTGGTAGCCATTGGGTTGTTGTCGGCTCGGACTTGACAGTATCGCATTGATCGGTGCACTGTTCCAGACTGTTGCGTTGGGATCGGATTGGTAGTATTGTTGTTGATGTGGTTGTGGTAAAGGGTAGTACGCCGACTGTGGGTATGTGTTCATCGTGTCCGCCTGGCTGCATCTCTTAGATGTGAGGGTGTCTCTTGTCCGTAGATGTCACGCTTCCTTGATGTCGCACGTTTTCAGCGCGTGTACCCTGCTCTGAGCGCTGCTCATTGGCCAGACTCCACTGCAGTTCTGTCAAAGGCTGCCAAGACGAGATGGAAACGTTCGTGGTATGCTACAGCAATCCAGTTGTTATATAGCAGCCTCGGATGACACGGAATGTACTCTAGATATCCACCGTAGATCGTGACAATAGTTCATGAGGCTTCAGATGTTCTGGATAGCTTCCGAAGATCGTCGAGATATCTGTGCAGCTCTTATATTTTATTTGCCAGAATCGTGCTTTAATCTTTGCAGGTCGTACGTGAACTCTACAACTTCACCTTCTGAATCACACGCTTACAACATTCATTAGGATTGGTCTAGAGGTATGATTCTCGCTTAGGGCTCACCCTAAAGCTACTTTGTTTGCGAGAGGCCCGTACGTATACCTAAACTTCGGCTTTGTCTTGGCAGTCAACTAATAATATTGCAGCGCGTTCGAATGTGAGTTAGTGCTGCATCGACCAAACATCACCAATTACTAATGGCTGGATAGCGCGGATCGACCCTGACATACAAATGTATGCCATCTTTTTTTACGATCTTACTTCGAGATATCTTTTGTCTGGTCGTGTCGGAGAGTGTATGGTTGCCTTGCCGACCGCACATGAACACACGTGAACGAACATGAATTGACTCTGACATACATCTTTCACTCATGTCATCCGGATTTTTTTCCTTTGGCAAATCAGCTGATTTTCATTCTCTGCTCTTCCAGTTCCTGCTTCCTGACTCCGGGAAGCGGGCGTTGACTTTTCAAAACAATCTACCCGCCCGCACCACAGGTCACCTTGCGTACGTCGAGCTCATACCTGCTACCCTCAATCTCCAAGACCGTCTTGCTTCCTCGAACTTGCTCACCTCTGCTAAAACATACGCACACGACTCCCGAGCACGTGTTGCGAGCTGTCACCGGCTGTTGAAGTACACGCAATGGTGAAGCAGAGCCGCGTTGGCCATGGAGGCACCCGTCCGCCGACCTGGTGTTGGGAAATGGTCCTCGACCATCACTTCTGGCCGCATCGTCGCCCTCCCTAGTGCACATATGAGACAGGCAGACTGTTTGCTTTTCTGGACCCTGGAGCAATGTCCTGGCTGCGCCGCCTCTACGGCTCTCTCTTCTTCTCTCCGTCTTTCTTCTCTCCGTCTTTCTTGTCTCCTCCCGTCCTCTCGTCACCCGTCCTCTCGTCACCCGTCCTCTCGTCACCCGTTCTCTCGTCATCTGTCCTCTCCTCATCACTGCGCCTTGCCCTGCTGTCCTCTCTCCTTGAGATTTACGTCCAAACCCTTGTGTTTCTCTTTCATCGACAGCAGAAAGCATGTATGACCTGGACGCTTTCGCGAATGAGACAGAAGCTGGAGGCCTTACCTTCCGAGATGTTACCAGAAGTTCGCGCCAGGAAGCGCTCGGTAGACTGCAGAAAGATTGGGTCAAGTGAGTTGTTCTCGGGTCTAACGGACGTGGATGCCACTGACTCTCGCCCAGATACTGCTTACAGTATCCGGTCGCAGGGATGGACACCGAGGATCCTTTCTCAACGGCACCAAGCCTCAAACGCATCCAGGGGTTCATTATCTGGCTGGTGCGGAATAAGACGGGCAGGATAGAAAAACGTGTTGCGAGCAGCACCGTCGAGACGTACTGGCAGATGATCGAACGATTGATCCACGACCGTTGCGGGCACAGATACCCTCGTCATAACAGAGACGAAATCAGGAGGGTGCGTCTCATTAATGGAAGGACAATGCCGTTATAACTGACCTGCTCCCGTGGATCAAGGTCGGCCTCGTCGAGCACGAAGGGGTATCGCTCAAAGCTCGGCCAAAGCCACTGGCCAGCCAGCCGGTCGTAGTCGACGTGCTCTACTTTCTCTGGGCATGCGACGAGCGAGAGTATGATCACCCACGAATACGGCTTCAGCTTTCTCTGTCCCTCCTCCTTATGCTTTATATGGGACTTCGTCCAGGCGAGTTCATCGAATCATCCCATTATAAGGGGAGCAACGAGGGCATTCTCTACAAAGACTTGAAGATCTTCTTCCTGCATGGAAAGGGCGGTGAGCGAAGGTACATATGTCAGGTCACATTGCGGAATCGCAAAGGTCGAAGAGGCGAAGAAGACAAAGCGTTCGTGACCTTCCCGACCACCTCGCACTTACGTACTACTAACCACGCCGTCCCTTAGCGTCACAATGAACCTGGAAGAGGAACCGGCCAGCCCTGGAATGTGTCCCATCCTCCAGATTCTTGGCCTCGCCATTGCCGACGGCGCACTCGGAGGGCGTGTGCAACGCTGAGGATCTCGCGAAACTCCGCCCATCTGGGGGTAAGGTTGTCCACCAGATCTGCATTCGACCATCCATGCAAGATGTACCACTGCTCCGAGCCGTTACTGCCGCGAACGGCGGAGTTAGGATATCACCGCACGCTATCTGGACCTATGGCGGGCTGCGGAAAGCGCTTCAAGAGCTGGGCGAGCGAGCGGGCTACAAAGATGCGTTGAACACATACAACATCCGACGCGGACACGGCAATGTCCTTGATAGTATAGACTTTCTTCTCTTCTGGCGAAGCGTCGAGTGACTGATGGTGTTTGTAGGGTTTGTTTCCGCCGTACAGCGTCGGAAACAAATGGGCCAGAGGAGCGACGATGTCTTTCTTTCCTACGTCTCACGCATCTCTGGTGTCGATACGCAGGCGATCTTGAACGCTCGAGAGCCGGACCAGGATCTAATGGATCTGATGCAAAGTATGGTGGTCAATCTCGACGTTGACGCTCCACAGCCACGGGGCTGTCGACTTACAGACATCAACCGCAGAGGCTTGGGGCCTGTGGAGGGCCCCGCTGAACCCATACGCGAAATCATCCATGTCGGCGCAGTCAGCGGCACCTTGGATGGACGAGATCAACAATCCCCGGTTCCTAGATGTTACGACGATGAAATTGTGCGGCCGACGCCATCCGCACGTTTTCAGAAGTATCTTACCTGTGATCCAGCCCGTTTTGGGATCATCAAGGCTTTCTATGAGCCCGACGCAGATAGTTCCTTCAGCTCCAGCGTAGGATTCCTGTCTACCATCGCCGACGCTGCGCCAATCGTATGGCGCTATTCGCAAGCAGCGCCCGACGAACACAGCCGATGTAAGCCTTGCGGGAAACTCCTGCTCTTGCCAGCAAACAGCCACGCGGAGAAGATCGCTAGGTCGCGCAACATCGCGGACAACATGCATCTTTTAAGGTGTCATTTACGCACTTTAAAGAAGGAAACGGAGCAAAGCTTCTTAGAAGGCATCCGTGAGCGTAGCCCTCGATGCCAATGGGCGTTCTGCCGTGAGCCGTTGGACCAACTCGATCGAGCATTGATCGAAGGCCACATAGGCAGCCACTTGCAGAAAAACAGACAGACTTGTCTGTGGTCAACATGTCGGCAGGTTCATGATTCCCTCGGAGCGCTACGTGATCACCTTTGGACGTCTCATGGCTTGCCGAGCGTCCATCCCCCTCCAGGAGCTCCGGCATACTGCCACGACTGCAGAGAGTACTTCACCGAGTACGCCGACTGGTCTGAACAGAGCAACAGCGTGAACGTCATACTACCTACAATGTGTAATACTGACCATGTGAGACGGACTTGCAAAGCAATTGCTCCTACGTACAAGACAAGCGCCGACAGGCGCAGGGCTGGAAATACCACCAGCGCAGTGACGGACGAGACTCCCAACTACGCTGGCCCACTAGAACACAGTCGGGAGCAGCATAGGCATTGTGGCAACGACATCATGACTTGCTTGCCAAGCAACAGTACTACAGAACTCGTGTCGAGAGGAGGCACAAAACGATCTTGGGCTTCCTTTGAAGCTGACTTCCAAAACCCAGCCCTCTCCCGAGCCGTCACAGCCCTAGGAACCGGATCTAATACTCCAGGTCAAGCGGCTCAGTTCGCACCTCTGCATGCTAAGCCTGTGGACTCAGCACGCATCGAGGCATACCGATAATTCGCAATGCTCGTCATCCCAACTCCCGACCACTTGCTTCGTCCTTGCGCGGCAGCCGGGTTTCGTCAGGGCCAGCTTCTCCTCGCCAGGAGAGGCTCAAGATAAAGATGCGCTTTCAAGACTGGCTGAGAGAATGCAACGCACCGAGCAACGCATGTGGTACACCGAGATAGTTGAGGATCTCCATGCGCCATAGATCCATATGGTCCATAGCAATAATTGTACACTCTGGCGCGAAGGGTCTCCGCCAGACCGGGATGGGGTTTATCATTAATACTTGCTTATACAGCCAAGCTTACAGCATATATCCAGTGCTGACAGCAACACCTGTTACATGATTCACGCTCGGAATGAAAGCCTCGATGTGCACACAGCGGTTACAATAAGAGAGTTGACAGATATTTCCGTTAAGAGAAGAGTCAAGTGGTTCTCGTGCAATCGCAAACCAATCCTCCACGATCTGACACATGAAAGCGCACATTCATTTGATAACCCACCTTTGGTTGCCCAATGGGAGCATGTAGACATATGCCATATGGTCAGCATAGACAGTTCGGCCAACATCTTGGCCAGCTGTCCAAGCTGTGAAAACTACTCGCGGCTCCAGAGGAAGTCTGTATTTACCGATGCGCAGTAAGCTCGGCCGAGTCGTGTCACTGTCACTCGAGGTTATGTCATGTACTGTTTCATGATGCTGTTGGGTTTCAGGTGCTGCCGGTCGACGGCAGTGGCAAATGCTGAGATCTAGTTGTCGAACCCACACTTGCACCGTTCTGATGACCTCAGAATGTACACTTCCTGGAATCATGTGTATTTGCAGTTGTTACCATGTCAGTCATTCTGCTTCCGGAAATCAGTTTGACTGCGAGGCATTGCTCACAGTGCCTTTTTGTTGTCGTCTAAAATCACGGAATACTGCAACGTAACGGTCTTCTGATCCTGGTCGTCGTACGAGTTGATTGGAAGGGCTTTGGATAATGTCATTATCGCTCAAGGGAGCGCCTACCGCGGGCCATGACGGTATAACAGTGCCTTCAAAACTTGGAATGATTTTAGACAAGCTTTAAAAATTGTCCATGCATGTAGGGAAACAGAGCGTATGCGACTGACAGCACCGGTATGTACAGGGGTTTGTGGTTGCGAAGGTCCCGTACGGCGCTACGCGAGTGAGGACGGAGCAGCGAAAGCGCCAGGATGCGCATCGAAAGAGAGTAGCAGCAGGTCACGATGCACTGCAGTGCGAACCAATCGCGAAGAGAGCATACAAGCATCCGTCTGAGCGTGAGGAACGAGTGCAAGCGCCGTCTCCGACTGGTGCTATCGTACAGGTGAGCGGTCGATCGTAGGACACCAGTCTGCTGGACTACCCAAGCCGGTTGCAGCTTGTGTACAGCAGTCTTCAAAGATCTGCTGCCAATTATCTCAGACTTTAAGAGCGGACCTTCTGTGAAGCCGCTCACGGCCTCGGTGAGTCAAAGGAAGGACATAAACGGCCGGGTTTGAGATCGGGTCAGAGCGCTATAATGAGCATGCTAGAAGGCTTAGGACGAATCTGCGGTCACGGCGGTTATCTCAGCCGGGCGTGACGTCAAGTCATGGGCGTCGGTGCAAGATCATGCCATTGGATGTCTGGGTTCAAAAATCGTGATGGTGGTGCTAGTGGCGATTGGAGTTTCCATGGTGCAACGGCGTGCTGACGTGACGACGATCGTGCACAGAGTTCGAGTCGGTCAAGGGAACGTCGACGCTAGCGCCGGCGGCCCGAACCCGCTCTCAGACACGTAGAGAGCAACGTGATTAGCTTTACTGACGATCGCTTGTTTACTTCTCTCACAGCACGCCGAAAAAGCGGCAGACTGTCGTATGGCTGTCACCAGCTCATCACATATCGACAAAGTCCTGCATTGGCTTCGAGAGCTGCCGTCATCGCCCCGATCGCAACGGAAAAGACGACGGCCTCTTGAAGAGATGGATCAGAACATCGCAACGCCAAAGAAGCTGCGCAAAGAGTCATCTGACCTATCTCGCGATGTCGACCGGACGCCTAGACAGCCCAGAGCACCCGGCTGGACCTCGCCGGTCTCTCTCCCTCCTCCATCAGTGCAGGGTCTAGACTTGCGCTCCGTCGCCTTCGAAGAGGGCAGTCCAGATCGTGGCTCAGAGTCTCCATCTCGGAGCGAGTCCAGCGCAAGTACGAGTAGCAAGAAGAGGAAGCGGACGCCAAGCCCCAGGAAAAACATTGGCTTGCGCCACGCCGCATATCCCGTCGAGCCGGCCGCTATTAAAAGCTGGCGCGCGATGCCTGAGAGCATGCAGTCATTGACGAAGAGCATGATGATCTACAGGACTGGGCGCGGGCGCGGGATTGTTTCACCCAACTACCCCATTGAAACCCTCTCCGACGGCATCGATGACGAGCACCTTGCCTCCGTTGAGCGTGAAGCCCTTGGTACATGCCCTCGCGCAGACTGGGTGGAGGAGGTTATCTCAAGCACAGAAGACTGCAGTACCATGAGGATATCAGAGGCCGGCTGGAACTGTGAGGTGCACTCCCGTGTTCTGCGACAGGCTTCGCGTTGTTCGGCCGGTGCTCATAGTGCCCGTCGTTTACATTGGCGCAATATTACTACTGCCTCGATAGAACCGGCGGAGCTCTTACCCCTTACTCTGGAATCTGACTCCTTCCAATCGCGAAAGGCCGACTTCGCTCTTTGTCTGATGCTGCCTGCAGACATTGAGCGCCAGCTCTTGCGTCGTGGAGTGTATACTCTAAACCCCACGTTCTATGAGGCCCTCCGCTTCTCACCTCTAGCCTGCAGTGTGGAGACCAAGCTTGACGGCGGCAATTGGGACGACGCTAAGACACAGATTGGAACGTGGGCGTCCGCGCAGATCTCCCACCTCCAGGGCTTGCTACGGACGGTGCAAAGGCATACGGGGTCAGCAGGGGCGGATGGCTCAGCGTATGTGCATGCCATGGATAGCATGCCAGCGCTGCCTTTCTTCATCGTTCAAGGCAGATCTTGGCACTTTTTGTATCTGCAAGTTATGGCAGAACGGGCCGTTTTGTGGGAGAACATAGTAGTAGGGGATACGACAAGTCCAAAGGGGCTCCATCAGGTTATCACGGCGTTGTTGGAAATAATGGACTGGGCAGAGAAAGTATGGCGGCCTTGGTACGAGCGTGCGATCTTGGACCCACTGTGTACTACTGTAGCGACGTAACAGCCACATCCGACAGAGCTGACGTGAGCTGTGTCTTCCCATGAATCTACTCAAAGTTTGCCTTGATGAAACCACAGGACTCTCTGGGTCATCGACCGTGAACTGAGCATGGTCTTCAGCAGCACTCTTTAAAGGGACTTTCCTAAGTACTTCTCTTAAGCTCTAGTCCTTTTACTATTCGACGCTCTATCTCGCTAGAATATGCTGCTAGAATGTGCTGCTGGAATGTGCTGCTGGAATGTGCTGCTGGAATGTGCTGCTGGAATGTGCTGCTAGAATGTGCTGTTGGAATGTGCTATTGGAATGTGCTGCTGCAATGTGCTGCTCCGTTGCAGACCTGTTCACAAGCAAGACAAGGCAAGGTAGAGGGTCCACCTTGACTTGCTTGAGGTAATGGGAGTTTTACCTTGTCTTGCTTGTGAGTTTGAAGTGAATGACTTCCTTTACTTGCCTTGCCTTGAACATTTGCCAAGCCTTGTTGCGTGACTAGGTCATACAACGGGTTTCGCACAGGGTGTCCACTAATCAATCGCAATCAATCAATTAGTGCTTCCAGTAATAACAATCAATCAAGCAGGTAGCCTAGTAATCAATCTACGATTGTTAATAAAGTGGGACCAAGCTCCGGAATACCTCCATACCAGTGAACATCCTTCTTAAAGTGGTTAGCGTTTTTCGGAAGCCCGGGCCGTCCCGTCAACAGCTGATACAGGTGCGGACTTGCCGCTTCCGGAAGCTCCATACGAGCAATCAATCAATTAATTCACTTTGATCAATCAATCAATCACATGCCCGTAGAGCAATCAATCAATCACCAACGCTAGTAATAACAATCAATCACTCACTTCAAGCAATCACTGATTGATTGATTACTGGACAGGCTGGTTTCGCAGCTCTTGAACTCAAGTCTAGTAATTGGAATAATAGCTGCAGGGTTGCTATAGTGAACGGCGAATGCAGTGTCTCTTTCAACCTACTAGTTATAGTATATGCTGAATTCGGAAAGCCGGATGAAATTTCGAGTTTCCACGTCCGCGGATGCAGCACCTTCTGCGAGAAGGCTCCTGCGAGAGTGGAAGGACGAGCACACGGCTTGCCAGGAATGCTCTTCGCGTTAACACGTAGTCACGCGCTGCTCTCTGGTCTTTTGAAGCTCCATGACTTTCCTGTGAATTTTGCCTAGCGTAGTATCAGAATGTGACCCTATCAAGGAACGGAAGAGGTCCGTGAGGAAGACCTTTGGTGTCACTGACGGGCTTCAGGAGTGGGTGTGGCAGTCTCAAAGAGCAGGTACAGTGTCTATCTAGATCATGCAGGCGGGTTGATGACGAGGACGTTGCTCGGAGGAGCAACAATAGTATCTACAACCGAGCTCTCGGATGGAGTGGTATCAAAGTCTTGGCATCCCCGACTTCCCGCGTGGATACCTTAGGCCTTCCACACGTGTCATAGGCCTTGCCCGAGACACCCTGCACAGCCTACCCCTGCCCTGGTCGGTACTTCCAGGCGTGTCTATCGATACGATCGGTTAGCGCAGAGTTTTCATGTAACTACGCCTGACTAATATACAGTAGCATTATCGACAAGCCAGCTGAGGCTCTGATTGCGTCGCTTTTGGGTCACATGCTGTGAGTGGTCAGCCTTTCCGGCCATGGCGCTACGGCTGAAGCAGGCTGCAATGCAGTGATATGTGAAGGCCGCTGCTTCACGTAGATTTTTCTTTGAAGATGCACATGCTCCGACACCTGACACACTGCCATGGATGTCGGATCTGCTGTCGGCATTGTCTCGCTCGGCATCCAGGTCTGCCAGGGTCTTCTCGACTACTACGACAGCGTGAGAAGCTGTAAGACAGATATCACTACGGCCCACAACAGCATTACGATCTTGTGTAAGACATTCACGTTGATACAAGAATCGCTTAGCCACCCTTGCATAGATCCTGAAAGAGCAGAGCATGTGGGCAAATGCCTTGATTCGTGTCTCCACGGTCTCCATAAGCTCCAAAAGAAGCTGCAAAAGTTACAGATCCACCCTCTTCCTAGCGGCTTCCGTCAGAAGGCTTGGGATGGAGTCCAGCGATCACTCTATCCGTTCAAGGAAAGCACACTTGCGAAGCTGCGCGAGCTAGTCAACGATCTCCACGAGCAGCTCTCTCTGGCACTACAAGTTCTTCAACTCGATCTCGACGCCAGTTCGCATCACATCTTGACCGAGGTCGGTATATACACCAAGGACATAGCTGCTCGCACTGTTGCGATTGAGAGCTCGGTAGCGCATGTTTCTGCTCAGAACGAGCGTCTGCTAGCAGGACAGCAAGCAGAGCAATTCCACAAGATCATCGCCTGGCTCTCGCCACCGGACCCGTGGACCAACCATGCAAGCGCCCGTCGACACCATGAGCCTGAAACTGGCTCGTGGCTGCTTCAATCGGAACAATACAAGAGATGGAAAGATGGCCATACCCGTCACCTTTGGCTGCATGGCAAGGCGGGGTGCGGCAAGACAGTCATCAGTTCCACAGTGATCGAGGACGTTCGGCTGCATTGCGAGAACAACAGAAACGCTGCTTTTGCTGCCTTTTACTTTTCCTTTTCAGACTCTGGCAAACAGTCATTCGAGAGCCTCCTGTGCTCGCTTGTCGCGCAGCTCGGATGGAAAGAGCCTGGTCGAACGACGCTGCAAAAGGAGCACGACAAGCCAAACCGTAGAACGCTAGACCCAGAAGCGCTGCAAGAGATCTTATTGTCCTCTATGCTACAATTTAATAACGTCTTCGTGCTGGTGGACGCCTTGGACGAATGTCCGGATAGCGAGCACGCTCGGCGAAACATGCTGGACTGTCTTGGAAGACTTTCAAAGAACGCACCAAACTCTAAGATCTTCGCGACCAGTCGTGATCTGCTGGACATCAGGGAGTGGATGAATCCTCTAGGAATTGAGACTCTTTCAGTCGAGACGCGCTCAGTCAATGCTGACATTGGGCGCTACGTCTCGAACGAGCTTTCACGTCATCGCAAACTCAGCCGGTTGAACGACGCCACTAAGGTTCTGATCATCGAGACATTCGTGAAGAAAGCTGATGGAATGTAAGTTGTTGTTCACTTATCAGAAATCGAATTTCCGCTAACAAGTGCTCGAGAAAAGGTTCAGATGGGCGTACTGTCAGCTCCAAGAGCTGGAGAAGCTGAAGTCTCTGAAGCCGAAACATATCGAAAAGGCCCTGCACTCTCTTCCGGCAACTCTAGATGCGAGTTATGAGCACATGCTGACTAGGATCGAGGACCAGCATCAGCAAGATGCAGTTGTACTCCTCGGCTGGCTGGCCTATGCGCAAAGGCCTCTCAGTCTCCGCGAGCTTGCAGAGACTACTATAATTGATCCGAAGAATGACGCCTCCGTAGATGTAGACAATCGTGGCGACCTAGAGGACTCTCTCGAAATTCTTTCTGGATTGGTCATAGTGGAAAAATCGATTCTTGAACAATACATTGATGTTCAACACTTGGAAAACTCTCAGCATCCAGAAATGGGAAGTCTAAATCGTCAAGACAGCGATTTTGACATTTCACAGTTGGATCGCCGAGTAGTGCGAGACGCTACCGTTAGACTGGCACATTTTTCAGTGAAAGAGTACCTGGAGTCAGAGCGCATCAAAAAGAGTGTTGCCCGAAACTTTCACCTAGATATGGCTCGTGTCCAAAAGTTCCTTGCTCACAGTTGTCTGGCATACATCACGCACTACAGTCGCAGTAAGGAGAGATCAATGAGCGAGCACGACCTCACGGCATTCCCATTACTGGCATACTCAGCACGTTCATGGTTCTACCATTCGTCACTACAAGAGTGTGGTGTTGTCTCCCGTGAGATAACATTCTTGAGTTCATCAGTTAGCAGGCACGCTTGGCTTTCAATCTATCAACCTGATCGTCCTCGACAAGCATCATTCCAGCAACTAGAAGACGTGGGATCTGATCTGTATTACGCAAGCGTCACGGGGTTGCAAACAGTGGCCACTAAACTGATAGAAGCTGGATCAAATATCGATGCTGAGGGAGGCGAATATGGCAGTGCATTGGGAGCGGCTTCATGCAGAGGCCACGAAAATATTGTGAAGACGCTGATTGGACATGGTGCCAACATAAACATTCGAGGATCGAGACATCGAACGGCGCTCCACTACGCTGTGCTGCATACTTGGCGGGAGTGCATTCAAATGCTCCTTGACGGTGACGCAAAACTTACCATGGACATCGAAAATATGACTGCTCTACACTACACTGCGAGGATGCAGTGCCCAAAGCTGGCAAAACTATTTCTCAATGCTAGCGTCCCAGTTGATACTCGTGTCAAACGGAAGTTCTGGACGTGTCGACTGAATGGCAATCAACGTGTTTGGGAATCCAGTGACGACCCCCAATTGGACCAGGCAAATCAAGCGGATGGGGCGGGATTGACTCCCTTGCACTACGCGGTTCTCATCGGCAGTGGAACCATGACCAAATTTCTGTTACAGGAATGTGCCAATGTCAACGCTCGTTCTCAGTATGGCGAGACGCCTCTTCACCTGGCATTGAAGCAGAATGTCTATGGCCCCGAGTGGCAGTCGGGCCATGAAGATAACTGGAACGATCCGCACCTCAGAATCGACTATGCCATGGACGTGATCGGCGTGGACATCGATAACGAGGAAGAGTACGACCAGACGCAAGAATGGGTGGAAGCACAGCGCTTGAACGTCTTTGTCACGCTTCTGGATCACGCCAACACAGACTTGACCTGCCTGGACATCTTTGAAATGAGTCTCCTGCATTGCGTTCGATACGGGACAAAATCGTCTGTAAGCTTCCTTGAACGACTTCTAGCCAAGGGGACCCCAGTTGATCTTCGTAACGCGGAGGGGCAGACCGCGTTGCATCTTGCATGCCTACAACGTGACTTTGGAGCTATCGAGTGCCTCGTAAAACATGGCGCCTGCCTTGTCGCAACTGATGCTGTGGGGCTCAACGCCTTGCATTATGCAGCTCGCGGCGCGGATACGTCTTGTATGCAACTCGTACTTGATAGTGCACCACAGGCACAACTTACAGTGATTATTGGGGCGAAAGACAACAAGAATCGAAACGCTCTCCACAGTGCGGGGATGTGGTGTGGTGTGGTGAATAATAGCCATATGGTGATGGTGTG
>JAABUL010003332.1_pt1 | contig 24103 bp, 23 predicted proteins | sample 5559151 | NCBI WGS metagenome assembly JAABUL01 (sample SAMN10711876, study PRJNA513368) | rock metagenome | isolation source: Antarctica rocks | place: Antarctica: Victoria Land, Pudding Butte sud | reverse complement strand
GTTCCTCGCCACTCAACGGACGGAGCGGCTGCTGTGGTCGTCGTCCCATCGCCCCTCATTCCTCCTGCCCCCACAGCATCTCACACTCCTCTTTTCCCTGCGCTATTTGTAGCGTGACCCACTAGTGCAGGATTAAGGAGCTTTCTTTGCATGCCGCCGCACAACCGACCGCAGTCGGCCAGTGGTTTGCCATGCGACCGCAGTCGCAGGCTTTGTCCGCTGCAAACAGACCGCCTTAAGACGACACTAGCATCACCTTACGCACGCGTCGCCCGTCGGGGCGGATCGGATACTATCCGATCCGCACCCGGCATCCCCTAACCTCGCCGTACCGAACGGTCCCATTGATCAACGCGGCTATTCCCTGGGGGCGCGATGTCGCCCGATACCTCCTTGATCCGAATTCCTCATCGATCGACACGCTATGTCATCGCCTGCACAAACGAGACAGGCGTCGAAGGAGACTAACCTTGTTCCAAGACGGAGCTTGGAACAAGAGGCTCCTGACGGAGCAGCAAACATCGACAAAAAATTGTCGATGTCGCCGCCCCAAGCGCCTAGCATGATCCGCAACTACGAGCGCCAGATTCGGTACGCGGTCAGCATCGTCGGTGTCGAGGACACCGTATCCGTCGAGCCCGGCGCCGACGGAAGCCTTGTTGAGGCACCGACATGCCCCGTCCGCGTCATGCCCTCGCCCGTCAGGTCCATCTCTGTGTTCGAGATGCGCGTCGTGGGCAACGGCCAGCCGCTCGCAGCCGCTGCCGAGAAGCTGTCGCGTGACTACGGCATTCCGGCCCACCTCATCCTGGGCTATCTGCGCTAGCCCAACCACCATCGCTAATCGGGCGGCGTCCTCGGCCATTGCTTCCGCATGTCGGCCGGACCGCGCAGCAGCACCCGTCGCGCATTACCCAGGCCCCGACCTCGATCTCGGAGTCGGGGTAACGGTTTTCATGGCCCTCACGACTGCCCGACCGTTAGTTACCGTATTCATAGCCCGTACGAGAGTCTTCTTTAGCGCTCGTGCGCTCAGCCCCTGCGCGTAAACAGATGCTGTTGCACCCGATCAATGCATTGGGTGAGGATTGAAACATGACGACCAGATAAGGCAGGCTGACCACGGGCTGGAGATTGAAACGCTTTGTCCGGTGGGGCCGGGAGGGTACGTGTCGCGTATCCTCCCGGCCCGTCACTTTTTCACCAACGGGTGACTGTATGGTTTGCTCACCCGCATTCACAGACAAAAACGAAAGGGAAGGGTTGTTTACCCATGCACACCACTGATTTACATGGCCGAGCGATCCTGCGCGATGACGATGGTGTGACGCGCGACGCCCTCGTGCGCTCGATTAAACTGGCGGTCGCCTCCCCCCTCACCGTCCCCTACCTCGTCGTCGGCGGCGTCGCCACGAGCTACTATTTGCCTGGGCGGGTCACGCGCGACATCGACATCCTCGTCCGCCTGTCCGACGCCGCCCAGGCCACGCGCGACCTCATGGACGCCGGATGCTGCCTGCGGGGCGCGCTGTCTATCGGCGGCACCGCGTGGACGTTGCCCGACGGTACCGGCCTCGATGCGCTCTCGCAGGCGTCGCCGTGGGTGCGGCGCGCCCTCGCCGCGCCACACCAGCAAGACGGCGTCCCCCTGATCGATTTACCATATCTGATAGTGATGAAGCTCGCGGCGGGGCGTGCGCGCGATGAACTCGATGTAGAGGGGATGCTAGGGTACGCCTCCGACGACGCGCTCGCGGACGTGCGACGCGTCGTCGCCGCCGAGATGCCCGCACGCGCCCAGGACGTGGAGAGCTACCTGTTCATCGGCCGGGTCGAACGCGGCGAACAGCCTCGTTGCGACTCGTAGCGGTCACGCTGAGCGAACAACGCCTCGCGGATACAGATAGACCGCGTTATCATAGAAGGAGGATGGCCGATAACTTACAACAGGTGCAAACCGCAGACGAGGTCCCGCCGCCGCATGGATCCCTCGCCCTACACCGCAGCCGGGCGCCGCGCGCTCTATCGACGCCTCCAACGTCGTGTCCCGCACCCAGGAAGCGGGACGGCGCTGGAGGTGTTGCGCGCGCGCACCTGGACCTTCCCGGTCCCGAACCTGCGCCCGCTTCTGCACGCGCCCTACGCGATCACCGGCGGTGTAGCGACGCGACTGTACATGCAGGAGCGGGATTCGGACGACCTCGACATCCTCGTGCACGCGGCCGATCGCGGGCGTGTCGACGCGGACGTGAGGCGTGCGGGCGCGACCTTCGTGCGTGACCACCCGGCCGGCGGCTCGCGTTGGCTGCTGCCGGATGGATCGGCCCTCGATGTGCTGGCGCTCGCGGGTCCTTGGGTGAGCGAAGCGCTGATCAGCCCACTATACGCGCCAGACGGGCAGCCTATCGTCGCGCTGCCGATCCTGGTCGTCATGAAGCTGACGGCGTGCAAGAGGTATGACTGGGGCGATTTGCCGCGCCTCGTCGGCGACCTGGACGACGATGGCCTCGCGCCGGTCCGAGAGGCCGTCGTGCGCTATGTCCCAGATGCGGCTGACGACTTGGAGTGGCTGATCGAGCGGGGCCGTTTAGAGTACATGTAGCATAGCGCATCAGGTGAATGTTGGCATAACCATGTGGAATGTTCCGGCAACCGTGCGGCCCTGTGCCAGTCCTTACCGCTGACCGCGTCGCAGCCGCTCGGCGAGTGCGGCGTAGCGCCGCCCCGCCCCTTCCGTCCGCACCGCCCGCGCGATGGCTCGCGTGTTACCCACGAGTACGACCAGGCGTTTCGCGCGGGTCACCGCTGTGTAGAGCAGGTTGCGCTGGAGCATCAGCCAGGCTGAGGTGGTCACTGGTACGACCACGCACGGGTACTCCGAGCCCTGCGAACGGTGGATCGACACCGCGTAGGCGTGCGTCACTTCGTCCAGTTCGAGGAAGTCGTAGGAGACCTCGTCGGTCTCGTCCATCAGGACACGCAGCTCCTGGTCCTCCAGGGAGATGCCGGTCACGACGCCGACGCTACCGTTGAAGACGTTCTTGTCATAGTTGTTGCGAAGCTGCCTGTGATCTTGTCGCCGACGCGGTATACACGCCCACCCGAGCGCCGTTCAGGTTGTCCCGGTCGCGCCGGCGTCAGCGCCTCCTGCAGCTTCTCGTTGAGCACGCCCGCCCCGGCCGGCCCCCTGTGCATCGGGCAGAGCACCTGCACGTCGCGCCGGGGGTCCAGGCCGAATTTGCGCGGGAGGCGGTTGGCCACGATGTCCACCACCAGGTCGGCGACCTGCTCCGTGTCATCCTGGGCAAAGAGAAAAAAGTCGTCGAGGCCCCGGGTGACGGGCATTTGACCGGCGTTGATGCGGTGGGCGTTGGTCACGACGCCGCTCTGCTGGGCTTGCCTGAAAATCTGCGTCAGGCGCACGCTGGGGATGACGCCCGATGAGAGCAGGTCGCGCAGCACCTCGCCCGCGCCGACGCTGGGCAGCTGGTCCACGTCGCCGACGAAGAGCAGATGCGCCCCCGGCGCGACGGCCTTGGCCAGCGTGTTGGCGAGGAGCACGTCGAGCATCGAGGCCTCGTCCACCACGACGAGGTCGGCGTCGAGCGGGGTGTCGCGGTCGAAGGCGGCGTCGCCGCCGGGGCGCAACTGGAGCAGGCGGTGCAGCGTGCTGGCCTCGACCCCGGCCAGTTCGGAGAGGTGCTTGGCCGCCCGTCCTGTCGGCGCCGCCAGCACGATCTTGGCGCGTTTGGCCTTCGCCAGGGCGACGATCGAGCGGACGGTGAACGATTTGCCGCAACCGGGGCCGCCGGTGAGCACGGCGACGCGCTCGGTCAGGGCGAGCCGCACCGCCTGCTCCTGTTCGGGGGCAAGGGCGCTGCCAGTCGCGGTCTGCAGCCAGCCCAGGGCCGCGTTCCAGGTGACATCCTTGAACGCGGGGAGGCGCTCGTTCGGCGCGCGCAGCAGGCGCAGCAGACCATTCGCCAGCGATACCTCCGCGCGATGGAAGGGCACGAGATAGACCGCCGTCACCTTCTCACCCTCGGGGCGGGGCAGGTACTCCATGACCACGCCCTCCTCGCGCGACAACTCCTCCAGGCACGTCGCGGTCAGCGCCGCCTCCACGCCCAGGATCTCGGTGGCTTTGGCGACCAATTCCGCCTCCGGCAGGTAACAGTGCCCTTCCTCGCTCGCCTCCGACAAAGTGAACTGGAGGCCGGCCTTGACGCGCTGGGGGCTGTCGTGCGGGATACCCAACGCCTGCGCGATCTTGTCCGCCGTCTTGAAGCCGATACCCCACACGTCACCGGCGAGCTTGTACGGCTCGTTCTTGACGACGGAGATCGAGGCGTCCTTGTAGGTCTTGTAGATGCGTACGGCGATGCTCGTCGAGACGCCGACGCCCTGGAGGAAGAGCATGACCTCCTTGATGGCCTTCTGCTCCTCCCAGGCCGTGCCGATCATCCTTGTACGTTTGGGGCCGAGGCCCGGCACCTCGATCAGGCGCGCCGGCCCCTCCTCGATCACACGCAGGGTGCCCAGGTCGAAGTGGGCCACGATGCGCTCGGCCATCTTGGGGCCGATGCCCTTGATGAGCCCCGAGCCGAGGTAGCGCCGAATGCCCTGGATCGTGGCGGGTAAAACCGTCGTATAGTCGCGCACCTCGAACTGGCGCCCGAACTGCGGGTGGCTCTTCCATATGCCCTGCATGCGCAGGCTCTCGCCCGGCTGCGCCCCGAGCAGGTTGCCCACGACCGTGGTCAGGTCGGCGCTCCCGCGCGTGGCGACGCGGGCGACGGTGTAGCCGTTCTCCTCGTTAGCGTACGTGATGCGCTCGAGGACGGCTTCCAGGGTGGCGAGCGGGACGGGCGTGGACGAGATCATAAGGATAGCGTAACACCCATGGCCCCACCTTCGCCATGGCGGGGCGACGCCGCGCGTCTGATGATACAACGCGCGTCCCTTGATGATCCCGCGCGGGGTGATACCCTGCGGGGGCCGACGGGATGGGGGGTAACGTACGATAGTGCTGCGGCGGAGGTTGCCGTTGCGGTACGCTGAAAGGCAAACGACCCGGAGGACAATCGACATAACATGCCACTCAAAGCTCTGCTCGACGGCCGGCCCATCCTCGCCCCGCTCCTGGGCGACACAGCATGGGCTGAGTTGTATTTCCAGCGCCATCGCCCCGCCCGCGACGGCGCTCAGGACAGCAGCTCGTCGTTGACGAAGTGGGCGACGCGCCCGGCGATGCGCTCGAAGGCTCCTTCGATCAGCGCGGCCGCCTCCGCCAGGTAGGCGTCAGTCCACGGCGGCGCATCGCCCGCTCGTGGCGCGCTCAGGCGCACTGGGTAGCGTTCGCGCAGGTGCATTCCCGCCTTGATCGCGTCTCCGATGGCCTCATAGAGGTCATCCTTGAGCGTCACATCGAGGTCGATGTGCGCGAAGAGATCGTCGGTGGCGGCGGGGCTGCCGACGACGCGCGCCACGACATCAGCGCCGGGTGCGTGGCCATTGGTCGGGTGGGTGTCGGACATCGAGTTGTTTCCTCCTGTGCACATCGTCGCGACCAGCAGCGGTCGCGTCATACCCTCGATGATACCGCGCTGATGCGTTCCGCCATCGCCGGTTGCGCCCATCCTATGTTGACATAAGGGGGTCCTCACATGTCGGCTATCGCGACACCGCCGCGCCCGGACGTTCGCTCCCGCTCGTGTGAGGGGGAGTAAGCCATGGGCGACACCCTCGACGACCATCAACGCTACGCGATCGACGCGGATCCGAACTATGCGACGCGTGTCACGGCTGGCGCGGGCTCGGGCAAGACGCGCGTCCTCACCCACCATCTGGCGCGGGCCATCGCGCGCGGCGTGGACCCCGAGCGGCTCATGTGCGTCACCTACTCTCGACGCGCCGCGGGGGAGATGAAGGAGCGCGCGACAGCCCTCCTGGGAGAGGATGGGCATAGAGTGATGATCTCGACGATCCATTCCGCCTGTTTTCATTTATTGACCGAGTGGTCGGACGAGCATCTCCCGCACCTCGTCGCGGGCGGCCGGTTGTTCCTCGCCACACACGCGCAGCAGGGCGAGGCGGCGCGGGCGACGGCCGCGGCCGTCGCCCGCGCGCACGGCATCGCGCTCGACCCGGCCCAGGCCGCCGCGGTCGTCGGGGCGGCCAAGGTCGGCGCGCCTTGCCCGCTGACCCACAAAGAAGCGGACGCGCTGACCGCGGTGGCGTGCCGTGCCCACCGGCGCTGCCTGCGGCGCCACGGTGTCCTCGAGTATCCGGACCTGGTACTCTTCACGCTGCAGCTCATCGACGAGCACCCCGAGTTGCTCTGGGACCTCGGCAAGCGCATCCAGTATGTCGTCGTGGACGAATACCACGACGTCAACGACTACGAGCGCGCGTTGATCGAGCGGTTCGCGCCGAACGGGCGCCTCTACGTCGTGGGAGACCCCCGGCAGTCGATCTACGCGGGGTGGCGTGGCGGCCGGCTCGACATCTTCGATGCGTTCGACGAGGCGCACCCCAGCGCGCAGCGCCACCATCTGGAGTTCGCGTACCGCTCGCACCGCCGCATCGTCGCTCTCGCCAACTGGATCGCGGCCCCGCTCCCCGCGGGCGACAGGCCGATGATCCCCGCGCGCGCGGAGGATGGCCCGGCGCCGATCGTCCACGCCGAAGATACCCCGCGCGACGAGGCGGCCTGGATCGCCGCCGAGATCGAGCGCCTCGTCGATCACGGGGTGGCCGACGGCGCGTTTTCCGAGGTTAGCGCCGCGATCTTGTGTCGCAACGCGGGCCAGCACGAGGATCTCCGCGCGGCGTTATGCGCCCTCGGCGTCCCCATCAGGCGGAGGGTCGGCAAGCTCGTTGACCGGCCGGCCGGGGGGGTGATCCGGGCGTGGTGTGCGCTCGCCCGCGACGAGTCCGACGCGGCGGCGTTGCGGGTCGTCGCGGGCGCGGTGCCCCGGGCCGAACTGGCCGTGGTCCTCGATCGGGCGGGGGGAGCGACCACCATTGTCGGGCTACGGGAGCGCTACCCGGATGGGCTCGAGCCCGCGCAGGTGCGCGGACTCGACCTCGTGGTGCGCTTGCAGGGCGTCCTGTCGGCCGCGTGGGACGGTCTCGACGCGCCCGGCCTGGTCGATGCGCTCGTCCGTGAGGCGGAGATAGACCGCATCCCGCCGGCGCGCGGCGCGCGCGACCCGCACGGGGCCATACGGGACATCGCCGCCCTGCGCGACCTCGCCGCGCGCGAGCCCGACCTGGGCGCGTTCCTGCTCGCGCTTGAGGAGGAGGAGGGCAGCGAGACCGAGGGGGTGCTCCTCTCGCTTATCCACACCGAGAAGGGGCGGGAATTCGACATTGTGTTCATGCCCGGTCTGAACGAAGGCGTGCTGCCGACGCGCTACGCGCTCGAGGAGGGCGCGGAGGCGATCCTGGTCGAGACGGCGGTGGCCAACGTCGGCGTGACGCGGGCGCGCACACTGTTGTACCTGACCTACACGCGCTACAAGCGAACGCGGCTCGCCAGAGCGCGGCTATCCCGTTTTCTCGTCGGGCCCCTCGCGGTCGGCCTGGTGCGCGAGGTCACGTGAACCTGGCGCGCTCCCAAGCGCATGGCGGCCGCACGGATGTCGGCAGCCTACCGTCGCTCCGGTCGCGCCCATGAGAGACGCGAAATGGGATAACATCAAGGTGCATCGGGCGTGGCGCCGGAAGCGGGTGGCGCGGGGTATGCCACCGATCGAGAGGGGGATCTTGTGACGGACGCTATCGACCCCAACGATGAGGTGATGGTCCACCCGACGGGTACGGTCGCCGTCCAGAAAGACGGCCAATCGCTTCGGGTCTTGGCCGCGCCCACGGCGACGTGACGGCGAGGTTCGATACGCGGTGGATCGGATACTATCCGATCCGCCGCCGGGCGCGGACCCGATAGGCCTGCTGTCCATAAACCCGTTTGTCCCGCCACGGCATGCCGACACGCCATACCGCAGCGTGCGTCGGTCCCACAGGGCGTTTCGATGGATGAGGGATGGGGTCGAATTGCTCTCGATCGATGCAACGGGCGCGGGGCGACGTGAACACGTACGTGTCGCGCGCCCGCGCTTATCGTAAAATTGTAGAGCATAGGTAGAACAGAGGAGGTGGTCTATGCCCGGAATACCGCGCGCGCCCGGCGGCCGTGTGACCGAGGAGGAGAAGGAGGAGATCAAGCGGAGGCTCGACGTCACGGACCCCGCGATGGCCGCATGGATCGGGCTCCTGGACGTCGACCGCCGGGGGAATAAGACTACCGCGCGCTGCCCCAACCATAACGACCAGGGCGACCCAAACCTCACGTTGCACCCGCCGGGCTTCCGCTACGACATCGTCGCGAAGTGCTTCAACTGCGGCTTCTCGGCGGATGTCTTCGGACTGTACCAGAGGATCCACAATTGCGATTTCGGGGAGGCGGCCGGCACATTGGCGGATCGCGCCGGGGTGCTACTCACGCGCGACGAGGCCCCACGCCCCTCGAGTCGCATGAGGCGTGGCCCGCGTCCGGTCGAGCTGCGGATGACCTCGGCGCCGCCGATCGGTTCGGTCGCGCCGGCGCGACCGTCCGACTGGGCGTCCGAGCCGGACGGGGGCGCCGACGAGGGTGTCGATGAGCACGATGATGGAGTCGACGCGTGGGGCGTGGGTGCGCCGGGAGCCGCGGCCGGCGGGTCAGTCTCGACCGGCCGCGTGGCGCCGCCGCGCACCGCGCTGACCGACCTGCAACGGGAGGCGCTGGAGGAGGTGTGCCTCCCGCATTGGCGGCGCGCCCTCGCCGAGGATCCCATAGCGCGCGGCTACCTCGCGTCGCGCGGGATCGACCGGCGCATCATCGAGGCGCGCGGCATCGGATATGCGCGCCAGCAGCCGCTCCGCTCGGGGGAAGACCTGCGCGCGGCCTTCGCGCGGCACTATCCCGATCCTGGTCGCCTCGAGGCGGCCCTGGGCGCGATGGCCGAGGTCGGCGTCTTCTACCGCGATGGCAGGACCGAGCGTTACGCGTCCCATTGGTATCGTGACGACGACGGCAAGCCCGTCGCGAAGACGCACATGCCACGCATCATCGTGCCCGACTTCGAGGGGGGGCGGGTGCGCGACATCATGACGCGCGTCGTCGGCGACATCCCCAAGCATAAGGGCCGCAAGGACCTCCCCCAGAAATATCTCAACCTGAAGCTCATCTCCCCGATGATCTTTGGGTATGACACCGCGCTGGCCGCGCCGCCGGACGCCATCGTCATCCTCGTCGAGGGGCCGTTCGACGTCATGGCGGCGGAGATGCTGGGCTTCGTCGGCTGCGCCTACCGCACGAGCCGCCCGACGCCCGTGCAGGCGGGCGAGGTCTCGGACATCCTGAGGTCCCACCGGGCCGCCATCGTCCACGACGACGACGACGCCGGCCGGCGGGGGGTCGAAGAGTTCACCGGGCGGCTCGGTGAGCAGTCCACTGTGCCCGAGGGACGCTACCCCGCGGCGACGCCGTGCCCTGGGGCGAACGACCTCGGCGAGCTTGTCAAGGGGCATGCCCGCGCGGGCACGCTTGCCGCCGCGCACGCGCTCCTCTGCGGGGCGGTCGTCCGCGCCTTTGCGGCGCGCGGCGAGGACGTGCGCCCATATCTGCCCCCGCTCCCGGCGGTAGCCTAACCCCCGCGTCGAGGGCGGTCGACGCCAGGGGGAGGAGGCATTCCCGCCCATCGACTGCGCGCGTAGGGAGCAGGATGCCTCAAGGCACCCTGGAGGGCACGACGTGATCGAGATATTCAACGAACGCGACGGTGAAGACGGATATCTCGTGGTCAATGACCGTCCGATCACGAACGCCTCGGACAGAGGGAAGGGAGGTCATACGACATGGAGAAATTCGTCATCCCCAGGGCGTGTCCCCTGACCGTCGGGGTGCCTTGTCTGTCGATGGCGCGATACCCTCGCCACGGCGACGCGCACCAAGAGGCCTGTGTGGCGGAAGGGCCCGCGATCAATTGTTGGCTCTCGGCGCGAAGTATCATCTATCTGTGCAATCTGCACGGACGCACGATCCTCGGCGCCCGGGTGTTGGCGGTGAATGATCCGCGCGACGCGCTCGAGATAGCCGAGGGCCTCGCGGTTATGCTGGAGGAGAGGTCGGCGCCATCGTTTCGCGCGCGGGCTGATCCGGGTGGCATCTTCGCGTTCCTCTCGCCGCTTGGGCGTGCGCGACCACGGGAGGAGCCTCCATGGGGGATATTGGGTTCCCGCGACCGTGACGAACTTACGGTGGCGATCGAGTTCTTCCGCAGACACGGCGACGCCGGGATTGGCACCTACGGCAATCTTGGGCGCCTCCCGCCCGTCGCTTCCCATGGCAACGGGATCGGACAGGCGCGGGCGACGTCGTTCCCCACGGCAGCCTCTCCGCCGGCCACGCCGACGCCACGTCCTGTCATCGCGTCGCCCCGGACCTCACCGCTCGCGGGCATCGCGGTCCCACGATGGCGGCCCGCCGAAGAGGCTGCCGCCCCGGCGTCGCGGGACAGTTCGGCGCGAGGGCTGCCCTTCGCCGTTGGAGACGGGTTGCCGCCGGAGGACCTGCCTCCCGCCCCATCCCGCGCGGCGCGGGACACGACGGTCCCCGATTTCTTGCGCGACGCGGACGGGGACGATGATGACTAGCCCCGCGTCCGATGCCCCTGCGCCTGGGACAGCGGGCGCCGCGTCGGGACCGCGCGCCGTCCCCGTGCCCGCCGATCGCGCGCGCATCGAGTCCGACATCCGCATCCTCACCCCATCCCTGCTCGAGGGGGTGCGCCGGGGCCTGCATTGCCTCGTTCGCCGACAGAAGGGGGAAGCCAAGCGCGAACTGTACGCGGAGGCCACCCTCCTTATCGACATCGCGGCGCGTGGGATCGGCGAGGACGATTACATCGACATCTGTCGCGCCGCAGGGCCGACCATCGTCTACGCGGCGCTCCTCGTCGCGTATAAGGCGCGCGCCGCGGCCTTCAAGGATGACGGGGGCGACGATTTCCCGTATCTGGCCATGCTCGCCGTGGCCGATGCGCACGGCGAGGCCGGCGTTCCCGCCGATTTGCCCTTTCCCGCGCCGGGCGACGCCCCGCGCCGGGCCGGCCCCTCGGCCCCAACGGGCGGAGTCCCCCTGCGCCCTCTCGCGCCGGAGCATGCGGCACGCCCGTCGCAGGGCCGTCTACTTAATTGAGGGGCCATCGCGTCGCTTGTGGCGCGGCCGATCCCTAGAAAAGGAGGGAGGCATCCGTGACGCCGACCTATCTGGCCGTGGGCGCGGTGATGCCCTGGTCCGACCTGACGACGGACGAACTCGACGCCGAACTGCGCGCGATCTACAAGCTTATCCGGGCGCAGTGCGCGATCGGCGCGCATGTCGGGTACGACGAACTGCCGACCGATCAGATCCTGGCGATCATCGACGCCGCGGCGGCGTCCCCAGGCGACGGGGGGGATGCGCGCTACGCCGACTATCTCGCGACGCAGTCCCGCGCGGCGATCATCGCCGCGCTCGCCCTGACATACCACTGGCTGCTGCAGACGCAGCAGGAGCGGGGCGTCGACGTGCGCGATTACGCCGTATACCTCGCGCGGTGCCTCGCCTATCACCCGAACCGTGGCCCTTGACCGCCGCATGGATCGGATCGGACCGGATCCGTGCCCCTTCATCGACCATACCTGTCACCACGACATCCTGGACCCGGTGACGCTTGACCCCATCGTGGGGACCCTACCCGATCGTCGATCGCAAGCCAGGTCTCTAAGAAGGAGGTTATTGACATAAATACGATGAATATGCCGTGATCGAAAGGGGTGCGCCCCACGATTGTGATGAGAGTGGTACCCTACCTCCGAGCACGGGCGGAATGAGCGCCCGGAGTGTGCTCGGAGGAGGGAACGAATGGACAGAACAGAGCTGTCCGAAGCCATCATACAGGAAGTGGGCGACATCGTGGCGGAGGAACTGCGTGCGGCGGGGCCGGAGCTGCTGACGGCAGACCTGGATGGGATGGAAACGCGGCTGCAAGCGCTGAGTCGGCGCGTGTGCGGGGCGACGATGGAGCGGGTGCTGGCCGTGCGGGCGGTCCCGCGTGGGGAGCGGCCGCCCTGTCCGGCGTGTGGAGGACTGCTGCGGTTGGTGGAGCAGGCGCGGGGGCGGGACCTACAGGGGCTCACGGGTGACGCGACGCTGGTCCGGCCGGTCTATGTTTGCACGCGCGCGGACTGCGGGCGGGGCCATGCGCCGCTCGATGCGGAGCTAGGGCTGGGGGCGGAGACGCTGATGCCCCGGCTGGCGCGGGTGGTGTGCCGGGCGGGCATCACCGGGGCCTTCGACGAGGCGGCGGCGCAGGTGCGGGAGGACCACCGCGTCGCGGTGGGCGGCGAGACGGTGCGGCGGGTGACGGAAGCGGTCGGCGCGGTGGCGGAGGCGGCGCAGCAGGAGGAGATCGCGCGGGCGCGGCGGGGCGACCTGACCCGGCCGCCGGGGGGTGCCCGCGACATGGTGGTGGCCGTCGACGGGTGCCAGGTGCATCTGGAGGACGCCTGGCACGAAATGAAGGTGGGACGCGCGGCCCCGCTGGGGCCAGCGCTGCGGAGCGACCACCGCTCGGGGCGCACCTATCTGGCCTGGGGGAAGGCGGCGATCTGCGCCGGGCTGGAGGGGGCCGAGGAGTGCTGGTGGCGCGTGGCCGTCACGGCCTGGCGCGCCGGGTTGGGCCAACAGACGCGCCGGGTGATCGTGCTGGGCGATGGCGCGGAGTGGATCTGGAACCGCGCGGCGCACTTCCTAGGTGGACCAGGCATCGTCATTGTGGAGATCCTCGACCTCTTCCACGCCTATGAGCACCTCTGGGCGGCTGGCCGCGCCGTCTTCGACGCGCCCGACGCGCGCGCGGCCTGGGCCGAGCCGCTCAAGGACGCCCTCTATGCGGAGGGCGCGCCCGCGGTCCTGGTCGCCCTCGATGCGCTCGTCCCGGCTGGCCCCACAGCGGCGGACGTGGTGCGCCGTGAACGCGCCTATTTCGCGGACAACGCCACGCGCATGGACTACCCGCGCTATGTGGCCGCGCAGTTGCCCATCGGCTCGGGCGCGATCGAGAGCCTGTGCAAGACCCTGATTGAGGCGCGGGAGAAGGGGGCCGGCATGCGTTGGACGCAGGCGGGCGCGCAGGCCGTCGCCACGCTGCGCGCCGTGCGCGCCTCGGGAGACTGGGCCGCCTTCTGGGCCGCCCATCCGCTGCGGACGCGCCTGCGGCTGTGCCCGCCGGCCCGCCCGCGCCGGCGGGCACCCGTCGTCGCGCCCGTCCCGGCCGCGGATGTCCGCCCGCTGGCCCGGCCCGCACTCCCAGCGGCGGCTCCGCCGTCCGCGCCCACACCCTCAGTCACTGCGGACCCCGCCGGCCCGGTGCGCCGCCCCGCCGCGACCCACCCCTGGCGGCGCGCGCCGATCGGTCGCGCCCGCTGTGCCTGACGCCGTCACAATCGTGGGGCGCACCCGATCGAAAGTGTTGTATCGCGGTCTCACCTGTGGTGGTGTACAATCACTCCTGCGTCGGGCTGAGTTAGGTTGACCCCGCCGCCTATCAGATCGGCAATGGAGGGCGAACCGGCTAGCCCGATGGAGATGGGACTCGCTGCGTGACCTCTCCGTCCCGCTGTCGGGGGCCACGGTCTGTAAATTCTCCAAGGGGAGAGAGGAGGAAGGCTGGCCCGACCCCCGCGAACGTTGCTACCCTGTGGATGTCGGGCCCGGCAAAAGAAAAATCTAACCAACGATAAACGCGCGCTAATAGCGTGGCTTGCAGCGGCGTGCGCATCGCGAGAGGAGAGGTGGAGTATGTCGCATCAGACCCTCCTGATGTATGCGGCCGTCGGCGTTGCTATCCTGGTCGCCATCAACGTCGCCATGCGCGTGTTGCGTGCCGTCATCCGCATCGTCGTCGTCGCCGCCGTGGTGATGGTGTGTCTCGGATGGGGCGGGTCCGCGGCGAAGACTCTGACCGGGTTGCGGGGTGAGGTCGAGCGTGCGGCGTCCGTAACGGCCGCCGCGCCTGTGGCGACGAACTCTCCCACGCGCTCCGTCCAGGATCGTGCCATCGTTGCCGCCGTGGCGGGCGTCGTGTCCCAGGCCAGGGCGGACGCATCCTCGGTGCGCGTCTCGCAGACGTGTCAGAGAGGGCAGCGCGTCGTGGTCGTCCGCTATCGAGAGCCCGGTTTCCCATTGGGGCTCGGCCGTCTGGAGACGCTGACCGTGGGCGTTGCGGGTGTTTGTGGAACAGACGCGCCGTAAGTCGCGGCGTGCGGGTCGACCGATTGGATCTGAATCGCCCACGTTTGGTGAAGGGGGAGATAGATAGTGGGCGGGGCTTGTGCAAAAGCGTCGCAGGAGGTAACTGCAATGCTTTGATCTTTTCCGCGGACAAGAGATTGCCGTCGCACCCGACCACCGCATCGGGTGGGGATTGAAACTCCGACGCCCTCCTCGTTCTCGCGGCGTGCCTGCCGTTCGTTGAGATCCATCGCTCGCACGGCGCGTGGTCGTAGAACGGGTGGCGTATGCCCCGCGCCGCGCAAGGCAGTTGTCCACGGGCGAGCACGCGCGAGCCTTGCGCGAGCGACAGGGATGGGATACAACGGAAGGGTAATGGGAGACAGCGCCGGACGGGCGACATGGATGGGAGGGCGCATGACGATCGAATTCGCACGCATCGGCCAGGACCTCGCTGAGAGTCTCGCCGCCCTGCTCGCCGGTGGCCCGATGGATGCCAAGGCCCTGGCCTTCGCGGCCGGTAAGCTCGCCGTCCGCCGCGTGTACGAGACCGAGTGGGGCGCGCGCGCCACGGTCCTGCTGGTGCATACCGGGACCGTCCAGGTCCGGTTGGTGCGCACCTCGGGCGACCCGATCGGGCCCGACGCGGTCGACCTCGTCTTCTTCGCGGGGGAGGATGCGCTCCCTGCGGACGTAGGGGCCGACGGTTGGCGCGTGCGCGTCCCCGGCGGCGCCTTGCCCCTCGTCGATCGCGTGGCCGCGCTGTCCATGGCGATCGATCTCCGCCTGTGGATCGTGCACCCGGCCGTCGCTCCCCTGCTCCATTAGACGTTCGCCGGCCTCGCGCCCATAGCGCCGTCGGACGCAGGCGGGGTCGGCGACCTCTACTCGACCGTATATAGACGCGAACGGCGAGGCGCCCTCCTTTGCGGGGAAGGGCGCCTCGCCGTTCGCGCGTTCACGGTCGCCGGGGAAGTCCCGCGGCGGCCAAGGAAGAGGATGAGCTATGCGCGCGATATGCACGGAGTCCTACGTCGCGGTAACCATCAACATCGTCGAAATCCACCCCCACCACGCCCTGCCGCCCGCGCGCCTGCGCGCCCTTCTCGATAAATTTGGTGTCATATCGGTCGAGTGGGAAGGCGGTTGTTTCATCGACGTCGACGACATCCCCGCTGTGCGGGATGCCTTGGCCGGCGAACTCGCGCTTGGGGCCACCTTCCGCCCCCTCGACGTCCTGGGGGCGCCCGCGTGTAGTTGGGGCGCGGGCGCCCCCAGAGTACCAGCGGTCGGAATCTTTGCCGCCGGGCCCGTATCCCAGGAGGATACGGATGGAAACGACGATCGTCGCGACGTACACAGCGGTTCACGCCGCGGCCACTGCGTTGCCCGACGCGGCGATCATCTTGGCGGCCCGGATGCCATGGGAGTCCTGGTGCGGGAGTAAGGAACGTCCTTTGAAGTGCTGGCGCCGCGATAAAAGGTGGCCGATTGCGGGCGACCCGCAGTGTACCATGCGGCCACGGGCGCGGGCTTGATTCGCTTCAAACGACCCTCTCCGAAACAGCGCTAGGGGGATATGATGGGAGGGGCGCTATCCTGTCATGAGGTGGTCATCGCGCTCCCGGTGCAGATCGTCGCGGTCCGGGGCGACGAGGTCCGCGGCATCCGGCGCTGACTCTGCTGGCCGTCGTAGGGGCGCCCTATCCGGCAGCACCGGCGGCCGACCCCCCCGCCATGTCCCATAGGCCGAAGTGGACCAACTGCGGGCGGCAACCGGGCCGCATGCGCACGCCTTTGTCTGAAGCCGTCGCCCTTGAGGGCGTGCGGAGCCTCACGGAGCTACTGGCCGTCGCGATCCGGAGCGACCGGCGGCGACTTTCCCATCGCGTTTGTGTAAGACATATTGGGCGCGCCCCACCTGTGGGGTGCGCCCTCTGTTGTATCGCGAGGAGATCAGCAATGGGCACCGAGATGACCAGTTTTGTGGGGGACGCGAGGGATGCGCTCGCGCTGGATACTCTGGCCGCGCGGATCGCTACCCCGATCCCTTTTTCGCTCAACGGACTGTGCGCGACTAGCGCACCCGTCGTGTCCGTCGGCGGCGACCCCGACGCGCCGGCGATCGCCGAGGTCACCCCAGCGCTCGACCTTATCGGTTTGCCGCCGCAGCTCCGTTTCCTGGAGAAAGGTAGTTTCTACCAGCTCTATACCAGGAACACGGGTATCCTGGAGCCGAAAGTGCTCTCATACGAGCTCGCCGGCATCGACATATCCGAGGTTTCTCGGCGTCTGCGGACGCAGAACAGCCAGCTTAGCCGCATCCCCGAGGAGGTGGCGGCGCCGATCCGTATCGCGGTGAAGGCGTATCGTTCGGTGGCGCATGCCTTCGGCACGCAGCTGACGGTCGCCAAGGCCGTCTTCCACGAAGACAGCAACCATGTCTTCGTGCCCGACGGCGCGGACGGCGCCTGGCGCGAGTCTTTCCTCGCGGCGGAGGAGATGGCACGCGCGCGCGTCGAGGACGCTAAGGTCGTGGCCATCGACGCCCGCGCGGCCTGGTACGCCGATATGGAGACGATCCTGCGCGGTTTCCTCATGGCGTCGGAACGTCGACATCGCGCCGGCGGGCATGTGCTGCCCCCGGATTGGGTCGACGTCAACCTGGAGCGCATGCTACGGCAGGTCCCCACATGCGAGCAGATCGCGGAGATCGCGGTCGGCTACCGCGAGCGCGCCGGCCGGGATTTCCTGGAGCAACTTGTCGCCGAGCACTCTCGGCTCGACCAGGATGTGCGCCAGGCCGCGCGGGAGACCGTCCTCTACGCCGAGCGCCTGCAGCGCCAGGACCTGGCACTGCAGGCCGAGAAGCGTCGCGATCGCTACGAACGCGCCCACGAGGCGTTGTTGGCCGACTTGGCCAACCCCATCCAGGAGATGGCGACCCAGCTGCGGGAGTCGCTGCGGGAGTCGCTCAAGCAGGTCACGGCAAGCATCGACCGTAACGGCGGGCGGCTGACCAAGGCGTACAAAGAGCGGCTCGCGGCAACCGTCGCGCTCTTTCGGGAACGCGACCTGTCGGGCGACACGGAAATCGAGGAACTGATCACCCCGATTTCCGAGTATCTGAAGACGTACCGCCCACCTAAGAAGGCGCGCCGGGGACGCGGCGCCAAAGGCGCCCCGACGACGGCGCCCTTACCTATCGTCGGGCCGACCCTGATCGGGGAGTTGACCGAGAAACTAAAACAGAAGACTTTCGAGGAGGCGCGCGCCGCGCTGCTCACCGAGAGCGCGGCCATGGCCATCGATCTCTAGGCGCGGAATCACCCCGGCGTCCGCGCGCGGACGCCGGGGTGGGAGCGGCGTTTTCATCGAGGGGGGATTGTGAGGGTGACCAAAACGTAACCCGCCGCAAGTCACCGGGATTCATCCCATGTGGATAGGCGGGTTTCCCGCGCGTCTTCAGCCGCACGCCCGGTGATAGACGCGATATACTAAGAACAGCCGTTCCAATTTCACATACGGGGGAACCCCATGCGCCAGGCATTCGTCTATCGTTTGTATCCGTCGCGCACACAGGAGCGGACGATGGAGGCGATCCTTACCACGACGCGCCTGTTCTACAACAGCCTGCTGGCCGAGCGCACGCAGGCGTGGGAGGAGCGCGGTGAGCGCGTCACGAAGGTCCAGCAATTGCGGCGCGTGAAAGAGCGCAAGGCCACTAACCCCTACGCGGCCTCAGTCCACTCGCACATCTTGCAGGTGGTCGCCGACGACCTGGATAAAGCGTTCCTGGCGTTCTTCCGGCGTGTGCGTACAGGTGACAAGCCGGGATACCCCAGGTTTCGGGGAGCGAACCGCTGGACGAGCTTTGGGCTAAAAGAGCTAGGGAACGGCTTCAAGATCGACGGACGACGGCTCAAGGTCTCCGGGGTCGGTCGCATCCCTGTCCGCTGGCACCGGCCGATCGAGGGCGACATCAAAACCGTGCGTATCAGCAAGAAGGCCGGAAAATGGTACGCCGCCTTTTCCTGTGTCGTGCTGGATAAGGAGCCGTTACGAGCAACGGGGGAGAGTGTTGGTCTCGATGTGGGCCTCGCTCATCTACTGACGACGAGCGATGGCGGGTCGATCCCTAACCCGCGCTGGTATCGTACAGAACAAGCGAAGCTACGGGTGATCCAGCGACGCATCGCCCGACGCACGAAGGGCGGGAGCAACCGCAAGCGGGCCGTTGCACAGGTGCAGCGGCAGCACGAGCGAATCGGCAACCGGCGCAAAGACTTCCTCAACAAACTCGTGGCCGATCTCGTGCGCTCTCACGACCTGATCGCGATCGAAGATCTCCGCATCACGAACATGACGCGCAACCACCACCTCTCCAAGAGCATCCTCGATGCCGGATGGGGCTATCTGGCAGATCACCTCACACGCAAGGCAGCATGCGCCGGCCGTGAGGTGTGCCTGGTCGATCCATCCTACACAACGAAAACGTGCTCCGGCTGCGGCGAGCGGTTCACGCAGGAGATCACGCTGTCCGTGCGGTGGGTCACTTGCCAGGCATGTGGTCTCTCGCTGGACCGCGACCACAACGCGGCCATTAACATTCTCGGTCGCGCATGTAGCATGCTTGATCGGCAACCGGCGGGGACACCGCCGTTGGGCGCTAACGTGACGGGGTTGCCCGTGTGCGTGGCCCAAGAAGCCGCGCCGCTTTAGCGGCTGCGGAGTGTCACGATAACGATGTTGTCTATCATGCTACCCATGGCGCGGCGTGTCTACGCGTCCGGGCGCCATCGGGGGCGCCACGCGACGCCGCGACGGGATGCGCGACGCATCCCGATCGTTCCCGACCGCAAAGGTCGGCGCGGTGTGCCCATCCGGTGTATACGATCTGTCCGTTGACTGAGGGAGGAGGACGACGATGGAGCTAGAGATGTTGTTGCTGATGGATTCGCCGCGTTCGCGTCGTCATCGGATACGGCCCAAGGGCGGTTATCGGTGGCCCGCGACGCACCGCGTGGACGCGGTGGGATCGGATGGCCGCGGCCATCCCCGACGCGTGGCGTCTATGACCCCGGCGCCGGGGTCATGGCCGTTGTCACCTACCCACGGCTAAAGCCTGTGAGCTTGCTCTCACTCACCATCACGGGTGATGGCTTTCGGGCTTCCTCTCCAGACGAACCGGGAAGCGTCGCTCACGCGACGGGGCCGGCGGGGTCCCCACGGAGTGGGGAGCTGATGTCCAGACGCCCCTCACAAGGAGAGGCTTTCGGGTATGACACCGCTGGTGTCCGTCCCCGCTGCTCTGGACCGGCCCGTCCGGTGTCCCCCGGACAGAGGATGTCCGCCGTTGCAGCGTCCGCCATGCCGTCTGTCTGGGGCTCCGGACGTTTTGTTGGTAGTAAGCGATAGAGGGAGTACACCCACATGTCCATATCCGCACGCGACGTCATCGCCGACCTGAAATATCGTTATGAGGCCCGCACTCCGTTGATTGCCCTCCTGACCACCGAGCGTGAGCGCGCCATCGGGCTCCTCAAACGAGTAATCGAGGACCCCTACCACGAGCAGCGCAAGCGCTCGCTCTACGTGTGGAGTTGCCGCAAGGGTGTGCGGCGCGTGGCGGGGCCCGACATGAAACTCTCCGACGAGCCCGTCTGCGACGTCGTGGACCCCAAGGGGCTCGTGCTCTGGCTCGAGGCGTACTGCGACCGGATCAAGGATGGCGCCGAGCAGGGTGGTATCTTCGTGCTGCAGGATTTCGGCCGATTCCTGACGGAGTACGGCGCCGAGGACGTCAAGCTGACTACCGGCCTGCGCGACGTGGCTGCCCTCGCCAAGGCGCGCGGCGTGAGCCTGGTCTTCCTGGGGGCCACGTTCCCCGAGATCGCCTCGCTCGAGCGCGATGTGCTCCGCCTGGTGTTACCCTTGCCGATCGAAGATGACGCACGCCTCATCGTGCAGAGGCGTGTGCTGGAGCTCGAGCGTCACCCCCTGGCCGACACGCTCGATATCGAGCTGACCCCCGAGCGCGCTGACATGATCATCCCGCTGCTCATGGGGCTGACCGAGGAGCAGATGGAGCGCGCGGTGCTCTACGGCATCAAGAGGACGCGCACCCTGGGGCAACCCTTCCTCGACACGCTCATCGACGAGAAGAAGGGCATCGTGAACCAGTCGGGCGCGCTCTCGTGGTACCCGCCGCAGGCGCTGGCCACGGTCGGCGGCTACACCGGCCTGCTCGAGTTCCTGTGCGTGTGCGCCCGCACGTTCGCGCCAGCGGCGCGCGCCTATGGTGTCCGCCCCAAGAAAGGCCTGGCGTTCCTGGGGTTGCCGGGCACCGGCAAGGACCATATCGTCAAGGCCATGCCCGGCATCTTCAACATGCCCCTCTACATGCTCGACGCTTCGTTCATGGGCGCCGGAGACTCTCGCCTCGGCGCGGCCGAGGCGGAGGTCAAGTCCATGCTGGCCCAGGTCGAGGCCCAGCAATCGATCCTGGGGATCAGCGAGTTCGAGAAGGTGTTCGGCGGCGTCGGTAGCGGCTACACCGGGGACGGCGGCGCGAGCAACCGCGTCGGCTCCCTGCTGCTCAATTGGCAGAGCGACCAAGAAGGGTGCTTCGTGGTCGCCACGATGAACGACATCTCGCACCTGCAGCCGGAGCAACTACGATCGGGACGTTTCGACCACCTGTTGTTCTTCGATTATCCGGACGCGCACACGCGACGCGCCGTCGCGGAAGTGCACCTGATCGCCCAGAAGCAGGAACCCGGCGAGCTCGATATGGCCAGGATCGCGGAAATGACCGAGGAGTTCTCGTGCGCCGAGATCGCCGCGGCGATCAATCAGGCCGTGATCAACGCGTTCGTCGACGGTGCGGCGCGGGTGGGCATGGCCGAGGTCGAGCGCGCGGTACGGCTGCAGGCGCACACCCTGATCGCGCGCACGAAGCCCGCGATGATCGCGGACACGCGCGCGCGCGCGAAGGCGGCTGGCTGCATCGACGTGAACGACCTCGGCAAGGCGGTGTCGATCGAGGACCTCGTCTCCGACGCGACCGGGGTCGGCATCGACCTCTAATCGGCCCATACATACAAGCGTTCCCGCCGCGCGGCGGCGCGCCGACGACAGAATTAAATGACGACTGACGATGGAGAACAACTATGTGCAAGAGCTGCGAAGAAGCCCAACGAAACCTCACCGGCCCGGTCGAAGCCGACGTGCTGCGGGACATTTTTGCCGCCATCCACGGGCCGATCCGCGACGAGATACGTCGCGACGCGGCCGCATCCTGGGTCCCCCGCGCGCGCCTGCGACGTGTATCTCCGCCCCAACTCCGTCTCGTCGACTGACGGCGGGTGGACATCGGCGCGTATGACGACACGATAGGTGGCCGGCCTTGCCCGCGAGGTGGGCCACACACGCAGGCGTACCGGTACATGGACGCTCAACGAGGAATCCGCGTCCACGCCCACGCGGCGTGGACACACCGTTGCGAGGGGAGGCCGTGCGCGTTGCCCGTGTGCGTCCCCCCATCATCCCATGAGTATGAGGAGGTCCCGAATGACCTACACGTAACCCGCCGCAAGCCACCGGGATTTATCTCGTGCGGATAGGCGCGTTTCTCGCGCGGCTTTAGTCACACACCCGGTGATATACTGAGAACAAAGGTGCTAACACCGAGTGCGGGAGGATCCTATGCGCCAGGCATTTGTGTATCGCCTATATCCGTCGCGTACGCAGGAGCGCACGATGGAGTCGATTCTCATTACGACCCGCTCTTTCTACAACAGCCTGCTGGCCGAGCGCACGCAGGCGTGGGAGGAGCGCGGTGAGCGCGTCACGAAGGTCCAGCAATTGCGGCGCGTGAAGGAGCGCAAGGCCACTAACCCCTACGCGGCCTCGGTCCACTCGCACATCTTGCAGGTGGTCGCCGACGACCTCGACAAGGCGTTCCTGGCGTTCTTCCGGCGTGTGCGTACAGGCGAGAAGCCGGGTTATCCCAGATTCCGAGGGGCGAACCGCTGGACCAGCTTCGGCTTGAAAGAGCTAGGCAACGGCTTTAAGCTCGACGGGCGGCGGCTCAAGGTCTCCGGCGTCGGTCGCCTTCCCGTGCGCTGGCACCGGCCCATCGAGGGCGACATCAAGACGGTGTGGATCAGTAAAAAGGCGGGGAAGTGGTACGCTGCCTTCTCCTGCGTCGTGCCCGACAAGGAACCCCTACTGGCGACGGGTACGTCTATCGGGATAGACGTAGGATTAACGCATCTGCTAACGACGAGCGAGGGTGATACCGTCGAGAACCCCCGCTGGTATCGGACGGAACAAGCCAAGCTGCGCATCATCCAGCGCCGCATTGCCCGACGCAAGAAGGGCGGGAGCAATCGCGGAAAAGCTGTGGCCCAGGTGCAACGGCAGCACGAGCGGATCGGCAACAGGCGCAAGGACTACCTCAACAAACTCGTGGCCGATCTTGTTCATTCTCAAGATTTGATTGCGATTGAAGATCTCCGCGTCACCAACATGGCGCGCAATCACCACCTCTCCAAGAGCATCCTCGATGCGGGCTGGGGCTACCTGGCAAGCCACCTCACGCGCAAGGCAGCATGCGCCGGCCGTGCGGTATGCCTGGTCGATCCCGCCGACACGTCGAAAACGTGCTCCGGCTGTGGCGAGCGATTCACACAGGAGATGACCCTCTCCGTGCGGTGGGTCACCTGCCAGGCGTGCGGTGTCTCGCTCGACCGCGACCACAACGCGGCCATCAATATTCTCAATCGCGCATGTAGTGCTTGATCGGCAACCGGCGGGGACACCGCCGTTGGGCGCTAACGTGGCGGGGGTGCCCGCGTGCGTGGCCCAAGAAGCCGCGCCGTTTTAACGGCCGCGGAGTGTCACGCTCGTCTATTCGCGGACGACGGGTCGCGTGTTCCACCAGGTGTTCCACACGCCGAGCGGCCTGCTTGGGACGCTCACGTACTCGCCACGGGGGCGCCTCCTGAGCGGCGAGCGCCCGGAGGTCTTCATCGAGTGCCCGCCGGAGGTCGAGGACCTGGCCGTGGAGGTGCGCCAAGACCTCGGTGAGCGCAACGATGGGTACCGGGTCCTGATTGGCTGCGGCGGCAGGGAGCTGGGCGCGTGCGCCGTGTACGTGCAGCGGCAGGGGTCGGATCGTCCGGGGGTCGAGGTCTGGTCGGCCGACGATTGGCGGCGATGGCAGCGCGGCGCCGTCTGTTTCGACATCGACGAGGGAGGGCCGCGATAGGCCCGGCTGGGGTCAACCGGCTCGCTGTCGGTCGGTCGTCCCCCCCGCGCATGGCGCGCCGCCGGCGATGAAACACGTGGTCGGCGCGTGGATAGCCGCGAAACTATCAAGAAGTAGGAAGAGGAGATAGAATAGACATGTCGCGATTACTCAAATTCGCCGCGCCTGCCGACCTTCCGGTGAACGATCCCGAGCTCGTGCGTGAGGCGCTCGTCGAGATGGGTTTCTCTCCCGACCGCGTCAGCGTCGGGCCACCCCGTGCGCTCAGGGATTATTACGGCGCGAGCACGCCGCGCCGGGCGGATATCGTCGTGGCGCGCGGGACCTACGCGGACGGCGTGCACTTGCACGCCGACATCGGATTGGAAATAGCGGGCGACCATTACACCTTGCACATCGACCATCTCGACCACCCGTTCGCGACGGCCAACGCGTCGGGCTGGGAGGTAGACCAGGCCAAGTTCCTGGCGAAGCTCCAGGCCAGCGTGGGCGTGGCCCGTGCCGCG
>JAABUL010003331.1_pt1 | contig 24120 bp, 10 predicted proteins | sample 5559151 | NCBI WGS metagenome assembly JAABUL01 (sample SAMN10711876, study PRJNA513368) | rock metagenome | isolation source: Antarctica rocks | place: Antarctica: Victoria Land, Pudding Butte sud | reverse complement strand
TATATATTATATAAGATATATTTATATTTTTTAAAGTTAAATTATTTATTTATAATAATCTTATTTAAGAAGATTAATTACTCTACCTTTTAACTTATAAGATATAATATTTAATTAATCCTTAATAATTAATTATATTAATATATAATCCTTTTTACTTACTTCCTACTTTAATTAAATTATTTAAGTATTATATTAATAATTAATTATATTATTTAAATATTAAATTTATCTTATAAAAATTATTATATTTTATCTTAATATATAATAAATTGATTTAATAAAAAATCTAATAATTCTTTAATATAATATATAAATAATATAAAATAATAATTATTTAATTAAATAATATATCTTAAATATTAAATTATTTTATATTTATTTTAATTATATTTTTATAACTTTAATATCCTCCTCTTAATTAAGGTAGTTAATAATATATAATTATTATTATAATTATATAATAAATATCTTATAACCTCCTCTTATAAATAAAAGCTATTTTAATAAGGTATATTATAAGGAGGTAAATAAATAAATAAATAAGATAATAATAAATAATAATAAAGGTAATAAATAATAAGGTAGAAAGATAATATAATAATATATAATTTTAATAATATTAAATATAAACTTTATATATATCTATTATATACTTTAGAGATAGGCTAATATATATAATATTAATTATATAAAGGTTTTTAGATTTTCTCTTATAATATTAAGACTACTATATAAATATATAAATATAAGTTATATAAGTTTTTTATATAATTAGCTTATATTATATATTAAAAAATTATATTTTCTTTAAACTTATTTATTAATTATATGAATCTTAATTAATTAATTTTAAAGTTTAAATATATTAATTAATTAATATTTTTAACTTTATAATATCTTTTAAATATTATATTATATCTTTATATAAATAAATAATTCTTAAGTAATCTACCTTTAATAATATATTTATAATAATAGAGTTATTTAATTAATAGGCTTATATACTTAATTAATATATTCTTATAATAATAAAGGATACTCTTCTTCTTTAAATAATTAATTTTATATTATTATTATTAAGGGAAGTTAGCTTAGAAGTTTATATTTTAATATAAAAAAAATAAGAGTAAGAATATAAGTCTTATATATTAATATTTATATAAATATTCTTATTATTAATAATACTTTTATTTATATCTTAAGGATAAATTATATTAATATTTAATAAAGAGTTAAGGTTAAAGGTTAAGTTAATAATAAAATATATATAATTTAATAAGGTCTTTTTTAAGAGGAGAAGTATAATTTATATTATTATATTTATATTATTAATAAATTTAATAAGGATAAAAATATTAATATATATATCTTTAAATTTAATATTATAAAGAAGGTAAATATAATTATTATTAAAATAAGATTATCTTATTCAGTTATTAATATTAAGATTACTCTTATATAAAAAGATTAATAAATTAATAAGAAATATATTATTAATATAAATATTAATTAAGAAAATATTAAAAAAAATTATTATATAAATAATTTATAAGCTTTAAAGATATTAAGTTATATATTAACTTTTAATATATATATACCTTATAAGGGTTCTTATTAATAATATTTACTTAAGTATTATTAAGTAATACTCCTCTTATTTAAATTAATTGGAAAGTTATTATTATTATAATAAAATTACTTTATAAGGTAATAGATATTATAATCCTATTATCTAAAGGGCTAACTGGGGTCTAGGTATTAATCTCGTAGAGAGGAGTATTAAGAATAGAGAGGATAGTAAGCTTTATATTAAATTAGTTTAATATAATTATATTTAATTTAATATTTAAGAAATATCTAAAGAAGGTAATATAAGTTAAGTATAAAGCTCCTATCTTAATAGGAAAGTATTACTATTATATAAATATATAAAATGCTGCTAAGAGGTATAATTTATTAAATTAATTTATTTAATTTATATATAGCTTTAATAGTTTGATTAATTTATTTATTTAATCCTTATATAGTTTAAGTAGTTTATTAAATTAATTTATTTAATTATAATAAGAAATATTCTTATTAAGTATAATTTAAGGACTATTTAATTTATATATAATATTAGCTCTCCCCCTTATTAGCTTTTATCCTAAAAGCTTATAATGTTTATTATATTACCTAATAAATATTATCTTACCTTAATATATTATTATTATTAGCTAATTAATTCTATTAAAGCCCTAGTACTTATAATACACGTATATTAAAACTATGTTAAAGTTAATTATCTTAAGAAGTATAAGGTAGGCGGTTCTTTAAACTACTATATTAAGTACGCCCGCTTAGGATATAATTATAACCTTACTCCCTTTTCCCTTATAAAATAGGTTTATATTAAATAATAATATATTTTTAAGGTTAATAAGGTTAGAGAGACTTTAATAAAGTTAAATTATCTTTACGCCGAAGTTAAGGCTCTAAAAAAGAAGAAATTAAAAATAATAAAAGGAGAGTTAAAGAATATTAAAGAAATAGAAGTAAATAAAAGGGCGTAAGGCCTTAATCTTAATAACTTCCTTTTTAATATATCTTTTAAATAGGTTAAGATCCTTATAGATTTTAATTAAAATAATCTTATTAATATTAATAAAATTATTATGAAAGGTTTTAATAGTTTACAAGGTTTTTAACTAGCTCTTAGGTATTTTCTAAGTTATTATACCTTTTTTATTTAATTTTAATTTTATTATATTAAGACTTTCTTAACCTTATACTTAATTTCTTCTTTAATTTAGAAGTAAAAGGTATCTTATAATAATATATTAAGATCTATTAATTCTAATAAAGAGATATAGAATACTAGATATACTTTAGTATTAATTAGGAGCTATAATTTATAATTAATAGGTCCTTTAAATTTTTTAATTAAAAATAGTTTAATTTCAATATAATTTAATTTCTTATTTTATCTCTTATTTTTTAAATTTTTTATAAAGAGGTAGACTTTATCCCCCTTCTTTAATTAAGGATATATTTTTTATTTCTTATTAATAACTACTACTATTCTTTAATTAACCTCGTTAATTTACTTTTATATCTCTATATATAAAGCTTTTATATTAGACGCGATTATTAAGGCTTTTTTTATATTTAATCTATTTCTTAGGTTTAGAAAGAGATTTATATATTATCTATAATTTATAAAGAATGGAGATAGCCTTATAATATCTAATTATTTATTATTATATATTAATTATATTATTAAAAGTAGTAATACCTAATTATTCTATTTTTTATTAATATAATATCTAAGGTATACTTCTATTATTTAATTAATATATTTAGTTTAATTATCTATCTCTAGATAGTATATTATTAATATTTAAAGTTTAGTTTTAATTAAAGTAATTAATATCTTTTAATAATTTAAAGTAAAGAGCTTATTTTTATTTAATATTATTAACTTTAATATACTATAATCTCTAATAAGTTAATTTAATAATAGGAAGCCTAGTTAATCTACTTTATAGGTTTCTTTATATAGAATTATAATTATATACTTCATAAGTTTATTTATAATAATTATAATTAAGTTATACTTATTATTTATTACTAAGTTAATTAATTTAAATAACTTAATAATAAAGTCTATTATAATATCTTTCTATAATATATCTAGAACTTTTATAAACTAAATTTATTTATACTTAATATATCTTATAGACTTATTCTGCTAGTAATAAATATATTCCTTAATATATTATTTAATTAACGCTTATAACTTTAACGTAGCGTATATATATTAAATAAGTTCTATTATCTTAAATACTCTTAGATATCCTTATAAAGGATTATTATAATAATCTCTAATTATTACTTTAATGGATTTTAATAATAAGTATAGCTTTCCTTTATATTCTAATAATTCTTTATCTAGTTATTAACTTTTTAGCTATTCTATTAAGGGATTATTAATATATCCTTCTTTTAGGATTAGTAATACGTCTATTATAATATATATAATTACTACTAAATTATATATTAATATAAGTAATCTATTACTTTCCTATTTAAAAATAGGTTATTTAGTAATATCTTTTATTTCTATATAATTAAATTATTTATTTAAAGTATCTACTTATTTATTATCTTTCCCTAGGGTAAATTAAATTTTAAATTTATATTATTTAAGAAGCTTAGCCTATTTAACTTATTATTAATTTAACTCCTTTATTATAGTAAAGTTAACGAGATTCTTATAATTTATAAAGATAGTAAGGTTAAAATAACTCTTAATATATACTCTCTAATATTATAAGGTATAAATAATAGTTAAAAGTTCTTTATTATAAATATTATAATTTTATTCTATTATTAATATCTTATATAAGTAGTATACTATTAGGTACTATTTACCTTCTTTCTATTAATATAGGTAAGCTCTTAGTATAAGATCTAAGGTATCTACTTTAATATATATTAATTCTCTATTATATAAAGGTATAGAGTATTAATAGATCTATATAAGCTTACTTTAATTCTTTAAATACTTTCTTTTAATTAGTATCTTATTAAAATCCTATATCTTTCTTAATAATTTTTATTAATAGTAAGGCTTTCTTAGAGTATCCTTTAATAAACTATCTATTAAAGTTAATAAATCCTAAGAAACCTTAAATTAATTTAATATTATATAGTATAGACTATTCCTATATAGCTTTAATCTTTTTAGGACTTATATAAACGCCTTTAATAATTATTATAAATCCTAAGAACTTTATTAAGGTCTTATAAAACTTATACTTTTCTAGCTTTAAGAGAAGTTTAGCTTATAATAAGTATATAAGAATATCTTATATATAATTAATATATTCTTTTTTATTACTAGAATAGATTAATATATTATTAAGGTATATAATTATCTAATTTAAATATATTTTTATAATATTATTAATAAGTACCTAATAGGTTATTAATATATTAATAAGTTTAAATAATATTACTAGGTACTTATAATATTTATATTAAGTCTTAAATATTATTTTCTACTCCTTACCTTCTGTTATTTAAATTAAGTTATATACTCCCCTAAGATCTAACTTTATAAAGATCTTTATCCTTATAAGTTAGTCTTATAACTTATTAATATTTAGTAGTAGGTAGTAGTTCTTAATTATAATATTATTTAACTTTTAATAATTAATATATAATTATAGTAATCTATCCTTCTTTTTTATAAAGAGGATTAGATAGCCTATTAATAATTTAGATTCTTAAATAAATCCCTTCTTTAGGTTCTTATTTAAGTACCTGCGTAATACTATAAGTTCCTTTTTAAATAATATATAAATAAGTTTAAATATTAATACCTTCCTTAATTTAAGTTTAATCTTATAATCTTAAGGTTAATATCTAGGTAAAGCTTTTACTATTATCTCTTTTATAAAGAGATATTTCTATACTTTATACTCTTATAAGATATTAGGAGTACTATTAATTACTTTAAGAACTTTAACTTATTAATCCTATTAACCTCTATTAATACCTATTAAGTTAGATCTTTATTACCTAAAGTTATCTTTATTTAAAGATAAAGTAATATATACTTTAATTAATCCTTAATTTAACTTCTTATCTATTATTATCTATTATCAGCGCGTAGGTTAAATATTAATAATATTATTAATTTACTTAAATTTAAGTACTCCTCTCTTTTAATTAATTATTAGGTTATACTTTTTTAATTAAGGTATTCTTAAAATAATATAATAAGAAGCTATCCTAATTATATTTAAGGAAATCTCCTTATAATAGCGTTAAATTATAAAAGATAATAAAGTTTTTTATAACTCTAGAATCTATTATTATAATAGTTTTTATTCTATTAATTTATATTAATATATTTATATAAATTTAATACTCTATTATATATAAATATTATATTTTAAGGATTATAATATTAATCTCCTTATATTTCTTTATAATATAAGGGATTACTTTTTTCCTAAGTTAAAGAGATATTAGGTAATCCTTTTTTAATATATATACTTCTAATACTTATTATATAAGTATATATATTATTTAATTAAATAATATTTATCTATATTCTTATTATATTTAAGATATATTTAGAGGTAGTTATACTACCTTTAATCTTAACCTAGAAACTATTTATATTATTATTTAAATATTAAATACTATTTATAAGTTAGATTATAATAGTTCCTCTAGGTATAATATTAATAGGAAGGTAATTATATTACTTTTCCTAATTCTATTTATATTAAGTAATAGAATTTATAGTATTTATTTATATAAGCTATCTAATATATAACTCTATATTTTAGGTATAAGGAATTATTCCTAAATTCCTTAATTAAAACTTTATTTAAAACTTTTTCTTAATAAGGTTCTTATTATTTCTCAGGGTTATCTTATTATTAATCCTTTAATATAGAGGTATAAGGTTTAAAGTTATTTAAGGATCTTATTAATTAATTATTAATCCTAAGATCCTCTTATTTTAAATCTCCTTCTTTTATTCCTTATCTTTATTTAGGTAATCCCTTTTAAACCTTATTATTATTATTTAATTTTAATTCTTATAATCTTTATTAAATTTATTAAAGTTATTTCTTTATTTACTTAATATTTTATTCTTTTTTTAAGATTTTTTACTTTAGCTTTTAATAATATTATTTAGTCTTTTAGATCTTAGCTTCTAATAAATTAAATTTATTAAATAACTCTTTTATAATTTCTTTAAGTTTATTATTATTATATTCTATATTAAATAGATCTTTTAAAGGTTTATTATTCTTAATTAATATTTTTTATAATATATTTAATTAAGGTTATTATATTATATTTTTTAATTTATAATTCCTAATAATATAGCCTAGCTTATTATAATTGTAATAAAGTATTACTTTCTTACCCCCTTAATATTACTTCTTCCCCCTAAACTTATCTTTCTTTTATATAAAATTAAGTTTTATAGGTATTAATTTATAAAGATCTCTTAGGGCTTTTAACTTATTTTAATAGCCTTTTATAAAGAATCCTAATTATCTTAATCTTATAATTCTATTATTATAATATTTCTCTATTACTTATTTATAGAGCTTATTATTAATTTTAATTATAATTAATATAAGAGTTTCTAAGTTATTAATCTATTTTTTAATATATATTAATTTATTTTTAATATTATCTTTTAATCCTTATTAATATATTATTATAAGTATATTATTATCCTAGTTTATCTTAATAAAATATTATTAAAATTACGCGGAGTATTCTACTACTAACTTTCTCTAATTTAAATATTAAATAATATAAGTTATTATATTATTTTTATTAGAAGGTTTAAATAGTTATTAGATTTTAATATAGAAGTATATAAAGCTTTTTATCTACTTTTTAATTTCTAAATTATCTAAATTATTAGGTTCTTCTAAGAATTATTTAAGGAAGGATATAAATTACTTCTAAGCCTATCCTTTTATATAAGTTATAATAAAGGGTAATTACTATTTAACTTATATAACCCGTTTATTAAATATAAAGTATAATTAAAGTTATATAAGCTATTCTTTAAGCTTATTATAATTATTATAATATAAGTTAGGCTTAATAACTTTAATATTATCTTTATTAATATTAAGTAAAGGGCGTTATATCCCTTATTTACTTAAGGTAGGATTCTATCTTAAGGTACTTATCTTAAGGGTACTTAAAGTATTATAATCTTATTATCTAGAGGATTAATTAGGGTTTAGGTATTAATCTTATAAAGAGGAGTATTAAGGATAGAGAGGATAATAGGCTTTATATTAAACTAGTTTAATATAATTATATTATATTTAATATCTAAGAGATATCTAAAGAAGGTAATATAAGTTAAGTATAAAGCTCCTATCTTAGCGGGAAAGTATTACTACTATATAGATATATAAAATCCTATTAAGAGGTATAATTTATTAGATTAATCTATCTAATCTATATATAGCTTTAGTAGTTTAACTAATTAATCTATTTAATCCTTATATAGTTTAAGTAGTTTATTAAATTAATCTATCTAATTATAATGAGAAGTACTCTTATTAGGCGTGATTTAAGGACTATTTAATCTACTTATAATAATAGAGTAATAAGTATAATAAATATTTATTAAATAATAAATAGCCTTACTTATAATTATCTATAAGTATAAAGATAATAATAATATATACCTTAATTATTTAAAATACTATTAAGTATATCTTAAATTAAATAAATATTATCTTATAAATTATAAGAACTTTATATAATAATAATTAATTATAAATTTAAATAATAATTTAATTAACTTAATAAGATTATTAAAGTATATAATTTAAGAGTTAATTAAGAATTATACTTAAAAGAAGAGTAAGAATTATATAATAATCTTATTATTAATTAATCCTTTAATAAGCTTATTAATTTATTCTTTTATACTTTAAATACTTATTTTATAAGTATTTATTATTATATTATTAAATACCTTAATTATTAATATCTTCCTATTATATATTATATAATAGGAATAGAAGTATATAAATAAAGAAAATATTTTCAAGGCCTAAGAAATAATTAAAGTAAAGATAATAAAATTAAGTCTCTTATTATTATAATATAAAATTATTAATATTAATTATTATATTACCTTTTATCCTTAAAATAATATTATAAAGAATAACAATTTAAGTAAATATATTAAATAATATTTATTAAGCCATTAAAATATTAATAAGATATAATAATATTATATATTAAAAGTAATATATAAATAATAGTATAACCTTAGAAGTCTTTAATTAAAGAAGATAAATTTAAAATATTTATATTATAAATATAATATTATTATTAATATTAATAAGGCCTTAATAAGGAATATAAATAAATATATTAAATAAAAATATATAAAATAAGGTTTTAATAATTATAAAATTTATAATATTATTAATAAAGTAAATAAAGATAAAATAAATAAAAATAATATTAATACTTAAGATTTAAATATTTAAGATATATTATAATATTAAAGTAAATTAGAAATACTCTTCTTTTAATAAATTTTATATTAATTTAAAAGTAGTTTTTATTTATAATTATATAATAATTTAAATAATATTTATAATAAGAAGTATAACTCTCTTAAAGAAAATATCTTAAAAAGTATTAATTTATTAATATTTGTTTTATTTTTTAGATATATTCTCTTAATACTTTAACTTTAAATATATAATTAATTTAATATTATATACCTAATATTTTAGATAAATTTTATATATTACCTTTACTTATATTAATAGCTCTTAAATAATATATAATATTTTATAAGAACTATTTAAAGCCCTTAAAATTATTATTATTTATATATATCTTTATAAATTAATTATTTTAATTATTTTAATTATTTTATTTTTTAAATTTTATAAATAATATCTTAATAAAATTAAGATATAATAAGTAAAAAGGAAGCTTAATTAAAATAATATTTATAATATAATAAATATACTCTAACTCTTTAAATTTATAAATAAATATATTATTTATAATAAAAATAAATTAAAATTTAAGAAAAGGAGTAATTTAAGAAAAGATTTTAATTTAAATAAAGTTATTAAAGATATTTAATATAATTAAATTATAATATATCTATTAATAGTAATTATAAGTAAGATACTCTACCTTTTATTATATATAAATAATCCCTTCTAAGTTATTTATATATTATATAAGATATATTTATATTTTTTAAAGTTAAATTATTTATTTATAATAATCTTATTTAAGAAGATTAATTACTCTACCTTTTAACTTATAAGATATAATATTTAATTAATCCTTAATAATTAATTATATTAATATATAATCCTTTTTACTTACTTCCTACTTTAATTAAATTATTTAAGTATTATATTAATAATTAATTATATTATTTAAATATTAAACTTATCTTATAAAAATTATTATATCTTATCTTAATATATAATATATTAATATAATAAAAATCTAATAATTCTTTAATATAATATATAAATAATATAAAATAATAGTTATTTAATTAGGTAATATATTTTAAATATTAAATTATTTTATATTTACCTTAATTATATTTTTATTACTCTAATATCCTCCTCTTAATTAAGGTAGCTAATAGTATATAATTATTATTATAATTATATAATAGAAATCTTACAACCTCCTTTTATAAATAAGAGCTATTCTAGTAAGGTATATTATAAGGAGGTAGGTAAGTAGGTAAATAAGATAGTAATAAATAATAATAAAGGTAGTAAATAATAAGGTAGAAGGATAATATAATAATATATAACTTTAATAATATTAAATATAAACTTTATATATATTTATTATATACTTTAGAGATAGGCTAATATATATAATATTAATTATATAAAGGTTTTTAGATTTTCTCCTGCAATGCCAAGACCGCCGCATGAATATATTAGCACGATAGGTACAGGAATACAATTACATATCACGCAGGACCAAGCCACGTGCTCATGCAAACACGGTGGGAAGAAAGCTTGTGCATATCAAGCCACAAACATTGAGCATAAGCCCCATGCCATTTTGAGCTTTCGCAAATCCACCGTGCCGAAGCTGAGGATATTAGCTGCAAAGGGCACTCAAAGGTTGCGATAAGCGCTAGACCGAATCAGGTGCTCTCAGCGCTCCCGGCGCTCCTTTGAGGCTTGGCGTCAGCGAGTACTAAACCTAAAATGGGTGGAGTATCGTGAAACGTTAGGATATTGAACGGCGGTCAGGAAAAGGGCTATGATTGTTGACTTTACTTCATAAAAAGCGTCATATCATCATCAGCGAAGGTGAGATTGCTTATGAAGCGGCTACTTCTTGTTGGCGAGGGTGACATGCTGAACTCACTCGTATCGACGACCCGTTGTGGATCAGCACAGTCAAATCTTCAATCTCCTTTTGTTAAGGGGCAGTTGTATAAGAAAGCTGCAATGTCTCCTTCATTTTTAAAGACCCAGAAGCAGCACAGCTCGATAGTCGAGGTTTTTGTCTCTTGCCTTCACCGTATCCCTCCATAAACTGCCACCATGCGCTTTGCACCTTGTGTCTCGTTGTGCTTCCTCACCACGTCTTTTCCACTATTCTCGGCGGCGACGGATACCGATCAACTGTTGCTGCCAAAGGCCAATGGGGCTTTCCAAGTTGGCATGGGTACAATGGAAATGATCGACAAGAGCAGACTGCAGCTATTCGTTCCCGATGTACAGCCTCGCAAATTCATGGTATCCTTGTTCTATCCTGTCAAATCACGCAAACCAACCACACCAGTCAACTACATGCCACCCGAAACAGCTGCTTTTGAAGATGGATATTTGTCATCCAACTACAGCCTCGAGTCCCCGAGCGGCACCTTCGAGAAGCTTGCACTTCAACTAGCTAGCGACTCCCATAAGACCCACATATCAACCGACTTCCCAATCGTCCTCTTCTCGCCCGCCGAAGCCACCACCCGCCTTTTCTACGGCGTCATCGCGCAAACAATCGCCAGCTCAGGCTACATCGTCATAACCATCGACGCACCCCACGACGTCGACATAGTCGAATACCCAGACGGTTCAGTAGACCTCATCAACGCCACCGTAACCGCCGAGGCCGCACTCACCAGCATCAACCTAGCCATCTCTGCCCGCGCCCAAGACGCAAGCTTCGTCCTCGACCAACTCTGCAATCCATCCGTCGTCTCACAGCTGATACCGGGTACCTCAAAAGGCCTCAATGTACGCAAAGTAGGCATGTTCGGCCACTCACTCGGAGGCGCGGCAACTGCAGCCGCCATGCTCAACGAAAGCCGTATAGCCGGCGGAATAGCCATGGACGGTGCCCTCTTCGGCCCTGTCGTCGAACAGGGCCTTGACAAACCGTTCATGTTCATGGCAGACATGAATCGTACGCGCACCAACGACAACAGCCCGGACGATCCTTTCAACTCATGGTACGACATCTGGGCCAATCTGCGCGGGTGGAAGCTCGACATCATGCTCGCGAATTCCTTGCATTACACATTCTCCGACTATCCCATTGTCTTCGAGACGCTTGGCATTGTTCCCAATGCGACTACAGCCGAGAAACTGCTTGTGACGGATCTCAATGGCTCGCGAGCGTTGGAGATCGTCACGACATATGTTACTGCGTTCTTTGATATGGTGTTGAAGTGCAAAACCTCTCCTCTGCTTGAGGGTCCTGTGGCTGCGTTTCCGGAAGTGACATTCGAGCGTTAAGAGGATCAGGGTAAGAGAGAGGGAAGTGGTGGTGTGATGCAGGTAGCAGTAATGCAAGGGGTTTGATATCGTCAGGGTATTATGTATGTATTGCGGAGTGCGTCAGCTGTTTCATTCTAGCGCGAGAGGATTCGTTATTGCAGCAATAAAGCGCACTCATCATTGACGTACTTGCCTTCAAGGAATCATAACCACACTTGTATCCAGACAGAACATATCTTACTATCAAAGATACGATGGCGATACCCTCCTTCGGCATGAGACGACTCTCCATCTCACCACCCTTCTCTCCCCCACCCATCCCAATTACTTGATCTCCCCTTCCAATCCCCCTCCCTTCCCTTCCCAAACCAGACCCCTCACCTCGATTCCTCCAACAACCTTCAACCCCCCATCAACGGCAGGTCCCTTGGTAGCCCAAAGAACAAACACGCTCACAACAATTAATAGTCAGACCCCAAAACATGACCTCCACCCCCTAGACCCCAAGAAATCACAGCCAACTCCCACCCCTCACAGCCACATAATGCTGATGGGAGGTTTGAGATTGGGTTTGAATTGATCTGCGTGGTTTAATGGGGAAATTTGGTAGGTGCCATGTCCGGAGGCATAGATGGAAGGGGGAGGGGGGGAAGGAGTTAGGAGGGTAGGATAGGATAGAGGGCTGAGATGGCGGTTGTGGGGAGTGGGAGGTGGGATCTGGATGATGGTAGCAGGAAATGCATGCGTTGTGTGAGGTGGGAAGTGGAAGAGTTCTGGCTTGCTGGGTTGTAGGGAAGTAAGGCGGTGGGATCGTTTCCTCGGGATTGGGGGTGTTAAGTTATAGCTGGCTGTACTGACTAACTTGAGGCTGATTGCTCAATTGCCCGTAGGCTTTGGCCAGACTCGATTAGCAGAGGATGAATGGGGTCAAGCCATTCACAGTGAGGTCAGTTCTCATGAGCGTGGATTGACATGGTGAGTTTTGAAGCTTCAATTGGTATCATCTGGGCGCTGTTCGCCCTCAAAACCGTCTTACCAATACCCATCCGTCAATAATCTAGAGTCATCAATCGCAGCACACAATAATCTTCCTCCTGATAGCGATATATTAGTTGTCGTTGCGCCTCAAGCATAGCTCGTACCCCCGGTAACCTTCGTGGCGCGATCTTCCATGAACACTAGCAAGCCCGAGATGAAGAAGGAAATACTAGAAAGGACATCAGACGGATGCACCAACAACATAGGGGTTGCAAATGGACTTACAGCTCGACAAAATTAAAAGCTATACCAATATCCCAGCGAGCCAGTGGCTGATCCGAGTGAGGGCGGACAACCTCTCCTTTGCCTTCGCATACATCCAGCCCCTTGTCCTTAACCTCAATGCAGCCGCCCTTGGGTCTCAGCATCAATGTAGCCGTAGCCACCCAGAGAAGAAAAACGATCGCTTCAGCTACAAGCCGGAGTATGGTGCGCGTGCGCGAGCCGCCAGAGAATGGGTTCGATTTGAGGTGGTGAGTGACTAGTGCGTGGATGGTGAGGGCGAAGGTGAATATTGTAGCGATTACTGCAAGGCCGGGTTAGCATATCTGTCTCGTTGCAAGTGGATGATTGTGGTGTAGTCGGGAAAGCTGGGAAGGTACCTCCGACAGCTAGAGCGCCATTGATGTTGTCCCACCACCCACGATGGACACCAGCATCGCTGACCAGGACGAGGAAGCCAATACCGAACAGCAGCTGGACAATGCGCGTGAAGTATAGAGTACGAGGATTGCTGAGGATGGACATGATGGCGGATAAGGACAAGAAGCAGCTGAGGCTACAAGGAGGGGTCAAGAAATCAAGTGTAGTCCGTCCTGTTATTTGAGCTTCTCCAATCCCTATTCACGGCAATCGAAACCGTCTTTTTTTGGGGGGAAGAACACGAGTGATCGTAACAGAAAGCCAGAAGGAAGTATCAGCTTGATATACAATGCCATGCGATACGACCTCGACTCAGCCCTCACCGCAGCTCCTGCAGCATCCCAAACAATGCCCGACAAGCCATGCTCGTGCGTTACCCGACGCCAGCTCCTGCGTTTGACAGGGCAGTAGAGAGCCTTGTAGGATCGTGCCCTGCATAAATTTGCGTGCTCTCAGAGGCTACTTGACTGCTGTGCATGGATTCGAGACGAGCAGTGCCGCGGTCGAAGGATTCAGCATAGCCCTGTAGCCTGGGTGGGGTAGATGTTTCAGAACTGCGGAGAGCAGCTGGCCAATCGTCTTTGACTCAAGAGCTCATTGTTATAGCTTTCTTGCACGATTTATGACTTATGCTGCAGTGGGTCACACTGCATGAGGCTTCACCGTTACCTTGCCGCGCGGTACGGTAAGAGCTTTGCGAGAGACATCTGTCTGCTTTCAAGCTTGAGCTCATGCGGTTGTCCTTTGTCGTGCGTGGTACCATAGCTGGATTGCTTGGAAAACAAGATGCGAGCGGATGAGATAGTAGGCTCTGTGGGTAGGACCTTCGTTGAAACAAACGTGGTTGCAGTGCGTACAACGACTACGGTACGCTAGACGCAAGGCTATAAATAGAGTCACCAAGCCCCCTCCCACCCATCCAACCGACATGCCTACTCACCTACTTTACCTTAGATAATTCCAAAAGATGGCCACGAACCAACACTCGCACACAGGACACATCCCAACAACAAATACACACCTAACCATAGCTCTCTCAAGCCATGTAAAAAGAAACCCAAATACCTACCATGTCAGACCCTTCCCTACACCAAGTAATATATCCAATTCATCCATATGCCTCAGCCGTGAAAGCTCCAAAACAATGTCCCCCCACCTCTCCTATATATGTAGCACAAACTCTTCTCCCTCGTCCACGAATAGACTGGAGAAACCCTACTGCGTGACACGATTCTTGACTGGCGCTCTCACGAGCATATGCTCTCCCTCCACCAAACCATCCTTGGCCACGACCCCGCAGATCTCTTACAGGATTAATCGCGAATCGGGGTATTTGATTTCACTCGAAGAGCGATAAACGTCGTGCAAGGGTGTTTCTCTCATCATTGGGCAACCTGAAATTAATCGTTCTAGGGATTGAATGCTTTCGTCATATATATTCGACTATACTGATATACATGTCAAAATGGCAATGCCGAATCCAATTGATGCATAGAGAAACGTAACGACGAACGCCTGTGCTATGCATCTATCCCAACACAAAACCCATATCTACAATCATGGCTCAAGATCGTCTCAACACCTTCTGCCACAGCGACTTCTTCTTAGCCATCTGCCCGTAATTCTCTTCTTCAATGTTATGCTTCCCGACAATACTCAAGAAAACCTGATCCAGTGTGGTCTGGCTGACGGAGTAATACTCGAACCCCAATTCCTCCTTGTGCGCCTCCAGCAACGTGAACAAGCCCCCAACTCCGCTACGGTTCGCGTGGGCCATCTCAATGGCATCAATCCGAACTTCCGGTGATTTCGGACTTTGCGGCTGTTGTGGAGCTGGTCGGCTTGCGGGGACCGAGAAGCGAAGTTGGCCATGGAAGGTCTTATCTTCTACAGATGCACCTTCGAGATGGGTATTGATCCAGGATTTGATGCGACCCATATCCGACTCTGAAGTATGAGGGGCAGTTTTCATGATGAGATGTACATGGTAGCGGTCCCCATGTTTGCGTCGCAACCCTTCACTGGTTCCCAATGCAAGCATCTTTTTGCCCATGATGCCAGCCCGATCCGCCAAGGCATCGGCTTCTTCCATGCTGTGGGTGGTCAGGACAAGGCTGCGGCCTGGGACGACACTGGCTAGAGTGCGCCACATGACTCGTTTCGCGCAAACATCCATGCCGGACGAAGGCTCATCAAGCAGAAGGACCGATGGGTTGCCCATCAGTGCGATGGCTAGAGACAGCTTGCGCTTGTTGCCTCCGGAAAGCTTGGCCGCCATGCGGTGCTGGAAAGAACCAAGTCCAACAGCTCGAATCACTTCTCGAACGTTATGTTCAACGTCTTCGACACCTATACATATTGCAGCATCAGCATCGCCTCATAATGACATTGAACAGAGCCATCAGATATCGCTGCGAACGAAACAGCGGCCCAAGCGAAGGGAGTTCACCCGAATCACGGAACAACAAACAAGGACGCGAAGGCCTCGCCACACTCAGCCAATCAACAACTGTGGTAAGCTAGAAAGAGCAAAGAGATGGCACACTCCCGGTGTTCCGCATGTCTAGAGAAAACAGGTTGGAAGAGTGCCTTACCACGAACGCGAGCATAGAACCGGAGATGTTCTACCACTGTCATTTGATCGCAAGCATCGACCTGCGGACACACTCCGAGGTGGTTACGAGCTGCTGCTCTCCTCTTACTAAGTGCAATATCTTCAACGAAGATCTCGCCACTGGTATGGGATGGCTGGATGTCACCCCTGATAAGTGAGATTGTTGTAGACTTCCCGGCGCCATTGGGTCCCAACAATGCGAAGACCTCGCCTCGCTTGACGCCGAAAGTGATGTCTTGGACTGCGACATTGCTACCGTAAGCTTTCGTGATGTGCTGGACTCGCAGTCCATCATCTGGTGACGCGCTGACACGCTTGACCTCGGCGGCTATCTCGTCATCCAGGGGATCTAGTTCCTCGGCATCTGCGTTTTTGTACTGCTGGCGACGGATGCGGGCCCAGAGAGAGCCACTGTCCCACCATAGGAGTACACCAAAAAGGAAGAAAGACTGGCCTATAAGGTACATTATAGGCCCACCGTACAACGTGATCTTCCCCGGATAGGACGCAATCTGATTTTGCCCTTCACACAGGGTCGAGAAGACATTCAGAGCCACAAACAGGGCGCGAATGAGGTTGCCCGCAGGCGTTATGAGGCCAATGGTGAAATGCGTGACCAGCAAATATCCGTCCACTTTGTTCGTTGGAGCATAGGTGAGAACGCTGAGATAGGCAATGAAGTACAACAAGAACATAACAGCCTGCCCACCGGCGGCAAAAGCGAAGGCGGCAAGCTGGGATCTGGCAACCAGGGAGATAACGTATGACAAGAGCGTCGACGCTATACCATACAGAAACAGAACCACGAAGAGGTATTCCGCGTGATACCAAGCGTCGCTCACGCCTCGGAAGATTATGATTGCTAGAACGCTCGTCGCAAGGACGATCACGAAGTCAAATGTTAGATAGGCGGACCACAGACAGATGCTGCGAACACCGTTGCTGTAATGGAGCTGGCGAACATTCCTCAATCTCTCGAGCGTAGGATAAAGGGCAAAGAACGCAGGGTAGGCGGCCATTGCGAGCCCGAAGTATACAACGAGCTGTAATGTCTTGCCTGCTGATGGTAACCACGGTGTGTCGAAAGCCTGATACTGACTGCTGATCGAAACGTTGAGCAGAAGGGTGTCGAGTGCGTTTTGTGTAATGGTAGCCAGGGAGATGTCGCCGTTCCCTTTGTACGCGAAAGTTGGTGGTGAATGGTCATCGCCCAAAAAGAAGCCACCAGGGGTAACATTGCCAGCAAACTGGCGGATGTAGTTATTGAAGTCATCCAGAGTACCATCAATAGCATGGACTGAGGACTGAAACGTCGAAAGCCCGTTTCCACCAGAACCACTTGAATTCCCACCCGGAAGAGTCACCTCAATGCGGGCGAGATCTTCTGGTGAGAATTTGCTTGCTGGTCCAACAACAATATCATAATTCACCTGAGTGAGCAGAGACTTGAGATCTGATGGGGAAATGGAATCTGTAGGCGAGCAGCCCGGGGCCTTGAAGCCTTTGAGAAACAAGGTCACTAGTCCTGCGGCGACCACAGGGATCAGGAATGCGGCCGCGTAGGGTATCCAGTTTCTTTGAAATACAGTCCACCTCTTGCGGAACAACGTGTAAGCCTGGCGGAACAGGCCAATCTGCTTACTTGTCTGAAGCTGAAGATGATAGTCATTCTTATTTAGGCCGTGGCCCTTGTCTTCCGCAATGACAACTTCCTCACTGGACCTGTCTTTAGCACTATCGCTGTCGCGAGACTCCCCCCGGGTGATGGGGGCAGGGAGTGTAGGAGCCTCAGATTCTTCCGCCACGTTGAAAAAGATCTCTTCAATAGTTGGCGAACTGATTTCATAGTTCTTGATGTCGTGCGACTCTAACAATCGGACGAATTCCCCTGCTGAGCTGGAGTCGGGCAAGGTGAAGATCGTTTGATCCACCATCTCCTTGGATACAACGCCCTCGAAATGCGGAAGAGTGCGTTCATCTCCTGGTGTTTTGAAGACGTGGATACGATAGCCACCCCCAAGACGATGCTTCAATTCCACAGAGGACCCTTGAGCTTTGAGACTTCCACGTGACAAGATGGCGATTTGGTCGGAGAGTAGATCTGCTTCGTCCAAGAAATGAGTAGTAAATATGATGGTGCGCTTTCCGCGCTCATTTAGAAGTATTTGCCAGAGTTTCTGACGAGCAAGCGCGTCGACTCCGCTGGAACACTCATCCACGCAGCAGACACGACTACCACCAGTGAACATCATGCTAAATGTGAGATAGGAGTCAGCAAATTGTTGGTGGACAGCTGTCAGCTACGCAATATGAGGGCGCAAGTGAGAGGAGAGCAGGAGGAAATCGCTGCTCCCGAGACAATTTTCTTAGTTCTAAACGCTGCTTGCATTTGGGATACTTTACACAGAATCGAACATACCTTAGCTGGAGCTTGCGCTTCTGCCCTCCAGACAGATGACGCGACTGAGCATCTACTTTCCTATCAAGATCGCAAGCGGCGATGAGCTCGTGCATCTCCTCCTTAGATGAGGGCACTCCAGTCGATTTGAGTCGATTGAAGATCTTAACGTGCTCAAACGCGGTCAAGTTGTCCCAGAGGACATTCTTTTGCGGACATATCCCTAACCCACCGTAGCCGTCTACGGCGATAGTGCCCGACGTAATGGTGTTCAGTCCACTAATGGCTTCAAGAGTCGTAGATTTGCCGCTTCCGTTGGCTCCAAGCAAAACCATGATCTGGCCCTGTGGAATCGTCAAATTCAGATCGTCAACGGCTGTAACAGTCTCCTTGCGCTTCCCAAATCTCGTTGCGATCTTTCGGGCCCACAGCGACGGTGTGTAGCATTTGGTGAAATTTATGAGCTGAACGGCAGCTCCAGAGCGATCAGTGGCGTTGGTAAGCTGTCGCCCCTCCGAAGCCGTACCATACAGAGTCCTCTCAATGATGGCCCCGAGAATTGGAAATGCCAAAGTTTGTATGATTGCAAAGATGAAGAAAGCAATCCCAGGTAATGTCGACGGGTTTTCTGGCGCGGCTTTGGTCAGGTTGGTCCCCTTGTCTTGCCGCTCCCATCGGGCCATCAGAATAGTGAAGAACGTATAGTTCATCGGTGGAAAGAGAATGCTGAGAATTGCGACCGCACCGGTACCAGATTTGGCAATGACTTGGGCCAAAACAGCCAAAAGAAGGGAGACTATAGTCGTAACGATACCACTGAGTTGAGCCCTGTGAAAGAATGCTTCACATGATGTCAGCGTCAGCATTGCATTTATTAGATCAATTGTAAAGTCGCAAGACATTCTTAACGGGAAGGGAGGAATCATCACATACCAGCGCCGAAAATGGAAAACGATGATAGAGAGAGCCCGGTCAAGATATTGAAGAATACAAGTATTGCGACATCAGTCTTGGCGAATACACCATATGCTAAAATCAAGCCAATAGCGATCCATCCTAGAATCAGTCGTTAGAATCAGCTTCTGCCTCATTCATGGGATGATTTGCGCTTGCCTGGTAAGAACATAATGTCGAAGGCGATATGATTGGCAAGTAGTCGTACCGCTTGGGGCTCCCAGCGCCTCTTATTTGGCATTGACGCTTCGATGATCTGGGTCATCCCAAGTTCCCTCTCTGAAGCCATGAGACCTACAAGCTGGTAAATGACTCCAACAATTCCTATGAAGAAGGCTACTGCTAGGATGTCGATGATACCTCCCATATAGCGAACCCGTATTTGATTGTTGCGCTGGGCCTGAGTCTCCGAGGTGAAAGCGTATTCATCGACCTCTTTCGGTATTGCCGATTGATCGATGGTGGAATTCTGAGCTGCAATGGCGAAATCAATGGCATGCTGGAGAGGTATAACGTAGATTTCTTGATCATTGTTTGCATTTGTGGTGTCAATTTTGCTCCCCAAACCTCCATCCGCTCTCAGACTATAATTCCATTGGCCATTGCCATTGCCTTCGGTCGGCGATCCATAAAAGACAGCGGCACCGTAGCATGAGGATACAGCGCGAATAGACGATCGACATGTGGTGAGCAGACCATCCTCGTGCGTCAATATCTGGACTTTCTTCCCTGTCGACTTGACCTGGTCTGCGACATTGTTGATGACGGCATTGATGTCGCCTCCTGTGAAGCCATTGTTGACGAAGGCTACCGTATCTCGACCTCCTGCATTTTGTAGACCGTTGACGAGTGACCTAACCGGCGTTATCTCACCTATGCCGTAGTGCGACGGTGGGATGAAAAGGTTGCGGGCGTAGGCGAGGAAGCCAGTGAAGATGACTGGTAGAAGAAAGCATCTCTGTGGAACTCGTTAGCACCTCGCATCCTTGAGATCACTGTCACCCACTAAAGGCGTAGAAATGGCATGACGGAAAAGAACAATGAGGATGTTCTTGTAAATCAGCGTGGCCGTTTGTCGAAACCACATCTTCGCCGTAGTTCAACCTCCCAAGGCACTAGTTCTAAGTTGTTGCGGCCCTCGGCCCTTCTGGATGGTATGATTTACCCATAGGAAAAATATATGCCAGTGACATACCTCAGCATCCAGACGTCTGAGATCTGGCAGGAAGATTGGCAGCTGTCAAGAATTATCTATACTCTACATGTCTTCATTGCCGCGGACCATAGCGTGCTTTCATAGAGGTCACCATTCGCGTATTCGTAAGGCAGGTGGCTCGGCCGCGATCCGATACTGCGCTAACAAGGGTGAAGAAACTCCACTAGTGGGATCCCGGACTAGCACGAGATGCAAAGATTTCCGTTTAGGGTTAAAGACGGCCAAGAGAAAGATGCTTAACTGATTGATCGAATCATTTAGCACTTCAGGTATACAAAACGCACCATACCTGCAAGATACAGTCTAGTCCATGACTCGGAGACTATCGCCAGCTGTCACACCCATTTCCCCTGCGACCACAATACAAACATGGATCAAGCTGCCCGTGGGGCATCCGCCCTAACCTCCAAAGACTTCCACTCTGCCGTCAGACACTACACAGATGCCATATCTCAGAACCCTGGCGCAGTCGACTACTACATAAAACGCTCAACAGCCTACACACGTCTCTCTCCTCCTGATCACAGTGCTGCCTTCACAGATGCGGAGACTGCACTCTCCCTCGCTTCCAAGCGAGCTAAGAGGGAGCTCATCACACAAGCCCAGCTCAGACGAGCTATCACTCTTTTTGGATTGGAAAGATATGCAGATGCCGATCAATGCTTACAGTGGGTCAAGAAGCTCGATGAGAAGGAGAGGTCATTGGCAATATGGGACATAAAAATCAAGGGCAAGCTGAAAGGGGTGGAGGAGGGCGACGAGCGTGCCAAAGTGACCGTGAAAGAAATACCAGATGTGGAGGCTCCAGTTGCGGCAGGGAGTAAGAGCACTCTCAAGTCTGTCGACGGTAAACCCAACCCCACCATACCCAGCAATGGTGTCCAGGAGACATCCAGGCCGTCAACTCCAACTGTGCAAGCTGAAGGGGTTCAAACACCAGCAAGCAAGATACGGCATGACTGGATTCAAACGAATGATACTGTTATCGTCACTCTGTACTGCAAAGGCATACCAAAGGACAAAGCCACCGTCGACATCAAGCAAAACTCGCTAGAAGTGTCATTTCCACTGCCAACCGGATCGGACTACCAATTCTCGCTAGATCCCCTCTTCTCAAGCATCGACCGGATGAAGTCATACTACAAGATTATGTCTACCAAAGCTGAGTTCACGCTCACGAAGTCAACACCAGGCCAGAAATGGTCGTCAATCGAGGGAAGTCAATCAGGACAAGGCGATAGTTCAGAATTAGAGGGCAATTTGAATCCAGACGAATCCGACCAAACCGTCAAACGCGCCCTTCTTGCAGAGAAAACCAACAAAAGTGGTCCCGCTTATCCCACATCTTCAAAGTCCGGGCCCAAGGATTGGGACAAGCTGGCCAGCGACCTCTCCAAGCGGCCAAAAAAGAACGCCAAGGAGGGCGAAGAGGACGAGATGGAGGACCCAGGGTTGGATGAAGAAGAGGGCGACCCAACTAACAACTTCTTCAAAATGCTCTACAAGGGAGCGGATCCCGACACACAGAGAGCCATGATGAAGAGCTATCAGGAGAGCAATGGCACCGCGCTGAGTACCAATTGGGCTGAAGTGGGCAAAGGGCCAGTAGAAACGTCTCCACCTGATGGGATGGAGGCGAAGAAATGGGGGACGTGAATTGTCTGCAGGCGATCTGCATGCACAACAAAGTGTCTGTGATTTGGCATGCATACTACATAGCGAAGGTTGCTTGGGCGTTTGGTACAGATGATGTGATGATGCGGAACTGTATCTTTGCAACCTCAGGCAGGAATGTCGGCATCAGGCCACACCGATAGTAGTGACGAATATCAAGAACTAAGCGGCCGAATAATGGCATTGCGCTGCACTCTTCCAAATGAAATATAAGCTCAGACATCCGCACAAGGCGAGATACATATGGGCGCCATGGGCTTGTCACGAATGCCTGACAGGTTGACAGCGGGCCGGCCCCTGAAGCTCCAATTGACCGTTGCATCGCCCCGTCCCTCAGTCATCCGCAAAGTAAACACCATCAGTTCCACCGACTGCGCTGGCCGCATTGCAGTGATTGCAGTCGCTTTGTGGGAGTTGTAATGGGCGCTGCCATTGAGAAATGCTAATATTGTGACGGCTTTCGCTATCTTTCAGTCTGATCACATTTGCGCGATGGTGACGCAGAGCCTTGCTGAACAACTCAGAACTGTCATGTCATTGCGCACCCAATGAACGATCCTCCCTTCCTCAATTGCTCCTCAACGCACGAACAGTGCCCAAGAACACTGCATCGGATTCGGACCATCAACGGTCCTCATCGCAAAGCTACTCACGCCAACGCCTTGATCACTACAGAGCCCCTCACTACCTCCCGACCCCAATCTACCCTTTCACGTCGATCATCCAATGCTACACCCTTCAACACCGTCGAAGGCGGATAACGGGATAGAGCAACTCAGAATCCATTTGTCAGAAGTATGGGGCATCGATCTTCCGCCGAGGGACCCCAACTGGAGTCCTTCTAGAAGGAACCCAAAACGACCGGAGGATAATATATTGGCACGCATACAATTCCTATATTTCCAAGAAGGGGCCCTGCCCTTTGCCATTGCCGATTTTGAAAAGAAGGCTTTCACGATTAAATCCAACTGGCAGTATAAGCCCCGGGGGGAACCCGACGTCCTGCCATGCCGCGAAGCAGGGGAAAGTGCTCTCAGGCAGGACTTCCTGCGCAAGCGCGCCCCGCTCGACGAAAACATGGTCAAATCTCTGACCGAGAGCCTTCTCTTTCACCTTGACCAAATCACGGCCCGCGTGAAATCCGGCGAGAAATTTCCCAAAAATGAGAAGAAGCATAGTTAGAGCTCCCAGGCCTGACGAATAGCAATTGGAAGGCTGACTGGAGCTTAGTGATTAAACCCGTTTCTGTCCCGAGTACGCCTAAGAGCGAACACAAACGTCTTCATCAAACTTTTAT
>JAABUL010003330.1_pt1 | contig 24131 bp, 22 predicted proteins | sample 5559151 | NCBI WGS metagenome assembly JAABUL01 (sample SAMN10711876, study PRJNA513368) | rock metagenome | isolation source: Antarctica rocks | place: Antarctica: Victoria Land, Pudding Butte sud | reverse complement strand
CGGTAAAGGGTAGAGGAGGCCTGCTCGTAAGCCCGTGGTAAGAGACACTCCACTTTCGCCCGCGATGCCCGGTATTGGAACAGGGATAGCACCTTGAGCTTCGACTTCTGCCTTTCCGAAAGCGACATCACCCTGCAAAGGACCCCATCCAGCCAGTTCGAGGGTTGTCTTGTTGAAGATGCCTCGTGTGGGAAGTAACGGATTGTCTCGCCGATCTTTGACCCAGGTGTGCATGACACTACTCTTGACACTATCACCGGCATCTTCTCTCACTGTAGGCGAGGCACCGCTCGCAAGTCTAGTGATCTGTCTCCACATGCCATTATAGCCCAATTCATGCTTACCTCCGCCAGGACTCATCCACCGCAGCTTCGTCCACCCACCTTTTAACGCTTCCTCATGACTCGACCAAACTTTGCTCGTGGAGCTGGACAAGCCACCAATTTGCCATCGGAAATCAGGATTACTGAGTATAGGTGTTTCAAAGCTGGCTTCGTATGCGGATCTAGTGCGTGTTCCCAGCGAAGCATTCACCGTCAATGTTTCTGCACCGCCAAATATATTTCTCAGGACACCATTGGCATAGGCATCTCCCTCTGCGTTGCCAACGCTCGTACCAGTCTGCAATATGTATGGCGATTTCTCTCGTACTGAGAGGAAGATGTCAATATCTGTAGGTGTTGTGGATGGGTCTGTCGGGTCCGGCCGGTCGATAAAGAGAGATATGGGCTCTTGGAAGACGTCTTGCAAAAAAGTCAGCTTTAGTAGGGATCTCAGACCTCCATGCCTTACCTAGTTTGTGAAGCTTGTCGGCTCCGATAGAAACCTCTCTGATAGCTTCGGCTAAAGTGTATGGACGATCTTGGTTGGCACTCAGCAAAGGGTTGAAGATGCGTTCGAGAAACCCTTTTCGAGTCTTGGTGGCCCCGAGCACGCGTATTGACGATATAGTAGCAGGTAATGTAGAGTTATCCTCAATCTATTGCCGTACTTAGTCTATAAGTTGGTCTATAAATTCCCCAGAGGCTGTACCTACCAGCTCGGCCAGCCGCTTCTGTGCCTTAGCATATCCAGCGAGCTCTCTTTCATTCGCCAGTCTGGTCTTCTCCTCCTGTACCTTCGGGTCCACGCCTTTTCGTAGCCTTCCGAAGATCTACACGAGCAAATGTATTAGCACGTACGTTCAGTTGCAAGAGCACTGAGCTATGGAAGGGACCATATCACTCACATCATCTCCGGATTCCAATGGGTCTGCCATGAAGACTCAAAGGTAGCGCATGTTTAAGCTTCCCAGTTGTAGAGACACGGCGTGACGCGCCAAGGCCGGCGGAGCGGCGTTTGCAAGTGCCGACTTTACTCAGCCCTACAGCTTAATCCATGTCATATGTGTTCAAGATCTATTCTTTGTTCGCAATCCATCATACAATAACCCCTGGATTTCCGCTTCCAGAGTGCTGATGTCTTCCATATAACTGACCCATCAGAGCCAACATTCTTTCCCTCTCCACCTCCTCATCTCTCCCAATTCTCTTCCGCAATCATGGCAACCCGAGCAGCGAACAAGCGAGTAAGCCCACGCTCACCCCGAGAGGCCACCTTCACATAAGACGAGGAAACTCTTGCTAATGTCTCTCCAGCTAACCCGCGAATACCAAACTATAACCGCTTCCCCACCTCCCTACATAACCGCACATCCCTCAGAATCCAACATCCTAGAATGGCACTACATCCTGACCGGCCCTCCTGGAACCCCATACGCCGGCGGCCAATACTGGGGCACGCTGCTCTTCCCACCCACCTACCCTTTCGCGCCGCCTGCGATACGCATGCACACGCCATCTGGTAAGTCGCATCTGCCATCCCCCCCTTCCTCCTCCCTTCGCCAGAAACATCTAGCCCCGTATCCCAAACTCCAACTCACCAAACGATTCCACATCAACCCCCCCCAAATTCGTAAAGAACATAAACGCTAACGCAGCAACCCACCAGGCCGCTTCCAACCCTCCACCCGCCTCTGCCTCTCCATCTCCGACTTCCACCCCAAATCCTTCAACCCAGCTTGGGAAGTCTCCACCATCCTAATCGGCCTAATGTCCTTCATGACCTCGGAAGAAATGACCACCGGCTCCCTCTCCCGCCCCGATCCCGAGCGCCGCTGGCTAGCCGCCCGCTCAAGATGGTGGAACACCACCGGCGGCGGCAGCGCCACGAACCCCGTAAAAGGCAACACGGCGACCGTGAGAGGTGTGGGAGCTGTGAAGGCGGGCGATGGGGGCGTGAAGTTCCGCGCCGAGTGGCCGGAATTGGACGCTGAGAATTGGGAATGGATGGGGAAGAATCGCGTGGATGCTGCGACGGGGCAGGTGCTGCCGGATCCTGAGGGGGGTGCTGAGAGGGCGAATTGCTCGCCTGAGGTGGCGGCGTTGAGGCGGGGACCGGGGGCCACGGCGCCGGGCTTGGGTGATGCGAGTCGAGCTGCGAGAGAGGCGGGACGGGGGTGGATATCGAGGCATAAGGTGCTTGTGGGGGCTATGGTGGTCATTGGGTGGGCGTTGGCAATGAGGTGGGTGCAGAGTGGTGGGGAGGCGTGAGGATGAGACATCATGATGAACTGCACTGCATGCATAGCGGGTGTTTCATGTCAGGGCGTGCGGAGTGAGATACCAGGATTTTTCTACGGATGTGACTAGATGATATGTTGCGGTGATAGTCAGAATTTTACCTGACTAGTTAGACAACTTAGAACGCCCCTGATCTCCTCCTCTTCACCTCTTTACGCTTGGTGCGCGTTTCACTCTGCCACTTCAATGACAGATAGCCTAAGGCTACATCCCTTCAATGGTTGTTAACCTCAATATATCCCATATAAATTGACTGAGGAACGTCCTTCAAGACGCAAGGTTGGCCGCTCGAAAGCGATCTGACTTTCATGGCGTAGTCGGAGGAAGGACGTAGGGACCCTCGTCATGAAAGGTCGTGCGAAGTCCATGCATCAAATCAAACCCGTCGAAGGATGCAATGATCGTGGCTAGCTCCAAGGTGTACTTCAATGTGTGACCCAGGCCTCAAAGTGGCACATTGATGTGGTATCACCTGTGATGGAAATGCCACAGTAGTCGACTGCCGAGTTTTTGGAATATATTCATCGATCTTTCTCGCCACTTCCATACATTTTCGTCGAGTTGAACGGAACCCTGCTTCGACCGATCGAGCTGAGCCCGATATGCGACGCACCACCGTCATGTGGGTCACTAGCATAGTATGTCATCCCCGGCTGCTTGGACAGCTCCCGAGCCAGTTCCGAATCAGAATAGGCGCAAATTTCATCTCCTAGAACCTCTTTCATCGCTTCTGACAAGTCCGCCACTGCTCTGTAGTGCCCTCGCACTTTCCGGCCACTGCGGCAGAGGGCGCTGTAGATCCTGGCGTCCAACCAGACGAGGTACATGCCGAAGAGCCAGACCATGAAGAGGGATAGATTGATGTACACCATCAAGCTTGAGAAGCCCCACACGAAGTATGATTCTGGGAGACATTGAGCCAAGTCTTGAAGGTTCGGTATGGTTTGGTTGAGGTAGCAGTAGTCACTGTCATACGCGCCAGTTATCCCTTCCCGGAACATCCAGTTGCGGAAATGGTAAAGACGTCCTTCGATGGTGATGTTGGTGGTATAGTTTGAATCTATCGAATAGCGTCTCTCGCTGTCATCATATACGGGATGGGAATAGTTCAAGGTAACTGCGAAAGCAATGATTAGTGCAGTGCTCAGCGACATTTTAACCCTAGCAACCTCACCGTTCAGTAGAGATGCAAACAGAGGGTAATCCTGCCAGAGGTTTGGGATGTCCGGACAAGTCTTATCAAGTGAGCAGCTACCATAGCGATTCACAGCATCATAAACAGAGACAGGAGGGCCTTCTGCAACGGTGCCATTCTGATGTCCAATGAGTGCCCCGCCGGAGACACTGTAACACGATCTTAGATTAGGTGAGCTGGGCTGGAGAAATGTACCGTCGGACATGTTGAAACCTGCAGTAGAAGGGGTGAGGTAACCGGCAGTGGCACTCATGAGTGTAGGGAAGCCGAGCACGTAGAGAGTTGATAGACAGAACCAAAGTAGGAAACACTTGGTCCGCCCCCCTCTTGAGAAGAAGACAGCCTTCAGTGAGTACCATGCCGCAAAGAGCGACGTTGTGGAGAAAGTGAGAGAGGTATAGAGACTGAAGGATACTGGCGATTGCTCGGCCAGCCTCGTGAGTCCATCCATGAAGACCATGTATGATATCCAAGCCATCAGGAAGCGGCCGCCAGCCCCAACGAAGAGCTGCCATACTACGTCAATTGCTTTGGCTTCGGTAAAGGTAAGGTGAGTAGCGCCTCTGAGGTTGATAGTAAAAGCATTTTGGACCCTGCTTCGTCGCTCATTCATCAAATCACAAGAGATAGGATTGTTGAGTACTTGGAAGGCGCTGGTGTCGGGCATGAAGGTGTAGAGCCAGGCAGCCAGGAGACTGAGGCCGATGATGATAATGACAACTGCGAAGCCTGTCCAAAAGGCCATGCGAACAATGCGCGTGGTCGATCGGGGCGATAGAGGTTTGGGGGGCAGTCTCGACGTGGGCGTTGTAGGCCATTCATGGTTGATGGAGCCCAACGTGGACCTTTTATCGCTCTTTTGGTCGAGCAATTCCAAGGCGGCGCCAGCGTCGTCCCTGTCGTTTGGCGAGCTAGCGTTCCAGTACTGGGGCGTCATGGCGGACTTGATACCGTACAGAATGAAGGGGAAACAGACAACATGTCTTTAACGTGACGATATTCGAGGTTCAAATAGCGGAGCCTCAGGTGAGCGTGTGGGGCGAAGCATCCTTCGTCCTAGAACTAGAACCAGATTGCGGCACGGATCCCTGCTGGGCATTGTTGGCATAGACTTGAAACGTTTGGCAGAGACGACCTCATGGTATTAGGAGGAGGTAGGTACTTCGCAAGGACCATCATCTTGCAGCGAGGTGGTCAAAGACAGGATGGGATACCAAAAACAATGAGCAAATAAATGGGAGTGAGAGAGTACCTATGTGTAGTGGTAGGAAGAGCCAAAGGCCAAAGCGCGGTAAGGTAGTCTTTAGATGCCCACGCTTGACTAGGAGGGCCTAGTGGCCGCTGGGACTTGCCGATCATCAGGCTATGCATTAATAATTCAGACACTAGGCCAAATGAAGAACCCTATCAAGTCATGCATCTTTCTTAGCTCTTTGTGGCACTGAAAAACAACTGCTCCCATTCGAAGGGCATGTAGATGTTGACGGGTTGGCATAGTATGCATATCCTCTCGTCAACAGACATACTAAACACCATTTCCCCCAATAAATCGCACATACAGCATCCCCACCCCGGCAACAGCCATTCAACCTACCAAGTCCAGAACCGCCCTACCCTTCCATGAACTCATCACCAAAAAGGTGGGAATAAATACAAAAATACTCAAGAAATGCAACATTGCTAGAGTAGCCTTCGATTTGAAGCCTACAACCAGCCATGGCCTACACCATCCTCACATAAAGTCCCCAGTAAAGCGACTCTACCTGCGGAATCAGCTGACAGTGTACCGCAATTGTTAAATCAATGAGCATTCGGGGCGCTTTGCGAGGGTGTAGTCTAGAACAAAAATTCTTGATATGCGAAACCATTGCTGATCCGAAATACTATTTCCGGTGGACGATTGGCAACAAGACCTGTGACGTTTACCTGGTAGCCTTTACCAACCGCTTGAGCAGTATGACGATAGCGCTGGTAAGGGCGCCTCGACCTCTCATACCACTACTGATAGGCGAAGAGATTTCGCTGTCTTCACTGCTACGTCCACCACCACTGGCGAATCCAGTACCAGACCCGTGACCTTGGGTACCTGCGGATCGTCGGATGAATAGGAGGATTCCTTTCAATTGCCAGGGTGCCGTCGTGGTACTATATAGAGCATATAAGCTAGCAATCTGCCGAATGTCGATTTTCGGTGCAGAATGTTCTTTTCATTGGGTATTCGCGATAGCAAATTATACGACAGCAGCCTTGACGCTAGGCTAGACAGGAACAAAATATACCGAGGGTGCCATTATCCGTGTCCCATGCGCAGGAATCATTCCCTTTCGAACTCAACAATCACACCCCTCCCCTTCGTATCGACCGCAACTAGTTTCCCTCCTTCATTCTCCGGTTCGAATTTCAGACAACCTCCCGCCGTGCCTTTCCACTTCTCCAAGATCCTTAGCTCGTCGCTCACTCCACGAACACCCCCTCCTTCAGCAGCTAGCAGTGGCAGCAAGGAGATCCTACCGCTGTCCTCCATTACAGCAAAAATGTTATGCGTAGAGGAAACGGCACCGGCACGCAAAGCGCGATGGTCTTTGAACTGTTCGAAGTTGTGGATCAAGGGGCTGGGTGGCCTGAGTCTTGGTGTTGTTGGTGTGCTGGAAGAGGGTATGGGGAGGCTAAAGGACCATTCGCCGTTGTTGCGGTGGCGTTCTAAGGACGGAGAGGTGGTGGCGAGGATGTATCGATTTTTCGAAGGAGTGATGTAGAGCGAAGTGCATGTAACGCCGGTCTCGTAGCGCTCCTGTGGTGTTGTGTTTAGTCAAGAAGTACCTGCTTTTCAATCTGGCGTGGTGATGCGGTGTTGGATGTGCTTACCACACTATAATGATTTTTGGCGAAATTCAAGCGCTCTCCGGGTGCAGAAAAGTGCTCATCAAGTTCCCATACCAATAGCTTGTTCTGGATCGCCGTCACGCAAGTTACCACCTTTCCATTGGCATCGAGTGATACCCGTTTGGGCCGATCTCGGGTCGGTAGCTCCAATGTCCGGCACAGCGATAGGTTTCTAGCATGACTGTCTATATCATACTTGCAAAGCAAGATACGGCCCTTCGAGTACTTGAGTGAGTTGCCTTGACCTTGTCCAAGAGCAACGAGAAGCTGGTCTTCGGTCTCATAGCAGGCCAATCCACCAGGTCCCCATTCTCCGTATGGAAGGGTTTCAATCTTGTAGCTTTTCAAGATGTCGATTACACGCACGCATTGACTGGTGGCGACAACCAGAAATCTTTGAGACATGACCACATCGAAGATGGGTTCACCATTAGTATAATCCTGGCCAAATCTAAACCATTGTGGCAAGGTGTCCCGTGTAGAACGAACTCTAAGGCCTTCGAGAGGAGAGACGGATATCTTGTTCTCATCATACCAGAATGCGAAATGGCAATCTTGCGAGAGTCCAGCAAAGTCATAAGATGGACGACTCCCAAGGATCCCTTCACGTTGAAAAGGGACCGTGAAGGGGCTTGTAGCTTTAAGCTTGGACCTAGTTAGACAAGATTCTTGCGAATTCACTTCAGCGAGGGAGGTGCTGGAAGATGTCTTGGGCGTTAGTATTGATCGAGTCGGTGGGTCAGGCGTTTCAATAAGAACATTGCTCGGTAGCTTAATACGCAGGGATGGTCAGCGGTGGTCTACGACCGAATGTCAGCGGTTGAGCGAAACATACTCTCAACCCAGCTTCCTCGTCCTGGTCTAAAAGCATCTGAATTGTTGACATCTCTTCGAGTAATGTTTCGCTTAGCGAAGGCTGAGCTTGAGCTTCGATCTCAGCTCTTAGATATTGTGACTGCTCTTTGCGCGTATGGCAGCACGACAGCAATATTTCGATCTGGTGTATGACTTAGTGATGTGCCCTGTACTTCCTAAGGAACCAAATCTTATCATTTGAAATGAGCCACTTACAGCTTTCCATCGATATTCTCGGACAGTGCTCTCAAAGACCAAACGCTTGACTTTGTCAACAAATCCATCTGGATACAATCCGGGACCTCCGAGCGCGGTCAATTGTGCAGCGCAATCAAGCAAGCCAAGAAAGTAGTAGCCTTGATCCAATTGCGGTGGTCCAAGGCCAATCATGGTACGCAACCTCGGCCATTGATTCCCTAGTCTGGGCAAGCATGGGCAGCTTTCTAATGTTAAAAGCTCGCCAGTCTTTTCCAGCAGGGCAGACACGATTATTGCTGCGGCTTTCCTCATATGCCCGAGGTTGGGTTCATCAAAAGACTCTCGACTTAAACTGGACGCCAGTCGTGTGTACTCCTGAAGACCGAAGAGCGCTTTATATTTGCTCTGCGGTGTTTGCCATAATGAGGATAGCTCAGTGAGGCCCTCAAGTATCTGCTGCACATTGTGATACTGATGGATCCCCTATTTCCTACGGTCAACGAGGGTTGTCTCACGACCGTATTTGCCGCAGAGGTAACCCACCATCGCAACGCATCCGAAGAAGATTTTGACTATAGGCCCAACGACCGAGGGAAGTTTTGAGTCTCCACGTCGTATAAATGATAGGTACTGGGAAACCAGCTGCACAAGATACACATTCGGTGCATAGCGGATCTCCTGCGAGAGTATTGACGTAGAGTTTTGTTGGAAGGTAATTTGGCGAAAATATGAACATATGTTCGCGCGCAGTTCGTCCCATTGGACTGGATACAATGCTTCCACTTCGTGATAGTGTAGAAGAGCAAGGCATGATACTAACGCACGAAGCTGGACTTCTTGAAATAAGAACGTGCCAGGATGTCTAGCTACACTTAGCAGACTTGACAGGAACACAGCTATCCCGACTACCAAGTTGACGTCTGTTGTCACGTATCGTATAGGACGAAGGTCCTCATCTGCAGCGAGTTGTAGACACTGGTAATCTAGTTCAATTTGCAATTCATATAAGTCGAGTGTTGTTGTAGTGGGGTTGCCGTTGAACGATGCTAGCGAGTCCCGCGATAAACGGCGCTGCGGAACAAAGCTGGAGCTGCCGCTGCTTCTCCGGGGCGATGTATAGCCCTCAGAGACATGTACTGACACTGACTGCGCGAGCAAAGACACCGACATTGTTCCCAAGGGAGAAGCGAGGCGGATTGGAGCAGTACTGGCTTATGTTGAGTTCGATCGATGTGACGAATGCGCCTTGGGTGGGAAGCCTGACGAGATAAGGCTGTCGCCCTATGAAGGCTGCATCCATCAAATGTGGCTGATCGAAGCGGTCTCAAGCAGCAAGGCCAACTGCACCTATCACGTAGGTCAAGAAGCGAGGTGGGGTTTACCATGGTCGATTCTGGGACGAGGCTGTAGCTAGTGAGCCGTGCCAAGGAGGCTGTGTATGCGAGTTCATGCAGGAAGGACTTAGCGCAGGATGCTCTGACCTCCTCACCTCTGTCAGGCGTCACTCACACAGGCAAGCCCCGAGCTCCAACATGAATGTGTCAAGATGGTTATAATGCAGTGATCTTCCTGGTATTCTGGGGCGATGGTGAAGCGAACGTCCTGCACTACTGCCCTCGATCAATAAGGTTTGACTGGAACCCAAGGAAGCCACAATACTATTCGCCGTGATCAAATCGGGACTTCAATCTTGTCGAGGTGCTGTCTGCAAGATGTCTCATGAGAACATGCTAGAGAGAGTCACTCATGAAGTCTTCAAGAATGATCGACTCGATCGTAGATTGAAGCGACATCACATTACTGGTAAAGTTCTAAATGGGTCATGTAAGACACTGGTTGACGAAGTAGGTATCGCCTTTTCCGGTGCTATAGGCATTGGTCTGTTCTCCACATCGGGGCAAATCATCGCCTTGGGAGGGCCTGTCGGGGCGTTGTTGGCCTTTTTCTTTGCCGGCCTCATTATCTTCTCCGTTATGAGGTCTTTGGCAGAAATGGTCTCAGTCCGACCAGTCAAGGGAGCAATTGTGGACTACCCAAGTGTATTTGTTGACGAAGCTTTGGGCTTTGCTGTCGGTCTTCTGTATTGGTAAGGCGAGCTTTCGTTGGGAGCTCTCGTCGCTGATTGACGGCGACAGGATGGCGAATTGTATAAGCATGGTAACATTGACAATAGCCGCTGCGATGTTCACCCAATATTGGAGTCCGAACTTTGGGAAAGCACCAGCGACCTTTGTCTTGCTTCTGCTGATCGGTCTGATGAATGCTTGCGGTGTGCGAGTGAGTGTAGCGGGAAAAGGGGCGCGATGGCAACCGGCTAATTTGGCATAGCTTTATGGCAACCTTGAATGGGGATTCAAATGGATCAAGATCTTCCTGATCATGCTGGTGTGTATTACTATGATTGCGATCAAAGCTGGGGGTAAGTTGCCATTCCTAGAACAAAACATGGTTGACAAAATCACCGGAACAGCTGGACCCACCCCAATCAGAAACAAATGTAAGTTATTCAATCCATTCCGTGATTACTGCAAATTGAATGTCTCTAGCTTTCCAGATAGGTCCAGGATATAGCCCAACAGGATTTTTCTGGTCCCTCGTCTCTAACGGTACAATCTCAACGCTGCCCACAATCCAATCTGACGTGCCAATACTGGGTACTGGTGGACGTATTCTTGCTGTTTGGTACGTTATGCTCTCGATTATCAGTTCTGGGTGCCTGACCATAGACTGCAGGACTTGTCTGAGCATTGCAATCTTTCAATTTATAGGGGGTGAGATGGTTTTGGTGACAGCAGCTGAAGCGGAATCACCTCGTCGCGACTTACCAGTGGCGGCCCGATACATGTACCTTCTGCCAGTGTCCCTCTACTTGATAGGCATCCTTCTTGTCGGGCTCTGTATTGACTACCTGGATCCCCTACTCCCTCATCAACATGTCCCACAACCGTCGACCAGTAATCCTCGGTTCATAGGTATCACTACAGCTGCTAGGTCGCCTTTCGTCATTGCAATTCAAGCGGCTGGAATTACAGTGCTTCCAAGCTTCCTCAACGCGGCTTTCCTGTTCTCGGCACTTACTGCGGCGTTGGTATCCTCGAGGTACATGTGACCAGAAGCAAATAAACTGACGCCAAGCGCAGAAATTCAGCCCTCTATGTGTCGAGTCGGATTCTGTTCTTCCTGGCCCGAAACAGCGGCTTCAAGAGGATTCGCAACACGATCGGCAGGACGAATAATGGACACACGCCACTTGCAGCCATCCTAGTTAGCTTTGTGCCTGGCCTTCTCGCATTTCTAGTGGCCAGAGCATCTACCACGGCTTTCGTGGAGGTAATCATGCCCCTCCCCCCACTGTCATTCTCCACGTTGATTTTTCGAAAAGCCTCTTGGTGTCTTTGGTCGCCTCTATACTGGTCCATTACTCTGTATCTATGCAAGCGAATGTGTGGCCTTCATCCGCTTCCAGCAAGGGTAAGCGTCATAGATCACCAGATGGTTCACGAATAACAAGGCACAGGATGAAGCTCTACCCGAAAGCGATCAATAGGAATAGTGATGAGTATAGTAAAAATCATTACAGAGCCCATTGGCAGCCTCTGTGGGCAATCATCGGGTTCGCGCTCTGTACCTTGCTGGTCGCCACTCAAGGATGGGCTGCGATATACGACCTGTGTGCTAAAAGCCCAGGAGTTTCCATGGAAGACTCGATTGTAGACCTCGTTGCGGCTTACTTGGGCGTAAGTCGTACCCCATTACCTCCAGCCATATGTAGCAAACAAATTGACACAAGGGGTCGATGCTGACATACTCGACAGCCGGTAGTCTTCCTCGGAGTATACATCGCGTACAAGATCAAATACAAGACGAAGATCAAGTCATATGTGTCGTTCAAGGACAAATGGTACCCAGACGATGTGCCAGACGAGTCCGACATACGCAATGAAGGATGGGAGGGCAAAGGCGGTGTAAGGGGCTTTCTGAGCTGGATTAGGTGACGTGAGGCGAATGCAGGAATTTTGGAAGCATCCTAAGAGTGATGTTGCCAAAGGTGGCGATTCGTTTGGATTCGTCGCGCGTCAAATGTGGATCAGAGCGCAGCCATTGACTTGTTATTGCGGCTCACTCATGTACCAAAGTAGGAGGAACATGAGTTCACCTAAGACCCTGGGCCTGCGAAGCTCGATCTTGAAGAGCCGGCGCTGCTAAGCAAGATGCGGATGATATATCTTGTAAAAGCAAAATCTCGCATGGGAAAGAAGCCTACGCGCCAAGAACTTTCAGCCCTACGGCCATGGCATCTCAGAACACGTCTCGGCCAACGCTCGTTCACCCCAGCTCCACAAGGTCTACTGCCATACCACCGCTGTATTGGGAGAGATCGCAATTTACCTCATAGCGGCCTCCACTCTCGCTCCACCGGCCACCATGGCCCAATACTATCCCCAACAGCAACAACCCTACAACCCGCAAAACCTCCAATTCTACCCTTCCAGCTACGCCCAGCCCGTCTCCGGCCACACCACCCCTTCACAAGCTCAATATGGCTATGGGCAACCGCCAACAAGCAGCCAAGCCTATCCTGGGGTCTCCGGCAGCATGGGCGGTCCTGCCCCGGGAGGATACGGGGGAGCTGGAGGCTTTGGAGGAGCTGGGGTGAGTGGGAGGATGGGAGAGCAGGGAGGACTGCGAACAGGGTGGTTGGCGGCGTTCGGAACGGAGGGATACGATGGGGAGCCGCCGCTGTTGGAGGAGTTGGGTGTCAATTTTGGGCATATTAAGGGCAAGGTATGTGGAGGCTGCATTTCTTTCACAACCTGCGAGAAGGCTCTAAAGGTTGAGTCACGGGGCGCTGGCTCTTTCGATATTTCTATTCTTCCTGCCAATCCTACAGCGCGCTCCAAAGCTTCAAGGGAACAGGCACCATGAGAAACCCTAACGATGAATCTTGTGCTGACCGCTCTATCGCAGACACTCACAGTCCTCAACCCCCTCCGCCCAATCTCCCAACACATAATGGACGACTCCGACCTCGCCGGCCCCCTCCTCTTCTGCCTCCTCTTCGCCACCTTCCTCCTCTTCAGCGGAAAAGTCCATTTCGGCTACATCTACGGCCTCGCCCTCGTCGGCTCCCTCTCCCTCCACACAATCTTCTCCCTAATGTCGCCCGACCCCTCCGCCTCCTCCCCAACCAGCACCCCAAGCTACCCGGACCCGTCCTCCTCGCATCTCTCGGGCGGTCATGCAGGCCAGCTCAGCTCGACGCTGACGTTTCCGAGGAGCGCGAGCGTGTTGGGATATTGTCTGCTTCCGCTCGTGTTGACGAGTTTCGTGGGGGTGGTGCTGCCGATGGATACGGCGGCTGGGTATGTGATTTCGAGCTTGGCGATTTGTTGGTGCACGTATAGTAGTAGTAAGATGTTTTGCGCCGTGGGTCGGATGCGTAGTATGAGAGGGCTGGTGGCGTATCCGTTGGGGCTGTTCTATGTTGGGTTTGGGATTATGGGGATCTTTTCGAGTAGCAAAGGTGGCAATTTAGTGAAGTCTAGTACGGGGTGAGTGGGCGATGGAAATTTGTTTGCACGCTCAGGTAGTATATCTGGTGGCTTGGCGATTATACCAAGCATTACAGGTTTATCTGATTGTTGAAACTTCGTGAATCTTCTATATGCAGCTATCTACGCAGATCATCACCTCCTTTCCTCCGCCTTTGTGGGTGCATAGTCTTTCAACCAACCTCTCGCCTTGTCCAAATTCCCACCCTCAACTTCCAACGCCGCAACACACCACTCAAAATCATAACCACTCCCCTCACCCACCCTCTCCTTCCCTTTTGCTTTCGCGGACGAAATGCCCGGGCCACCCTCCGCAGCAATCATCTCAGCCAACGTCCTCCTCTTCTGACTCCCCTCGTCGGTGCAAAACCCTAATGGCGTTTCCGTGTCCTTCAGATTCTCCAACGTTGGTTTAATCATCGCTGAAGCTTCCTTTGAACTAATCGTCTGTCCCTCCGGGGTCAGACCCAGATTTTTGCGTCCGGTCTTGCAGAACTCGTTGCGGCACCAGTTTTGATTGCAGCCCGTCAAGAGCTGCGTGAGACATTTACGCTCAACGCGGCGCTTGAGCGCTTTGCCATCTGGGTCGTACATCGATACGTAAAGGGGTCCGAAACAGACGTCACAAACACCAAGGTCGTTCCGAGATCCCTGGACGCGGACTTCGCCGCCTCTTCCGATGCCATCGAGAGTACGGCCGCAATTGACGTTTCTGCAGATCCGTGGCTTGGAGCGGGAAAGACGCTGGAAATTGTGGTGTTTGAGATGGGTGGACATGTCGCGTAATCGAACAATCTTACTACAGATATGACATTCGGTAGTTCTGGCGCCATCGGACAATTCGTGCGGTGTAAGACCTGACAAAATTACATCTGCAGAGTCTGCTGGCGGGTCGTCGGGTCCTTGTTGAGGCACTTGAAGATGGCAGAATCGACAGAGTATCAGTTTGCCTGGGCAGACTGTCGTACGGTGGTGGGCCAGGTCTGGGATATTTGCGGCTTCGTACTCACACGATGGACAATGAGTAAGTGTGTGCATGAGGGTGTCGTGCTTGGTATGAGAAGAGCCGTTGTTGCCATAAGAATTGTCGTGAGGACAGTGCCAGTGGTTCTGCCATTCAGGGGAAGACTTTTGGAAAACCAAATTGCAGTGAGGGCAAAGGATATTATTACGGAGACAGAAATTTTGATGAAGAAACATTGTGCGAGAAGGGACGGCCTGATGGCAGTTGCTACAGAGTTCTTCATCTGGGCTGAGGAGCGTATTGTCTGCCATGGCGGTGTCATTTTCGACTGACTCGGAGGAGTCGATAGGTGACGAAAGTCGGAGGGTGTACTGCATCGGAGCTTTGTCTTGGTTCTGATCATCTCGAGCCTCGTAGCCTCGTACGGATACCCAGAGAGCTTCTGCATGTTCGAGCTCGGTGTTCGTATAACGAAAATTGATTCGCTTAGTGGCCCGAGTGGAAATATCCCCAAAAACATATTCCCCTTCGCGGGGTCTGCTGCGATGCGTTGGCCCATAAGGAGTGACAAACATATCGATATCATTCTCATGGTCTAGGGCCGTCATTTCAAGCTCCAAATCGTGCTTCATATCCCACGTCGGTATGGTATAATCCACGTAGTCTCCAGGCCAAACCTGACCTGCTTCAGGTATATCTACATGAATCTGGCCTCCTGTAGAGCTCCCCTCAGCTGTTCCTGGAGCCTTCTGTGACTTTTTGACGAGCTTTCGCAAAGTCTCTTTCGCCTGTTCCTCGTTCAAAGGTTCAATATCGACTTCAAGGTCGGTGTCCACAAGAGTAATTGCCTCTTCATTCGGCTTCAGGCCATGCACCAGAAATCGAAAGACCTCCTTACCAGCAGGTATGGCCAATACCTCACCATTAGTCAAGGTGGTATAGTTATCCCGCAGATGCTGTTCCAAGAGAGCTTTCCAGTCCTCTGGATCGTAGCCTGCTTCCAGTGGTCTAAGCTTCACGAAAGTACCCTTTGGCAATTCCTGAACATGAACCGTCAATCTTGGTACTGGTCCTTCATTATCGATTGCATGAATGCCGTTCGTCCCATTACTACCTCCAGCTTTGCTGGGTGCCTCCACGATCTTTGACCCATCAATGCCCAGCGCCTCTCTCAGAAACGCACTGATTCCCACCTCATTTTCACCAACCGAAAATTCCTTTATCCCAGCGAACACGATCCTCCCGTTTTCAGGATTGACCAACCGAAACGTCAAAGGGTGTGGAAGCTGCTGTTGCCTTTCAACAAGCAGCTCACGTGCTTGGCGCTCAGCTGCGAAGCTGTATGGGTTATAAGGGTCGAAAGTCGAGGTTTGAGGCTGAGATGTGCTGGTTACGGTCACTGTAGCGGCAGACAAAAGCTGCTCAAGAGCGGACGGAGGGAGTATGATCCTGTCGCCTCGAAGAGGAGGTGTGGATGCCGCGGGCAGGACGGATAGTTGTGTTGACCATCTCAGAGGTGGTCGATGTGGGTCGGAACTCATGGCGGATGGTCGAGGAGGTGCTCAAAGAATGATGCGGTATGATGCCGCCGCATGCTGTATGACGAAGACTTGAGGAGTCAAATGACTTGTGGCCGTCATTCTGGAAGCATCGACAGATATGTCATCAATGCCCTTGTTTCATCGCGCTTGCCGCCAAGCCTTGACCACCCGGAAAAGGCTAGAGCCACTGAATAACAACATATAAAGTAACATAAAGTAAAGTATTCTACCTTACCTTATCACTGCTACGTACTTCATCTAGATCATTTCAAGCCTTACCGGCTGAAAGTGTCATGGATCAAGCTATGATTATGCACAAGTGACGAGATAGGTCGCAACAGCAAAGCATCAGCGAAGGTTTCTTCACGTCTTTACAATCGACTATTAACCCATGGATCCCATCCTCTGAAGGTATTCGATTATGACCCGTGGGTACCAGAATCCGTCTTCAGACATCGTTGCAATTGTAAAATTTCACGATGACATTTTGCGTGACCATGGTGAAGCAAGCCAAGAACAAGGACTGACTGTTCAACAACCCATCTTGTAAACAAGGGTGTCCGCACATAAAGCCACATTGAGGATACAGCGGCAGCTTCAATCGATACTGTTCTCGTTAGGTAAGCCTGAGCACCGTTCGGCCGATGTTGCGCCGTTGCGAGCGAGTTTGGCTGTAACTAGAGCAAGCCACGCGTTTTGCCAGCTTAACCTACCCGATGAAATCGTGAGTGGGTACCTGCCGTAATATATCCTGTACATCACGTGTGTCATCAGTGTCTGCACGGAACAGAGATAGCCGGTCTGCGAAAGCTGCCGAACAAATCGCTTGTTGTGCGGTCCTGCCTTGCGGACGCCTCAACACATCACGAAAGGGTCCAAAATCTCAATTCTCGCACCTCCATTCAACATTTCATGTTGACACTTTGCCCAATAAAAACAGAGCGCCAATAATATTTCAAGCACTCTGCGACCGAGTCCTCTAGTCAAAGTCATTCCATTCCTCCTCTCGAGAGGTCTCATCCTCCTGGCTTGTGTGTACGTCTTTGTAATCCAAAACAATTGCGAAGCTGACACCAAGAAGAGAGCAGAGGACATCATCCCCAATCCAGCCAGCCATGTCTCCATCTAGCTACGTGTTAGGTATCCCCGAGCTGCTCGATATGATCCTCCAGTATGGCGAGACAAAGGATCTATTCTGCCAACAGCGCGTAAACAAGAAATGGCAGGCCGTCATCCAGACTTCAACTCCACTGCAAGACAGAATGCTCTTCAGGTCCGCTGTCCACAAGCATATCGACGGCGGGTACAAGAACGTCGGCCAAGCCATCGTGGCGGAATGGAACCCTTTCATGGCAGCATTTGGGCATCTTCCTCTTTCGGAGACCGGCTGGCTACTCGGGGTGTGAAATTTATGCACATGCTCTGAGGGATCTTGGACTGGCCTGTCCCAAGGCGACATGGAAGAACATGCTTGTCACCAAACCCGCGTTGCAAAAAATGTTCATATTGAGACTCAATCTAGGCGGGTCGGAGCCAGTCGAGACTTTACGGAATGACGACGGTATCACTTTGGGAGATCTAAGTCAAGCTACTATTAATTATGAGTCGCACCGCTACTGGACGTCAAACGGCACAAAGGCCGCAACTCGAAATTATTCATTCGATATCGCTCCTGCCATGGGTATGTACTCTCTCAACGTTTCCTCGAATTGGATGCGACGTTTACTCATTCGTGGTAGAATGTAAAAAAGAATATTTGGAAGGTCTGCGGCATTCTGGGCGACATGAACCCAATGAGAGCGGTCGATCACAGCAGACCCGTGGGTACTTTCCGGCAAGGTGGAATGCATTGCATGCTCTTGAATAATCACGAGTGTGCTATTTGAGCTTGCGATGCCTATCATTAGCCAGATTAATGTTCCGAAGCAGCCCAACCATCGAGTAAACTCATACACGAGCCAAGATCTCCCCGCGCGCTCAATCTCACCAATACTGACTTTGATATGCGTGAGATTACCTGCATACCCACAGCTTTCCATGGCCCGGTCTGTCAAAGTGTTTATAGTATGAGATACTAATGATGATCACGATGCTATGTCAGGATATACTAACTACTCGATACATCACAACGCCCACCACCTCCACAACTCCCAACCCCACCCAGCTCCGGACTCCCCCTCTCCAACAACGCCTGACCCAACAACTCCTCATCAAACGCCACAACAACCTGCAACTCGGCAAACTTCTTACTCTCCACCATATGGAACGGAATCTGCCTCACAGTATCAACCAGCACCGCGTACGTAAGAAACGGCGGCTCCGTACGCGGCGTCTCATCCCCATAAAACTGAATCCTGGCATTAAACCCACGCGCCCCCGTCTGAAAAGGCTCAACAACCTGCGCCGAGGGAAATTGGCTTAAGGTTTTGAGAGCGGCCATCAGCGTGACGAAAACCTCTTGAAAAGACATCCTTGCGCCATCCGGCAAATAGTGGAAATAGAGATGCAGTCCATCACCAACAAGCCCAGATCCCGCCGTCAGATTGCCAGCAATTGTATCATTGACCAAAGGCACAGATAGCTCAGACGATATATGTGCCGCGTTGGAAACACCACTACCAGTCCGCGCTGCATTCCCGATCTGAATATGCCCAACAACCACCCCATCCCACAAAATCTCAAACTCCGCATCCGTAAAAATCTTGTTCTTAATCATATCATAAACCACATAATACAGCGCCGTAACCGCCACTCTCACCTCCACATCCCTCGCAGATCCGGCAGGCTGAATACTGATATCGAGATCAGCGTACCAGGGTAGAATATCGACATGAAAGCCTGGTATGCGTTGGTGGAAAGGTTGATGAGCGAGGTTTGCCAGACCGTGGATGGTATTCATGAGGACGGAGATTATATTCAGGGGGTCGGAACCGTAGTGGCCGCGGATTCCGAAGCGGACATCGCCGTCAGCTAGACGGGAGGGAAGGGAGATGTTGGCGGTGGCTTGGGTTGAGGTGATTAGAGCTAGTAGGGTAGTTGTGCTGTAGAAGAGAGCCATGGGTTTCATTTTTGGCAGCACGGTGAGATGAGGTTTTAGAAATGAGAAAGCTTTGGCAGAACGAATTAAGGCGGGCACGCAAATCCCAAGATGTAGCGTTCAAATGCCGCAAATACGGATTTGCAGATGGATAAGCGGATGGTCCGTTCCGCTGGGATGGTTGAGGCTCCTATATAGGTGCGCTTCTGACGGGAATAAATTACAACAAAGACTCCCGAGGGGGGAAAACCTCTCATCCAAGGAACATTTACGCCTGGATTAAAGAGCATCATCGCATACATATAATAAACCTTACCCCATCTTCTACAGCGAAAATTTCCAGTTTCTGAGACTCGAGCCAAAACACTCGCTACGACCCTATTTCCAAATCTACCTACAACATATTTATCCCATTTAAACTGCCTACCAGCCACCCTACCCACATGCCTAACATATCAAACTCATCGGAGTAGATTTCAGGCTTCAATAAATAAGCAGACCAGTACACCAATCCTAAAGATTGTGTCTTTTTGTGCACGATATCGGCGCGAAGGAGATACGGGAGTGTAGCAGTGTCCTTACGCAGGTTTATGTTACTCAGCAGTACTCTTGAACGACAGCTTGTGACCTAGATAACTGATATTTTGTATCTAGAACTTCTACGTTGGAGAATAGCAGACAGGGGTAATGGACGTCACGGCCGTTCGCGATGGAAATATTGATTATCGTAGTACCACCAAAGGTGAGATTTTGTAAGTTTGACGGCAATGAGAGAAGAGAAGGGATAGCAGCCTTGTCGGAAAGAGGTTATGCTGGGTGAGGTATGGAGAATGGTCAGTAGTCGAAGGAATTGTAACATTTTCGTGCAACATACTGGAACGCAACAGCAAGGGATGTCATGTTATTGAGCCTAGTAATTCGAAATCCTCATATCCCATATAATTCCCTAGGTCTACCATATCCATGCGATAGCGTTATTCCATAACACAAATAGAACTCCGATGGAAAGAGTCTTGAAGCATGATATAGCGTCTTCTCGCGCTATGCCGAACTTGACGATGCGTTGGGTAATTTCTCCGAGCTATGTTTATGTTGAGGGTTAGTATGTTGTACGGCTGCTGTCCTAGGACTGAAGGTTTTAGGAGAGATGGGAGCATCGCTGTTTCGCAGAAGAGCGGAGAGGGGATTGTGAGTTGTGATCACTTGACGTCTTTGGAGATCGTGGGCTTGCATTGAAGGCGCGCATTACACTCGAATAATAGAAGAGAGACGGAAACTCCAACGCTGTCATTGTGATGAATGCCTTCAATTTCCCAAGATTGGTCATAAGCAATATGCGAAAGTCGAGCCTTCATCATGGGGGATCTCGCAACCTCGCAAGACTTTCCATATGTGAACTGGCTCAATCACTGCGCGTAACGCAACTCTCATCAGGTCCGCCCACCACTCTTCACTTCCCGGCATTTCCCCTGTGAATAGGTGTGGCATCCATCGAAAGGGACGTAGCTTTGGTCTTTCAAAGGGTTTCCAGACTGGTATCATGTACAAAGAAGGCTTTGACTTGCGGAGTGGAAAAGGCAAACGGCGTCCCAAATTATCGATTCAAGATCTTCATACGTTCCCACAGTTCAGAACTCACAATATCTCACCGCACAGCTGCTCTTCTAATCATGGCTTAGTTTTCCACGCGGACACAAGACAGTTGGATGAGAAGTATCCGGTATTGAGTCTTCTGCTTGCTTTCAATGGTCATCAACCTGACATCCCCCACCTCGCTGGACCAGGTCTGCTGGTTCATGTCCCATTCAGATGAGTAGAGACTAGCTCCGCCAATGCGGCTCTGGCATGCAGTACCATGTAGATCTTATCGGAAGCCATTGCGTAGGCTCAACTGGGCAAAGGTCCCATTCAACTACCATCCCATGATGACAAACCGGAATAAAAACAAAGCAAGGCATGAGTGAGCATTACGGCGCTGAACAAAGCTATACTCTGCCAAGATAACCGAATTTTCATCACATGTGCTTCGACTTATCTGTCGCAAAGCCTCCTTCGGTTCAGCGATTCTCGTACCCATTCGGATTATCCTCGATTGGTGCTAGCAGACCATTCGGCTCAGTAGCAGAGAAGGAAGAAAGCGAAAATGAAGCGCTGCGGCATATTCGAGGCTGCAGGCTGAAAATCCCAATACCACATGACCTGGCGAGCGCATTACTGCACAGTAGAGCTTTCCGCCTATTGGAGGACAGGTCAATACGGAGTCTTCCGTAAATGAACCAATTCAGCCGCCAAGCCAACGCCATGCAGCCAATACTGGGGGCCATTTCGACCGAGTCACGGATATCGTAAGCTCAGCCCGCCGCTTTACCTACTCCTCGACTCAATCGCATCAATTCAGCTGCCAAGTGCTGAGGATAGAGCCTCAAGCACATCCCGGACCATCAGATTAATTTGACTCATAATTCAAAAGATGGGCATTTCCAGCCAACGGAAAGATCTGGAGAAACTTACCTACACCCGTCCTGGCCCAAAATGGCAGGTCCCGATCGAACATGCGGCTACATCCAGGGTTTAGCAAGTATGGCCACTCCCTACTATCTAGCATATACGACACTCTGTGCTGAAACAATCCGCCAGGCTCCTCTATCACCTGCCGCTCCGGTTACTGCGGTTTCAATTCGATCCTCGGAGCCGCAGGCTGCTGCACCAGCGCCTTCAGTGTCGGAGCATCCTACTCCCTAACCGGCTGTAGCTTCATAACATCCTGCTACGCTGCAACAGACATCATCGCCTGCGCCGGCCGCTGTAATTTCAATACGAATGATCTGCTCTGGTCAGTCCAGTCGTCAGGCTGTAGCATCTAGTGTCGTTCCCTTGTTGGCTGACGCGGATTCTAAAACAGCTCGAATGCAGCGAGTCCAGAATGCGTCAAATACACCTTCACGGACGTCAGCTCGGCAGCACTGTTCTGTTCCGATCAACCCGCTGTCATTGACATCGCTATGACATTTGCGAATACTTTCGCAACGACCTCATTGAGTCCTAGTCCTGGTGGCGTCGTTGCGACAACGGCTGTTGCTACTGTCCATTCGACTCTCAGCTCTGCTACGCACACGACTGGCTCTTTGCCACCAGCGACAACGGCCTCCAACACGGTCATTGCCACTACTGGCAGCGTCGCCGCTGCCGGAGGACCAAATCCGTTCACGCAGACTCAGGCTTCTGGAAGTCATGTTGGTGGTGTTGGTACTGCTACTCCGGTCGCAAAAGGTGCTTGTGGTAAAGTAGGCGTGTCACGGGTATTGAGGTTGGTTGGCTGCTTTGTCATTGGGTGGGCTCTGATTGTTGTTTGAAGGATGTGCATTGTAATCCCAGGGATAGTGATGACACGTGAGCTGCCGTGTATAACGAGAAGCTTAATATATTTCAGTGGCACGATAAATTTGCACGGTCAAACAACAAGGAATTATCAATAATCAAATCATGTCTATCCAACGAAGGTCTGTTCCGTATGAGGTGTCCTAATGAATTGGGGTTCGCTCATCTCCAGCCGGTCCATTTGACTACCAGTAGTGGCTGCGGCCCCGTAACGAACAGGTCGATCCCCAACCTCTTTCAGCAACATATCCGCATCCGCATTGGAATCTGCATTTCCAAGCAGGGGCGCCCTGAAGGCCTTCGCTGTCTCAATGGGGCTCATGCTTACAGTCCGTCCAACGTGCCACCAACCGATGAAAATAGGTAAGGTAGCCAGCCAGCCAAGAGCTGTGCACAAGATTGCAAGGCCAAGGTATAGATAATGTGATTGGTAGACTGGCAACGTGGTCGTCTCATGTGCCGTCACAAATTGCGAATCTGAGTCGTTCGCAGCTGCGATGGCAGTACGGAACATCATATCTCGGATTGCTTTGATAAGGTCGTTTGAGGGATCAGCGAAAGCCAGTGTGCAATTCGCATACGAATTGCCAGATGGATCGATGACGGCATATCTATTGACAGTCGCTCCAGATGAGATAAGCTCGTAATTGTACGCAGCTACAAAACGTAGGTGGGCCATTGAGTTATAGGTGTCACTCAGCGCTTTGTAGAAACCTCCTAGAGTCGTCGGGCCTGTCATCGTGTTCATGGCAACGGTTGTCAGGTTATGTACAGTGTCATCGAACATTGTTGTAGCTGGATCAAGCTGGATAGTGCTCTGATTGCCATTAACAATGACCGGATAGTCGACTACTGCAGACTGCATTGTACAGTTCCGTATCTGCAATTCACCGTCGCAAGCCTGAGTATTCTTGAATTGTACCCCAAGATCGATCGTTCCAGGCTGGAAAGCACCCCACTGAATATATGAGCCAAAGGCCTGGGTTCCATTGATAACAGCTTCCTGGCTCGTATTGAAGTCCTGGCCCCCGGTAATCGGGGTGAGGCTGAATGGCAAGGTGGATACCGAGCAATTGATAGCAAACCCTGCACCGCGTACAGTTGTTGCGCACTTTCCGGTGCACCCAGTGCTCGTAACATTAATGTCAGTCTGGCTGTTCGCCGCGTTGACTGTGGTTGTGAAAGCCGGAGTGAGAAGCGCTGGTCTCTCTCCGCGACCACTCAGATAACCAGTATATCCATCAGGCAGGTTTTGAGCAATCTTTATACTCAGATCCGCATCCTGCTTGAATTGCCCAAGTGAAACACGCGAAGCTCGCTGGAGCAGAGGGCCGTTGATTGGTCCAATTGCCACGAGCATGCAAGCGACGGCTACGATATTAATGTGCCTGCCTGAAGTGAAAGCCGCCCAGAGACTATTCCCATAGTCCCAGTGACGATGGAGGTCGGCGATGGTAGTATTTTCCTTTGTTGCACGTCTCCACCAGGCTACCGTGACACCCTCAGTAAGCGCAAAGTGCAGTGCTATATTTGTAACGGTTGAGGCAATCGCGAGGTAGACAGTTGGCTGTAGGGTCCATTTCTTTGTAGGCTGCCCGTTAGATTTGATCAAAATGAAGACCGAGGCTACAACACCCAGCAGAGCTCCCACTAGAGCCGCGAAACCCAGCCATGGTAGACGGCGAAATGGGTTCGTTCGCCATGGATTCCTCGGACCAGAATGGACTGGACTGTAGAAGTACGACTTCGAGCCATGCGATGATGGCGTGTTCATTTTGACGTGAGCTGGTGAGGTCGCTCAAACAAACAACGGGGAACACCTGGAGCGACACAGCTGAAGGAGACAGATGACTCAGAATAAGCGTCCCAAAGCCCAAGACCTTAAGCATAGCATGGCACTAGCCCTA
>JAABUL010003327.1_pt1 | contig 24155 bp, 22 predicted proteins | sample 5559151 | NCBI WGS metagenome assembly JAABUL01 (sample SAMN10711876, study PRJNA513368) | rock metagenome | isolation source: Antarctica rocks | place: Antarctica: Victoria Land, Pudding Butte sud | reverse complement strand
GAACTTCTAGAAAATTCACTTAACATCACTTAAATATTTCTTTAATCTCTTACTCAAAGTGTTTCACGTACACAGTAACTTTAGTGTAAAGATTTTTCAATTTCTATCTTGAAATCTGCAATAAATCGTCTTCTATTATCAACTTATGTCAGACGAGAATGATATAAATCTAGTCTGCAAGAGTCTAGATTACTCTTTTGATAGAAAATGCTTGATGCAATTGCTTTATATCTTGTGTATCAAAGTAGTCGTGTTATCTCGCTCAGAATAGTAACAACTGATCTCAACTTATTGTTTTGCATATCAAGAAAAGGTAAAACAGATAGTGATTTGATAAGAAATGCTGTACTTCTCTGAAACAATGTTGTTTTCTGTGCAATCTTTAAGTGCAAAAGAGTTCGATTTCGATTTTTGCATCAGTACGTAGTCTTCTGTGCTGTTCTAAAGTCGATTGATGACTTGTTCTTTTCATGTGAGTTTGCTCTTCAATTTATCAATCAAATTACTGTCTGAATTGATGATTCTTTCTTCTGCGTTGATGAACTTTCGTTTCGTCGCCGATTTTGATCTGCGTAAGCGCGAAAAATTTTGATTTTCGATTTTTAACTTGCGACGCAGTCATCTGTGAAGTTATTGAGTGAAATGAGAGCTTGTTTTGATCGTACGATTGTGCTCTATAACTTGTCGATTGATTTGATATATCATATGCTTCGATAAATCGCTGTTGTCAGTTTATTTTTAGTTGAAAGCTTATGTTGAAGTGATCAGCTTTCACAATCTTAAGTTGTTTATATGATTACTTAATTATATAAACAACTTACGCGCTCATATGCGCAAACTATTAATGTGATTGATTAATAAGAAGATATACTGCAGCGATTTTGACTAGATTACATGTAATTTAGCATATACACAGCGTCTAGATAATATCATAGTCATAAACTGCATGCATGATGTCATATTGATATACAGTGAGTATCAAGTTGCAAAGACATTGTCGAAAATGAAGCAGTGAATCAACTGATCAAAGATGCAGCACGAAAAAGATCAACAATCGACATCAGAAAAAGAATAATCATGAGCTTCATCAAAAAGCAAATAGACAAAGAAATAAAAGAGCAATGATTAATTGCATGAAACGACAGAATCAAAAAAGATGTTAAAATCTTTAAAGCGAGTTATAAAGATACAGATAAATCAAGATAATAAATTAGGTAAATGAAATTTCAAAGTTAAAAAGTGAGATCTATCAAGATGCAAAGACTATATGTACAGAAGAAAGAAAAGCATTAAACTCAATAAAATCTAGACTTGCTTCAAGAATGCGCATCTCAGTAGAAGACTGAGCATGCTCATAACATTACTTTCTTTTCTCAGTTAAGCAATGATTTCATTGTTTCAATCAGTTCTTTCTTTCTTGTTCATTTCATTATCATTTTATTCAAGCGTTTCAAGCTCATTTCATTAAGCATTTCAAGCTCATTTCATCAGACGTTTCAAGTTTATTTCTTCTTGACATAAAGTGTTTCAAGCTCATTTCATCAAACGTTTCAAGTCTATTTTTTCTTGATATTTAATGTCATTGAAGCAGACTCACTATTGATTCATGTCTATTATACACATGTAGTAAAGCTTGTTTCGTTCATGTTTACTACACGCATGTAGTAGAGCTTGTCTCGTTCATGTTTATTGCATTTGATAGAGCTTGTCTTCTGTTTAATGACTGACTCAATCAAGAGATCAACTATTGACTTGTCATTGTAACAGACTCACTTCAAGTGACAAGCTTAATGACGAGATCAATCGTTATATGTCTTTGTAGCAGATTCACTATCAAGTGACGAGCTTGATGATGAGATTAATATCAAACGTGTCTTTGAAGCAGACTCACTATTCTTGTCATTCAAGCAAACTCTTTCTATTCAGCTTCAAATATTCAATGATGAATGAGTTTCAACTCATATTTTCGTGATTTCAAATATATAATATATGTTCTATTCTCTTTCTTAAAACATATAGTATACATTCTATTCTGTTTGCAGTACATATCATCTTTGCTGTTGTTGTCAATGTCGTGAATAAAGATAAATCGTAAAAGATACGAATAAAAGATTCATTGCTGAATCAAGTTCTGATATCATTGTAGCAGACTCACTTCAAGTGTTGTTTAAACAGATTAACTATTGAGTGACGAGCTCAGTAAAAAGATCAATTGTTGTCTTTTGATTTATATCTGCAACACATCACAAAGCTTGTTCTGTTCATGTCATTAAAGCAGACTTATTATTGAGTGATGAACTTAATGATGAGATTAATATTGAACGCGTCTTTGAAGCAGACTCACTATCAATTCGTGTCTACTACATGCATGTAACAAAGCTTGTTACATTCATGTTTATTGCATTCAATAAAGCTTGTTCTGTTCATGTTTATTGCGTTCAATAAAGCTTGTTTTATTCATGTTTATCGCGTTTGATAGAACTTGTTCTGTTCATTTGATGATGAGTTCAGTCAAGAAATCAGTTGAGAAGTTGATTCATATCTGCAACATGTCACAGAGCATTGCTTTTGTGTTTTTCAAACGTAGAGTTGCAAGTTCAATCAAACTAGAAAAGTGAATCACTGTCATGTGATATGTACGAAGCTTTGAATAATGTTAGAATCATGTCTAAAGCGAGTCATATAAATACTGATAAATCAAGATGATAAATCAGATAAATGAGATTTCAAAGCTAAAGAGTGAAATTTATCAAGATGCAAGAACTATATGTACAGAAGAAAGAAGAGCATTAGACTCAATAAAATCTAGACTCACTTCAAGAACATGCGTCTTAGTAGAAGACTGAGCATGCTCATAACAAAAGAAAATCAATATCAGAAGCATATAACGAGAGTGAATCTGAGTTACAGATCACTAAAAAAGCTTCAAAAAATAGATAGACTGACGTTTTCAACGTTTATACAGCTAAAAATGAAACATGACTATTTTAAAAGCTATTTGCATTGATTATTAAAGAATAATTTAAACAAATGCTATGAAATATGCAAGACGAAACAAACGTTGAAGCACTTACTACTGAACTGCAAATATTATAAAGCAGAACAGTTACAGCTTAAAGCAAAAGTACAGTTCAAAAACATAAACATTATATTGATGTTATTTATCATTAAGATTGAAAGAATTGCAATGCTAAAGTACTTGAAAAGTACTTGAATTACAACAAGAAAATAATTATTGAGAACGAAAGAGTAAAGTGAAAAGAACATGAAGAAATGAGAAAATGAAAGCACAAAAGAAAGAAGTTGTTTGATTGAAAGTACTTGTTTGCACAAACTATCAATGTGATTGATTAATGAAAAGATATAAAGCAGTGACTTTAATCAAGATACATGTAATTTAACATATGCATAACGTTTAAACAATGTCATAGTCATAAATTGCATGCACTTAATGAAGAAAAAAAAAAGACTGCATGCACTTGATTTGATTTGATTTGAATTCATACATTCTTATGACATTGATTTAGACTCAACTCATGAGAAACTCTATGCTATTTATATCGAGTAAACAAAACTCTTTGAGAGAGAAAATCACTCGTCATTTACATGATGACTTCATGTTGTCAAAACAATGATCATGAAACTATGTATCAAGTTTGCATTTATAGCTTCTATTCAGCGTGTAATGCTTAAGTAAACTCTTAATGAGTGTCTGTATTGTTCATTTATAACACATCATCTTTGCTCTGCTCTTCATTGATGATATTCTATACAACAATGTCTCAATTTGATTTTCAATTCAAAGATGAAAGACATTTTCTTTACATTCATGATGTTCATGATTATAACGTACATAAAGCTGCGTTCTTTCACTCAATGATTATCATTTATTGCGCAGAGAAATATGTGATGAAAGAAAGATGCACATGATGAGAAGATAAAGTGTGATTGTACTGAGTAACTCTTTTCTTCTTTTGATTTAACTTATGTCATGTAGACGTTGAATGAATTGTTAGTATAAATATGCAATCACAATCATTCAATGTTTGACTCTGATCAATGAAAGAGAATGCATTCTGATTATTCTTTTGAGCTCTCAATTTTTCACGTAGATAAATGCATGACTTGATATCAAGTAAAGAAGATGAGTTCAAGCTCTCTCAGTATATCAGCATGATTAACAAGTCACTACTTCTTCAAGCATTGTAATCACGACTTTCAGATTGAGAACAACTATTTTATCTGATATCTTTTCATTAATTACTTAATAACACTGTTGATGTGATGAAGATGTTTCAATATATTGACGCAGTTAATGAATTGTAAATTCTTCAATCACTTGTAATCACGACTTTCATACTGAGATCAACTATTTCACTAGATATCTTTTCATCTTTTACTGACATCAACATGTCATTAGTCTTCTTCATAAATCAATTGTGACTGTTAGAAGAAATGTTGTCACATGAATGAAAACTCTGCATGATGACTTTTCTGATCATGCAACGTTCTAACATCATTCAAACTGCGTTGAATTGAGATCTTTTGACTCTTCTGACTTCTATTCAAAACATAGAATCAAAAGATTCGTAGTCAACATCATGTATAAATGAATCTCGTTGTTGACTCTGCATGCACTTAATGAAGAAGAAAAAAGAAGAAAAAAACTGTTAACAAGCAAACAACTTCAGAACAATATTGTCAATTTATTTTACAGTTAACAAAAGTTGTTTACATCAGCAAATAAAAAAACGTAATACATGTTTAGTTCACTTGATGCATTGATGCTAAATTCACATGCAAATGCGCAGAACAATAAAAATACAATCAATTTGCAAAATGCAAATTCGCAGCAAAAAGAGCAAACATGAGTGATTGTGAAAGTCAAAGAAATGAAAAAGCAAAAAGTGATGAAAAGTTCACAAAAAGAAGTTAGCATTAAAGTTAGTTTTTTATTTATTTCTTCATTAAGTGCATGCAGTCTATGATTATGATACTGTTTAAACGTTTTTTTTCATTAAGTGCATGCAGTTTATGACTATGACACTGTTTAGACGCTGTATATATGCTAAGTTACATGTAATCTGATCAAAGTCGTTGCTTTATATCTTCTCATTGATCAATCACATCAATAGTTTATGCAAACAAGCTATGTCATGTAAACGTTGAATGAATTATTAATGTAAACGTTGAATGAATTATTAGTATAAATGTGCAATCATAATTATTCAATGTTTGACTTTAATCAATGAAAAAGAATGTGTTCTGATCATTCTCTTGAGCTTTCGATTTTTTCACGTAGATAGATGCATGACTTGATGTCAAGTAAAGAAAATGAACTTAAGTTTTCTCAATATATCAGCATGATCAACAAGTCACTACTTCTTTGAGCATTGTAATCACGACTCTCAAACTGAGAACAACTATTTTATTTGATATCTTTTCATCAATTACTCAATGATATTGTTAATGTGATGAAGATGTTTCAGTATATTGATGCAGTTGATGAGTCACAAATTCTTCAACCACTTGTAATCATGACTTTCATACTGAGATCAACTATTTCACTAGATATCTTTTCATCTTTTACTGACATTGACATATCATTAATCTTCTTCGTAGATCAATTGTGACTGTTAGAAGAAATGTTGTCATATAAGTGAAAATTCTGCATGATGACTTTTCTGATCACGCAACATTTTAACATCATTTGAACTGCGTCAAATTGAGATCTCTTGACTCTTCTGACTTCTATTCAGAACATAGAATCAAAAGATTTATAGTCAACATCATGTACAGATGAATCTTGTTGTTAATCTTGAAAATATGATTATTAATTAATTTATAATTAATCATTTATTAATTAATAAATAATCACAAAATTAATAATTTGAAAATTTTAGTATTATTTTTTCTACTCAACATTATTATGATCTTTTTATTTTATTAATTTAATATTAATCAATAAATAATATATTATTAATCATCAATTAATTGATCAGCGATGAAACTCATCTGTATGCAATGCTGACTATGAATCTACTGTTTAGCTACAGTAGAGTCTAAAGATTATCAAAAGTTTGAATGACATTGAGACGCTGCGTGATGATGAAGCGCTATGCATTGATTGCATGCAGAGTTTTTGCGATTGCACAGACTTTGATAATCTCAATGTGCATGCTACAAGCAATCTGCACGCAGATGAGAAAGTCAAATAAAACACAGAACTATGAGAAAAATCACTTATGAAAATCATTCAATTCAGTATCTCATCATTGTAATGACAAGAACTGAGACAGAACATTCTTGCATTTAATTTGTTGAGAATGATTAGCAGAAAGAACTTGAATCACGAACATTCTTTAAATTTATGTGCTAACTATGTATAAATCTTGTTAAGACTGCATGTTTGTTACTATGATACAAGCAACTCACGAGATTCATTAAGTTCAACATGAGCAAACTTGAGAGTCTTATTAATATCATTTAACAGATGTTCAGACACAGACATTTTATATATGAGTGATACGCTGACAAGAAGACTTCGTTAAAAGAAGAGAGACACAAGCAAGTTAGTAAAGAATGATCAAACTATGCTGTCTGATTAAAAGTGTAGCATATGAACATTTCTGCAAGACATGATCAATTTGCATGAGAAAGATCTCTACAAATAACATGAAATAGATGAGTTGCACATCTTACAAGCGAAGCGAGCGTCTGCGAAGCATGATATACAATGACGACGACTGTTGATCTCAAGAATCTCATCTCTTCACTGAGCTTTGACTCTTGAATATCTTGATGATAGAATCAATTTCTAGTCAAAAACATCGTCTGTATAACTCAAGAAAACAGTAATGTATATCAATGTGATTAAAGAAGAAATCAACTGCAATACACATGCATATTGCAGACAAAACATCTGTAACTCATGCTTAAGAAGTAAACTGTTGAAATCTGAACAGTGAGAAATCTCATTCATCTTGAACTGTAAATCTGCTGCGAAGAAATACTTCTTGCTAAGAGAAAAATCAGCATAGAGATCGTGTCTTATGTATGTTGTATGCAATGTATGCAATATATTTTTGATAAACAGCTGCAAGAATGATGATGAAAACGAAGCTTCTGAAGCAATTTAAAGTGACTGAGTCACTCATTCTTTAACATGCAATCAACGCGAACTAATTTGATACAAAGTCTCATAATGATAGTTTCGACTGCGTGAAGCAGTTGTATAGACAGCAAGTGATTTTCTATCTCAGAGAGTTTTGCTCACTCGATATAAATAGCATAGAATCTCTCATAAGTCGACTTAATCAATGTCACAAAAGTGTATGAATTTATTATTATTATTATCATCAATTATTTTTTTATATTTTCATAAATTACAATCAACTTTTATCTCAATAATTAAATTAATCATTGATTAATAAGTTATTAATAAATGATCAATCAACTTTTCTTTTACAAATTTGAATGAAAATGCAACAAGTGTCAATAATTCAGATTAATCTAAGATTAATTCTAGATTAATCATTTAATCTCATATTTGATAAATTGTAGTAAATAAGCATTTATTGATTTAATTAACATTCTACATTAGTTCTTGATTGAAAACATACTGATTAGTGATTGATTAGTGATTGATGATTGATTAATCAATTATAAAAAGTGATTGTGTATTGATTATGAAGTAGTTACAGATGTAAAGATTCATGCAATCATGAAATTTATATGTAAGCTCAGACGTTAGCATGAGTCTTAGCTTTGAATGATCAACATGATCGCGTCATCTTTAGTATGAGTCATGCAATCTACATTCTTGAACAATCTCATTAACATTGACAAAGCAGTAACAACGCTTTACTCATGTGTTGAGTTCACACATAGTTGAAAAGCGAGATAATAACAACGCAGTTATCAGCATGTTGAAGTTTGCATATACACAGAAGAACAGCAACATCTTTGCATACATGCTGCAATTTATATACGACATACATATACATACTGCAAAGACATGACTCAGCTTTTGCACATGAACAGACAAATGTGATGCAGTAAATAGATTGATTTTTTGCATTTTCAGATCAATTTACATGCAGCGCAATCATATACAAAGCAGTAACAACGCTTTATTTACACGTTGAACTTATATATGACATACATATACATACTGCAAAGACATGATTTAGCTTTTGCACATTTACACATTTATATAATGCAGTAAATCAATCAATTTTTTGCTTTATCAGATTGATTTATATGCATTGCAATCATATACACAGTAAAAACATGATACAGACTTTGCTCATATATACAAAATGACAGCAACGTTTCTGCGCATGCATTGCAACTCATATACATCACATACATATACATTGCAAAGACATGACTCAGCTTTTGCACATTTACAGACTTGCGTGATGCAGTAAATCAATTAATTTTTTGCTTTATCAGATCAATTTACATGCATTGCAATCATATACATTGCAAAGACATGACACAGTCTTTGCTCATATACACAGAATAACAGCAACGTCTTTGCGCATGCGTTTCAACTCATATACATCACACACATATATACTGCGAAGGCACGACTCAGCTTTTGCACACATACTTTTTTTCTTTCTTCATTAAGTGCATGCAGTCTATGACTATGACACTATCTAGATGCTGTGCATATGTTAAATTACATGTATCTTGATCAAAGTCACTGCTTTATATTTTCTCATTGATTAATCACATCGATAGTTTGTGCAAACAAGTGCTTTCAATCAAACACTTCTTTCTTTCGTGCTCTCGTTTTCTCATCTCTTCATGTTCTTCTCACTTTACTCTTTCGTTCTCAATAGTCATTTTCTTGTCACAATTCAAGTACTTTTCAAGTACTTTAGCATTGCAATTCTTTCAATCTTGATGATAAACAACATCAATATAGTGTTCATGTTTTTGAACTGTGCTTTTGCTTTAAGCTGTAACTGTTCTGTTCTATAATGTTTGCAGTTCAGTAGTAAATGCTTCAACGTTTGTCTCGCCTTGCATATTTCATAGTATTTGTTCAAATTATTCTCTGATAATCAATGCAAATAGCTTTTAAAATAGTCATGTTTCATTTTTAGCTGTATAAACGTTGAAAACGTCAGTCTGTTTATTTTTCGAAGCTTCTTTAATGATTTGTAATTCAGATTCATTCTCGCTGTGTGCTTTTGATACTAATTTTCTTTTTTAATGCTGTCATTTCATGCAATTAGTCATTGCTTTTTTATCTGTTTGTCTATTTGCTTTTTGATGAAGCTCATGATTGTTCTTTTCCTGATGTTGATTGTTGATCTTTTTCATATTGCGTCTTTGATCAATTGATTCACTGCTTTGTTTTTAATGATGTCTTTGCAACTTGATACTCACTGTATGCAAATATGACATTGATTTTGTTGCAGATTGATCAGATTTTGTTGTATGTTATTGAATAACTTTAAGTTGACATTGCTCTTTGCTTTTAATCTTTGCAACGTCATTTGACTGTCTATGTACATTCAAATTTCACTGTCTTCAGATGCTTCTTCGCTGCATATCGCGATTGCATCATTGATAGCTTGCAATTTCGCTTTCGTTATAATTATTTTATCAATCACGCTTGTCGTCTTGCTGCATTTAACAGACTCATGCGTAAATATCATTGCAGTTTCAATTTCTGTTTTAAGCTCTGCTAAACAATTACAACGTACGCAAAACGAACTTTTGAACAGAGCATTATAAACGAGAGAGAAAAGATTGAGTAGATGAATAAATGATGACAAATTGCATGAGCAGCAGTAATGCTGATTCAATGATGATTGCAAGCAGCGTTGACTCGTTGCAGAGAGACAGCGACGTGAAGTCTAAACACTCACGTAATGACAAGATGAAAGTTATCAGCATCATTGATTTACTAACACAGACATCGATGTTAGAGAAAGAGAAAAGCAAAGATCATTCATGAAAAGAAGTGATTTTAGAACTGATTCAACGTTTTCAAAATGTCTCTGAAAGAAAGATTGAAAGTCAAGATGCATTCATTGCGAAGAATGTATAGAAGTTGAAGACATTCATTCAACTTCTTAATAAACAACTACAAACATAAGAAAATATGCATTTCACATTCAAAACATCATCATGAATCAATGTAGCAAGAGAAGAAGCAACAATTAAGAAGCAGCAATTCAGAAATGATCTATCATTGCTTTGCAAGAAACGCGAGATTCTAGTGAAAATAAGAAAGAGAAAAGAGATGAAAGAAATACAAAAGAGATTAATTGATCAGATCTTTCAAGAAATTGCAAATGCATCAACGACGCAACGAAATCTAATAGTGTTGCTTTGCAAACTTGAAAGTGAAGACATCACACTTCATGTGATGAGCTTAAAAGCTCAAGCAGCTTTAGAAAAGACTCAAACATGAGTGAAGAAAATTGCAAGCTCAGCGCATGTAATGCGTAGAAGCTTCGCGATACTAGCACATGATGTACACATCACATTGAACACAAGCAATCAGAAGATGATCATCAAAAGATTAATAAAGAACAACATGAGACTTCATAAAGATTTAGAGATGCTGAGAATAGCTTGACTCAAGAAGATAGTCAAGAATGAGAAGACTCATTCATCGCTCATTGTAGAGATTGCGATTGAATCGATGATGAATCGACTACTAGATGTAAACATGCTGAACTCATATCAAGAATGCTTATGCAAATTGTTTGAAAAGAACTCTTGTATCACACAGTGTTATAAATGCTTTGATTTTGATCATATAACTAGATTCTGCAAAAATGAAGAGTGCTGCTTCAAATGTGCAGACAAACATCATATCAAGAAATGCGTTGTGTTGATGAATAAAAGATGATGCATGAATTGCAACGATAGTCATGAACTTTGAAGACACTCATGTTTCAAGTGAAAACTACAAATAAAACAATCAGAAGAAATCTTTTAAAACAGATCAATCAGATATTCTGAAGCATCAAAAAACAATCACTCATTCTCTTCTTTCTCTTTGAACTTCTTGAGTTCAATGAATCTTGCAAGTTCAACAAATTCATCGAGTTCAAGAAATGTCTTGATGACAACAAGCAGTTGAAACATCAACGAGTCAACATGACAAGTGATGAAAGTTAAGAAGAGATGAGTTGATTGCTCTTCATGCATGATTAGCGACTCAGAAAACATGACATCTGAACAGATATAAAAATGTTAAATCAGAAAATGTGAAAAACTCTTGATGATTAAAAGCATACAAAAAGCTGTCTCTGCACAGAGTCAACAACAGCTATAGATAACTCTATGATGAATCAAATCTTTTTGCGAATTCTACAATATAACATCAAAAAGTCATTGAAAATTCAGAAATCATTTCTGATAAACAGAAAAGTTCATAAATTTGACATAATAGTCATTCAGAAACAAGGTTGCAATATTAATGCTTTGCAAACATTTAACTCGACTCACAACTTCTTTCATCTAGTGAGAGACTCATCATTTTAAGCAAGAACATACATCTATGTCAACAAGCATCTAAAACTCAATTAATGAGCGATAAAAATCATTGAATTGAACATCTGCTTAATCAAGCTACAAACTAGCAACTTGAAAGACAAAATACAGACGCTACAACTCATAAATGTCTACAATTCATGCTCACTGTCTATCATCTTTATAGAAGAATCATCTACTATTTCTCGTCTGAACAAACTAATCAAAGATGATTGCAAACAGTTAATTGTAGAAGATTTCAATCTGCATCACTCACATTGAAGAGACAGAAGATGCTTTACTCGTCACACAATGATGAATGCTTTACTAAACATTGTTATGAACATAAGACTAGAATTACTGCTTGAATCAGGCACAATTACTAGAAAGACTCACAATTAATTCACAACAATAAATTTAGCATTTGACAGCGAGAAAATTCAATTTATGATACACAAATGCAAGATGAGAATCAATCTACATCAGAGATTTAATCATCTTTCGATTGTCATGAAGTTGTGTCTACGCACATTTTTCATGCAGCTTACGACTCATCAATTATGAAAGAAAATGAACATAGAAGCACTAAATGCTCATCTAAGAATACATCTTTTCATCGATTATTTTCTCGATGACAAGACAGCGATAAACGACAAAGTAGCTGAGATCACTCATATGCTACAAGAGATCATCAAGAAGTTTATTTCTTGAGCAAAGTTGTTAATTCAAGCACAAGACTTTTGAAATCAGATCTGCTCAAAAGTCATGACAAAATCACGATAACTATGAGTTGTATGAAAATCGCAGAGTACTTTAGAGACATGAAACGACTATCTGAGATACAATGATCACAAAAACAAGATCATTAAAGAAACAAAACATTCACATTTTAGATCACAGATGCATAAGCTGAGCAACAAATCGAAATTGATTTAATGCTTTGCAAAATGAGTCAGAATTGAAAGTCAACTACTCAAGAAACTTTCATAGTTTTTGTTATTAAAGAGTGATGATTTCAATCACATAGCAGACTCATTCAAAGAAAAAACAGAAATGCTACAAAATAAATTCTTTTCATCATTGTCTTAAACAGACATCAGTGATATTTCAAGATCATTTATATCATTGATAATGTCATTCAATTCAGTCTTATTGCAAGATGAGATGAGACAGATGATTCAACAAGTAAAAGTCAACAAAGCATCAAACGCATTTGAAATTTCAAATAAAGCACTTTAAGTGAATCTAACAGAACTGACTTCAATACTAATCAGTTTATTCAATGCATGTATAACTTACAAATATCATTCGAAGCAGTTTAAAAAAGCTTAGACAATAGTACTGTGCAAATCAAAGAAGAGCAACTACATTGACTTGAAGATGTATCGACTCATCGCTCTGCTAAACATCATGAGTAAAACACTAGAATCAATCATGATCAAAAGATTAAGTGACATTGTTGAAACTCATCACATGCTTTCAAACGCTCAAATGAGAGTGAGATGCAAGTGATTCATGATCTCAGTGCTGAATCTACTAGTAGATCAAGTACATGCAGTATGAGACTGCAAAATCAAGTACGTAATCTTCATGCTTAATTTAGATATTGCTGAAATGTTTAATCATGTCTTGCACACTAGACTTCTGCATATTTTAAGAATGAAAAGAACATCAAATTACATAGTTGAATGAACTTGCAGCTTTTTGAAAGACAGAGAGTCATTGCTGACGTTCAATGAACAAATCAGTATGATGTAATGAGTAAATGCTGACATATCACAAAGATTTCTCATATCATCAATTTTCTTTCTATTCTTTAATGCAAACTTAATCGAAAAATGCAAAGCTTTAAAAATCAAAATTGAAGTGCTTGACTTTGTAAATGACATCAATATTCTGATCTATGACAAAATCACAGAATCAATTTGCAAATTGCTGAGTTGAGCACATAACGTCTGTGCAAAGTGAGTTCAAACTCATGATGCTACGTTCGCTTCAGAGAAATACAAACTCACTCACTTCATTTGTAAGTCAAAAAGATTCAACATGACAGTCAGTTTATGTATAGAAAACTTGATAATAAAGTTGAAATTAAATGTATGAGTTCTTGAAGTGCAACTGAACACGAAACTACAATGAAATTCGTATCTTCATCAAATAAAAGCAAGTCACGTCATTAAGATGCTGATGCTTAGTCGACTTGAAATCTTTATTTGAGAAACTACATTTGCAAAAGCAAGACAGATATACTCTGCAATGATAAGATCAAAAATGACGTTTGAAGCATCAGTATAACATCAACGCAATAAAGAAGAGAAATTGTTGAATACAAAATGAAGACTAGAAACTCTTCAGAATCAAGCGTTGCATCATGTGATCAACATTTTCAGAAAAGTAAACATTGAAACGCTGAAAGTTGAAACATACACATTCTCACTACATGTTCATCTGAATAAGCTTCAGAATTAAGTCACACTACGCAGTTAAATCAATGACAAAACATCGAAAACTTGATGAGCATGCAAGATTATACATGCTCATTTGATAGAAACTAATAAACTCATTTCTCACTTTTCAATCTTCAAAAAAATGACGTTTCTGAACGTTTTAATTCGCGAAGAAGCAAAAATATAGTTTAAACGTGAATGATTCAACTTCTTAATGATAACTCAAACAAGTGAACATGCAATTGCACAGTTTTACAAAAGTCAATGAAATCTTCAATGAGAAAACTACAAAAAACGCATTGCAGACATTAATGCATCTTTCGCTCAAAGATCTCATCTATTCAAGAAGTCAGTAAAGATGCATAATGATTTTCAGAAGATTGAAAGCACTCTTGCAACTTACATCAGAATCAAATGCATAAAGCTGAAGATTTATCTGCACTCAAGAAACGTGTCGAGCGCAAATAGCTCTTGATGCAACTGCGAATGAAGTCATCAGACAGTCAAGCATATTTTGATGCACTGCTTGAATTGAACGCATCTTTGATTAAATATGCTACAAGACATCAACTTCATGAACTATCAAGTCATCATCTCAATCACGAAGAGTCTAAAGAAAACAGCGAGAATAATGATGAAAATGAAGCTGCTGAAGCAGTTTAGAATGACAAGAACATTCATTCTTTAACATGCAATCATCGCGAACAAATTTGATACATAGTCTCAGTTTTATCATCTCGACTGCATGTAGCAGTCGTATAGACAGCGAGCGATTTTCTACCTCAGAGAATTTTGTTCACTCGACACACATAGCATAGAGTCTCTCATGAATCGATCTAATCAATGTCACAAGAGTGTATGAATTTATTATTATTATTATTATTTGAGCTCTGCTATCTTTTTTCGAGTTTGCGATGCATCAATGTACATCACTATGTTTTTCGTCTTTTTGACTATTGTTTTCAGTTTTCTATAGTGTGTGTTTATCGTTTCACATGTTTCATCTCTTGCGAATTTGATTTGCATCTTTGTCAGATATTCAATTTTCTGACCTCATGATTTCTTGAAGTAAGAAATTTCGATTTCTTTTATTGAATTCAATGTTTTTTGCACTTTGTTTAATATTTAATATATCTACATAAGTCTGTCTTTGCATTTCTTGACTTTTTGAGGTAAATTCGCCTTCATTTCGTTTCAGTTCAGATATTTCAATGCATTCAGATTTAAATTCAATTCAATAAAGTATTGAGATAAGTACAAAATAAATGTTCTTTTTCTGATAAAGTGTTTTTTCAATAATTCAACTATTCAAATTGCATAGTTCTTGCACTTTTGATCTAATTGCATCTTCATTGATGAAATTTCAACTTTTATTTGCATAGCATCTATTGATGATGTTTGAAACGCACTCAGAATTTTTCGTAATGCAACGTTTTGCAGTTTGCGAAATTTGACTAAGTAGCTTTTTTGATTATTTCATCATATTTCGACGTCATAATCGCTAATAGACGTGATGCATGTCAGATATAACTGCTTTTCTGATTTGACATTTAATCTTCACTCACTATTCATTAATCTAAACAACGAGTGTAGCATTCTTGTGACTGTTGCAATTTTCATTTGCACATGAACTTTGAAGTTGAGCTTTCGATTCAGTCAGACTTTTAATCATCATACATATGTCTTTAATTTTATGATCATGTTGTTGAATAGAATAATCATTTGATTGAGTGTTGTCTTGTGACTTTCAAAGTGTATCAATTTAGATTTCAAGTCATTGAATTGCACTGCGTTGTTTTCAGCTTATGTGAAAGCGATTTTTGCTGCGTTTTTCAGTATTTTCATATTCTTGTCAATATTTCTTCTCTCAACGTATAGCATCACGTCGTCAATATAGCTGAGTGACTGTAAATTTTTGAACTTTGCGCGAATCTTTGAAAACAGATATTGAATATAAATTAGAAATAAAATGAGTGAGATAAATGAGTCTTGTGATATTTCTGTGCTTATTTTCTTTGATTTCTGACATTCGTTGTTAAATGCTAAGTCAATAATTCGATTTTGTAAAAAACATTTTACTCAATTAATTAAATTGACTGATATTTTCAATTTAATCAATATTTTGATCAGTTGTTTCAATGCAACATGATCAAAGACTTCTTTGACATCTAGAAGTAGACAGATAAGCGTATTTTCTCAACTTTTCATCATTTACGCATCATGTACTAAGTTTAATACTGCGTCTATAGCTGATCTTTGATCAACAACAAGATTTATCTGTATGAGATGCTGACTACGAATCTTCTGCAAGCTATGCTTGTCAGAAGAGCTGAACAATCTCATCAACATTGACAAAGCAGTAACAATGCTTTACTCATGCATTGAGCTCACACACAGTCGAAGAGCGAGACAATAACAACGCGATCATCAGCGCGTTGAAGCTTGCACATACACAGAAGAACAGCAACGTCTTTGCGTACATGCTGCAATTCACATACGACATATACATATATACTGCGAAGACACGACTCAGCTTTTGCGCACATACGAACAGACGTGATGCAGTAAATCGATCGATTTTTCGCATTTTCAAATCGATTTACACGCAGCGCAATCACACACAGAGCAGTAACAGCGCTTTATTCACACATTGAACTCATATACGACATACACATATATACTGCGAAGGCACGACTCAGCTTTTGCGCACATACACATCGATGCAACGCAGTAAATCGATTGATTTATTGATTTTCTGATTGACTTACATGCGTTGCAAATACATACACTGTAAAGACACAACACAGTCTTTGCTCATATACACAGAACGACAGCAACGTCTTTGCGAATACGTTGCAACTCATATACATCACACACATATACATTCTGAAGGCACGACTCAGCTTTTGCACACATACACATCAATGCAACGCAGTAAATCAATCAATTTATTGATTTTCTGATCGACTTACATGCGTTGCAAATACATACACTGCAAAGACATGACACAGTCTTTGCTCATATACACAAAACAACAGCAACGTCTTTGTGTATGCGCTGCAACTCATATACATCACACACATATACATTGCAAAGACACGACTCAGCTTTTGCACATATACACATTGATGCAATGCAGTAAATCAATCAATTTATTGATTTTCTGATTGACTTACATGCGTCGCAAATACACACATTGCGAAGACATAACTCAGCTTTTGCACATCTACACGTCTGCATGATGCAGTAAATCGATCGATTTTTCGATTTATCAGGTCGATTTACATGCATTGCAATTACATACACTGCAAAGACACGACACAGTCTTTGCTCATATACATAGAACAACAGCAACGTCTTTGCGCATGTGTTGCAACTAATATACGACATTCATACATACATTGCAAAGACACGACTCAGCTTTTGCATATATACACATCTGTGCAACGCAGTAAATCAATCAATTTCGATTTTCTGATTGATTTACATACATCAATGACAGCAACGTCTTTGCGCACGCGCTGCAACTCATATACATCACACATATACACATTACGAAGGCACAACTCAGCTTTTGCACATCTACATACTTGTGTGATGCAGTAAATTGATCAATTTCTCGATAGATTTCTTGAGTTTCTGATCGATTTACATGCGTTGCAAATACATAGATCAAAGCTCATCTAGTTCGTTCAGCTGAGTGAGCATACAGCGAACTCAAAAGCTCACGTCAAAGAGATTAACTTTCATTTACATAGATCAAAACTCATCTAGCTCGCTTGACTTAATGATTACACAGACAAGTTGAAAGCTTTCATTGAAGTGATCAGCTTTCACAATTTTGAATTGTTTATGTGATCACTTGATCATATAAACAGTTCACATGCTCATATGCATAAACTATCAATGTGATTGATTAATGAAAAGATATACAGCAGCAATTATAGCTAAATTACATGTAATTTAAAGTACATACAGCATTTAAATAATGTCATAGTCATAGACTGCATGCACTTAATGAAGAAATAAAAAAAAATTAAGATGCAAATACTACTGCAATATAAAATGCAAATACTATTGCAGAGAAATTATTTTAAAAGTAATAAAAATATACATTATTTATATGTATTATTTCTCAGTTGTAAAAACTAATATTAATTTAAAAAGATAATAAATGAGTTGAATGTAAGCAAAGAAATATTAAAATTTATAATTTTTATAGTTTACTTAATTCAATAAAGAATTATTTATTATAATAATTTGAAGAAGTTAAAGTAAATTGATGATATTAATTTTATGACAGTTTTTTAAAATTTTACAACAAAATTTGTTACTTTCTCAACTGTCAAAGAACAAGAAATTCAAAATCTAATACATGCAATAAATTTTAATTTAAATGATTTCATCATAATAGAAAATGATGATGCAAAGATGCACTATGAAGTAAAAAAGAATGAGAAGAAACTATAACATGATAAATATGAGATTATTAATAATGAGAAGAAAGAGAATAATAATAATAATAATAATAATAAATTCATACACTTTTGTGACATTGATTAAGTCAACTTATGAAGAACTTTATGCTATTTATATCGAGTGAACAAAACTCTCTGAGATAGAAAATCACTTGCTGTCTATACAACTGCTTCACGCAGTTGAAACTATCATTATGAGACTATGTATCAAATTAGTTCACGTTGATTGCATGTTAAAAAATGAGTGACTCAGTCATTTTAAATTGTTTTAAAAGCTTTGTTTTCATCATCATTCTTGCAGCTGCTCTGAAACTCTTCGTGATAGTGATGATTATTTAATAGTTTGAAAAGTCAACATTTTGTAACATTCTTGATTGCAAATGCAATCAGTTCAAGCAATGCATGAATACATGTTTTGTCATCTGATGATTTCAGTCACAGTTGCATCATATGCTATCTGCATCTGAAACATTTTTGAAGTGCAAATAAACATTCAGATCTATGCGTTCAATTTTAATGTAAATGATAAAAATGCTTTCAATTTTCTGAAGATTATTTTGCATTTTTATTATCTTGTTGAACAAATGCAATCTTTGTGTCGAAATGATGTGAACATCTGCAATGCATTTTCTATATTTTTTTCATCATTGCTTTCACTGACTTCTATGATACTGCATTATTGCAATGCTGTCACTAGTTGAAATCATTGCAGCGAAAGTTAATTGCTTACATCTCAACTGTATTTTCACATCTTCTTGAATTAATTTGTTCAGAAGCATCACTTTCTTAATGATGAGAAAGTGAGAAATGATGTGATTGATGTTCATCAGATGAATGTGTATCAGTTCACATGTTTATCTGATTTTCTGCATATGATTGTTAATTCAACTGTGTAACGTGATCTTGTCTTGCAGCATGTTCAAATAAACATGCAGCGAGCTTATGTACATTTCTGCTTTCAGAGTTTCAATGCTTACTCTTTTAAATACTTTTGCAACGTGACACAGTGTCTGATTCTGTAATGTTTCAAGTTTGTGTTCTTTGTCTGACAGTTCTTTCTCTTTTTCTCGCTGATGTTAAACTGATGCTTCAAATGCAATTTCTGATCTTACTACTGCTGAGTATATTTATCTTACTTTTGTAAGAATTATTTCTCATGTAAAGACTTTGAGTCAACTAAGTGCTAACATTCATATGATGTGATTCACTTTGATTTGACGAAGATGTGCATCTTATTGCAATTTCATGTTCAGTTGTACTTTCAAAACTTGCATATCTGATTTCAGCTTAATAACTGAGCTTTTTATTTGTATACTAATCATCATGTCAAATCTCTTTGATTTTCTGATAAAGTATGTAAATTCATACTTTTCTGATGTGAATGTTATGTCATGAGTGTGAGCTCATTTCATGCAAACATCATGCACTTTGCTCAGTATTTTACAAATTTCTTCAATGAATTTATCATATGTTAGAATGTTAATGTCATTTACAAAGCTGAGCACTTTGATCTTAATTTTCAGTGTTTTGTACTTCTCAATCAAACTTACAATGAAAAATAAAAAGAGAATCAATGAAATGAAAAATCTTTGTGATATGTTTGCATTTATCTTGCACATGTTATTCATTTACTCATTTAATCTCAGCAATGTTTCTTGATTCTCAAGAAAGCTGCATGCTCATTCAACTATGTAGTTTGAAGTTCTTTTCATTTTCAGAGTATGTAGAAGTTTAATGTGCAAGACTTGATTAAACGCTTTAACAACATTTAAACTTAGCATGAATATTATATATTTGATTTTGCAGTCTCATATCATGTGAATCTGATCTACTAATAGATTTAATATTAAGATCATAAATCATTTGCATCTTGCTCTCATTTAAGCATCAGATAGCATGTGATGAGTCTCAGTTATATTGCTCAATCTTTTAATCATGATTGACTTCAAAGCTTTTTTCATAATATTAAGCAAAGCAATGAATCAATATGTTTTTGAATCAGTATAATCATTCTTCTTTAATTTGCATAATACTATCATTTAAGTCTTTTTGAACTGCTTTGAATGATATCTGTATATTACACATGCATTGAATAAACTCATTAGTATTAAGATTAGTTTTGCAAGATCTGTCTGCAACACTCTGTTTAAAATGTTTGAAACATTTGATGCTTTGTTTGCTTTTATTCTTTTGATTGTTTATCTCACTTCATCTTCTGAAATGCATAAGTCAAATGACATTGTCAAGAATATAAATGAGTTTGCAATGTTATTAACATTTGTTTAAGAAGATGAAAGAAAGAAATTTTCTTGCAATATCTCGATTTTTTTTCTTGAACGTTGTTATTATTTGATCAGTGTCACTTCACTTTAATGACAAAAACTGAGAAAGTTTTTTGAATAGTTGACTTTTGATTTTGACTCATTTTGCGAAGCATCATATTGACTTGAATGCATCACACAACTTATGCATTTGTGATTTGAAATGTGCGCGCTTTGCTTGTTGAATGATTTTGTTTTTATGATCATTGTGTTTCAGATATTCATTTCACGCATTTAATGTGCTTTGTATTTTTCATATGATTCATAATCATCTTGATTTTATTACTATCTCTGAGCAGTTTGAATTTCAGAAATTCTTTGTTTAACTTAATGACTTTATTAAGAAAGTAAATTTCTCAATGATCTTCTGTAACATCTTGATAACTTTACACATTCTTTCATTCATCATCATCTTGCTGTTCAAAGAATGATTCGACGAAAGATGCATATGCAAATACATGTTCAATGCTTCTGTGTTTATTTTCTTTCATAGTCATTAAGTTGAAGACTGTACTGAAGTTATTTGTAAACAAAGTTCTGTGACAATTGAAAAATGATTTGATTCTTGATGCAAATCAATGCATATCTTGCACTTGCATGTCATGAACTGTATTTTCTCGCTGTTAAAAACTAAATTAATAGTTGTAAACTGATTGTGAATCTTGCAAGTAATAATGTCTGATTTCAGCAATAATTTCAGCTTAATATTAGTAATGATGTCAAGTAAACTGTTGATTGCTGCATGTCAAGTGAAGCATCTTCATCTCTTTCAATGAAAGTGATGTAGATTGAAATCTTTCATGATCAGTTGTTTGCAATCATCTTTAAGTAACTCGCTCAAGCAAAAAATGATTAAAGATTTCTTTATAAATGTAGAGAACAGTGAACACAAGTTGTAAATATTTATAAGTTGCAACGTCTGCATTTCATTATTTATGTTGTAAGTTAATATTCTGATTGAACAGATATTTAACTCAACTGTTTTTATCATTTATTGATCAAATTTTAAGCATTTGTTCACATATATGCATGTTCTTGACTGTGATGATGTGTTTTTCACTAGATAAAAGAAGTTGTGAGCTGAGTTAAATGATTAAATATTGTTTATGTTGCAACTTTGCTTTTGTATGATTATGATGTCAAAATCATGAACTTCTCTGTTGATTAAAAATGATTTCTGAATTTTCAAAGATTTTCTGATGTTATACTGCAGTATTTGTAAAAAAGATTGTTTTATTATAAAGTTATTTGTAGCTGTTGTTGACTCTGCAAAAAGAAAACTCTTTGAATGCTTTCAATCATTGTAAATTTGTCTCATTTTCTGATTTGTCATTTCTGACTCTGCTCAAGCGACATCTCATCTGAGTCATTACTTACGTAAGAGAAATGATTGACGCGTCTCTTCTTGACTTTTATCATTTGTCATGTCAATTCATAAGTGACTAAACTGTGTATTTTCAGCACAACTGTTATTGAGCTTGATGAGTTCATTGAACTGAGAGAATTCATGAACTTTAAAAAGTTCATTGAACTCAAAGAGTTCATTGAATCTGCAAAGCTTGAAAACAGTGAAGAGTTCAAGAATTGCAAGAATGTGCAATTATATTTAAATGCTTCTGAATATCTGAATGATTTATTTCTATAAATTTTAAACATTTGTTTCATCTGCTGTTATCATTTGAAACAAATGCATCTTCAGAGTTCATGATTTTTGTTGCAGTTAATGCAACATCTTTTATTTGAAAATATCATGCATCTTTTAATATGATGTTTGTCTGTGCATTTGACACAACATTGATTCTTTTTGCAAAATCTGATCATATGATCAAATTTCTAACATCTGAAGCATTGTGTAATGCAATAATTCTTTTCAAACAATTTACATGTGCATTCATGATATGCATTTAACATACTTACATTCATCAATTGATTCATCATTGCTTCAATTGCTATCTTTATAATGAGCGATGAATGAATCTTTTTGCTCTTTGCTACTTTCTTGAATCAGACTATTCTTAAAATCTTCAGATTTTCATGAAGTCTCATGTTATTCTTTATCAACTTTCTAATGACTTTCTTTTGATTATTTATGTCAATTGTAATGCACATTTCATATGTTAACATTGCAAAGATTCATTGCAATATGCACATTAAGTTCATAATTTCTTTTGCTCATTTTTAAGTCTTTTTCAGATTTGCTCATGCATTTGAGCTGACTGCATGAAGAAAGATGTCTTTGCTACTCAGCTTACAAAGAGACATGATCAGATCTTGTTGATTCATTGACACACTTGCTATTTTCTGAAAAATCTGCTCAACAATCTTCTTCTGCATCTTTTTTATTTCTTCTTTGTCTGCTATCTTTATCATGATTTCATATCTTTTGCAAAGCGATGATGATTTCTCTTTGAGACATTACTTTCTCATTGATAATTCTTCTCTTGTCATGTTTGCTTATGACATGATTTTCAATGAGAAACGCGTATTTCTCTGCATTTGTAACTGCTTGCTTAACAGTTGAACTGATGTTTTCAGTTTCTGCATGTTCTTCGCAATGAACGCGTTCTGAGTTATGTGATGTTTTTCTTCTGAATCGAGTCGAAGATGATGCATCAGCTTCAATGCTATTTCTTTTCACAAGTAATCTTTGTTCATCTTTTTCTTTAATGTTGATGTCTTTATTAGTAGATTGATAATGTCAGCTATCTTCTCTTTATCGTTGCGTGAGCGTTGCAACTTTGCATCACTGTTTTCTTGCAACATGTTAACATCACTTGCAATCATCTTTGAACTTGCATTGCTGCGACTCATGCAATTCATCGTCGTTTGACCGTTCTCTAGATTCGCTCTGCCTTGCATGTAGTGCTTTTTTTCAAGATTTGTTGTGTATGTGTTGTGATTGTTTTTCTAATAATAATATAATCAGAGAATAATAAAAGTGAAAAGAAAATAATAAAGCTGTTTAACTAGTGAACACATTGACGTTTCGACAAAGAACTTAAGTAGCTTGTAAGCTAGTGAGCAACGACATTTGAATCTTAATGTGCTCGAGACGCATATGCTAGCTACTAGATGAGACGTTTGCTACAAGCTAGCTGTCAGCTGAGTTTGCATCGTTGATTAGCTTACATGCTACATAGATCAGCTACAAGCTGATTTAGCTGATTTAGCACTACTCTTCACTCTACTCGCTCATCTACTCTTCATTCTACTCGCTCATCTACTCTTCACTCTACTCGTCTATCTACTCGCTCATCTACTCTTCATTCTACTCGTCTATCTACTCGCTCACCTACTCTTCATTCTACTCGCCTATCTACTCGCTCATCTACTCTTCATTCTACTCGCCTACCTACTCGCTCATCTACTCTTCACTCTACTCGTCTATCTACTCGCTCATC
>JAABUL010003326.1_pt1 | contig 24161 bp, 1 predicted proteins | sample 5559151 | NCBI WGS metagenome assembly JAABUL01 (sample SAMN10711876, study PRJNA513368) | rock metagenome | isolation source: Antarctica rocks | place: Antarctica: Victoria Land, Pudding Butte sud | reverse complement strand
GATCGAGATCGAAATAGTAAAAAATAAATTGATTAATAATTTTTTTTTAAAAGTTTTAAATACAAGATCTTTAGAACTGTTAGACTATTATAGAAAATTAAAATTTTTGTTTTTAAACTTATTAAATGCTAACAAAGATTTAACTAGATTCAAATAGTTATAGATAAATTGTTAATAAAAGTTAACAAAATCTAGAAAGATTTGTATATTATATATGTAGATAAAAATTTCTTACTTAAGAATATATTTAATTTTCTCGAAATTTATTTAAATCTCTTCGATAATAATAATTAAATCTAAATATTTAGATAAAAATCTGCGTTATAAAATTTAGCAAAAACTTCGTTTATATAGTTCTTATATTTTTTCTCGATATTATTGTAGACTAAAATATTATTTATATAGATAATACACAAATTGTTTAAATAGAAATTAAGAATCTTATTAATAAAAGATTAAAATATAGTCGAAATATTATACAATTCAAAAGATATTACAATATACTTAAATAGATTGTAATAAATAATAAAAACTGTTTTGTATTTATTATTAAAATATATTTAAATCTTATTAAAAACTGCAATAATATCGAATTTGTAATAGTATTTGATTTTGCATAATTGTAACAAGATTTCTCGAATCAATAATAAAGTATTGCAATTTTTAATTGTTAAAATATTAAGATTTCTATAGTTTATACAAATATACAAACTTTTATTAGACTTCTTAACTATAAGAATAAAAATAATATATTGTAAAATACTATTGCAAATTTAATTTTTGCTTTTTATATTATTTAGATAGACTCTAATAATTTCTTTTTTTAATTTTTTTAGAACAAAATATCAAGAAATATTGCTAAACTTAGAAATTAGTACAATAATTTATTGTTCGAATTTTTTAAGATTTTTTATAAAGACAAAGAGATCTAAAAAGTATCTATTGTTTTTTATATTTTATAGCTTTAATTTAAAATTACAAACAAAATAGATATTGTTAAGTCGATCTTTTGCTTATAAGCTAGATTTATAGAAGTAATTTTGTTTGCTATTGTTGTCGAAATTGTAAGCTATATAAATAGATTCAATAAATATAGTTTTTTTATTTAAAAAAAAAAGAAAATTCTTGTTTCAATTAATATATAGTAGCTTTAAACAAATTGTATTAAGTTAATGCGTTGTTGTACTTGTATCGAAAACAATATATTATTTTGTTTCGAATACTTATTGTTAACTTTGTTTAACTTAAATATATTTTTAAAAAATTAATTTGAATTTTTAGCTTGCAAATATAGTCGAGATTTATTTTTTTATTAATTCGAAACTCGACAATTGTAATACTATTTTTATATAGTAGTTGAAATTATTTCTTCAAATTACTTTTAATTGTTTTTCAAAAAAATTAAGAATTTTTTTGTTAATTTTTGTTAAAATTGTTAAGCTAATTAACTAGAGTACAATATTAATTTAATTTATTTTTGTTTTATTTTTTAATATATTTGTTACAAAATTAAACAAGATTGCTATTAGCAACTAATATATCAAAGATCGAATTAATATATTTGATAAATTTATATTATTAAATAAATTTAATTTAGTTAGTTTATTAATTATAATTTTGTAAAAATTAAATTAAGCAAGCAACAAAAATTTAAATATATTGTTTCTAAATAAATTAGAGTATTTTTTGAGCTTTAAATATTTTTCGAAATTGTTTTAATCTAATAAAGCTTTTATAGAATAGTAATTATAACAAAAAACAATATTAATATTTGATTAATTTTTATCTGTTAAGAGTTTTTTAAATAACTTACAATTCTTGCTAGAGCTAAACTTAATTTTGTTTTTTAAAACTATTTTTTTGTTAATTATATTGCAAATATAGATAAAATACAGATAGTATAGATATTTGTAAACAAAAATAAAAATTTAAGATTAAATATATTTGTATCGACAATTCCGGAACCCTTGTTAATAGTACTATTGATAACTAATAGTCAAATTAGTTGATATGTCGATATATTTACTCTATATAATTAAGCGCAAAGTTGAACTACAATTAGCAGAATTCATAGACGCGTAATTGATACGCGCTTTGTCAAAACTTGATCTTGTACGTTGTCAAGTCTTATAACAAGCGCAATCTACGAACGCAATCTATAGACGCAATTTACAACTACTATATATACAACATATTTACGCAATAGAGACGTTTATAGCAACGTATAACTTGCGCGTAGAAATCTTACAAATTGTTCGATTCTATTATACAAATTACTATAGTGTAAACAAATAACAAATAGAGACATAAGCGAAGCATTGCGAGAGTTTGTGCGCATCTCGAATATTAAAATTGGATCTTTGTCAAACAAACGTCAAGACTTTTATTGCTAAATAGATTCTAGACTAGCTAATAGTTAAATTAGCAGTTTTTGCAACAAGCACTTTCTAAGTAGAGGTTCCGGAATTGTCGATGTAATATTATACAAATATTAAAGAACTTATACTATTTGCGAAACAAAATTTTCGATATTAAAAATAGATATTGTTTGAAGTTTTATTTTGTTGCGTAGCAAATTTTCTAGTATACAAAGACAAAAATATTGTTCGAAAACAATAGCAAAATTGTATTGTAATTGTTATTCTAGTAGATTTGCTAATTTTATTCTAGCAAATTTACTAATTCTATTCTCGCAGATTTACTAATTTTATTCTAGCAGATTTATTAATATTATTCTAGCAAATTTATTAAATCGAAATTAGAACAATCTATTATTTTTTTATTCTAGCAAATTTATTAATTCTATTCTAGCAAATTTATTAAATTGTAGTTAAAACAATTTGTTGTCTATTTATTCTAGCAGACTAGATTGATTGTTTTTCGGTTTTCGGTTTCAACTTTTGGAACTGACTCGAAACGTCAAAGAACCGAATTACTATATATAGTATATTCGGTTCCAACTTTTGAAACCGACCCGACTCTTGGCGCCAAGAATTCGGGTTTCGGTTTCAAAAACAATTTGTCTATAGTAGACTTACTAGAGAATTAACGAAATTAAATATTGTTAAATTATATATTGTTTAAAAGATATTTATTGTTGCAACTTAGTTACGTTTTGCAAAATATTTGTTTTAGTAGCTTTATATTTAGAATTTGTTCTGCAGAGCAAAAAAAGTAGCAAATATAAGTATTTTTAGAATACGATTTGCAGAATTGTGTCTAAAGAAATAGCTAGTATTATATTAGAGTTAGAATTTTGATAGCTAGTATATAGTTAATTAACGAGAATACTAGCTATGCAGAATTAACTATATATAGAAAATAGATATATCTACTATTAATATTGAGACGCTAGACGTAATTCGTAGTATATTCGAGACTAGAGAGCGAAGATCTGGAGAATAATCGGAGGGCGAAGCCTATCTAGTCTAGAATCGTAACAATTTACAATTTTTATAGACTACAAGAATTTTGTATACTTTACTACTATTAAATAGCTAAACAAAAAACAAGTATAATAATTAAAAAGACTTAAATAGTACAAGTTTAAAATATATTATATTTTAGACAAAAATAACAATAGAGCAAATATATTTAGCAAAAGAAATAATTATATAGAAACAAAAAAATTGTTTAATTATAATATATTTAAAGTTAACAAAAACAAATTACTATTAGCAAATAAATATAAACTAAATATTATACTACAAATACTTTAAAATAATACGAAAAAGTTTTCTATAAAAAAAGAAAAACTTCAAATATTTATCGATAAAATCGACAAATATATAAAAGAGTATTATAATAAACTATTGCAAGAGTATTTAAAAGTAACAAAAATTCTTTAGTTTTTATATTAGTATTGTTAGTTCTTATAAATAAGACAAGTTGTCGAGATATATATTAAACAATATTTTAGCTATTAGTAAAACAAATATAATATATATACAAACTATAGCGAAATTTAATGTTAGAAACTATTTAAGTTGCTATAGAATAAAGTTACAATAAACTTTATTATTAAATTGTTCAAATCGATAGACTTAACAACTAAAAATATATATAATTCGATATTAATAATAATTTAGATTATTAAGTACTTATATATTATTGTATGCAAAGAAAAGTTTAACGCAAAACAATTAAGATATATTATATTGAATCGACTTATACAATATTATAGTATATCTAAGAAACTAATCAATAATAGAGACAAGCTTTTTATAACTAACTATTGAAAAATATTTCTTTTAATATTAGATACAAGATTTTAAATATTTATTGCCTATTACTTAATTACAAATAGATAGATAGAATAAACAAATTAGAGTCTTAAACAATATTTAAAATACTATATTAACAATACTTATAGTAATTAAGTATTACTTTTATTTATAATACAACTAACACTTAATGCAAAGATTTCGAATATTATTAAGATAAGTTTATTCTTTGTTAATTATAGCAAAAAACTTAATCTCTTTAAAAAAGAGTGCACGTATCTATTAGTATAGTTAGTTATTAAAAAAATAGCAATATTAAAAAAAAAAAAAAAGCAATATCTTAAAGATATAGAAGAAATTAATTAAGTATTAAAAAAAAAAAACAGTATCTTAACTTCAAAAAAAAGATAAAGTATATTTTTTTATAGAAAATCTTAGAACAAGAAAGTTAAGCAAGAAATTAAATTATATTAAAGTTAAATTGTTTTTTGTTAAGAAGACTAAGAGACTAGTTAATTACAAACTCGATTTATTTAAAAATGTTAAAGTATTTTTAGTATTTTATATTTTATTGTTAAAATTAGTAGATTTAATTATGTTTTTACAAAATATTTTTTATTTCTATTTGCAAAAAAAGAAACAATTCGAGATTGAAGAAATTCTAAAATAGAAATTTTAAAAGTATCTTATTAAGTAAAAGAAATATTCTATCTTAGAGAATATATAAGAATGAAAGAAGAATCTTAATTGTTGCTAGAATCTTTTGAGACAATTCTATTAAAACAAAATATAAAAACAATATTTTAATTTTAGTTAATCGAAAATTAGAATTGTTCGAACAATATATTAAATAGCAATTTAGAAGTCTTTGCAATAGATTCGATAAAGTATATTTTATTTATTTTTAAGTTGATAATATTCTTTTATTTTGTTACAATTTTTTATTTTATTTTATTTTATAGAAAATTAAGTTGTTTTTTTAGTCGACTTAGCTTAGTACGCGTCTTGCGTACTTCTTTTTTTAAATATATTTGTTCTTTGTAAATTTGTTTAATTAAAGTTAAAGAAATGGTCAAATTATAATTACAATTAGATCGCATATACTTTACGCATTTTTTAGAACTATTATTTATACAATAGATTTTACTAGATATTATACAGTTACAACAAGAATATATTGCTAGAAATATTAAATTTAAAGTGTTAAAAAGATCTTTCTTTCGATAGAAGAGATTTCTAGTATTAATCTTTCTAGAAGATATAGTAAAAAGATATTAAGTTTTGGAACAAAAACTTTAAAGAAAAAAGATAGTATTACAAGCTTATTTAAGTTATATTAGTAATTTAGATTCTACGTCTTTAAAGCGAACTTGCTATTATATTTAATATATTTGAGAAACAAGTATTCTAAGTATAATATTCGATATATTTAACAAACAAGTATTGCAAACAATTATGTTTGCTATATTTGACAAACAAACAAAACAAGCAATTAGTATTTTCTTAGTATATAGAAAATCGAACACAGCTTTCTTATAAATTGTGTTTAATTCATTGTTACAACTACTTAAGTTGCAAATTCTTGTTATTAAGTAATTGCTAGCATTGTCTAAAGACGTCTACAAATCTCTTCAATAGCATAACTATCTCTAATATCTTCGTAAGAAGTACTAGCGTAACAAGTTTATTAATTTATAAATATTAGAAAGAAATTTAATTATATAAAGTAATTTACAAGATATTATAATTTCGAGTATTTTGAAAAAACAAATAAAAGATTAAAAAATTAAAAAATTAAAAAACTATCAATTTTAATTAATTAAAAATAGATAAATAGTATTAATATTTATTTATCTATTCTAATTAATTAAAATTAACAATTAGAAAGCAATTTAAAAATATTAATAACAAACTTTAATTTAAAATTCTAGAATTTTAAGATTTTTTTAGATTATAGAGAACAAATTTTAATTATTTTTTATAAAATATTTCTTAATAATAAAGATAGCAATATTATATATTAGTTATATTAGCTTTATATTTGTTTGCAAATTAATATACAAATAAATATTAATATAAATTTTTTATATAATTAATAATATAAATATTGCAAACAATAATTAAGTTTATAAGTAATAGTTCTTTATATCTAAAACTCTATAATTGTTAGATATTTAAAATAAGTTATTGTTTTATTTATTAAAATATAGCAATTTAATAATTTAATCTTTTGTTTACAAAATTCATTTTTTCGATTTATTATTTTTGTATAAATTTTCTTCTATTAAGCTTGTATTATAATAAATTTAGAGCAACAATTACAAAATATTAAATATAAACAATCTTTTATAAAAGAAATTTCTTAATTTCTATTAGAAAATTAAAATTAAGAACAAAAATTACTATTTATATTAATAGATATATTTTGTAAAAAGCAACAATTTATATCTGCTAAATAACATACAAGTTAAGTTTTAATAATATTAAAAAAAAATTGTAATTAGAAATTAATTCTTTTAATTAAATTATTTTAAGTATAAGATTAGCAAATATTATTGCAATAATAACAAATATTATAGTATTAAACTTTTTAGACTCAAATGTAAATTAAATTGCAAAAAAAGATTATTTAATTTATAAAAAACAATTTAATTATTAAAAATTATATCTATATTTAAATAATTAATATTCTTCTTTAATATAAAAAAACTACTAATAATAAGAGAAAAAAAATCTTTAAAAAATCTTTAAAATATAATTCTAAATATCTTAAAAATAGTTAAGAATTAAATACAAAATTTATAAAAAATAATCAATAAAAATACTTAAGTACTAATAAATAATTTATTATAGTAAAAATTAAAAAATACAATACAAAAAATTAATTAAAATAAAAAATTTAAAATTTAAAATAATCGAGTTTAACTTTGCAAACTATAATTATCAAAAATTACAAATAAATTGTCTAAAAATATAAATTAATTAATTATCGAAACAATATTGCAAATAGCAAAAAAGTACAAAAATCTACAAAAAGTTTTAAAGAAATTAAATTAAGTTGTATACAATTAACTTAAATTTTGTACTATAAAATCGAAATATATTATTAATTATATAATCGACAACTATAACAAAATAAATATCGAAATATATTATTAATTATATAATCGACAACTATAACAAAATAAATATCGAAATATTTAAAAATAATATAGTATCTATTAAACAAGAACTTTTAAAAGTTAAAATAAAAAAATTATTTTTAAAAATTATTTTTAATTAGAATTTTAAATACAAAATTAAAGAAAACTTATTAAACAAGAATTTAAATAATTTTATCTTTTTTTGTAAAAAATACAAAAAAAGCGCAAACTTAGACTAATCGTTTTTGGAACCGAAACCCGAATTCTTGGCGTTAAGAGTTGGGTCGATTCCAAAAGTTGGAACCAAATATACTATATATAGTAATTCGGTTCCTTGGCGTTTTGGATCGATTCCAAAAGTTGGAATCGAAAACCGAAAAACGATCAGTCTACGCAAACTTAAAACAATAAATAGAAAAAATCTAAATTATAAATTTTAAAATTAAAATTAAAATTAAAGTCAAAATCTAAAAATAACAAAATTTATAAAAAACAAAATAAGAAAGAAAAAAAAAATTTAAAGAAATTTCTTTTTTGCTATTATAATTGCAAAATTTAATATTAAGATTGTTTTTATTAAATTTTAGACTATCTAAAGTTGTTAATATAACAAAATTATATATTTTAATTACTAAAATTGTATTTTTTTAAAAAGACAATAGCTATTTTTATTTTAACAAACAAAAAGAATAATACAAAAAACTATTTATATATAGAAATAAATATAGATTTGCAATATTAAATTAATTATTGTCTTGCAATATTAATTAAAGTCTTTTAACTAGTTAAACTATCTATATTAATAAAGAAATAAAAAAAAGATCTAATTACAATTATATTATAATCGATTGTCTATATAATTTATTAAAAAAAGCTAGAATTTCTTTTAAGAATAAATCGAGTTTTTAATAATTAAATTAAAAGACAAGTAATTTAGTATTATAAGAAACAAAACAATTTCTTAGTATTTATAAAATGAAATAGATTAAATTTTAAATCTAATATTTGTCTACTTATTTTTAAAAATCTCTTAAAATAGTATATTTATAAAAAGAAAGAACTAATTTTTCTATTTAATAATTTTTAATAAACTAATATTTAACTTCGAGTAATAGATAGTACTAATTCAGCAAAATAGAATTAATATAGAATTACTATTTATCAAAATTAATTTACTTATTTAATTGTAGATTTAAAGTATTAAATATAATTGCAACTTTAGAGCAAATTGCAAATAATATTATATTATTAGCAAAGAAATAATAATTAATAAAAAAAATAACTTCTTAATTGTTTATTCTTTATATTGCAAATAATAATATTAATAGATTTAGATTCTTATATAATATATATATTTTTACAAGATAATTACAAGTATAGATTATTAACAATATTATATTTGTTAGTTTTTAGAAAATATAGAAAATAAATATTAAAATATTATTTTAATTTTAATATAAATTAAAATATTTATTAAGAGTTTTAGCAATTGCAATTAACTATTTTTTTTATTATACAAAATAATTTGTTTTGCAAAAAATATTTAATAAACAAATATTATATATAGATAAATATATAATTGCAAAAAAAAATAATAAAAAAATAATAAAACTAAAAAATACTAAAAACTAAATTAATAAAGAAAAATTTGCTAGAATAGAAATTATATTAAACAAATATATTTTATTAATTTAAAAATATATAAATTACGCAATTTTAAATTTCTTATTACAAATTAAAAATTAAAATTAATACAATTTTTTTTTTGTCTATATAACTTTATTAAACAATAAAGAAACTTTAAAGAATTTTTAAATAAATATAAAAAACAATATTATTGCAACTTATTAAAATTTAACTTTATTAAAATTATTTTAAACTAATATATTTTATTGTTTTAAAATAGCTATTAACTTCTTTTTTATATTTAATATTAAAAATATTATTATAGAATATATATTTTAAAACTTAACAAAAATAATAAAAATAATAAAAATATTATTTAAAAATACAAAGAAATTTAATTGTTTAATAAAACAAATTTAAAAATATACAATATATTATATAGAATTAATATAAAAAAAGATTTAAAAAATAAAAAATAAAGTATTTAAACTATATTTATAAGTATAGTTTATAAAGTTTAAGAACTCTAAAATACTTAATATATATTAATTTAATATTAAAAAAAATTTAGATTCTTATTTAATTAATTATAAAAAGATAACAAATTTTAAGTTTTCGACTATTTGTTTTAACAAAGGGAAAAAAAAATGTTATCTTAATTTAAAATTGAAAAGAAATATTATAAATTAGAATTAAATTAGCAATCTAAATTAAGTATCTTAAAACTAGAAATAAATTTTAAAATTATATATTTATTTTTTGTTTCGAAAAATTTAATATAGATATAACAGCAACAATTTACTCTATTATTGTTATTTATATCTTAGACTAATTTTTTAGATTTATATTAAGAAAACTTATTACTATTATTATTATCTTTAAAGAATAAGCAAAATTTACAATAATCGATTTTTTTAAGTACTTAATTTCGATCTAATAATTTTTTCCATTTTAAGAAAATTTTTGTGCAAACTAATTTATTATATTCTTTATACAATTAATTTAAATAACAAGAAAAACAAAAGATCTAATTTAACAATTTAAAAAAAATAAAAGCAATTTTCTTATTTTTTTATTACAGTTTTTGTACAAGTAGAAACAAAAGTTTCTTAATTTAGTAATTAAAAAACAATTATTAAAAGAAAGAAAGTTATATATAATTAAATAATCAAATAATATTAGACTATAAATTTAAAAATATTTGTTATTAGTATTAGCAATCTATTTGCAATATATATACAATCTCTTTTACTTAGATCTTAGAATCTTAGCTATTTAATATACTATTAAATTGTATAGTATAATATATATATATATATTGCAATAAGTCTCTGTTGTTATAATTGTCTATTAATCGGAATTCTATTCTTATCTTAGCATATTATTTTAAATTAATAAAACTTTTTACTAATTAAAGTTCTTGTTTTCTTAATTTCGAAATACTTTGTGGAAGAATTATTATAATATAATTTAAATAATTTAACTTTAAGAAATACTTTATTTAAAACAAGAGCAATATAAAAAAAGAACTTATTTTTTTGTAAATAGATTACTTTTGTTTAATATAAATATTGCGTATAATATTTAAAAACAATTGTTTTTTAATTTTAAAAATTATTAAATTCTTGTTTTAAAACTTTTTAATCTTTAATAACAATAAAAAGAAAAAATTCTTTAAGTTTGTTTTTGTATATTAAATAAATATTATATTAACGTAATTAATATATTATAATACTTTAAACAATTTTTATAATTTTTTTCTTTGTTATTTTAGTATTTGTAATTGTTTTATTTGTAGATATATAAATATAGACTAATTGTATTAGATCGATTAATCGAGTTCGAGTTAATTAATTAAATCGAATTAAATCGAGTTAATTTCAAAAGTTAAAATCGAAAAGTCCATTTAATTTCTAAAGTTGAAATCGAAAATCAACTTAAGTCGAGTTAAGATTTAGAGATAAAACCGAAATCCAATCCGAAAAATTAATCCGAATTAAATTTTATTATATTTAGTTATAATTTAATAGAAATAGTTAATTTATTGTATTTAATTAATAATTATATTAGAAATATCTATCTATAGTAGTATTACTATAATATATTACTATAATATATTATCTATAATAATAATAAATCTAAATTTAAACTTTATTTATACTATTTTTAGTAATTCTTAATATAATAATGTTATTTTCGATTTTTTGACAATTCGATTCGATTCCAAATATTGAAATCGAATATCGACTCGAGTTAAGTTAAGTCGATTTCAAAATAATATTAATTCGATCGAATTTCGAGTCAATTCCTAATATTGAAATTGTCGAGTCGAATCAATTCTAATAGTTGAAACCGAAATCCGATTTAACAATTAGTCTATATAAATAGACTGATCGTTCGGCTCTAATAGTTGGAACCGAATTGTATAAATTATGAAAATACTAACTATATTAGGCTAAAACTTGATCTAATTAGATATAACTTCCGGGTCGGGCTATAAATTTTGGGGAAAAACCGACCCGAACAATCAGTCTATATATAAATATATTTTTCGAATAATTTTTTATTGTTAAGTTTTTTAATTTTAAAAGCTTTGTTTTCGCTTTAAAAATGCGAAAATTGTACTCTAACAATATTTTAACTTAGTATTAATTATTATTTTAATAATTGCAATTACAATATTTTTTAACTTATTTTAAAAAGTTAAGTAGTAAATTTTGTTATTTGTATTTCTCTTATAGCTAAATCGTTGTTACAATTTATTTGTAAAGTTAATTTTTTTTATACAATATTTAATTTCGAAATTATATTTTGTTAAAGAAAGAATTTATTGTATTTAATAATAATTTAACGTTATTATTTTTATAAAGTAATATAGATTGTTATAATTTGTTAACACAATAATTAAATAATAATTTTCTTTAAAATAATATTTTTACTGCTTAAATCTTATAACAATAATAAGCAACTTTTAATTATAAGTTTTGTATTGCGTTTTTGCGAAAATTATTTTCTTTAAATAGAATACAATTAAATATTATATTGTTAACTTAATTTTATTTACGAAATATATTAATTAAAAAAGAAACAATAATAACAAATTTTAAAATATTTGTTTCAACACAAATGTAATTCTTAAAATTAAAGTATATTAATATAAATATTCGTATAAAGATAATAATAAATTTCTTAGACATTGTTATAGCATTCTTGTTAAATGTAAAAGATTTGTTCTATATATTTTGTTTGTTGTCTTTTAGTAACTCTATTAATATGCGAATAATTTTTGCATAATATTAAAAAAATTACTTATAAAAATTTGTAAATTTTAGAAACACTTAAAGTTCGCAAACAATAATTAATTTAAATTAGATTATAATAAAGATTATATAACGCAAATTTATTATTATATTGTAACTACTTATAATGTATTTTAAGAATTGAATTAAAATTGTTATAAAGAAGTATTTTAATATTTTAATATAAAGTTTATATAATTAAAAATATTTAAAAACTTAATAAAGACATTTTAATACTTTTTTAATATTTTAATATAAATTAAAATATTGTCGAAATATATTATACAAATATAATTAATTAACTTTCGCAAAACTTTATTAATTTAAATAATATTATTATATATTTAAAATAATTATATTGTATTTAAAGAATAATTCTTTATTTATTATCTAAATAAATACAAATTCGATAATAAGTATTCTTAAAATATAGTCTTGTAAAATTAATAATATTAATTAAACAATTTAACGTCTTTTAATTTAAAGACAAACAATATTTGTTCTTAATAATAATAGTATTAAGACTATAATAATTAATATATAATTTTAAATTATTGTTGTTTTTTAATATAAATAGCATCAATATATTAATAAAACTAATAAACTTATAGATTTAACTTAATGTTAAATTTTTCAAAGAATACTTTTGCAAAATATTAAGTTTTTTTTCGAAAAAAAAAATATAATAATTTGTAAAAAAACTCTTTACTTAATAGTAAATTAATATTATAATTCTTTTTTTTATAATTAAGAAGAGCAAATGCATTCTTTAAGTTAAAAACGCTATTATAATTTTTAATATCTTGTATTTTCTTAAAAATCTTGTATAATTAAAGTTTTTTATTAATATTAAAATTGCAACAAATAAAAGCAAATATAAAAACAATTTTTTTTTAGTTTTAAAGAATCTTTTAATAATTTTAGCACAATAATTTTTTTAATAATTTAATAGCATTAAATTAACGCATATTAATTAATATAAAGATTTATCTTTATTATTTAAAAAAGATTAATAATAATATTGTATACAATATTGTTAAAAATATAAAAAAAATTATTTAAGACAAATTTACGTTTTTTATTATTGCAAACTTTAATTTTTGCGATGTAAAATTCTATAAATTAAGTTTTTCAAGTTATAAATACTTGTAATTCAATAATAAGATATTAAATTTATTTAAAATATTATAATTCTATTAATTGTTCGCTAATATAATTAACGTAAATATCTTTATACAAAAGATTTTTTCGTTTGTATTACTTTATATTGATAAATATTAATAACTTTATAAATTTTTGCTTTATATTTTTAATTTGCAATTAAAATTATAATTATACAAACTTATTTAATTTTTTAACTTATTAAAGATCTTTTTAAGAATAAATTGCAACAAAAACACTTTTTAAACATTTATTGCAAAGCTTAATTAAAAGTTTTTTATTATATTTATTTATATTTATTATATATATATATTTTTTTTTTACAAATTTTTTTTGTAGTTATAGTAGATATAATTTTTTTGCGCAATATTTTTAATTTTTCTCGAATTGTAAAGAAGAAATTTGTTTATAGTTTTTCAATAATTTGTAATTGCAAAGATATTACAAATTTTATTTGTTAAGTTTTTTTTTTGTTTTTAATTATAAAAATTTCTTCTAAAGTTGCAATATTCGAATAATTTATTTTTTAGAAAATCTTATTTATTGTTTTAAATTTTAAAAAATAATATACTTTTTATATATTATATTAATGCGATAAACGCATCTCTTATTTTTAAGATTCAAACTATATTATTAATTTTTTTTTTTTCCCTTAATTAATGTAGAAAATAATTATGTTATTAATATTTAATATATTTGTTAAAATTTGCTTTAAATATTTCGAAATATATTATAAAATTATTAATACTTTGTAATAATAATTGTTTTGCGTTTATATATTTAAAAAAAAGAAAAAATAACAATTTTTTAAGTTTTTAATAAAATTGATTAAATATTTAATAAATTGCTTTTAATTTTACTTTTTACTTTTATTTTTGCTTTTATTTTTGCTATTATTTTATTATACTGTTAAAGTATTGCGAAAAAATTATTATATTTAACGAATTTTTATACTTTTTATTGAAGATTATTTTTCGTTAGTTTTGAAAAAGTTTTTAGCATTTTAATTTTAAATTTTTAATTTTTAATAATTCTTTTTATAAAAGAAATTTAAACAGATTAATTTTGTAAATTGTATAAAGTGTTGCTTATTAAACACTAATTGTTATTTTTATTGTTAAAATTATTATTGCGAAAACAACGCAAACTAGACGCTTTAACTTTGTTTTAATATTTGTTTTGTTTAAATATTTGTTCTTTGTTTAAGCGATATAAAAATTTGATTTTGTATTAAGTCTATATCTTTTTATTTGCTTTCTAACAAACAGCTTTTTATAACTATTTTTTCTATTAAATAATAACAACAATGCAATGTTGTTAATATGCGAAGATTTTTTTTGTAATATAATTTCGAAACTTATAATTAACGCAAATTGTGATTTCGTACTATTGTTATTCTTTTAACGCTAAAATCTTGTAGTATTATTATTGTTATCTTAAATTTAGTTTTTATTGTGTATTGTATTAATTATTTTGTTAAACAATTGCTTTTATAGATTGAGACAAATTAATATCATAAGACTATATATAAATATATAACAAAACATTATTATATCAATATATATAAAGCGAAACTATATAATATGTAAAACTATAATTTAAAGAGATATTGTAGTAGAATAACTCGATAATATTAGACTAGAGACTTAAGAATGTTTGCTATCAATACTAGCAATCTATTTGTAATATATATGCAATCTCTCTTACTTAGACCTTAGAATCTTAGCTACTTAATATATTATTAGATTATATAGTACAGTTTTTATATATATAGCAATAAGTCTCTATTGTTATAGTTAACTACTAATTAGAATTCTATTTTTATCTCTTTACAATATTAACTTGTAAGAACTTTAAAACAAATTTTTTAAGAAGAAAACTTTATACAACGTTAAATTGCTACTATAAGAACTTAATATTATTATATTAATAAATTATTAAATGCTAATATTATAGTTGTAGATAATATTTTAAGAATTATATACAAAAGTTATTATAAAATTTTAAATTATTTTATTGTTTACAATTATTCAAGTATATTAAATATAAAAAAAACATTTTTTTTTATTTAAAACAAAACTAATTTTGATTATAAATAACTATTAATTTGATTTTTAATTATACAAATTATAATTTTTAATATATATAAATAATATATAATTAACGAAAAAGCTTGAAAGTCTACGAAAATTAATACTATATAATTTTACTATACAAGAGAAGATCGAAGAGATAATATTATTAGCAAGTAAGTTTACGAAATATATCTAAATTGTCGAAATTAGATAGACGTAATTAATACAATATCGACAAATAATTAAAATATTATTAAGATATCTTAACGCAAATTAATATTAATTTCAAAAAATGTAAAAGCAAAGATATCTATTATAAAGAAACTCTATAAATTTAAGAAAAAAAAATATATCTAAAATTGTATAAGATGCAAGTGCGTCTGCTTCTTGCTAACGCATTAAGATATAAAAGATATAAGATATAATAGATTTGTATTACTATATTTTAACTATATAAAATAGATAGTAGTAGAACTAATTGTTAAAAAACAACAAGAGATAGACTTTTTTTCTATTTAATACTTGCTATAACGTGCGAGTCTATTTCTTGCTATCTAACTAGAAAGAAGTGCTGTATTATTCGAGACTTTTATAGATATTTAAGATTATATATTCTGTTATATCTTAAGATACTAGCGCCTTAAAGACGCTATAGTATTATAATTATCTCTTCTCTTAGAGTACTAATTCTTAATAATATAAGAAATTATACTAGTTTTATTAAGATAAAGATATTTGCTAAGCACTAGTATTGCAAAAGCTTGTTAATTTTTTTTAAATCTTTTTAAAAATTAAAAGAAAAAGAGTCTTTTATTTAATAGAAATAAATCTATATTTTAATTTAATACAATCTATAAAATAATATAATAACAATAATAACAATTTATAATATATTATTACTTTATTATTTGTTGTTGTTAAAATTCTAAATAAAATTTAAAGTAAAGTTAGTATTGCGCAGATACTAGATAGATTATAAATATAAATATTGTTGTTTCTTTTCTTTTTTTCTTCTTTTTTTAATATTTTTCTTAATTGCAATTGCTTTATTGCTATAAATAAATTATTACAAAAATAACAATATATAAAGCTTATATATATAGTACGAATCTTAAATTAATATATTTTTTGCTTTTTCTTTCTCTTTAATTATATTTTCTAAAAGATTAAAAAATTACAAAAAAAAAGTAAGTAATTTTAATACTTTATTATTTGAGAAACTAATATATTACAATCTGTAATAATCTTTTATATATAATTTGCATAAACAAGTATATATATATTTGCAAAAAAAAAAGTTTCTATATTTGTTGTAAAAATTTTTACTATAAATTAAATTATTATATTGCAATAAGTTTTGTCTGTATTTACAATATAACAATTGCTAATATTTATTAGTTTGTTAAATATTTCCGAGATTATATAAAAGAATTTGTTATTAATTATTATAAGAAACTTAAGATAAGAAATACAATTTTTAGAATAATAAAATATATATAAAAGAATATAATTTGCAAGATAAAAAGCTAATAATATAATAAAAAATTTACTCTATTAATAAAAAATTAAACTTAATATTGTATTTGTTAATTTAAATAAAATTTAATTCTTATTTAAGAATAGTAAATTAAACTTGAACAAAAACTTGCAAAAATAAAGATAACTTAAAATAAAACTTTTGCTAAAATACAACAATTAATCGATCTATTTTTTAAAAAAGTATTAAAAATAAGTATTTTTATTTACTCTTTAATATTTTACTAATATATATTTAGAGTTTAAAGCAAAATAGAAACAAAAATAAGAATAAACTGTTAATAGAAATAAAGAAAATTAAATTAAAACAAATTGTCTCTAAGTTTATTATCAATCTAAATAGATAAATTTAGATTTTTTTTTGTAGAATTTTACAATTTTATAATTAAATTTTTTAGTAACTTTAAGTTGTCGACAAGATTGTTAAATAAAAATATAATAAGTTTTTATTTCAATTTTGTTTGTACTTTGTTTGCTTATATATGTTTTAGAAAATAAAAAATACAAAGATATATACAAATAACAAGAGCAAATTTATAGCAAAAACAAAGAAAATTGTGCAAAACAAATTTTCTACAATTTATTTTTCTTAAAATAATATAAGTAATTCGAACAATTTTAAAGATTTATCTATAATTAATTTTAGAAAATTTAACAATTTATTTTCGAATAAGTTCGAAAGTTGTCTTTAGTTATTTTGAAATAAATTTAATAAAATATTAAGAGTTTGCTAAGTTACTACAATATATTATCAACTAATAAATAATAATAAAATAGCTATATTTTTAAGTTATATTTTAAATATCTATATTAAGAAAGACAATTTTATTATTTCTAGTATCTTATATAATAAAACAAAGAAGTTTTTTTTGGTAATTTAACTATATAACAGCAATATAATAGCAATTGCGTAATATTTTATCAAGCAAATTATTATTAACTTAATTATTATTGTTGCAATATATATTGTATTATCTTTTTTGCTTTTGTTTGCTATATATTTGTTTTTTTTAAAAAAAATTGCAACTTATTAATATTATTTAAAAACTCTTTTCTTAGTTACTAATTATATTTTTTGTTTTAATTTATTTATTTAATTTTATATTATATCTATCTTTTTAACTTAATTTTGTCTAGAATTTTTTTAATCTTTTATTAAATTCTGTTGTTAATAAGTTTCGAAATTTGCAATATTTGTTTTGTCTCCTTATTGTTAACATAATACAAGTATAATTTTAAAAGTAAAATATAAAAAGTTTTACAAATTCGATAGATATTAAATAGAATAAGACAATAAGTTTGTATTTTATTTTTATTTTTAATTTTAAACAATTTAATATATTTGTAAAATATCTTTTTGCTAGATTTTTTTTGTTTTAAATTTCTAATTAAAAGTATTATTAATTTTTCTATAACAAAGTTTTTTAACTTATATTTTTTATTATAGTATTTTGTTTGTTGTGCAACAACATTTTTAAGATATTTTACTAAAAAAATTCTTAAATTATAAAGTTGTTTTACATGTTTTTATATTAATAGTATCTTTTTTTCAATAAAATTATTCTTAATTTTATAGTAAATTTTCGAATAATAATTGTATATTAAATAGAACAACAAAATTTTAACTAAAATATAATAATTACTATTGTAAACAAATTTTGCTATTAACAATAAATTTATCTATTTTATTTGTTTAGTATTAGTATAAGTGCAAAAATAGTATTTAAGAATTTAATTTTATTGCTCTATTAAGTTATTTATTTAAAAATAAAAAACAATATTAAATTGTTTTTTAATCTATATATAGAAATATATAACAAATAAGAAGATACTAACAAAGACAAATTCTTTGTTGCTTACTATATTAACTAATATTTTAAAATATAAAACAATTTTATCGAAAAATATTTTTGTTTGTTTTGCAATATTAATTCTACTAGTTACAAATATATATTTAATTATTTTTGTATAGCAATTAACTATTACAAAAATCGAGTTATATATAATTTTATAATATTTCTTTAACAATAAGTTTGTTATAAAGTTTATAATAATTTTCTTTTATAACTTCCTTGCAACAAATAAGAATCGAAACTTATTATACAATTTATAACAAAAAACTTTAATATATTAACAAATATTATATATTTTAACATATATTTTTACTTGTTTAGTACAAACAAGTTAGAAATATTTTTGCTAAAATAAATCTAGAATTTTCTTAATTTTAAAATATCTTGTTAAAGAATTATTATATTTTTTGCAAATAAATTTCTTTCTAATAGTTGTATCTTTTAAAATATAGAGCAATTTATTATATTCAACAAATTTTTTCTAATCTAGAGTTTATATTTTTTGTTTATAACAAAATAACTTTTTAATCTCGATTTAAATCTTTTCGATTTAAATATTTTTAGTTTAAAAACTCTTTATTAAGAATTTTATTAATTTTTAAGATTTTTTATATAATTTTTTTAATATATTTCTAACTACTTTTCTTAAAATAACAATTTGTATATTAATTAGTTAAAATAGAAATACTATTTTTTTAAGAACTTTCTTTCTATTTTATAATTGCAAAATTTTTGTATTATTAATAAATATTTTTGCTAGTTGTAATACAAAGACTAGATTATTTAATATTTTTTATTTGTTTTGTACTAGCAACTTTTTGTTAATCAACAATATTAACTTATTTTAAAATACAAGAATTAAATTATTTATTGTTTTTTATCTGCTTTATATTAGCAAATCTTTATTAAATAATAATATTGATTTGTTTTGCAATATTAACAGCAATTTTGTATTCAATAGCAAAATCTCTTTATAATCGAGATATCTTAACAATCTATTTGTTAAAAAAAATTTATTTAAACAATAGAAGATTTCAAAATTATAGATAGCTAACTTGAGTGTTTAACAAACTTATTTTAAGTTTAGCTTTTTTTAATCTATAAATTTTCTAAGATTATTATAATTTAATTATAATTTAATAAAGTAAGTATTGTTTTTTAAATAATATTTCTATTACTTAAAAGCAACTACAATAGTTAGCAATTCCTAATTATATATTTTATAATTTTGCTTTGCTAGAATTATTTTTTGCGATTAGAATATTATTAAGTGTTAATTTTTGTTGTTATTTTGTTAACTTAGACTATTTGCAATTGGAAAGTTAAACGCGTTAATTTTTTCTCTAATTTTTTTGTCTAAATTGTAGTAGCAAAATAGTAGAGTTAATATAAAAATATTACAAAGCTAATAGAATATCTGCTCTACTTTATTCTACTAAACAAAAGAATTATACTTTTTGTTATATTTTTGTTTTAAAAAAATTAATAAGAAAAGTAGCTCTTTTCGAATAGTAATATATAAAGTGTCTATAAAAATTTATAAAGCTTAAAAATATTTAAAACTTGCAATAAATTTTTAATTTAAATTATTTCTTAATTGTTTTAATTTTTTCTAGATTTATCTATATATCTTTTAAGAATACAATAAAGTCTAGAAATTTAATTTCTATAATATTAAATTTATACTTTTTTAGATTAACATATAGCAAATATTTGCAAAAACGTTTTAATATCTATGTAATATAATATTAGTGCTTTGTCGAATTATTGTTGTATACAAGTATATTATCTATATAGATTGTGCAAATTATATCAATTAATTTTTGCAATATTTTATTAATATAGATCTAAAAGAGTATTAATATATTTGCTAATTTAAATAATATAATCTAATATTCGAAATACTTATAGCGTGTACAAAATGTTATTTTCTACTTATTATTGCATTTAATGCGAATACAATAGTAAATATTCTTTAGATTTAAAGTAATAAAATATTTTGTTTTGTATAGACAATCTAGTGTTTCTATAATTAGAAATAATAAATAACAATTTTTAATAGTAATTGTATTTAGATTTCTATAGTTAATATATAAATATAATCTATTGTTTGATTTTAATACAAATAGAATAGAGATATTTGCAAATAAAACTAAATACTTAATCTAATCTTTTACTAATATATTATTAAGATATTGTTAAAGTATTGCTAGCTTATTCTATAAAAAATTATTAAAAAATATAAAAAATATTTCTTTATTGTTTTAAAATTTAATAGTATAGTTTTCTTCTTTTTAATTCTAATAGAATTCTAGCTAATTTATTATTATTCTGAATTTTTTAATTTCTTAAAAATCTTAAACTTTGCTAATTTTTTGTCTGATATCTTTGTAATATTAGTGCAAATAATTGTATAAACTATACTAATACTTAACAAGATCTAAAACAAATTGCTTAAGATTACTTATTTTCAATTTTTTATTTGCAATCTTAAATTGTTAGTTTTATATCTTCAAATTAATTAATATATCTTATTTAGACAATATTAATATATCTAATATAAAATCAAAATTTATATATTCTATCAAATAGAATAAGATAATATATTCTCGATACTAATTCTATAAGTTAATTAAATAATAAATTAATTTATAGATATTGTAACAAAAACAACTATTGCTATTAAGAAAATCTAATATCGATAAGATAACAAATATAAATTGCAATTTCTATTGTACTATATAAATATAATTAATAAGATTTATCTTAGTTTCTAAGTTGACTAGATCTATAATTTAATGCTTATTATTAAAAAATCGAGTTTAATCTTTTACTAAAATTAAATCTACTATTTTTATTTGTTTTTTTTACTTTATTTGCAAGACATTAACAAAGTTTTTTTTTTCTTTCTATCTATTGTAATAATAGTAGCAGCAATAAACTTGTTTTATTTGTGCTTATTAAGATAGTTTGTTTTGTAATATCTCTTTTTATAGTATTAGAAATATTTAATATAATTTAAATAGTTTGTATTACTAATCTTGTAGATTTGTTTGTACAATATTAACAAGTTTTTAAAGATATAGAATTTTTTGCTTTTAATAAATTTGTCGATATTATTTAAACAACAATGCTAAAAAAAAATTAATTAAAAAGATATTAGAACTTTTTGTAATTTGCTAATTTTTAAAACTATTTATATTTGTTTTACAAGTACAATTTAATATTTGTTTTTATATAATAGTTATAGTTAGAAGCTTATTTAGGCTGACCGTTCGGGTCGGTTTTTCCCCAAAATCTATAATCCGACCCGAAAGTTATATCTAATTAGGCCAAGTTTTAACCTAATATAGTTAGTATTTTCATAATTTATGCAATTCGGTTCCAACTGTTGGAATCGAACGGTTAGTCTAAGCTTATTGCAAGTATTCGATATATTATTAATATCTAGAATTTTTACTTTTAAGTTCGACTTAAACTTAGTTAAAAATATATAGATTCTATATTTTTTTAAAAGTAATACTAAATAGAATTCTAGCTTATTTAGATATTTCTTAAAAATAGTGATTTTTTAATCTAATTTTTGTCTAGCAATTTTCTATCTTTTATAAACAAAAAAATAACAATTAGCAAAATTAGCTATTAGATTTAATAGAAACTCTCTAAATTCTTTAAAGATCTTGTTCTCTAATTTAGTAATATTATTTGTTTTTAAATACTATTGCGTAGCAATATTGTTTTTCAAAAATAATATACAATAGAGAATTTTGTTCTTATTTGTAATGAACTACGCTAAGAATTGTATTATATTAATATTAACTTCTCGAAATTAGATAATATACTTATCTATGTTTTAACTTTTGTACAATTTTAACTTCTTAAATTTTAAAAACTTAAATATTATCGATAGCAATACAATAACAAGTTAAGAAACTTAAGAATTTGTTTCTTTAGTTGTTATTACTTAAATCTATTAAGTATTTTGCAAATTTTAAATCTCTATTATTAAAATTTCTGTTTGCTAATATAAAGTTAAAACTCTAATTGTAATTAAACTATCTTCTTTATTATTGTTATATTAACAACAATTATTTTTGTCGACATTTTGTAAATAATTAACGTTTTAAGAGATATTAAATTTTTCAAATTTTAATTTAGTAGTTAAATAGTTGTTGTAACTTAAATTGCTATAGTTTGATATAATATTATTATATCTCGAGTCTTTCTTTTTGAAAGATAGAATAATTAGAACTATAAAATACAAGTGTGTTTGCTTTTTATTAACGCACTAAGATATAAAAAACATAAAATATAATAGACTTGTATTACTATATTTTAACTATATAAAGTAGATAATAGTAAAACTAATCGTTAAAGAATAACAAGAAACAGATTTTCTCTCTATCTAATATTTGCTATAACGTACAAGTCTATTTCTTGTTATCTAATTAGAAAGAAATATTGTATAATTTGAGACTTCTATAGATATTTAGAATTACGTGCTCTGCTATATTCTAAGACGCTAGCGCGTCGAGAACGCTATAATATTATAAATTGTTTTATTAAAAATACTAACAAAGTAAATCTTTTTAATAGAGAAGTTAACACAAAAATTAGACAATACTTTTGCGAAAAAAATATATATTAATATAATTTCGATTTTAAGAAAACTAAAAAAACAATTGACAAATTAAAGAAAGAAAAAAAACGCAAAAAAAAATATATTAATAAAAACTATATAAGTTACAATAGCAAAAAATCTATTATTAACAAAATAAGCGAAAAATTGTATAGATATTTTTTATATATTCTTAATTAAATATTTTACAAAAGAGATAAGAATAATAGTATAAATAAAGAGGAAACAAAAGATAAAAAGAGTATATAAAATAAATATAACAAAAGTAATAATATTAATATACAATTTCGACACTATTAAAATACTAATAATACAAAAAAATTAAGAGTATTTAACACTTTAAAAGAATAATTGTTTTTTAAATAAACAATAAAAGCAATAAAAAGACTTTAAAATCGAATAATTTCTAAATAAAAAATATATTTTATATAATAATTTTGCGTTGCAAATATACGAATATAATAATTTACAGTATTAAAGTTAAAAGTATATCGAAAAATATAAAGAAAAAAAGAATAAAAACAATAAAAAGATTGTGCAAAGCAATATATTAAAGTAAAAAAATTAAAAAAATAACTTAATTTATTAAAGAGAATAACAAAAAAA